>OEIU01000499.1_pt1 | contig 35892 bp, 30 predicted proteins | sample 1539221 | NCBI WGS metagenome assembly OEIU01 (sample SAMN03792071, study PRJEB22550) | activated sludge metagenome | feature: wastewater treatment plant; material: activated sludge; isolation source: Wastewater treatment plant of a petroleum refinery complex | place: Argentina: Zarate | collected...
CCCGGAAATGCCCGACGCATCATTCAGGCCCTGTGGTCGACTCTGCGCCAGTTCACCTACACGAAGTTCGTCATCGTGACCGATGCGGATATCGACGTCCGGGACTGGAAGCAGGTGATCTGGGCGCTCGCGACGCGCGTCGATCCGGCGCGCGATGCCATGCTCGTGCGCCGCACCCCCATCGACTACCTCGATTTCGCCAGCCCGACTGCCGGACTCGGTTCCAAACTCGGCCTGGACGCGACGAACAAATGGCCGGCGGAAACGAAGCGCGCCTGGGGCAGAGCGATCACGATGACTCCCGAGATCGAAGCACGCTGCGATCTGCTCTGGCGCAGCCTGCATGCTGCGGACGCGCAGTCGCGACGGAGAGCGCCGTCGCGCTAGAGCGTCCTTCGCCGGCGATTCCTCCGGCCGTGGATTCTTGCTACTCGTAACGCAGCACCTCTACCGGATTGGTCCGCATCGCCTTGCCCGCCTGCAACGCGGCCGTCATCAGCGTGACGGCGGCAATCAGGAATGTCGCCAGCACGAAGGGGCCGGCCGTGATCCCGGCGTGATATTCGAACCGCTGCAGCCACCGGTCGATCGCGTAGCAGGCCAGGATGGACGCTGGCACGGCCGCGGCGATCACCAGCAGCAACAGCGGTCGCCCCAGCATCGTGAGGATGCTGCGATCGGAGGCGCCGAGCAGCTTGCGTATCCCGATCTCGCGGCTTCGCTGCTCGACCATGAATGCGGACAGCGCCGCAATGCCGATGATGGAGAGGGCGATGCAGATGCCGGCGAAGATGCCGGTAAGCGCCAGCAGTCTCGCCTCCGTCCGGTACAGCTGCTCCAGACGATCCTCGAGAAACACCGGCTGGAAGTTGAACGTCGGATCGAACCGGCCCATGAGCTGCTTGATGTGCTGCAACGTTTCGCCCACACGCTCGCCTGACAGCGAGATGATGACCGAGGATTGCAGTACCGCCTTCTGCAACGGCAGCGCCTCGTCGTAGCGCTCCTCCAGCGGGATCATCACCATCGGACCGACCGCGTTGTGCAACGATGCGTAGTGGAAGTCCTTCACTACGCCGACGACCAATCGCGTGCGCGAGCCCGTCCCCACGGTCTGAATGCGCTTGCCCACCGCGTGGTCCCAACCGAACCGGCGCACCAGGGTTTCGTTGACCAGCGCCGCTTCCTGCAGGTCGCTGCCCATCTGCTCCGAGAATGCGCGACCTTCGATGATCTGCAGCTCCATGCTGTCGGGAAAGGTGGGATCGATCCACAGGGCGGCGAGTTCGGTCGGCTCGAGCGTGCCCTGCGTGCTTTCGACCCGCATGCGAATGTTGCTGCTGCCGGTGCCGGGCACGATGTTGATGGTGGAAACGTTCCGTACGTTGTCCAGCCGCCGCAGCTCGGTCTTGATGGTCGGAAGGTTCCGGACCACGTCATAGCCATACAGCGTGACGATCAGGCGATTGTCCCTGGCGAAACCCAGCGGCTTCTCGTGGACATACCGCATCTGGCTCATCATCAGAAAAGTACAGGCGATGACGCCGATGGAAATCGCGACCTGGATCGCGACCAGGATCTGTCTCAGATTGAAACCGGTCTGCCACGATCTGCGCAGGTGAGTGAGTGCGGCGAGCGGCGAGATTTCCGAGAGATGGAAGGCGGGATACAGCCCCGACAACAGCGCGACGATCAGCCCCAGCAGCAACATGCCTCCCCACACATCGGGGTCAGACATCCCGGCGAGCAATTGCTGATGACCCATCAGAGTGCCGATCGGCGTCAGGGCAAGCACCAGCGCCGCAAGCAGCACGCCCGCGATCAGCGCAATCGCCGTGAAGACCAGCGACTCGCCGAGGAACTGCCCGACGAGTTCCACCCGGGTCGCACCGAGCACCTTGCGCATCCCCACCTCTCTGGCGCGCCTCGCCGCTCGCGCCGTTGCGAGGTTCGTGTAGTTGATGCAGGCAGCCAGCAGAATGAACACGGCGATGGCGCCGAATCCGTATGTATAGGAGAGGTTGCCTGTGGGCAGATCGTCGTCCAGCTTCTCGCCGTAGTGCACGTCGGCGAGCGGCTGGAGCCTCGCTTCGAACCGCCTGTTCCCCTGCGCGCCCGAGCGGTCCGTCATGTACCTGGCGACGAAGCCGTCGACCAGCGAGTTGAAGTCGCGCGGATCGAACTGCGGCGGCACCCTCACGTACGTATACACACCACGGGTCCACAGCCGGCTGACGTAGCTCTTGCTGAAGCCGGGAAACATCAGGTCCATCAATGCCAGCGGAAACAGCGCGTCGTACCGCAGGTGCGTGTTCTCCGGCAGATCGGCATAGACGAGCGTCACTATGAACGGCAGGTTCGCCGCCATGATCGTCCTGCCGATCGGATTCTCGTCGCCGAAGTAGTAGCTCGCCACGCGCTCGCTGATCGCGATCGAGAACGGCTTGGCGAACGCCGTCCTGGCGTCGCCGTAGAGAATCTGGTGCGTGAAGATCTCGAACACGCTCGCATCCGCAAGATAGAGATTCTCCCAGGGGCGCTGGTTGTTCTCGAAGCGCAGCACGGTTCCTTCGGGCGGGCGCATGAAGCGCACTTGTTCGCCGAGCTGCGGATAGTCCTGCATCAGCAGGGGCCCGAGACCTTCCTGACTCAGGGCCGAGCGCGACTCACCGTTGGGACCGACGAACGACGTGGTCATGCGGTAGATGCGATCGTGATTGGCCTGCCAGCGGTCGTAGGCAAGCTCGCTGCGCAGGTAGAGGGCGATCAGCACGCAGCTGGCGATGCCGAGCGCCAGCGTCAGGACGTTGATCGCTGCGTAGCGCTTCTCGCGCGACAGACGGCGCAGCGCGACGATCATGGTGTCCCCTGCCATGCCGCTGCCTCAGCCCTGCGTGATCCGCCCGTCGAACATGCGAATCAGCCGCTTCGAGTACGCGGCATCACGCTGCGAATGCGTCACCATGAAGATGGTGCTGCCTTCTTCGTTGAGCTTGTGCAGCACCTTCATGACGTCCTCTCCATGCTCGGAGTCCAGGTTGCCGGTGGGCTCGTCCGCCAGGATCATCCTGGGCGCCGTGACCACGGCGCGGGCGACGGCGACGCGCTGCTGTTGACCGCCGGAGAGTTGCACGGGGAAATGGTTGCGACGATGCGCGACGTTCATCTTCTCCAATACGGCTTCCACCCGCTGTTTGCGCTCGATCGCAGGCACGTCGTTGTACTTGAGCGGCAGCTCGACGTTCTCGAACACCGTCAGTTCGTCGATGAGATTGAAGCTCTGGAAGATGAATCCCAGGTTCGCCTTGCGCAGGCGGGCAAGCTCGGCAACGGAGCAGCCAACGACTTCCTCACCCAGGAAACGGTAACTGCCGCTCGTGGGCACATCGATCAGGCCGAGAATATGCAGCAAGGTGGATTTGCCGCAGCCCGAAGGGCCCATGAGCGCGATGAACTCTCCTGCGTCCACCTGAATGCTGAGGTCGTTCAGCGCCGTGGTTTCCACCTCCGTGGTGCGAAACACCTTCGCAAGCTTCTCGGTCTGGATGATCACTCTTCTCTCCCGTTCCTGAACGCAGGCGGCGGTTCGGGCAGCGCCACTTCCTCGACGCCACCGAAATTTTCGTAGCTGGACGTGACTATCCAGTCGCCCGGCCGCAACCCTTCGAGCACCTCGACGTACTGCGGATTCTGCCGGCCAAGTACGACTGGCGTACGCACCGCCGAGCGACCGTCCGGCGCCAGCAGATAGACCCAGCGTCCGCCCGTTGCGCGAGTGAACTGCCCCTTCTCGACAAGGGTGGCGGCGCGCGATTCGCTCAGGCTGAGCTGCAGTTGCAGTTTCTGCCCGCGCTTGAGTCCCTCGGGCATCGCGCCGACGAATTCCATGTCGGCCTGAAACATCTCCTGCCTCACTTCCGGATAGATCTTGACGATCTTCAGCTCATGCACACGCCCGTTGAACGTGAACTGCGAGATCCGGCCCGTCGCCACCGACGAGACGTAGTACTGATCGACGTCGGCGCGGACCTTGAAACCGCTCGCCTGATCGATCTGACCGATGCGTTCTCCACGCTGGAAGCTCTGCCCCTGCTCCGCACCCAGCGCCGACAGCAGACCGTCCACCGGCGCGCGCACTTCCAGACTGTCCACGATCCTCGACAGCACCTGCAGATTGCGACTCACGCGTTCCATCGAAGATTGAATCTGGGCTTCCTGCTGTTGCTGCAGCCCGGTCTCGCGCTCGATGCGCTCCTCCAGCAGGGCGTGCTTTCGCTGCAGGTACTCGAGCTTGTCCCGCGACGTTTCGTACTGCTCCCGCGACAACGCCGCACTGCGCGAACTCATCAGCCGCTCGTAGCGCTGATGTGTCCTCTGCAGCTCCTGGATCTCGTACTCGACGTCAAGAAGATCCTGTCTGAGCATCAAGCCGGAGCGGGCGAGCGTATAGCGGGAGTTTCTCAGCTCGTTGAGATTTTCGAGCAGCCGGGTCTCCGCTTCGATGTTCTGCTTCTGCACCGCATTGTTCGAGAACGACAGGATGAGGTCGCCCTGCTTCACCATGGCGCCCGGCTGCAGGTAGACGTGTTCCACGATTCCGCCCTCCTCCAGATCGAGGAAGACGGTTGCGCTCGGCAGCACCGTGCCGTTCACCGGCACGTATTCATGAAACTCCCCGCGCTGCACCTGGGCGACACTCAGCCGCTCGGGCTTGACGGTGGACCGCGTCTTGCTGCCCGCCAACCCCATGAAGGCCAGAACCAGCACCGCAGCGCACGCTGCGGCGATCAGCCAGAGATTCCTGGCGCGCCACCGGGACACAACGATCTTCTGATCCATGCCTGACATGGTCTTCATGAGTACGAGGCGGTTGAGCAGTTCGCATCAATCTACTACATTAGTAATAGAATTGACTATTATCGTGGTTAAACAGGAATCCGGCACCGATCATGAAGCAACGTCGCCTCTGGTTGATCCTGCTGGCCGCCGTACTGGCGATTCCTGTGGCGCTCACGGCTGCCGTCTTCATCTGGTCGCGACGACCGCCGCCGCCGCTCGTACCAGGGCCTGTCGTGCAACTCCGGGACGGGGCAGTTCAGGGCGCTGTCGTGGACGATGTCGTGGTGTACCGCGGCATTCCTTTTGCGGCAGCGCCGGTGGGCGATCTGCGGTGGCGTGCGCCTCAGCCGGCACCTTCATGGTCCGGCGTGCTTCAGGCGACCGCATTCAAACCCGCGTGCATGCAGCCCGGCACGCCGATCCCCGGTATGGCGCGCGGCGCGATCAGCGAAGACTGCCTGTACCTGAATCTCTGGACGCCAAAGTCATCCGGGACGAAGAAGCTTCCCGTGATTGTCTTCCTGCACGGCGGCGGCAATATCGACGGCTCTGCATCACCACGCCCGTACTGGGGCGATGGTCTGGTTCGGCATGGCGTCGTCACCGTCAATCTGAGCTATCGCCTCGGTGTGCTCGGCTGGCTCGCGCATCCCGATCTCACGCGGGAAGCGAGCTACCACACCTCGGGAAACTATGCGCTTCTCGACATGATCGCGGGCCTGCGCTGGGTGCGCGACAACATCGCGGCATTCGGCGGCGATCCTGACAACGTCACACTGATGGGCCACTCCGCTGGTGCGTTCAGTGCGAGTCGCCTGATGACGTCACCCCTCGCGGAGGGACTGTTCCACCGGGTCATCGGCGAAAGCGGCGGCGATTTCCATCCGGGGGGATCGCCGGGCGGCAACGCATTTCTTGCGGAGGCGGAACAGGCCGGCATCGAACTCGCGCACAGCTTCGGCGCCTCATCGATCCACGAACTGCGACAACTGCCTGCCGCGAAGATCATCGAAACGCCACTGCCGGACGTTTGGAGGCGGCTGCCGATCATCGACGGCTACGCAGTGCTGACAGACTCGCAGGAGTCGTACAGGCAAGGCAGACAGCACAAGGTACCGATCCTCGTCGGCTACAACGAGTTTGAGGGCGCGAATATCGACGAAGCGGCTCCAGCAACTGCTGCCGCTTTCACTTCGCGCGTCCGGGCGCGCTATGGAACGCTGACACCGCGCGTCCTCGAAATGTTTCCGGCGGAAACCGATGAGGAGGCCGTCCGCTCCTTCGTGCGCCTGAAAGGCGAGGAAGCGATCAACTGGAATGTCGCCACCTGGGCGCGACTTCATGGCATGACCGGCAGTAGCGACGTCTATGTCTACTACTTCACGAAACAGCCACCCTTCGGCCTGTTGCGGAAAATGGGCGCTGCGCATGGCGCGGAACTGCCCTACGTGTTCGGCACTGTGCCCGGATGGATGCGGGTATTCACGCAGTGGCCCTGGAAGGCCCGCCAGGATCTGGCGCTCGCGCGACAGAGCCCTGCCTACTGGACGAACTTCGCCAGAACCGGCAATCCGAACGGCGACGATCTGCCGCCATGGCCTGCCTTCAATCGTCATCGGCAGGTTCAGTACCTTGCAGAGGACGGCACCCGGCCGGGTCCACTACCGCATCAGGACGAGCACCAGCTGATGGACGAGCATCTGAACCCGCAGCCATGAGGTCGAATCGAGCGTCCCTTCCTCTACGCAGCGGGGGAAGGACAGTGGGGGGGCTGTAGGTCAGGCTTTAGCCTGACTCCGAAAAGAGGCCGGCTGAAGCCGGCCCCACAGTTAAGAAGCCCCCACCCTAACCCTCCCCCGCTGCGCGGAGGAGGGGACCGGACCAGAGGCGATGTCTTCGACCTCTTCTCCCATTTGATCGCAATACGACAGACGTAGTAGTTTACGGGCCACCGCCCGCAAGCCGGAAAAGCACTCCCATGGCCTCGCCGAAACTCAGCAAGCTCGAAATGAAGGTGATGGAGGCGTTGTGGACCAACGGCCCCTCCTCGGTCCGCGAAATCCATGACGTCTTCCCGAAGCGCGGCAAGCCCGCCTACACCACCGTCCAGACGATGGTGTATCGCCTCGAAGTCAAGGGAGCCGTGCGGCGCGCGAAAAAGATCAGCAACGCAAACATCTTCGAGGCCACCGTGACGCGCGAGGCGGCCCAGCGCCGCTGGATCGACGACGTGCTGGCATTGTTCGGCGGACGGTCGCAACCCGTCATGGCTCACCTGATAGAAACCGGCAAGCTCACGCTGGAAGACATCAAGGAAGCCGAGAAGCTGTTGCGCGAGATGTCACGCAAGGAGAAATGATCGTGGGCGCCGTCGCCGATCATCTGTGGCAGTCGACGGGGTTCGCGCTGGCCGCGGGCGTGATCGCGCTGTTCCTGCGCAACGACGCGGCACGGGTCCGCTACTGGATCTGGCTGGCGGCATCCCTGAAGTTTCTGCTGCCCTTCGCCTTGCTGAACTGGCTGGGCAGACAGTTCGTCGTGCAGGTCGCGGACGATTCGTCGCTGCTGCCGATCGTGCAGCACGTGGCCACGTCGTTTGCCACGGTGACGGCGTCGGTCGAGCCCATCGGCGATGAGCTGCAGCAGGTCATCGTCGCCCTGTGGATTCTCGGCAGCGTCATGTTGCTGGGACGATGGCTGCTGACCTGGCTTCACAGCCGGGCCCTGCTGCGTTCGAGCACGCCGTGCGCAGTCGCCGCTCCGCTTCCCCTGCCCGTGCGATGTACGGACCGGCTCGATGCACCGGGGATCGTCGGCATCGTCGAACCCGTGCTGCTGCTGCCGACGACCCTGCCGGCGCGCCTCACGCCCGCGGAACTGGAGGCGGTGATGGCGCACGAAATGTGGCACGTCCGCCGGCGCGACAATCTGACGGCGGCGTTGCACGCGCTGGTGGAAGCGCTGTTCTGGTTTCACCCGCTGGTGTGGTGGATCGGCGCGAAGCTCGTCCAGGAACGTGAACAGGCGTGCGACGAAGGCGCCCTTCAGGAAGGCAGCGAGCGCACGCTGTATGCCGGCACGCTGCTGAAAATCTGTCGCCAGTCCGTCGAATCCCGCCTCGCGTGCATGGCAAGCGCCGTGGGCGGCGATCTGCGTTCGCGCATCCGCGCGATCATGTCGCTGCCGGCGAAGCCGCAACGCGGCAACCTGCGTCGCGCCGTGCCCGCCGCGGCGCTCGTCGGCTGCCTCGCATTGCCCATCGCGTCCGGAATGACGGTGGTGACGGCTTCAGGTCTGACGGTTCCCGCCGATGCGCATTCCATCAGAATGACCGAGACGGCGGGCCCCACGTTCATCGTGATGAGCGATGACTACATCTACGGGCGCAACGTGTCGCTGCGCGAACTCATCGGCCGCGCCTACGCCGTCCGCGGGCGCGACATCTCGGGCGATGCGCCGTGGCTCGATCATCCGCGTTTCGATATCGAACTCGCCTCGCGGCACGATCATCGGCAGACGGTTGCCGACCTGCTCAAGCGGCAGTTCAACGTGGAACTGATCGTGCGGCCGACGCCGGTCGTGCAGGCTTCCGTGAAGTAACCTGTTCAGCACGATGACGCCTCGCGCGTCGCGGTGCGACGCTATCCGCAGCTGATCGCGCAGCACCCGTCGCACCGCCTCGACGTCCCCCACCTCGAACGTGGCGCGCAGGCGCAACGTCCGCAATGCCGGGTCCGCGAAGACGAACCGCGCAGTCGTGTAGCGCTCCACTTCCTGCATCACGTTCTCGAGCTGCTCGTTCTCGAAGATCAGGCGACCGCCCTGCCAGGCGGTTCGTCGCTCCAGCTGGCCCGGCGAAAACGTCGAGACGATCTGCCAGCCAGCGCCGAGCGTGCCGCCCTCGCCGGCACCGAAGACGTACTCGCCGAAGGACGCCCGGTTCCTCAGCAATGCCGGTGCCGGTGTCCCATCGATCCGGCTCTCGCGTACGCGGACCTGGCCTTGCAGGACGGTCAACTCGACGCCATCCCGCCCGAGCCGGCGCACGTTGAAACGCGAACCGTCCGGCTCGACTTCGAAGCGGCGTCCGCCCGCCAGCACGCGAAACGGACGGGCCGCGTCGTACCGGACATCGAACAACGCCTCGCCCGACAACAACGTGACATCGCGGGACCGCGGTTCATAGTCGATGAGCAGACGGCTCGACGTATTGAGAACGATCTGTCCGCCATCGGGCAGTGCGAACGTCCGATGGCCACCCACGTCCGTAGCAATCGCGGTGTCCGCACGCAGCGGATTGTTTCGAGCGTCGGAGCCGGGCACCACCTTCGAGACGGCCACCATGACGGTGATCAGCCCGATTCCGGAAATCCACAGGAATATCGCCGGCACCAGTTTCGCGTACTGACGCTCGACGCGATCACCGAGCGTCTCGATCGGTACCAGTTCCGCGAGCACGGCCAGCACCTCCGGACCATGCCAGCGCTTGCATCGATCGACGATGATCTCCCGGTGCAATTTCGACGTGAGCCACTGCCGCAGGGCGTGAGCCTCGTCGTCACTGAGCGTCCGCTCGATTTTCTCCAGCCAGAGGGACGCCTCCTCGGCGAGGCGCGCGTGCGACGGGTCGGCCGAATCTGCCGTGGCCATGGCCTAGCGCTTCGCCTCTTCGCCGAAGCCGTGAAAGAACTCGGGAACGAAGGACAGATCCGTCGCTTCGCGAATCGCGAGGCGTATCTGCGACTCCATGACGTCCGGCTGCACCGGACTCTGATAGCTGGCGAGGCACTGGCGGGCAGCCGCCTCTGCTGCAATTCCCTCGGTACGCACCAGGCGATAGACCTTGACGACGATCGCCTCGGCCGCGCCGGGCGTCAGCAGCTTCGGCAGCGTCTCGACCTGCGACAGGTCCTCCGCAGAGATCGTCAGGCCATAGCGATGCGCCACCGTGCTCACGAGATGCGCACTCTCGGCACGCGAACTCGTCGGCAGAATCGGAATTTTCAGATCGAGCCGACCGGGACGCTTCAGGTCGACTTCGATCAGATCGGGGCGCGAGGATGCGAGCACCCACATCACCTTGCCGCGATTGCGCGAATCGGACATTTCCTGCGCGATCATCGAATAGAGCCGGCCCGACAATCCGCCATCGCCCGTGCCGGAATCGCGGCGCCCCAGCGCCTGATCGGCTTCGTCGACGAAGACGATGCAGCGGCCGAGCGCGCGCGCCAGCCGGAAGACACGCTCGAGATTTCCTTCGCTGGATCCGATCCACTTCTCGCGGAAATTCTTCAGCTTGACGATGGGAACGCCGACCTCGCCCGCCAGACACTCGACCAGAAAGGTCTTGCCCGTACCGACCGGCCCGCAAAGCAGGTATCCCATGGGCAAGGCGCGCAGATCATTGCGCTGCCACAGCTCGATGTCCTGGCGCAGCCAGCGCTTGAGCGCTTCCTGGCCGTGGTAGTCCGCCAGCGTGCGTGCCGATTGCATGAACTCCACCAGGCCGGGCGCGTCGTGTTCCACCAGTTCCTTCTTCACCGCACCGAGTTCGCGCGGCTCCAGCACCTGCCTGTTGTAGGCGCGCACTTTCGTGAGCTGTTCCAGCGTTCGCGCGGAAACGCCCGTCATCGACGCGGCCAGTTCGCGCAGGTCGAGTGACTCGGGAATGGTCGCCGTGAATCGCTCGCGCAGGATGCGCAGCACCGACAGCAGTTCGGCCGCCGACGGCAGCGGAATCTGGACGGCGGCGACATGCGGCGCGAATGCGATCAGCGGCTCCAGATCGGTCAGGTTGTCGACGATGAGCAGACTGGCAAAGGGCAGCCGCGAGAACTGGTCGCCCGATCCCCACTCCCGCACCACGGCGGTGATGGCGCCGTGCTCGAAGCCTTCGCCGTCGGAAGGCAGGATCTGTCCCGCCGAACAGAGGATGACGGCGACCGTGACCGGCTTGTGCGTCCGCAGCGCCGCCAGATTGGCGAGGTAGCGCAGGTACTTGCTGATGAAGCGAAAGGCTTCGAGCGGCCCCTGCGGCAGGTTGCGCAGGGCGGATGGCACCCAGTCGGCCAGCAGTTCGCCGCCGCGTACGACCGCCAGTCCGTTGCCCAGGTCGTACATGAAGACGACACCGAAGTCCTGCAGCAATTCGTCTCGAATGTAGTGCTCGACGGTGACCAGCCGTTTTCCCAGCGGCATGCGGTCGCTGACGTTGCCGTGCACGACGAACTGTCCCGATGCGCCGCTTTCGAACGCAATGTGCAGTTGTCTCGCCCAGGCCGGGGTGTCGTCCGTGGTTCGCATGCCTCTCCCGCGGTATTCACTATTGACGTGGTTTACATTACTACTCGTGTAGTTTTGTTGGCAATAGCGGGAGCGGACACTGTAGGTCAGGCTTCAGCCTGACTTCCGAAAGGAGGTCGGCTGAAGCCGGCCCCACAGTAAGACCCCCCCAACCGGCTGGCATTCATCGCGGCGAACATCGACAATTCCGCCCCTTGCCCGCCCGTGAATGTCGCGGCCCGGCATTCACCGGACCGTTGCGGAGAATTTTGTGCAGGCCTCGATCCATCCGGAAGCAGCGCAGTTCGGAGAACTTCTTCGGTTCTGGCGCTGTGCGTTCGGGCAGAACCAGGAAGAACTGGCGCACGGCATCGATGTTTCGACGCGGCATCTGAGCTTTCTGGAGACGGGCAGATCCCATCCCAGCCGCGCGCTGATCGAAAAGATCATCGCGCATTTCGGATTGCGCGCACGCGACGCCGGCAATCTGCTGCTGGCCGCCGGCTGGCTGCCGCATTCCGAGGCGGTGGATCTGAACAGCCCGGGCCAGGAAGAACTCCGCAGCGGCGTCGTGGCGACTTTGCGTTCGCTCGATCCGTTTCCGGCCGTGGCGATCGATCCGTGCGCCAACGTCAAGCTGTTCAACCGGGCGTGGCTGTACATGCATCAGCGCCTGTTCGGCGAGGCCGTGCTGGGCGCACAGATCAACACGATTCGTCTGCTCGTCGCGGAAAACGGGTGGCGCCGGTATCTGGCGGACTGGGCCGATCAGGTGTGCTTTTACCTGCTCATCCTCAAGCAGGAAGCGATCCTGCGAAACAGCCGTGAAGCAGCCGACCTGCTCGAAGACATCCTGTGCACTCCCGGCATTCCGCCGGACTGGGCAGCACGCGGGGCGCGCGTGCATGCCGATGGACACAATCACCGCTACGTGCGGCGCACCGCACGCGGCGAACGCGCCTACATCAACGTCCATCACACCGTAGGCTCGACGACCTTCGTCTCGGAGCCGAGGCTGATCATTCACGCGATCCTGCCGGAAGACGGCGTGGCCGACGTCACGCCGGAGCAGCTGGACAGCGTGGGCCTTCGCCATCCTCTTCTGGCCGGATAGAAGCACGAAGGAAGTTCAGTCGGCGAGACGGAAGAATGTTCCCGCGCTCTCGCCGCCGTCGAGCGGCATGAGTACGCCATGGACGAACGCGGATGCATCCGAGGCCAGGAAGAGCGCGGCCTGTGCGACGTCGTCAATCTCGCCCCAACGTCCGGCCGGCAGCGTCTCGCGCACGAGCGCGTCGAACTGCGGGCTCTCTGCACCGTTGCGCGACATGCCGGTCTTCAGCCAGGTCGGGCAGATGCCGTTCACGCGAATGCCGGAGCCGGCGAATTCGAGCGCGAGACAGCGCGTGAGATTGGCCTGGGCGGCCTTCGCCATGTTGTAAGGCGTCTGTCCGACGTGACCGTGCAGGCCTGCCGTCGAGACGATGTTGATCAGCACACCCCGGCCCTGCTGCTGAAAGCGGCGCAAGGCGGCCTGCGCACCGAGCCACGAGCCGCGCACGATGACTGAAAAGCACGCATCGAGATCGTCGGTGCAGAGATCGAGAAAGGGACCGCCGCGCCAGACGCCGGCATTGTTGACCATCACGTCCAGTCGCCCGAAACGCTGCACGGCGGTTTCGATCAGGCGATCCACGTCCTCCTTGCGCGTCACGTCCGACTGCACGAACAGCGCTTCGGTCCCGTAGCTCATCGCGAGTTCGGCGGTGGGAATGTCGGGCTGCAGGTCGTAATTGCCCGGAGCGGCGCCTGCCACGACATCGCCGACCACGACCTTCATGCCCGCCCGCGCATAGGCGAGCGCGATGCCCCGGCCGAGCCCGGAACTGCCGCCGGTCACGACCGCAACCCTGCCGGTCAGATCATCGTACCGACCGGCCATGCGTTCAGGTCTCGACGGGAAGGCCGCTGTCCTCGCGGGCCTTGCGGCTCGCCTCTTCCGGCGTCGCTGCAGCGCGGGCCCGCAGCTTCTCGATTTCCTCCCATCCGAGATAGCCGGTGAAGACGGAATCGTCGAAGAACAGCAGCGGTCCGTGGCAGATGAACAGGTAGTCCGTGTCCTCCAGCGCTTCCGTGGCACCGTGCAGCACGCCGTTCGGTTCGTAGACGTAGTCGCCCGCGTTGAAGATGCCGTCACGCACCTTGAGCTTCCCTGACAGGATGAACGTGTGCGAGGCGGACAGATGCTTGTGGGGCATCGCGACGAAACCCTTCTTCCAGCGGAAGATCGCCGCCCACGTTCCGGTTTCGGCGCCGGTCCAGAGGATGCGCATCCATGCCTGGCCGGGCGTGTTCTCGACCCATTGCGCCTCGCCGGCGCGAGCGATGGTGTCCTGCAGATTCTGATGGAACGGAATGATGTCCTGCGGTAACGACATGTCGTGCCCCTCGATCATCGAGGGGCGGCGCGCAGGACGCCGCCCCATTCGATTACACGGTTCGATCAGAACTTGAACTGAATCTCCGCGCTGACGATCCGGGGAGCGAGCGGCTGCACGCGGCGCACCGCCCCGGAAGCGAACGTGCTGGGCGTCACTTGCGTGTAACCCTCTTCGTCCAGCAGGTTGCTGACACCCAGGACGGCGCGGGTGTGCGCGTTGGCATCCCACACGGCGCGCACGCCGACGACTTCATAGGAAGGCGCGCGGTAGCGATCGGTGTTGAAGATGCCGTAGTACTGCTCGTCCACGAAGCTGTACGTGGCACTCAGGGTCACGTCGCCGAGCGCATACGAGATCGCGGCGCCCACCTTGTTCTCCGGCGACTGCGGCAGCGTGTTGCCCTTCAGGTCCTGCAGTGCGCTGGCGTTGGGCGATGAGATGTCTGCGACGCCGGAGAACTCGTCGAACTCGGCCTGCAGGTAGGAGTACACGAGACGCATCGTGAGATCGCTCGTCGGACGATACTCCAGCTCGGTTTCCCATCCCTGCGAATGGGACTTCGGCGCGTTGACGAACTGGGTCTGCGTTACGCCAGGCGTCGGTTCGTACTGGAAGAGCACCTGCAGATCGGAGTAGTCGTAGTAGAACAGCGAATTGTTCCACTGCAATACGCCGTCGAGGAACGCCTGCTTCCAGCCGATTTCGAACGCGTGAATCTCTTCGGGATCGACCTGCGGATCCTCTGCCAGTCCGCCCAGCTTGAAGCCGCCCGACTTGTAGCCCTTGCTGGCCGTCAGATACAGCAGCGTGTCGTCGCTGGGATGATAGGAAAGATTCAGGTCGCCGGTGACGGCGTCCCAGGAATCCTCGATCGCCCGCGGCGACGCCACGGCCGGCGCCGCGTCGTAGGCATTGAACGGATCGACCGCAGGATTGTAGAAAACGCGATAGCCTTCTTCGCTGCCGCTCTTTTCATCGTACGTGTAGCGCACGCCGACCGAGAGATCCCAGGCCGGACTGAGGTGCCACGTCGGACGGACGAACGCTGCGTAGGAATGCGATTCCAGTTCGCCGCGCTGGTAGTAGTAGGCCCGCATCGGATTGTCGTACGTGCCGCCGACGGGAGTCTCGAGCAGAGCGATGCCGGGCGCCGTCTGCCAGTAAGGCTGATCCAGCGTCTCGTGGTAGTAGTAGAGACCCGCGATCCAGTCGAACGATCCGCCAGCCTCGGAGAGCAGGTTGATCTCGTGGCTGTCCCAGGTCTTGTTCTCCTCCACGACTTCGCGGTAGTCCGTCGACACGTCCCAGGTCGTGCCGAAGCCCGGAAACGCCGCGGAGGTACGCGGGGTCTGATCGAGGTCGCGGTCGAAGGAATAGTCGTACTGCGAGTAGCCGCCGATGTAGCGCAGCGAGAATCCGCCGAAATCCCAGTCGAGCTGCGTCGTCACCAGTACGTGGTTGCTCAGCTCCTGATGACCGGAGAAATCGTAGTCGACGACGTAGGGATCGTTGAGCGACGGATTGTCCGGATACTGATAGGTCGGGTTCGGCACCAGGCCGCCGTGCGGCGTCGTGATGTCGCGTTCATCGATGGCGGAGTAAGGCCGCGGACGATAGTCGTAGGAAGTCGTGGCCAGCTTCAGCCACCACTTGATGTCGGAGGTGAGATCGGCTTCGAACTGCGCCTCGATGCTCTTGATGTCGGTCGTCCACTGATCCTCGCCGCTGAGGTTGCGGATGTAGCCTTCGCCCTGATCCACGAGCGTGCCCGAGAGACGGTAACGGAAGGCATCGCTGATCGGCCCGGAAACGGCCAGCTGCACATTGGCGCGCTCGTACTCGCCGTAGCCGAGACGTGCGCTGGTTTCGAATGCTTCGCTCGGACGGATGCTGACCACATTGACGGCGCCGCCGATGGAATTGCGTCCGTACAGCGTGCCCTGCGGACCGCGCAGCACTTCGATGCGCTCGGTGTTGAAATCGGAAGAGCCGATGACGTCGGATTCCGACGTATAGAAGCCGTCGACGTACTGCGCGACGCCGGGATCGCTGCCGACTTCGTTCGTCGCGCGGCCGACGCCGCGTATCCAGACACGGTTCGGCGTATCCGACATCGCCATGCCCGGCGTGAAGTTCGCGATGTCCTGAGTCGTCTGCAGTCCCAGGATCGTGCGCCGCTCGGCATCGAATGCCGACACCGAAATCGGCACCTCGTTCAGGCTCTCGGACCGCTTCTGCGCGGTGACGACGATTTCCTCGATCGGCATCGGGCTCTGCGCCGCCGCCGTTCCGATGCCAACCCCCAGGGAAACCAGCGCATTGATGGATGCCCTGAGATATGGCCGATGTGATCTTTGATTCTTAAGCAACATTCGCACGCTCTCTCCCCCTGATGGTTTTCGGATCGACGCTGAAGTCATTTGTCCGGCAGAAGCACCGGAAGCACCATTACCTGCGACGTAAAGCGCGATCCATGACTGCTGCGCACGGGAGGTGTCGCGCGCAGCGAGTCGGGAAACTTACTTCGGCGGCATTCGGCCGGAAGCTGATACTTCCGGAAGATTCGCGTAAGCGAGACCTCCGTCAACGACCAGCGTGGAGCCGACCACGTAGTCGCCGGAACGCGCGGCGAGATAGACCGCCGCAGCGGCCATGTCCTCGGGCGTGCCGATGCGACGCGACGGAATGTGCTGGGCGATCCATTCGCCCTGATCCCGCGCGGCGCGATTCATGTCGGATGCGAACGCGCCTGGTGCAATCGCGCTGACCACGATGTTGTCGGCGATGAGCTTCGCCGCCATGCGTCGCGTCAGATAGATCAGCGCGGCCTTGGAAGCGTGGTAGCTGTAGGTCTCCATCGGGTTCAGCGCGATGCCGTCGATCGAGGCGATGTTGATCACCTTGGCGGGCCGCTCGGGCGTCGCAGCCGCCCGCAGCGCTCCATGCAGCGCCTGCGTCAGGAAGAACGGCGACTTCAGGTTCAGGTTCATCACCTTGTCCCAGCCGTGCTCGGGAAACTCGGTGAACTCGGCGCCCCAGGCGGCGCCGGCGTTGTTCACGAGAATGTCCAGGCGTCCGCCCGCCTCCGCCGCGATCCTGTCGGCGAGTTCGCGCGCGCCATCCACCGTGGCAATGTCGATGGGCAGCGGAATGCAGACGCCGCCGTTCGCCGACAACTCCTTCGCGGTCTCGATGCACTGCGCCGCCTTGCGGGCGCAGATGTAGACCTTCGCGCCCTGCGCGAGAAAGCCTGCGGCGATCATCCTGCCGATGCCGCGCGATCCGCCGGTGACCAGAGCGGTACGTCCCGCCAGTGAAAACACATCGAACATGGTTGGCATCCTTTAACTATGAAGATGAGGCATTGGCACCGAGCGCCTGAAGATTTGCAGCATGCAGCACTCGCGTGATCCGGTAACGAGACACCAGGGCAATCGCCACGGTGTAGAGGAAGACGATACAGCAGACGAATATGGTTCCCATCCGGCCCAGCACTTCGGGCGCCACCTGGCCCGGCACGGCCTGGTCGGGAAACTGGATCAGCGCCAGCACCGTCGCGCCCGCACCCAGCCCCAATCCTGAAATGGATTTCAGCAGGAATGCATTCGCGGCGAAGAGTACGCCTTCGGTCCGACGGCCGGTACGCACCTGGTTGTCCTCCACCACATCCGCCAGCATCGATCCGCCGATGATCGCCGGCACGATCGAGAGGCACACGGCGACCGTGGCATGAACGAAGAGCAAGGGAAGGTACGCGGGCGAATCGCTGGCGGGAAACATTCCCCACAGCTTCGCCAGGATCGCCGACGGCGCAACGACGGCGGCGCTCGCAAACATCGCGATGATCGCCGTCTTCTTGCCGAACCGACGCGACAGCAAAGGCGCCACGATCATCGCCGCCAGCGCGGCAATGAAGCTGCTCGCGCCGAGTGCGGCGATCTGCTGCGCACTGAGTCCCCAGAAGAAGGTCAGGAAGTAGCTCTGCAGGGCGAAGGCGAGCCCCGTACCGACGCCCGCCACCATGTTGGCAGTCAGCAGCGCGATGGCGGACGGATTGCCGAGCGCCTGGACGATCTCGCGCAACGACTGACGGATCGGAATGCGCTGGCGCGGCGGCGGCGACTTCAGATGCGGGATCGCGGAATGCGTGCCGAGCGAAGAGCCGATGATGCTCACCAGCATGACCAGCGACGCGACGATCGCATAGGTGCGATAGCCCGCGGGATTCAGCTGACCGACCGGGTGATCCGCATCGGGCTGCAGGAATACGGAGAAGGCCAGCACGTACATGGTCACGCCGCCGACCCAGCCGAACAGATATCGATACGCCATGTACGAGGTGCGCTCGTCGTAGTCGGCGGTCAGTTCGGGGCCGAGCGCGCTGCTGGGAATCTCGTAGGTCGAGATCAGCGTGCGCACGAAGATGGTGACGACGAAGAGGTAGATGAACAGTCCCGTGTGATCCAGCCCGGCGGGCGGCAGCCAGAGCAGGAGGTAGCTCAGGGCCACGGGCAGCGCCGCTCCATACATATAAGGATGGCGACGACCCCAGCGCGAGCGCGTGTTGTCCGAGAGATAGCCGATCACCGGATCGAACAGCGCATCCACCGCCAGCGCCAGCGCCAGCGCCGTTCCGGCGAGCGCGACGGGCAGACCCAGCACCTGGTTGTAGTACAGCAGCAGCAGAACGTTGAAGCCGTTGTCCTTGACGCCGAAAGCCAGCGACCCGGAGCCATACGCGAGCTTGGTGATCAGGCGATGTCGCTTCGACACGTGCAACGCCTCACTGCGCCCGATAGCCGTCGCGCAGTTCGCGTTTCAGCACCTTGCCGATGTGGCTGCGCGGCAGCGCCGGCAGCACACGCACGTCGGACAGGCGCTGCGTCTTGCCGAGACGCTGGTTCGCCCAGGCGCGCAACTCGTGCGCATCGATCGTCGCGCCCGATTTCGACGTGACGAAACCGATGGGCGTCTCGCCCCAGGACTCCGACGGCGCGCCCACGACTGCGGCCTCGGCAACATCGGGATGCTCGCACAGCACCGACTCCAGATCCGACGGGAACACGTTGAACCCGCCGGAAATGATCATGTCCTTCTTGCGGTCGAGCAGTATCAGGAAGCCGTCGTCGTCGAATCTGCCCATGTCTCCGTGACGGACGAAGGCGCGACCGGCGGCGTCATGCCACGTGGCGGCGGCCGTCGCGTCGGGCCGGTTGTGATAGCCGAGCATCGACAGCGTGGAGAATCCGACGATCTCGCCGGCTTCGCCCGGGGCCACTTCCCTGCCCTCCTCATCGATCAGACGCATCTCCACGTGCGGCCACGGACGACCCACCGTATGCAGTTTGTCCGGCGTCTCATGCGCATAGAGCACCGTGCCGCCACCGCCTTCGGTCATGCCGTAGTACTCGGTCAGACCGCCGGGCCAGCGTCGCAGCACCTCGGCCTTGATCGCTGCGGACAGCGGCGCGCTGGTGCTGAACTTCATCTGGAATGACGAGAGATCGAACCGGTCGAACTCGGGCACCGCGAGAATGCGCTGGTACTGCACCGGCACGAGCATGGCGTGAGTGACGCGGTGCTGTTGCGCCATCTCCAGAAATCCCCTGGCGTCGAACTTCGCCATCAGCACCAGCGTTCCGCCGCCGGCCAGTGCCGTGAACACGGCCGACAGCGTCGTATTCGAATACAGCCCGGTCGAAACGAGCCACACCGTCTCGGGACCGAAACCGAAAGGCAATCCCGGCGTCTCGTACGGCGTGCGCATGACGTGCGGCTGCACGATGCCCTTGGGTGTCCCGGTCGTCCCGGAGGAATAGATGATGTTGAACGGCGAGCCGGGCTGGAGTTCCACGGGCTGGGGAACTGCACCGGGCGGCGCGACCCATCCTCTCAGCGGCATCCCGGTGCTGGTGTCGTCGAGCGTCACCCACTTCGCAGCGATGCGGTCGCGAACCGGCGCGAGATGGTCGGCGACGCCGGCGTCCAGAAACAGGATCCGGGCCGAGCAGTCCGCGAGCATGGCTGCGAGGCTTGCCGCAGTCGACGATGGTGCGAGCGGCGCAACGGTGACACCCGCACGCAGCGCGCCGCAGAACACTTCCAGATAGGCGATCGAACTCGATGCGCAGATGGCGATGACCTCGCCCGCGGCCACGCCTGCCGACTGCAGCGTCGCCGCAATCCGGTCCATCGCGACATCGAAATCCTTGAAGGATGCCGCGCGTCCGGCGTCGATGAGGACCGGCCCGTCAGGTCTCCTGGCAGCTTCGCTGCGAAGCCGGTCCGGAAGGCTGCGGAAGACCGGCGCAGAGTTTTCGACCATAGGGGGCTCTCGGCTCAAGCATGGAGATACCGCGACCGGTGTAACTACTGATCGACCGATACGTCAAATTACGATGTATTCAGCGATTCTATCCGTGTATTTTTCGATCATCCTTGTGCATATCAACATACCCAACCATGAATTTATTGTCCAGCATCCGCGGCACGAAAATGCGGACGCTGTCGGCCGGCAGGCGGGGCGGGTCGTCCCTGATTGAGATGGCAACGACGAATGAAGCACGCAGCACGTCCGGCAGGCAGCGCTGCGTGCCCGGGATCGACGCGCGACGTCGTCGCATCACCGCGAGACGCGCCCTCGCCCGTACTGGCGATACGGGCTAGACTGCACGCCAACCAGCGCCGGCTGAAACATTCCAACCCTTGCGCAGCGATCCGGACCGCGCGCAAACCAGCCGCAATCGAAACCGCAATGAAGAATGCGACCGCCTCCGAATCGAATACGCCAGCTGCGAAATTCGAGCGCCGCAAGGCCATGATCGTGCGTGCCGCGGTGAAGGTGATCAATCAGAAAGGCGTACGCGGCATGACGTTCGCCGAGATCGCCGCGAGCCTCAAGCTCGTGCCTACCGCGATGAACTACTACTTCAAGAGGAAGGAAGATCTCGCGGCCGCCTGCATGCTCCAGGCCATCGCCTATTACAACGCCCTGCTCGACCGGTCGGACCGGCAGCCGACTCCGGAACTCGGCCTGCGATGCTTCCTGCAGGATTTCGCCGACCATCTCGCGGCCGCGGACCTGGGCAAGGTGGACGCCGTGGTGAACTTCAACGACGTGCGCGCCATCGGCGATGCCGTCGTGGACGCCGCGTATACGAACATGTTCCGCCGGTTGCGACGCAGTTTCAGTTCGGTCCCGCTCAACGAACCGACGCGACCGGGCCAGAACGCGCGCACCCACCTGCTGATTTCGCAGGTGCTGTGGGCAGAGCTGTGGCTGCGCCAGTACGAACCCGTCGACTACGCGCGCATGGCGCAGCGGCTTTTCGACGTACTGGTCCATGGTCTGGCGAGACCCGGTCAGTCGTGGGCGCCCATCGACGTGGCCGCGCCCGCGGCGAACGGCGAAGTCAGCGAGACGTCCGGCGTTTCGCGCGAGGCATTCCTGCAGGCTGCAACTGCGGAGATCAACGAGCATGGCTATCTCGGCGCTTCCGTATCGCGCATCTCCGCGCGGCTGAACGTGACCAAGGGCACGTTCTACTACTACAACCAGGCCAAGGATGACCTGGTGCAGCAATGCTTCGATCGCACATTCGAGAAAATGCGGACCTCGCTCTCCGCGTCCGAAGCGGCGACCACGTCGGGATTCGACACCCTGGCCTCGCTGGCCGGCTCGATGACGCGTCGCGACGTATCGGGAGAAGCGCCCCTGCTGCGTACGACGGCGATCAGCGCCGTGCCCGAGGAACTTCAGCCGACGCTCTTTCATCGCTTCGCACAACTCTCCGCCCGCCTCGCGAGCGTCGTGAGCGACGGGATTGCCGACGGCTCGATCCGGCCGGTCGATGCGAATGTCGCCGCCCAGGCCATCATCTGCCTGATCAATGCCAGCGCCGAGTTGCGTCATTGGGCGCCGGGCCTCGATGCCGATCTGGCCATCGAGGCGTATGCCCGTCCCTTGTTCATGGGCCTGTTCAGACCCGACGAACGCGCCCCGGCCTCTGAGGCGAAAGTCGCCGCGAAAGCTGCGACCGGCCGGCGCACGCGCCGACCGGCACAGCGCACATCATGACGATGTTGCGGGCCGCAGATCCGGTCCCCAGGTGATCACCGGCGGCTCGCCGGCCTTGAGAATCGGCGTCAGCAGGCTGGCGAGATACGACTCGACGAAATCACCGTAGAAGACATAGAAGCGATCTTCGAGAATCGCCTGCAGCGTCGCTTCCGCGATCACGTCCGCACTCACGCCTGCGCCCTGGACCGAGTTGGCATGCGCGCGCACTTCCGGATCGTTCCATTCGCGATCGCTCCAGGGACGATCCCCCTCCGGACGATTGCGCCAGGAACGATGGATTTCGGTGGCCACCATGCCCGGACACACGACCGACACGCCGATGGGATGCAGCTCGGCCACGAGCTCCGAACGCAGCGACTGACTGATCGAGAGCACTGCCGCCTTCGAAGCGCAGTACGGCGAGTGGTGACCGATACCCACGTAGGACGCGAGCGAAGCCGTATTCACCACGTGCGCGGGCTCGCCCTGCTCGATCAGGATCGGCGTGAAGGCCTTCACGCCGTGCACCACGCCCCAGAAGTTGACGCCTAGCACCCATCGCCAGTCGTCGAGACTCATGCGCCAGGTCGGCCCGGTGATGGAAACGCCGGCGTTGTTGACGACCAGATGCACCTTGCCGAAGGTCTTCAACGTGAACTGCGCCAGCGCTTCGACTTCGGCGTATCTGGAAACGTCGGTCCGCACACCCACCGCTTCGAATCCTGCGGCGCGCAATCCGGCCACCGCGCGATCGATCGCATCCGGCTGAATGTCCGCGATCACCAGCTTCATACCTTCGCGACCGAAGCGCTCGGCCATGGCCAGACCAATCCCGCTGGCGCCGCCGGTAATGACAGCCACTTTTCCGCTCAAATCCCGCATCAGCGCTCTCCCCGCGTGGAACCTTGCATTACAGATGTTTCGCAAACCAGTCGACGGCCAGCTTCAACGACGGTTCGTAGAAGCGGTCGTAGACCTCGTAGTGCGTGCACGGAAACGTGTGCCGCTCCGCAACCGCGTTCTGGCGCACGATGTCGAAGGCGGCGCCGCCCTGGATGTCCGGCTCGCCGTATTCCTCGTTCTCCGCATCGATGAACAACGTCGGAACGCGGATGCGCGCCGCGGCCTGCAGCGGCCGGTTGAACAGCATGCGCGCCACGTCGGGCACGCCTTTCAGGTTGGGCTGCTGATCGATTGCCTGCGGCAGCGCCGGATCGATGCGACCGCGGGCCTTGTCAGCCATGCGCTGCCTGGCCAGCGCGACGAAACCCTCGTCGCTCGGCGGACCGTAACTGCCGATCTGCGCGACGACTGCCTTGATGCGCGAGTCCATGCCCGCCGCCGACACGACATTGCCACCGCCGAAACTCGATCCCCAGATGCCCATCCGGGTCGGATCCACGCCGTCTTCCGTAATGAGCCAGGCGAAGGCCGCGAGGATGTCGGCGATCTGATCGCCAGGATCGACGACTTCGCGGATCACCCGCGCCTTGAGCGAGCGCTCGCCCGCTTCGGTGAGCATTGGCGTGTCAACGAGCGGAATCAGTTTGCCGTCCGAGTCGCCCCAGCCGCGGTAGTCGAAGACCAGGCACGCGAACCCCGCCCTGGCGAAGGGCTTCGCATAGCTCTCGGCGAGATGACCTTTCAATCCGCCCCAGCCGTGGCACAGCAGAATGCCCGGCCGCGCTCCAGCGGCGCCCACCGGTTTGAACATCTCCGCCGCCAGGCGCGAACCTTCGCTCCAGATCGTCACCGGACTGCGTGCAATTTCGTGGTTCATTGGTATCCCGACTCCGAGGCCCTGTGCATTTTTGATGGTATAGAATGTCACGCACTAGGTATAAATCAAGGCAATTTTGATTATTTTCATGGTTCGGTTTATAAAATCGCTGGACATTGAATGAGCTGCCGCTAGAGTGGCGCGGCACAGAAACTTTGCGGAGGCACAGGCAGATGACGATAGATCTCACGGGACGAGTGGCGATTGTGACGGGCGCCGGCGGCGGGCTTGGCCGCGCCCGCGCGCTCCTGCTGGCCGCGCGCGGCGCGAAAGTCGTCGTCAATGACCTGGGCGGAAGCGTGAACGGGACGGGCGCCAGTCTGTCGAGCGCACAGATCGTCGTCGACGAGATCACTGCCGCTGGCGGCGAGGCCATCGCCAATGGCGCTTCGGTCTCCGACCCGACTCAAGTCGAACAGATGGTGAGCGAAACGCTCGCCCGCTGGGGCCGCGTGGACATCCTCGTCAACAACGCCGGCATCCTGCGCGACAAGACGTTCGCCAAGATGCAGATCGAAGACTTCCGCGCCGTCGTCGAAGTACATCTGATGGGCGCAGTCTGCTGCACCAAGGCCGTGTGGGACACGATGCGCGCACAGAACTACGGACGCATCGTCATGACGACTTCGTCATCGGGCCTGTTCGGCAATTTCGGCCAGTCGAACTACGGCGCCGCGAAGATGGCGCTGGTCGGGCTGATGCAGACGCTCAGCCTCGAAGGTCACAAGCACAACATCCGCGTCAATTGCCTGGCTCCCACCGCCGCGACACGGATGATGGAGGGCCTGATGCCCGCCGAGACGCTGGCCCATCTGAAGCCTGAGTCCGTCAGCCCGGGCGTGCTCGCGCTCGTCGCCGAAGACGCACCGACCCGGATGATCCTGTGCGCGGGCGCGGGCAGTTTCGAACAGGCGCACGTGATCATGACGCAGGGAATTCACGTGGGATTGCACGCCGACGCGGCCGAACAGCTTGCGGGCCGATGGAACGAACTGGGTTCTCTCGAAGGTTCGATCACGCCGCAGTCGGCCGGCGCACAGTGCGAAGTCGAACTGCGCAAGATCGCGGCCGCGCCGAAGTCTGCGTAAGCGCCAACCGCGCCGTCCCCGCCTTCGCGGGGATGACCTGAAACTGGATCAGAGAAAGCTATGACAGAACCCAGAGTGGGTTTCATCACCGGCGGCGCGTCCGGCATCGGCCTGGCACTGGGCCAGCTGCTCGCCCGGGAAGGCGTTCGCGTCGTATTGGCCGACATCGACGATGCCGCGCTGAATCGCGCGGTGGAAGATCAAGGTCCGCAACGATTGATCGAGAAGATCCGGCTCGATGTGACCGATGCCACCGCCGTGCACGCCGCTCTGAACGGAACCTTCGAACGCTTCGGCCGGCTCGATTTCGTCTTCAACAACGCCGGCGTCGGCGGCACCAAGAATGCGCACGAAGCGACGCTCGAGCAGTGGCAACGGATCGTGGACCTGAATCTGATGGGCGTCATCCACGGCGTGGCTGCAGCCTATCCGCTGATGATCCGCCAGGGACACGGGCACATCATCAACACCTCGTCGATATCGGGCCTGATTCCGTGGCCGGGGCAGACGCTCTACAACACCACCAAGTACGCCATCGTCGGGCTGTCGCATTCGCTGCGCCTGGAAGCAGCTCACTTCGGTGTCCGCGTCAGCGTCGTCTGTCCGGGACCGGTGCAGTCCTCCATCTGGGGCACCAGCATTCTCGGCGAACGCAACCCGAGCGTCCGCTCGCCGCCCACCGCAATGACCGCGGCGCGAGCGGCCGAGATCATCTGGCGCGGTGTGCAGTCCAACCGGGAGACGATCGTGTTCCCGCGCGCCGCAGCCATCTGGGCGTGGATCTATCGCCTTCACCATGGCCTGCTGAAACCGCATTTCGACCGGCATCTGAAGCAGCTGTTTGCGAAGTGATCGAGATGGCCGCCTCCGGCCAGAGCGCCGGGAACGATCCACGACGGATCGGCATAGGCGCCCAGGCCGAGCGCTCCGAGCGCGATATTGGCGAAACCCAGCTCCCGCACGAGAACCAGCGATTCGTCGCTCTTGAACCCTCGACCACAATGGACAGAACCGGCAGTACGAACATCAGCAGACTGACGAGCGCGTAGTACATCGGTACCAAGTCCAGAGATTTCAGGGAGTTGGGTACGACGCCGAACGGACAAATCGCTTGGATGGCGCCCCCGGCAGGAATCGAACCTGCGACCTGTCGCTTAGGAGGCGACCGCTCTATCCACTGGGCTACGGGGGCGACGGTGGAAGTTGGTGGAGCTGAGGGGGATCGAACCCCTGACCTCCTCATTGCGAACGAGGCGCTCTCCCAGCTGAGCTACAGCCCCACCGATGCGAAGAGGCGGCGGATTGTATCGGAGACCGGACCGGCAAGCCAAGGTCGCGAACGACCACGCTCCTCAGTAGCGCAGCCGCATGACCTTGGTCTTGGAGATCTGCGGCACGAACAGGATGAACATGGCGTCGTACTCGTCCTCGCGCAGTTCGACCTTCTGGCCGCTCAGCGATTCGACCAGGACGGGGATGGTACTGGTGTTGCCGGAGACCAAGACATATTCGCCGCGATGCCCGCGCAGGATGCGCTTCGGCAATTCGTTCCAGCGCGCCGAGGGCACGACGCTCAGCGGCAGGGCCAGCGTTTCGGCCAGCGGCGTGACGGTCTGCTGCGAGCGTTTCAGTTCCGACGTGAAGATCGCATCGATGCCGCGCACGGGACGCGCCTGCGACAGCATCTTCGCGAGTCGCGCCGCACGCTCGCGGCCGTCGACGCTGAGCCCGGGATCCGGATCGGTTCCGACCTCCATTTCCGCATGACGCACGACGACGATCACCGTGGTCGCGCGGGCATCGAACAGCCAAGCGGCCGCCGCCACCACCGCGATGAACACAAGGACGGGAAAAATCAGGGGCAGGAAGAACGGACGGCGCCGCAGTTTTTCCAGGTTTTGATTCATCGCCGGATCATAGCATCGACCGCCCGCGGAGCCGGCGCCGCCTCTCCTTGCAGGTCAGGCTGTAGGTCAGGCTTTAGCCTGACTCCTCAGCAGGCCGGCTGAAGCCGGCCCCACAGGAAGAGAAGAGGAAGAGCTACGACCGGAACAGTCGCGTGTACTGCGTCTCATGTCGCGCACTGGCCACCGACTGCATCACGGCGCAGTAACCGATGTCCTCGTCACGTAACGCCAGCGCACGCGTGCTGATCGCCGCGAGACGCGGGATCAGCACGTGCAGGATGCGCTGACCTGCGCTCTGCCCCAGCGGCACCAGCTTGACGGCAGCCAGTACCTGATTCTCCGTCCAGGCCCAGGCATAGGCCTGCAGGCATTCTTCGGGCGTTACGCTCCAGCAAGCGCATGCGGCAGCGAATACGGCCGCATAGCCCGGCTGCTCCGGGATGCATTCGAGTACGGCGGCATCGATCTCGCGCAGAATCTTGACGAGCGCCGACCCCATGTGACGATCTTCCGCACGCAACTCCGCGGTTTCGCGCGCCGCCGTGAGCAGCGCGTTCCATCGCATCGCTTCGTCGCGTCGCTGCGATCCGTACGCCTGCAGCAACCGCGCGAGCACCGGCAGATCGAGCTTGCCGAGCGAGCCATTCGCCAGCCCGCCGATCCATTCGAGCGCGCTCGCCTCATCGCGCACCCAGCCGGCTTCGATCGCGTATTCGAGTCCCTGCGAAAAATGAAATGCGCCGACCGGCAAAGCCGGACTGGCCAGATGCAGCAGGCGCAACAGCCGCAGATCAGCAGCCATGAGGTTCAATCGCCCGCGCGTGCGACACCGCGGATGATGGCGTGCTGTCCACCGTGATCGTGGGAATGCGCGCCGTAGGCGCCGGCCTCGGGTTCGAACGGCGCCTGCTCGACCTCCACCGTCAGTCCCAGGCCACGCACCATGTCATCGAGCACGTAGTCGTTCTGATATCGCACCCAGCCCACACCGATCTCAAGCGCCACGTGACGGTTGCCGAGGTGATAGGCGGCGCGCAGCAGGAGCAGCGGATCCGGTGATCGAACCGTCGAGACGGTTTCGGGCGCTGCAATGATCTCGACGACACGACCGTCGTCGCAGACGAGCTGATCGCCGCCGCGCAGCACCGAGCCGCGTTCCAGGAACAGGCCGATCTCCTCGCCGTTCTCGAGCGTCGTGCGCAGGCGGCTCCTGCTGCGCTGATCGAACGGCAACTGCAACCGCAACTCTGCGGTCTGCTTCGGCAGAAGTTTTTTCGATGCGCTCAACATGCGATCACTTGCGTCAGAACAGGAAATATCGCTGCGCCAGCGGCAGCGTCGTTGCCGGCTCGCAGGTCAGCAACTGGCCGTCCGCGCGAACCTGGTAGGTCTGGGAATCTACTTCGATCCGGGGCTGATAGTCATTCAGGATCAGGTCGCGCTTGCGTACATTGCGCGTATTGCGGACAGCCACCAGCCGCTTCTTCAGACCAAGTCGATCGGCCAGTCCGCCATCAAGCCCGGCCTGCGACACGAAGCTGACGGACGTCGCCGCCCGCGCGCCGCCCAGCGCACCGAACATCGGCCGGTAGTGCACGGGCTGCGGCGTGGGAATCGAGGCATTCGGATCGCCCATCGGCGCCGCGACGATCATGCCGCCCTTGATGATCATCGCCGTCTTGGCGCCGAAGAACGCCGGCTTCCACAGCACGATGTCGGCGAGCTTGCCGACTTCGATGGAGCCCACCTCGTGCGCGATGCCATGCGTGATCGCCGGATTGATCGCGTACTTGGCGACGTAGCGACGCACGCGGAAGTTGTCGTTGCGCGATGAGTCTTGCGGCAGTGCGCCGCGCTGCACCTTCATCTTGTGTGCGGTCTGCCAGGTGCGGGTGATGACTTCGCCGATACGGCCCATCGCCTGCGAGTCGGAGGAGATCATGGAGAAGGCGCCGAGGTCGTGCAGGATGTCTTCGGCCGCGATGGTCTCGCGACGGATGCGCGATTCCGCAAAGGCCACGTCCTCGGCGATGCCCGGGTCGAGGTGGTGGCACACCATGAGCATGTCGAGATGTTCGTCGACGGTGTTCACCGTGTAGGGCCGCGTCGGATTCGTCGACGACGGCAGCACGTTCGGCTCGCCGCAGGCGCGGATGATGTCGGGCGCGTGCCCGCCTCCGGCGCCTTCGGTGTGATACGTGTGGATCGTGCGGCCCTTGAAGGCGGCGAGCGTGTCTTCGAGAAAGCCGGATTCGTTGAGCGTGTCGGTGTGGATGGCCACCTGCACGTCGTACTGGTCGGCGACCGACAGGCACGCGTCGATCGCCGCCGGCGTCGTGCCCCAGTCCTCGTGCAGCTTGAGACCCATCACGCCTGCTTCCACCTGTTCCGCGATCGGCGCATGCAGACTCGCATTGCCTTTGCCGAGCAGGCCGAAATTGATCGGCAGTTCTTCGAGCGCCTGGTACATGCGCTCGATGTACCAGGGGCCGGGCGTGCAGGTCGTCGCGCTGGTGCCGGCGGCCGGCCCGGTGCCGCCGCCGATCATGGTGGTGATGCCCGCCATCATGGCCTCTTCCACCTGCTGCGGGCAGATGAAATGAATGTGTGCGTCGATGGCGCCCGGCGTCGCGATCAGGCCTTCGCCTGCGATCACTTCGGTTCCCGCGCCAATGACGATGTCGACACCCGGTTGCACATCCGGATTGCCGCCCTTGCCGATGCCGACGATGCGGCCGTTCTTCAATCCGATGTCCGCCTTGACGATGCCCCAGTGATCGACGATCAGCGCATTGGTGATGATGGTGTCGACGATGTCGGCCGACACCCGCTGACTCTGTCCCATGCCGTCGCGGATCACCTTGCCGCCGCCGAATTTCACTTCCTCGCCGTAGATCGTGAGATCGCGCTCGACCTCGATGATCAATTCGGTATCGGCGAGCCGCACACGGTCGCCGGTCGTGGGGCCATACATCTCGGCATAGGCGCGTCGCTCGATCTTCGCCATCACAGCTTCCCCATGATCTTCTGTGCAAAGCCGTACACCGTGCGATCACCCTCGTAGGCCACCAGTTCGACTTCGCGTTCCTGCCCGGGCTCGAAACGTACCGCCGTACCCGCGGCGATGTTGAGCCGGAAACCGCGCGCCGCATCGCGATCGAAACGCAACGCCGCGTTGGTCTCGAAGAAGTGATAGTGCGAACCGACCTGGATCGGCCGGTCGCCGGTGTTCGCGACCTTCACACGGATCGTGGGCCGATCGACGTTGATCGCGATCTCGCCGGGTTCGGTGAACACTTCGCCTGGAATCATGTTGAGCCTCTGCGAAGAACAATGGCCGCAAAAAGGCGCAAGAGATCACAAAAAGGAGAAAACATATCCTTCTTCATTTGTGTCCTTTGCGCCTTTTTGCGGCCATTCTCTTCCCGTGTCACGGAATCGGCTGATGAACGGTCACGAGCTTCGTGCCGTCCGGGAACGTGGCTTCGACCTGTACGTCGGGAATCATTTCGGGCACGCCCTCCATCACATCGTCACGCGCGAGGATGGTCGTGCCGTAGCTCATGAGTTCGGCGACCGAACGGCCATCGCGGGCGCCTTCCATGATGGCGGCGGAGATCAGCGCCACGGCTTCCGGGTGGTTGAGCTTGAGGCCGCGCGCCTTGCGACGCTCTGCGAGCAGGGCTGCGGTGAAGATCAGGAGTTTGTCTTTTTCTCTGGGCGTCAGGTCCACGATGCGCTCCGGTTCGGATTCTTTTGTAGGTCAGGCTTCAGCCTGACTCCTGACAAAAGGCCGGCTGAAGCCGGCCCCACAGGAAGATGGCCCCACGGCAGGAGAAGATGAAGGAACCCCTCCGCTCATGTCGCCCAGATCCGCGGCAACGCCGCGGGCCGCCCCAGCAGATGCGGCCGCAGCCGCCGCCATAGTTCAATGAACAATGTCTTGACCGGCTCCGCCTGCGCAGCCACGGCGCGACAGATCAGCACGCCGTCGACCAGGGTCACCGCGAGTTCCACTTCGGACGAGTTCACGCTGCGCGCGAGTTCGACAGCGGCGCGATCGGCCGGATACGCAAGCAAGGTGCCGACGGCTTCGAACCCGTTCAGGCCCCAGCGCGCCAGCCGCGCATCGCCTTCGCCGTCGAGTCGCATGCGATCGATCACGAGCGGCACGCCTTCGCACCACAGCTCCAGATTCAGGCGCAGTTGTCCGTGCTCGAATGCCTCGCCGCGCGCCGGCAGACCCAGACACGGAATCTCCCAGCCGATGAACCGCGACTGGCGATCGAGATCGATCCGGGTTTCGCTCGCGACATGCGCGCCCCGGTAGAAGATGGTTTCCTGCGGCAGCCATTCGAGCGTGGACTGGCGCAGCGTCAGTGCCTGGAGCTGATGTGCGAAGCGGCTGTCGCTGCGATAGAACTTGGTCGCGGCCGGCGTCGTGAGCAGTGCATGCGCGCCCTGCTCCACATCGATATCGAGCTGCAGTTCATCGCCGCCGACGATGCCGCCGGGCGGATGGACGATATACGCATGACAGGGGCCGCCTTCGGGATGAAACACGCGCTGGACCAGCAGCGGACCCTGATGCCGTCGCACGGGGAGAAACGTCCTGCCGTCGCGCGCCGCGAACTGGAGTCGCAGTTGCGCACGCCAGCCCGTTTCGTGACCGGCCTGCGCCGGAACGCTGTTCACGGGTCAGACCGTCAGGTGATGCTTGACGAGATCGTCGGTGAGTCCGCCGATGCCGTCCGCGGCGACGATGCGGCCCTTGTCGATGATCCGGAATTCGCTGGCCACGCGGCGCGCGAAGGGCAGTTTCTGTTCCACCAGCAGCACCGTGAGGTTCGCCTCTTTGTTGAGGCGCAGGATGATATCGCCGATTTCGTGAACGATGTTCGGCTGAATGCCTTCGGTGGGCTCGTCGAGGATCAGCAGCTTCGGCTCCAGCACCATCGCCCGCCCGATGGCGAGCTGCTGCTGCTGCCCGCCCGACAGGTCGCCGCCGCGCCGGCGCAGCATTTTCTTCAGCACCGGGAACATGGCAAAGATCGACTCGGGAATGTCCTTGAGCCGGCTGCGGCTCGCCGACAGGCCGATGCGCAGGTTCTCCTCGACGGTGAGCTGCGAAAAGATCTCGCGACCCTGCGGCACGTAGCCGATGCCCAGCGAGGCACGCCGGTCCGCCGCGACCTTGCGAATGTCCTGGCCGTCGTACATCACTTCGCCCGAGACGGTCGGCAGCAAGCCCATGATGCACTTGAGCAGCGTGGTCTTGCCCATGCCGTTGCGCCCCATGAGACAGGTGCACGAGCCGGTGGGCACGACCATGTCGACATCCCACAGGATGTGGCTGCCGCCGTAGAACTGGTTGAGTGATTTGATGTTCAGCATGTCACTCTCCCAGATACACCTCGATCACCTTCGGATCGTTCTGCACCTGATCCATGCTGCCTTCCGCCAGCACGTGACCTTCGTGCAGCACCGTGACCTTGCGCGCGATCGAGCGGACGAAATTCATGTCGTGCTCGACGACGACCACGGAGTGCTGCCCTTCGAGCGACAGCAGCAGCTCGGCCGTGCGCTCGACTTCCTGCGGCGTCATGCCGGCGACCGGTTCGTCGACCAGCAGCATCTGCGAGTCCTGCATCAGCAGCATGCCGATCTCCAGCCACTGCTTCTGGCCGTGCGACAGCATGCCGGCGCGGAAGTCGCGACGATCCTGCAGTCGCACGGTCTCCAGCACCTGGTCGATGCGGTCGCGCTGGGCGCCGGTGAGCGGCTTGAACAATGTGTGCCAGATCGACTTGTTGCCGGCGGCGGCGAGTTCCAGGTTTTCCAGCACGGTGTGCTGTTCGAACACCGTCGGCTTCTGGAACTTGCGGCCGATGCCGGCTTCGGCGATCTCCGGTTCCGTGAGCGTCAGCAGATCGAGCTGCTGGCCGAACCATGCCGAGCCCGCGTCGGGCCGGGTCTTGCCCGTGATCACATCCATCATCGTCGTCTTGCCGGCGCCGTTCGGACCGATGATGCAGCGAAGTTCGCCGACGTCGACGTACAGCGTGAGCGCATTCAGCGCCTTGAAGCCGTCGAAACTGACGGTGATGTCTTCGAGATAAAGAATGGTGCCGTGTGTCGTGTCGGGCGCGATCGGACGATCGCTGCGCACGCCTGTACCGACGACTTTCTGCCAGCCATGACGGATCGCGGTGGATGCGTTCATGCCTTCACCGCCTCCGGCTCGGGCTCGCGACGTCGCGGTGTGAATCTGTCCGCAAGGCCTACCACGCCGCGCGGCAGGAACAAGGTCACCAGCACGAACAGCGCACCCAGCGCATACAGCCAGAACTCCGGCACCGCCGCGGTGAAGTAACTCTTCGCATAGTTGACCAGCACGGCGCCGGCCACCGCGCCGTACAGCGTGCCGCGACCGCCCACCGCCACCCAGATGACGATCTCGATGGAATTGATCGGCTGGAATTCGCTCGGATTGATGATGCCCACCTGCGGCACGTACAGCGCACCGGCGATGCCGGCGAGCACGGCGGAGAACGCGAAGATCCATAGCTTGTAGGACTCGACCCGGTAGCCGATGAAGCGCGTGCGGCTCTCGGCATCGCGCACCGCCTGCACCACCCGGCCTGCGCGCGACAGCGTGATGTAGCGGCAGGCGAAGTAGCCAAGCCCCAGTGCGACGGCCGAGGCGACGAACAGCGCGACGCGCGTGCCGGGCGCATTGATGTTGAAGCCGAGGATGTCCTTGAAGTCGGTGAGGCCGTTGTTGCCGCCGAAGCCCATGTCGTTGCGGAAGAACGCCAGCATCAATGCATACGTCAGCGCCTGCGTGATGATGGACAGATACACTCCCGTCACGCGCGAACGGAACGCGAGCCAGCCGAACACCAGCGCCAGCAGTCCCGGCACGAGGACGACCATCAGCGCGGCGAACCAGAACATGTCGAAGCCGTACCAGAACCAGGGCAGTTCCTTCCAGTTCAGGAACACCATGAAGTCCGGCAGGACCGGATCGGCATACACGCCGCGCGGCCCGATCTGGCGCATCAAGTACATACCCATCGCATAGCCACCCAGCGCGAAGAATGCGGCGTGACCGAGACTCAGGATGCCGCAGTAGCCCCAGACCAGATCGACGGCGACCGCCAGCAGCGCATACGTCATGTACTTGCCGATCAGCGTCATCGTGTACGACGACAGGTGCAGCGACGAGCCCGCGTCGAACGCGAGATGCAGGATCGGCACGACGATGGCCGTGACCAGCAGGACGGCGAGGAAGATCTGCGTTCCGCGCTCGCCCAGCAGCAGATTCATCAGCGGTGTGCGCATCGTCATCTCAGGCCTCCGCCGCCCGGCCCTTCTGCGGGAACAGCCCGCGCGGACGCCGCTGGATGAACAGGATCAATGCGATCAGCACCAGGATTTTCGCCAGCACGGCGCCGGCGAACGGTTCGAGCACCTTGTTGACGACGCCGAGCGACATGCCGCCGATCAGCGTGCCCCACAGGTTGGCGACGCCGCCGAACACCACGACCATGAACGAATCGATGATGTACTGCTGGCCGAGATTGGGACCGACGTTGGTCAGCTGGCTGAGCGCGACGCCGGCAACGCCGGCGATGCCGGAGCCGAGCCCGAACGTCAGCGCATCGACCCATTCGGTACGCACGCCCATCGCCTTCGCCATCGCGCGATTCTGCGACACCGCGCGCACCTTGAGCCCGAGCGTGGTCTTCTTGAGCACAAACAGCAGGATCGCGAACACCACCGCCATGAACAGGATCACGTACAGGCGGTTGTAGGTGATCGACAGCGCCTCGTTGATCTGCCACGAACCGGCCATCCACGCCGGCGTTTCCACCGGCCGGTTGTTGGCGGTGAAAATGTCGCGCACGACCTGCTGCAGGATCAGGCTGATGCCGAAGGTCGCCAGCAGCGTTTCCAGCGGCCGGCCGTAGAGAAACCGCACGACGCCGCGTTCGATGAGCACGCCCACCAGCCCGGACACCAGGAACGCGAGCGGCACGGCGACGATGATGGACGCGCCGATGTGATTCGGCATCGCGAGCTGCACGACGTAGGTCGTGTATGCGCCCAGCATCATCAACTCGCCGTGCGCCATGTTGATCACACCCATGACGCCGAAGGTGATGGCGAGTCCGATGGCCGCCAGCACCAGCACCGACCCCAGGCTCAGGCCGAAGAACAGCGTTTCGACACCGCCATAGATCTGGCGCCAGTTGTCGATGCTCGCAATGGCCACGGTGGCGCCCCGACGCACACGCTCGTCCGGTTCCGCATGGACGCCCTCGTCCGACCGTTCGGTCAGGCGCTTGAGTCGGTTGTAGACATCGGGACTCAGGTTGCCTTTCAGATGCTCGACCGCGGCGAGGCGCGTGTCGGCGTCGTCGCTGTCCAGATCGGCGAGCGCGAGGCCGGTGTCGATGGCGTCCTTGACCTTGTCGTCCTTCTCGTCGTCGACGCGCGCACGCAGGATGACGATGCTGTCTTCGTCGAGCGAACGCATCATTTCATTGACCGCGGCGAGCCGTACTCCCGCGTCAGGATCGGAAAGATCGAAACCGGCGATCAGGCCCTTGAGCGTCTTGCGCAGCCGGTTGTTGGTGGTGATCTTGGTGAAATCCGCTGTTGCGCCGCTGCCTGCGGCCTGCATCGTCAGCGGATCGGTAAGCGTCAGCGGATCGTCGCCCTGCACGATGAAGACGCGCTGGTCGGCGGTTCTGAAATGGAGATTGCCTTCCAGCATGGCAGTGAGTACTGCGCGTGCGTTCGGATGGCGCGTCGCGGCGACGGCGGTCGCGGCGTCGGTCTTGGTCGGGAAGTCTTCGGCGGTGAGTCCGGTGAGTGCCTGAGCGAGCGCATCGTTCTGCGCTGCGCGTGCCTGCACGACGAAAGCCAGCAGCAGGACGCTGACCATGCTGAGAAGGATTCGGTGAATCATCGCTACGGCGTGGCTCCGTCGTTGGTTTGCCATCGTGCGTGGAATCTGTCGTTCGGTTGGAGATCCCCCTCCCAACCTCCCCCCGCAAGCGGGGGGAGGGGCCGGAAGGCCGGAGGGGGTCAGTCCGTTACTCGTAGTTCTGTCCCGAGCACTTCTTCGTGACCTTGTTGTAGTTGCCGCACTTCAGCGTCACCCAGTCGGCTTCGATGTCCTTGCTGCCCGGCAGGAAATCGGACCAGGCATCGCCCGGCACCAGGCCCGGTGTCTTCCACACGACATCGAACTGGCCATCGCCGCGGATCTCGCCGATGAACACCGGCTTGGTCAGGTGGTGGTTCGGCAGCATCTTCGCCGTGCCGCCCGTGAGGTTCGGCACTTCGATACCGATCATCGCGTCGGTCACCTTGCTGACGTCGGTGGTCTTGGCCTTCTCGACCGCCTTCACCCACATGTTGAAGCCGATCACGTGCGCTTCCATCGGATCGTTGGTCACGCGCTTCGGATTCTTGGTGTAGGCCT
>OEIU01000500.1_pt1 | contig 35883 bp, 33 predicted proteins | sample 1539221 | NCBI WGS metagenome assembly OEIU01 (sample SAMN03792071, study PRJEB22550) | activated sludge metagenome | feature: wastewater treatment plant; material: activated sludge; isolation source: Wastewater treatment plant of a petroleum refinery complex | place: Argentina: Zarate | collected...
CGGAACGACAGCAGCACCGCCTTCTTCAGCCACTGATTGACCTTCCACTTGCCGCTCGACTCGCGCTCGGCCACCCGCGCCTCTCCCTTGTCGAGCAACTCGAGCGCGTGATCCACGGCCTCGCGAACCTCGCCCTTGGTCGACGTCGAAATGCCGTCACGGGCATCGAAGGCGGAATTGAGGGTGGATTCGAGCGCGGACAGGGACATCGGGATTTCCTCGGGCTTTCGGGCGAAGGTGGGAGGCTTTTTCGGGATTTGGGCAGGGAGAGTCAAGGACACAGCGCCTTAGCGGCTATTCAATCGCTGCAAGAACCCGGTCAGGTCATCGGTGACATGATCGACATGGGCGGCATCGCGGCCTTCGAGCTCCCAATCCTCGCGCACCACCTCCCTGACGCCGTCGGGTACCACCAGCACCGTGGTCATGCCGAGCTGATGCGGCACCACGAGGTTGCGGGCGAGATCCTCGAACATCGCCGATTTCGAAGGGTCCACGCCGTGGACGCGCAGGAACTTGTCATAGGTCTGCGGCGCTGGCTTCGGCTCCAGTTCGGCGGCGATGATGTCGAACACCGCCTCGAAATGTTCTGTGATGCCGAGCCGCGCCAGCACCGCGCCGGCATGGTCGGTCGAGCCGTTGGTCAGGATCAGCTTGCGCCCCGGGAGTTTTGCGATCGCAGCCCCCATCACCGGGTTCGGCTCCAGCGGCGAATGATCGATCCGGTGCACGTAGGCGAGATAGTCGTCGGCGCGCACGCCGTGCTCGGTCATCATGCCGCGCATGCTGGTGCCGTAGCGGCGGTAATAGTCCTTCTGGATGAAGCGGGCTTCCTCGGCGGAGATCTTCAGGAAGGTGCTGATGAACTCGCCGATCCGCGCGTCGACCTGCTGCCACAAATTGACGTGGTGCGGGTACAGCGTGTTGTCGAGATCGAACACCCAGGTGTCGATATGTGTGAAGGGGCGGGGTGTCGTCATAAGTTCCTACCTTGTCACGGCATCGCAAATCGCAGCGTCTTGCCGCCGCTCGACATATCCACCGGCGCGAAGCCGATCGGCGCAAGCCCGCGGGTGCCGCAATCGCCTTGTTCCGACACCTCGAACTTGCTCTCGCGCGTGCAGAGTTCCTTCGGTCCGCCCCAGTTCAACGGCCTGTCGCGGTATTTGATGACGCGGTTTTCGCCGTCGACGGCTTCGGCAAAGCTGAAGACATGCCTGGGCTGGCCGGTCACGTCGGGATGCAGGCATTTGCCGGGATCGATGCGGTACCAGCCGCGGCTGGTCACCAGCTTCCCGTCGTCGGTGGCGACCGCCGCCATGATCCGGTGCGGCGTGTCGTTGCACCAGGTCAGGCCCGTGGAGGACGGCTTCTGCACGGCCTCGATCATGGTGGCGAAGAAAGTTGGCGACTGCACGATGTCGGCCGACAGCCCGCGGCTTTTCAGGAACGCGGAAAGCGCGGCCTGGGTCTTCGGCCCGTCGACGCCGTCGATCGGGGCGGCGTCGTAGCCGGCGATCACGAGCAGCCGCTGGATGCCGGCGAGCCGCGCCTGCTCGTCGTCATATTCGGAATCTTCGGCGAGATAGGCGACGAGGTTGCCGTCGTCGGTCCGCGTCGGCGTGATCTGGGTGAACGGCGCCCGCGTCTGGTTGCCGCGGCACTGGCGCGCGGCGGCGATGATGAAATTGTCCGGCGCGATGCACAGCGTGTCGCTGCCGTTCTGCGGGATCGGCGAGGCGCCGTAGACGCCGAGTGCGCGTGCATTCAACAGGATGCGGTCGGCGGTCAGCGCGCCCTGCAGCACCACGCGACAGGCGGCTGGATCGATCCTGAACCAGCCGCGCGTCGCGGTCGCCGCCTTCTCGTCGATACCGATCGCGGCCTCGACCACGTAGCTCATGCGGTTGCAGAGTTTCAGGTCGGCGAATACGGGCAGGCAGGACATGAACAGCGAGATCGCTGCCGCCGGCAGGGAGATCAGGAGACGCGTCAACGCCGGGCGCGGAGGCCGTTCCGTCCTGACCTCGTCAAGCCCGGCCATGACGGCCTCGGTTTGCGTCGCCGCCTGGTGCATCACTTGTGAATCAGCGTGCCCGTACCCTGATTGGTGAAGAGTTCGAGCAGCACCGCGTGCTGCGTCTTGCCGTCGATGATGACGACGCCCTGAACGCCCTGTTCCAGCGCATAGATGCAGGTTTCGACCTTCGGGATCATGCCGCCGGAAATCGTGCCGTCGGCGATCAGCTTGCGCGCGTCCTTCACCGACAGTTCCGGGATCAGCTTCTTCGACTTGTCGAGCACGCCGGGAACGTCGGTCAGGAGCAACAGGCGCTTGGCCTTGAGCGCGCCGGCGACAGCGCCGGCAAAGGTGTCGGCGTTGACGTTGAGGGTATGGCCGTCATGCGATGTCGCAAGCGGGGCCAGCACCGGGATCAGCTCATAGCCGATCAACTGGTTCAACAGCGTCAGATCGACCTTGTCGGGGTCGCCGACGAAGCCGAGGTCGACGGCCTTTTCGATGTTGGAGTCAGGGTCGACCATGGTCCGCGTCGTCTTCGACGCCTTCACCATGTTGCCGTCCTTGCCGCTCAGGCCCACCGCCTTGCCGCCGGCTTCGTTGATATAGCCGACGATCTGCTTGTTGACGGAGCCGGCCAGTACCATCTCGACGATCTCGATGGTGGCGGCGTCGGTGATGCGCAGGCCGGCCGCGAATTCCGACTGGATGCCGAGGCGCTTGAGCATGGTCGCGATCTGCGGGCCGCCGCCATGCACCACGACCGGATTGATCGCGGTCTGCTCCAGCAGCACGATGTCGCGCGCGAACGCCTTGGCGGTTTCCTCCGCGCCCATGGCATGGCCGCCATATTTGATGACGATGGTTTCCTCGTCATATTGCTGCATGTGCGGCAGCGCTTCCGACAGGATGCGGGCCTGATCGAGCGGACTGATATTCTGCGCTGAGGTCATGAAGCCGGGTCTCGCCATTTGCCGATGTCGGGCCGGGTTCTATCCGATTGGCGGGCAGGGCGCAAAGTGGGGGAATTGCGGAGGCTGATGCCCTGGACGCAGCATCCGGTCCTGCGGAATTTAGCCGCTTCTCGGCCAGGCCGCTGCGGCTGCCAGCGCCAGCCAGCTCGCGATCAGCAGCGTCCCGCCGGTCGGCGCGGCCATCGGAAAAAGCCCGCTTCCGGCATAGTGTCGCAGCGTCAGGTCGCCGGCGAACAGGCTCGCGCCGAGAACAAAGCCGGACGCGCCTGTGATGCCGATTTTCGCATGAACGATTGCGCGCTCCGCCAATGCGATGGCGCCCAATACCGCGCAGGCGTGAAACAACAGCATCGACGAGGCCGAAACCAGCCGCGACGCGTCCGTACCATGAGCGGAGGCCGCCGCCAGCATGACGCCGTCGGCGCCCATGATCGCAGCGAGCACGATCAGGATGCGGCCGGCACGAAGCATCAGCTGCGTTCCTTCAACAGCCGCACCATCGCCGCGCGCAATTCAGCCATGCCGGCGCCGGAACGCGAGGATGTTACCAATACTTCCGGAAACGCCGCCGGGTGTTTGGCGAGTGCGGCCGTGGTGTCGGCGATGTTCTTCTGCAGCCCGGCGGGCCTCACCTGGTCCGCCTTGGTCAGCACCACCTGGTAGCTGACGGCTGATTTGTCCAATGTCTTGAGCACGTCCTGATCGGCATCCTTGATGCCGTGGCGCGCGTCGATCAGCACATAGACCCGCGCCAGCGTTGCGCGGCCCAGCAGGAACTGATGGATCAGCCTGGTCCAGGACGCGATCTGCATCTTCGGTGCCGAGGCGTAGCCATAGCCGGGCATGTCGACCAACCGCAGCCCGGCGTTATCAGGCCCTTCGAAGAAGATCAGCTCCTGGGTGCGGCCGGGCGTATGCGAGGTCCGCGCCAGCGCGTTGCGGCCGGTGAGCGCATTGATCAGGCTCGATTTGCCGACATTGGAGCGGCCGGCAAACGCGACTTCCATGCCGGCCATCGGCGGCAGCGTCTCGATCGAGGGCGAGGCCCAGACGAACTTCCATTCGCCGGCAAAGAGCTTTCGCCCTTCCTCGATCAGCTTCGCATCTGTGTCGGCGGTCATGCGAAGGTTCTTTTCATCCGTCATTGCGAGGAGCTCGCAATGACGCGGAGGGCTCGATCACGTCTTTTCGACGGCCTTCTTCGGCATGAACGTTGCCTTGATGTTGTCGAACAGCTCCACCTTCACGCCGTTCTTGCGCATGATGTAGCTCTGCTGCAGCACCGAGAGCAGGTTGTTCCAGGCCCAGTAGATCACGAGGCCCGCGGGGAAGCCCGCCAGCATGAAGGTGAAGATCAGCGGCATCCAGTCGAAGATCATCTTCTGGGTCGGATCCGGCGGCGTCGGGTTCAGCTTCATCTGGAACCACATCGTGATGCCCATGATGATCGGCCAGATGCCGAGCGCGAGATAATGCCCGAACACCGGCACGACAGTCGGATCGAACGGCAGCAGCCCGAACAGGTTGAAGATCGTGGTCGGGTCGGGCGCCGAGAGATCCTTGATCCAGCCGTAGAACGGCGCGTGTCGCATCTCGATGGTGACGAACAGCACCTTGTAGAGCGAGAAGAACACCGGGATCTGCAACGCGATCGGGAGACAGCCCGCGATCGGGTTGATCTTCTCCTTGCGGTAGATCTCCATCATCTCCTGCTGCTGCTTCTGGCGGTCGTCCGGATAGCGTTCCTTCAGCGCCTGCAGCTGCGGCTGCACCGACTTCATCTTCGCCATCGAGGCGTAGGATTTGTTGGCGAGCGGGAAGAACAGCAGCTTCACGATCACGGTCACCAGCAGGATGGCGAGACCGAAATTGCCGAACAGGTGGAAGAAATAATCGAGCGCCAGGAACATCGGCTTGGTGATGAAGTAGAACCAGCCCCAGTCGATCAGCAGGTCGAAATGGTTCAGCCCGAGCTGCTTGTTGTAGCCGCCATGGCCGGCGAGCGGGAAGTTGATGCCGACGACGCCGGCTTCCTTGGCGCCGGCAAACAGGCGTGCGTTGGCGCTGCCGGTGCCGCCGGGTGCGATGGTCTGCGGGTCCTGGACGTAGTTGGCCTGATAGCGAACCTTGGGGCCCGGGTCCTGGGCGAGGAAGCGGGCCTTGAGTCGCGCCGACGTGTCGGGCAGCAGCGCGGCGGCCCAATATTTGTCCGTTATGCCGAGCCAGCCGTTGGTCACGTTGAATTCGAAGCCGCGATCGCCATTGCCCAGAGCGGGCGCCTCGGAGACCGCCTTGTAGCCGTGCTCCTGCAGGCCCTTCTCACCGAGATAGCCGATCAGGCCTTCGTGCAGGATGTAGTAGCCGGAAACCTCGGGTGTGCCGTGGCGGGAGATGATGGCATAGGGATACAGTGTGATCGGCGCGCTGCCGGCATTGCTGACGTCGTCCTTGATGGTGAAGAGATAGCGGTCGTCGATCGCAATGGTGCGGCGGAAGGTAAGGCCTTCGCCATTGTCCCATTTCAGCGTCACCGGCTTCTCGGGCGTCAGGCTGCCAGTGCCTTCCTGCTCCCACGGCGTATCGCGGTCGGGAACGCGCGCCGTCGAGCCGGTCGCGGCCACCCAGCCGAACTCCGCGTAGTAGGGATGCGCGGTGCCCGAGGGCGAGAACAGCACGATCGCCGGCGATTTCGGATCGACGGTGTCGCGGAACTTCTCCAGTGAAAGGTCATCGATGCGCGCGCCCTTCAGCGAAATGGTCCCGGAAAGGCGGGGCGTCTCGACCTTGATGCGGGGCGACGCCGCAATCGCGTCCGCGCGGCTGACGACCGGCTGGGCGGGCTGGCCGGCGGGCGCGGCGGCGGAGGGCGCCGCACCGGGTTGCGGGGTGGTGGAGCCCGGCGACGTAGTGGAGCCCGGCGCCGACTGCGGTGGCGACTTGTTGAGGTCGGCCTGGGTCTGGGTCTGCGCACGCTGCCGCTCCATCTGCGGCACGTTGTAGAAATACTGCCAGGCGATCAGCACCAGGCCGGAGAGAATGACGGCGAGGATGGTGTTGCGGTTATCGGTCATCGTTTTGGGGTCTCGCCATTCAATGCGGACTGCGGGTCGCGCCGCTGTGGTTTCGGCTGCCGGTCGAGGCGATGCAGCGCCGAGCGGAGATCGTCGAGCATGGTTGCGAAGTCGCGGGTAAGCGCGGCCCGTCGGCCTACCAGCACATAATCATGATGCGGTCGCACGGATGTGACATCGAGCCGCTTCACCAACTCGCGAAGCCGGCGCCGGATGCGATTGCGCTCGGTGGCGGTGCCGTTTTTCCTGGTAACGGTGAAACCGATCCGGATCGGCCCGGCATCGTCGCGCGCCCGGCCCTGCACCACGAAGGCAGCGCTGTTGGCCCGCGTGCCATTGGCAACGGCGAGAAAATCCGCCCGCTGCCTCAGCCGATCCATGAATGAAATCTCCGGAAGATCCGGCTCAGGCGCTCAGACGCTTGCGGCCGCGCGCACGGCGCGCGGCGAGAACCTTGCGGCCGCCGGCGGTGGCGAGGCGGGCGCGGAAGCCGTGACGGCGCTTGCGCACCAGTTTGCTGGGTTGATAAGTCCGCTTCACGGGTAGTTTCTCCGCTGACCGGGCAATTTGCCTGTTGGATTGAGATCAAGTCCGATGATGCGGGGGCCCGAAAAAGAGCCGCTGACGGCCCCAAATGAGCCGCCCCCGGCTGCAGCCGGGCCATCGCGGACAATTCGCGCGGCTTATACGGGAGCGACCTGTTTTCGTCAATGTCAGGGGTCGCCGCAGCGCCCGTTCTTTGAAACGTCGCAATTGTGGCGAATATATCTGTTTTCGCGGGGTTTTTAGTGGTGAGACGGCGGCGTTCCCATACCATCGGAACACCCCGACATTAGCGATCGGTAATTTGACCGGTCGGCGGCCCAACCGCATCCTCCGGAATCACGGTCCGGCCGAAGATTGAGGGCTGGGCGGGGTGAGCCCGACGGGCTCACGAGCAGAGATATCAGGGCAGATATTCGTGTCAGCGACGGACGACCAGCCGACCCCCCAAGCAACGCGGACCTCCGCGCCGCGTCGGCTCGGCCTGTCCGGCAAGCTGCTGCTGCTGACCATTCCGCTCGTGATGATCGCCGGCCTGATGATCTACATCCCCGCGATCGCCAATTTCTGGACCAACCGCCTGAACGACCGCCTGGCGGCGGCCAATACGGCGGCGCTGGTGCTGGACGCGGCGCCGCTCGGCATGGTCCCGGAGTCGCTGGCGCGGCAGATCCTGACCAGCGTAGGTGCGCGGGCGGTCGCCATCAAGATGGGTCAGCAACGCCGGCTGCTCGCCAGCGCCGATCCGCCGGCAGCGATCGACCATGACGTCGACATGCGGACGTTGACGGTGTGGTCCGCGATCGTCGAATCCTTCGAGACCATGCTGGAGCGCGGCAACCAGTCGATTCGCGTGGTGGGGCCGGCGCCCGGCGGGGCGCAGTTCATCGAGGTGGTGATCGACGAACAGCCGCTGCGGCAGGCGATGTACCGGTTCTCCCGCAACCTGGTGCTGGTTTCGCTCGGCATTGCGACGCTCGCCGCGGGACTGGTCTACCTGGCGCTGCACTACCTGTTCGTGCGGCCGATGCGGCGGCTGACCGCCAATCTCGTCGGCTTCCACGAGAACCCGGAAAGCGCGGCGCGCATCATCGTGCCGAGCCAGCGCGGCGACGAGATCGGCGTCGCCGAACGCGAGCTGTCCGACATGCAGCGCGACCTCGTCTCGATGCTCTCGCAGAAGAGCCGGCTCGCCGCGCTGGGCCTTGCCGTGTCCAAGATCAACCACGACCTGCGCAACCTGCTGGCCTCCTCGCAATTGCTGTCGGACCAGCTTGCCAGCGTGCCGGATCCCCGGGTTCAGCGCTTTGCGCCGAAGCTGATGCGCTCGCTGGAGCGCGCCATCGATTTCTGCCAGTCGACGCTGTCCTATGGCCGCGCCCAGGAAGCCGAGCCGGATCGCCGCATGATTCAGCTCGAGCCTGTCGTGACCGAAGTCCGCGAATCCGCCGGCCTCGCCACTGACGCGTCGATCACCTGGATCACCGCGATCGAGCGCGGGATGTCGGTCGATGCCGATCCGGACCAGTTGTTTCGCGTGCTGCTCAACCTGGTGCGCAATGCGGTGCAGGCGCTCGATAGCCGCCCGAAGGGCGACGGCTCGCCGCTGCAGATCCGCATCACCGGCCGCCGCGAGGGCTCGGTCGCCATCATCGAGGTCTCCGACACCGGTCCCGGCGTGCCGGCCAAGGCGCGCGAGCATCTGTTCGAGGCGTTCCAGACCTCCGGCCGGCCCGGCGGCAGCGGGCTGGGGCTCGCGATCGCCGCCGAACTGGTCCGTGCCCATGACGGCGACATCCATCTGGTCGAGGGCACCATCGGCGCCACCTTCCGGATTTCGATCCCGGATCGCCCGGTGGAACTGCAGAGCGTCCGCAACGAGCGGGCGCGGGCGTAGGGGGCCTGGTCCGTCATTCCGGGGCATCGCGCCGCGATGAAGTGCGGAATCCATTGTAACTTAAGAGAAATTTCAGATTTTCGCTCGCGCCATCGCAGCAGGCCGTAGTCGATTGACGGCATCCGATTTGCTCGTACCGGACCTTGCAAAGCAAAGCCGGAGCGGGTAGCTAGAGCGCTCTTTCGCGACCGTCCGTACCTTCGGACGCATCCGGGCCCCTTAAAGCCCAGTGCCAAAGCGAAAACGCGCCCGTAGCTCAGCTGGATAGAGCACCAGACTACGAATCTGGGGGTCAGAGGTTCGAATCCTTTCGGGCGCGCCATTTCGGTACAGAACTGGGCACGCCAAAACCTGCCGGACCCAAGGCGAACATCGATCAAGAGGTCCGAGCGGCTTAATCGGCGAAGCTTGCTTCGAACAGCTGGTTATGGGCAAGCGCCCAGGGCGGACGAAGCAGACCGAGTGCGCGCACATCCTGCGACCATTGCCCGAATGGACTCGACCGGGAATAGCTCGCCCCTCCGATCGCCCTGGAGATCGACAGCAGGGAAGCCTCGGCGAGCTCGGCGATGGCAAGCTTGCCGCGTGGGATGCCGGGTGACGCCGCACCGCTCTCGATCGCGCGTGCCATGCCTTCGAGGGCCTGCTCCGCCAGCCAGATGTCGTTGACGGCCTTGGTCCAGCTCACCCGTTCGAATGCGGACATCCGCTCCATGCGTGGCTGCAGACGCCGCCGGCCCTCGGCCAGCGCAGCATCGAGGATGCCCATGATTACGGAGGAGAACATATAGCCAATGACCGGCAAGACGCGGGGGACCAGCTTGATGGCGCCGCCCAGGTGAGCGTGCCGCCTGACCTCGACGGCGTCGTAGCGAAATGCGTGGCTCTGCGTCGCGGCCATTCCGTGACCGTCCCACGCACGTACCAGGGTGGCGCCGTGTGAGCCGTCCCATGGCAATTCCCTGGTATCGAGCAAGAAGATGTCCGGCGTCGTCTCTCCTTTGGGGACTGCAACGGTCATCATGAAAGAGGTCACGCCCGATCCGCTGCCCATCTGCTTGTCGCCGGTCAGGCGCCAGGTGCCGTCGCGCCCTTGTTCCGCGGTTGCCCGTGTCGCCATCAGGTCACCGCCGCCGCCCGGCTCGGAGGAGATGGTGCCAAACCAATGTCCCGCCTGCGCCGCGGTCAGCACGAGGTCTTGCTGCTCGCGCCAGGCGCTCGGGTCGACCGGCGGCTCGATCGGTTCCTCGAGCCACAACGCCAACACAGTCGGATGCATGGTCGCTACCAACGCGACCGAAGGATCGACCCGGGCGAGGGTGCGAAATATCGCACCGGTCGGGCGCGTTGACCGTGCTCCGCTCTGCCACACCCCTCCCATTCTTTCCGGCACGCCGGTCAGCGTCAGGCCGGCGTCCCGCAACGTCGCAAAATCAAGATTGTCGAGCGCGCGCCGTTCCAGCCTTGCCGCCAATTCGGACGACCATCCGGCTGCGACCTCCGCGACATTTTTCTGGACCCGGCTGATGTCCATATCTCTGTCCCTTGTCCGCGGCCATCATCGTAGTCTCTGGCTTGCCAGGCAACCAGCGGGTTCATGGGAAGGATGTCGCCTGTAGGCCCTTCTCGCCGGTCCCCGGGGGCAATCATTCCCATCGCCCTCAACAAGGGCTGCCACAAAAGGCCGCACCCCAGGACGAGCCTCGATCGGGCCGCCTCCTGCGCCGTATCCCTCTTGCGTCAATAACTTGCGGGCAGGTGGGCCTGGAATTGCTTCGTCGCTGACTGGGTAGTTTTGCGTAGATTCGCGGTCGCAAAGATTAACCCAAAAAACAAGCTTTCACTTGATCGTCGGGGAGCCCGGCACCGGTTTCGCGCGGCGGAGACACGTCGGTCAGTTGCCGCCGGTCCTGCTCAATCGAAGGCTACGAACTGAAAACCAAGGAAACTTCCCAATGCGCGCGTCGCTAAAAATCGGCCCGATTGCGCTGGCTGCATTCATTGCCATTCTGCCTGCGGCCCACGCCGAGGATGGTGTTTCGACCGACAGAATCATACTCGGTCAGGCCGCCGCGCTGTCCGGTCCGGCGGCGGCCCTGGGGCAGAACATGAAGGTCGGACTCGAAGCCGCCTTCGCCGAAGTAAACAAGGCCGGCGGCGTCAAGGGACGCAAGCTCGAACTCAAGAGCGTCGACGACGGCTACGAGCCGACACGCTCGATCGGTGTGGTCAAGACGTTGCTTGAGGAGGACAAGGTGTTCGCGATCGTCGGCACCGTCGGCACGCCGACCGCCGCCGCGATCCAGCCGATTGCGACCAATGCCGGCGTTCCCATGATCGGCGCGTTCACCGGCGTCGAATTCCTCCGCGAGCCCTATAAGCCGTTGGTCATGAACGTTCGCGCCACCTATTATCAGGAGACCGAGGCGATGGTCGAGCATCTCACCAAGGATCTCGGCTTCACCCGCATCGGCATCATGTATCAGGACGACGCCTACGGGCAGGCGGGCCTCGCAGGGCTGCAGCGCGCGCTGGAGAAGCGCAACATGAAGCTCACCGGCGAGGGGACCTACGAGCGCAACACTGTCGCAGTCAAAGGTGCGCTGCTCGCGGTGCGAAAGGCCAAGCCCGAGGCCGTGGTGATGATCAGCTCGTACAAGCCGGCGGCCGAGTTCATCAAGGTGGCGCGCCAGATCAAGTTCGACCCAACCTTCGTCAATGTCTCTTTCGTCGGCTCCGACTCCCTCGCCAAGGAGCTCGGGCCTGCCGGGGCGGGCGTCGTCGTAACGCAAGTGGTGCCGTTCCCGCTGGATGACAAAATACCGGTGGTCGGCCGCTATCAGGCTTCGCTCAAAGCAGTGGCGCCGGATGCGCAGCCCGGCTTCGTGTCGCTGGAGGGCTATCTGGTCGGCCGCACATTGATCGCCGCGCTCGAGAAAATCGACGGAGTGCCTACGCGCAAGGCGTTGATCGAGGCGGTGCAAAAGGCCAGCCCGATCGACCTGGGCGGCTTGAAGCTGTCTTACAGCGCCACCAGCAATCGCGGTTCGGACCAGGTGTTTCTCACGGTGGTCCAGGCTGACGGCAGCTTCAAGGCAGTCGACCGCCTGCCAAAAGCCGGAATGTGACGAGGGGCGCTTCAGCCGATACGGGACAATGGGACCAGCCGAGCTTTGGGGGAAATCATGAAGGCAGCAGCGACGTCGAAATTGCATTTCGGTTTGCGGGGCCGTCTGTTCACGGCGTTCGGATTGGTTGCCGCGCTGACTGTGATCGCAAGCCTCACCGCGATCTTCTCCTATGTCAGCCTTGGTAATTCTCTCGGAGTGATCGCCGAGCACAGTCTGCCCGGAATTACGCGATCCTCAAATGTCATCAAGGCGGCAGGCGATGTCGGTTCGGCCGCGCCGAGCCTGCTTGCCGCGGCAAATAACGCCGAGCGCAGCGACGCTTTCAAGACGCTCGCGACAGCGCGAGAGGAGATGAAACGTGCCCTCGGCTTGCTCGGCGCCGAAGACGCCGCCAAACTCAACATTACTGCGGGCCGCATCCTCGAGAACCTGACGCGGCTCGAGCAATCCGTGACGGAGCGCCAGCGGATCGCCGATGCCCGCATCGCGCTGATCGGCGAACTGCGCAAGACGCATCGGAAACTCGCCGAAAAAATGATCCCGATCGCGGATGATGTCGCCTTTACGCTTACCATGGCGCTGGAGACCGCGGCCGATGGGCAGGATCCCGCGGCCATCCACAAGACCCTGATGGGGCTGGCCGACAACGAGCTCGGCGCGCTGCAGGCAGTGCTGGCCCTGCGTGCCGAATCCAACCTTGCCCTCGGTGTCCTCGTTGAGGCCGCCGACCTGGCAACGGCCGACCTGCTGCCGCCGGTGAAGGACCGCTTCACGGCCGCCGCCAATCACGTCCGCAAGGCTGCTGCGATTCTCAAGGACGCCGAAACGACCAAGCTGGTCGACCAACTGGTCGCCGTTGGGAGCGGCAAGGACAATATCTTCGATCTGAAGCAGAAGGAAATTGCCGCAACCAAGGCCGGTATGAACGTGGTGGCAGAGAACCGCGTGCTGGCAACCGAGTTCGAAAGGGAAGTATCCGGACTTGGCCAGCGCAGCCAGGCCGCTGCTGCAGGCGCGGTGCAGACCTCGCAGGCGGAAATCCGCCAAGGCAGGGTGGTGCTGGTCGTTATCGCTCTTGCGAGCCTGCTCGCGGCGCTGCTGATCGGCTGGTTCTATGTCGGCCGTGGCGTGGTGCGCCGTCTCGTTGGATTGCAGGGCAGCATGAAGGCGATCGCGGCCGGAGACCTCGCGGTCGAAGTCGCCAGCAGGGGCTCGGACGAAATCGCGGCGATGGGCGAAGCGCTTCAGGTGTTCAAGGACAACATGGCGGAATCCAATCGCTTGCGTGCCGAGCGCATCGAACACGAAAAGCGCGCCGCGGCCGAGCGACGAACCGAAATGCATCAACTCGCCGATGAATTCCATGCCGCGGTCGGCGAGATCATACAAACGGTATCGTCAGCCTCGACCGAACTCGAGGCTTCGGCCAGGACGCTGACGCATACCGCGACCAACACCCAGCAATTGTCCGAGATGGTGGAAACCGCGTCGGGCGACGCTTCCCGGAATGTCGATTCGGTCGCCGCTGCCACTGAAGAGATGACAGCATCGATCGTCGAGATCAATCGTCAGGTCCAGGAATCCAACCGCATCGCCTCCGACGCGGTGCACCAGGCCGAAGTTACCGATGCCCGCATCAATGAGTTGTCCAAGGCGGCGACGCGCATCGGCGATGTCGTCAACCTCATTACCAGCATCGCGGAGCAAACCAACCTGTTGGCGCTGAACGCAACCATCGAGGCTGCTCGTGCCGGCGAATCCGGCAAGGGCTTTGCTGTCGTCGCTCAGGAAGTCAAGACACTGGCGACCCAAACCAGCAAGGCAACCAACGAGATCAGCTCGCAGATTGCCGGAATGCAGGTGGCGACGCAGGAGTCGGTCAGTGCGATCAAGCAGATCAGTGTTACCATCGGTCGCATTTCGGAAATTGCCCTCGTCATCGCCGCCTCGGTCGAGCAACAGGGCAGTGCCACCCAGGAGATCGTTCGCAGCGTTCAAGGTGCGGCGCAATCCACCAGCCAGGTGGCTACCAACATCACCGAAGTGAACAAGGGCGCGAACGAAACGAGTTCGGCCTCCTCGCAGGTGCTGTCGTCGGCACAGTCCCTTTCCGGCGAGAGCAATCGCCTCACGCTTGAGGTCGACCGCTTCCTGGAGACCGTGCGCGCCGCGTAAAAGCGGGCGGGAAGCAAGTGTCGCGTGTTGGCTTTTGCCGGAGTGAGATACGCTGCTTGCGAAACTTCACCTATTTGACGGCACCGCCGGTAATGCCCGCAATGAAGCGATCGAGGAAGAAGTTGTAGGCGATCGCCACCGGGATGCTGGCGATCAGCGCGCCGGCCATGATCTCGCCCCAGTAGAAGATGTCGCCGCGAATGAGGTCGGTCGCCACGCCAAGCGTGATCGGCTTCTGGTCTGACGACGAAATGAACGTCAGCGCGTAGACGAATTCCTGCAAGGTCAGGGTGAATGTGAAGATCACCACCGTCAGGATCGCCGGCAGCGACAATGGGATCGCCATTTTGATGAAAGCACCGAACAGGCTGCAGCCGTCGACAATCGCCGCCTCCTCGATCTCGCGCGGGATCGCCTTGAAGAATCCCATCAACAGCCAGGTGCAGAACGGGATCGTGAAGGTCGGATAGACCAGCACCAGCGACCACATCGAATTCTGCAAGCCCAGATCGGCGACGACCCGCGACAAGGGAAGAAACAGGAGTGTCGGCGGCACCAGATAGGTCAGAAAAATGCCGATCCCGAGGGCCTCGCCGTTGCGTCCGGTCATTCGCGCCAGGCTATAGGCCGCGGGCAGCGCGGTGACGAGGGTAATCACGACGACGCAGAGGCCGATGACCAGCGAGTTCAACAGCCAGCGCGTGAACAACGTCTGCTCGAAGAGGTAACGGAAATGCTCGAGCGTGGGCGGTTCGTTGAACCAGAACGGGATATTTGCGACGTTGTAGAGGTCGGCATTGGATTTGAAGGAAGTGATCACCATCCAGTAGAAGGGAAATCCGGCAAGGATGACGAAAAACGCGACCGCGGCGTAGAACGCGGTCTCGCGGAGAACATTGACGACGGCGCGTGGCATGTCAGATCTCCCGTCTCCTGATAAAGCGCAACATTGCCACAACGACGACAAGCAACACCGGCAGCATGAACAGTGAAATGGCCGCGCCATGCGACACGTCGCCGGAAACGATCCCGGTCTGGAAACCCGCAAAGCCCAGCACAGACGTCGCGCCCACAGGCCCGCCCATGGTCATCAGAAAGACAATCGACAGGTCCGTGAACGTGAACACGATACCGAAAATCAGGCCGATGGTTACGATCGGCAGGATCATGGGCACGATGATCTGGTAGTTGCGGCGCCAGAAGCCGGCGCCATCGACCGTCGCGGCGTCGATAACGTCCTGCGGCACCGCGGTGATGCCGGCGAGAAAGATCACGATGGCAAACGGGAAGAAGCGCCAGGCGTTGATGACGATCACGCACGTCATTGCCAGATAGGGATTGCCGAGCCAGTTCGGCGCGTCCGACCGCGCAACGATACCGAGCGCGATCAGCGACCAGTTGATGACGCTGTAGAGCGAATCGAACATCCATTGCCAGGCAACGGTGGCGAGCGCGATCGGCACCGCCCAGGGCAGGATGATCAGCGCGCGGACAAGCTTGCGGCCCGGGAACGGCCGCAGCAGCAGCAACGCGCCAAACTTGCCGAGGAGGAGACCGAGAAATTGGGATCCGAACGTGAAGATGAACGTGTTGGACAGCGTTTGCAGGAACGCGGGATCTTCGACGATCTGCCTGAAATTCTCCAGGCCGACGAAACGCCACGAGGGATCGTAGATCGTGTAGGCGCTGACCGAATAATACACGGCCATCAGGAACGGCACGCCGACCAGCAACAGCACATAAAGAATTGCCGGTGCGACGAAGATCGTGCCGAGGACATCGCGGCGGTCCAGGATGAACCGGAAACGCGAGGCTGGTCTGGGGACTGAATCCGCTATGGCGACCATCAGTGAAAACCCGTTTTAGTGGCGACTGATTCGTTTGCCGTCATTGTCGAAATGGCGCAGGGCGCTGTTGCGCACGGCGAATGGATGCCATTCGCCGGGCCGGATGCTTTCTTCGGCGACATGCGCCGGCGGCAACTTCGCCGTGATCACCTGGTTCGGATCGAAGCTTTCCATCGCGCCGTAAACGATCCGCTCGGACCCGAGGTATTCGGAGCGATCGACGCGGAACGAGAATTCGGTGAACGCGCCATCGTCGATCATGTCCCTGGGCAGGAAGTTTTCGGGACGGAAGCCGAGATAGCCGCCGTTGAGCGCGACGATGTTCATCGGCGGTGTGCCGACAAAGGTCGCGACGAAGCGGTCGGCGGGTTCGTCGTAGATTTCTGCCGGCGTGCCGACCTGACGTATCTGTCCGTGGTCGATGACGGCGATACGATCGCCCATGCTCATCGCCTCGACCTGGTCGTGGGTCACATAAATGGTCGTGATACCGATACGCTGCTGGAACTGCTTGATCTCCAGTCGGGCCGAGGCGCGCAATTTGGCGTCGAGGTTGGAGAGAGGCTCGTCGAGCAGCAGCGCGGTCGGCTCGCGAACGAGCGCGCGCGCAAGCGCGACACGCTGGCGCTCACCGCCCGAGAGCTGGCGTGGCCGCCGACCGAGCAGATGCTCGATGCCGAGCAGTTGCGATGCCCATTCGACCTTCTTCTCGATCTCCGCGCTGGGAACGCGCTGCGTGCGCAGCGGAAAGGCAATATTGTTGCGCACGGTGTAGTGCGGATAGAGGCCATAGCTCTGAAACATCATCGCGACGCCGCGGGCGCGGGGAGGAATGTCGTTGACGACCTTGCCGCCGATAAAAAGGTCGCCGCTCGTCTGCTGCTCGAGCCCGCAGATGATGCGCAGAAATGTCGTCTTGCCGCAGCCCGATGGGCCGAGCAACACCATGAACTCTCCGTCCGGCACGGTCAGGGATATGCCGTTGACGGCGGGAACCTCACCAAATGTCTTGACGATATCCCTGGTCAATACCGCAGCCATTGGACCTCCCAGAATTCAACCTCGGGAATGCATTCGGCTGATCCCGCCATCGGCGGAACATCATTCGTGTCGTCCGCTTTTGGCTGACAGCCAGCGTCGCCGTCGCCCGGACCGCGTGCGAATACGGGGTCCGGGCGCCAGCCCCTCAGGTCTTGCCGGCCCACTTCTTGAAGATGGCCTCGCATTGCTGCGTGGCCGATTTGACCGAATCTTCGGCGCTCAGTTGACCCGTCGCCGCCTTCGCCATCATGTCGTTGATGATGAAGGCGTAGTAGATCTCGTCCGTCGCGGGCGTGGCCGGCCCGGGATAGCCCGGGATGGCGGACCACTGATCCGAGCCCTGCAGTATTTTCAGCTTGTCGCGCGGTGTCGATGTCGAATCGTCCGACAGGATCGGCATCGGCTTGGGCACGAGATTGGCGAAACACGGATTGTTGTAGCCTTCGCTCGCCTTGAAAGCCTCGGGCCAGTGCTCGGAATAGTATTTGAGAAACTCGATCGCCGCTTCCTTGTTCTTGGCGAACTTCCAGATGCCGTAGAATTCAGACGCGGCCCCCATGATCCGGCGGACCGGGCCTTTCGGCGGCTCCGTGACGTAGATGTCGTCAGCCAGCTTCTTGTTGAGCTTCTGGGCCGTCCGATAGGCCGAGATCGGGTTGACGATATACGAAGCGACCCCTGAATCGATGTACTGGTTGTTGCTGGAGTCGTTCCACGACAGGACGTCGGACGTCATTGCCTCCTTGTAAAGGGCCGCGGTGGCCTTGACGGCCTCGACCGTCTCTTTGCTGTTGAGTACGATCTTCTTGCCGGTCTCGTCCTGAATGGCGGCGCCGTAGCTCCACAGCAGGCCGCGCCACGTTGTGCTCGGATCGTTGCTGTGCCCGAGCGAAATGCCGACCGGGTGGCCCTTCGCTTTCAGCTTGGCGCCGCCGATCCGAAGATTGTCCCAGGTGTCCGGCAACATCCCGATCTCGTCCCACAGGCTCTTCTGGTACATGCCCGGGAAGTTGATGTAGAAATCGGGGAAGGCGGACCAGGTGCCGTCGTCGGCGTTGTAGCCGAGCTGCTTGCCGATGACGGATACCTTGCCGTACTTTTTCTCCGTCTCCTTCACGAGATCGGAGACGTCGATAAAGAATCTGCGATAGAGATGCGCGCCACCGGCGCCGTTGAAACCGAAAAGATCGTGCCCTGATCCGGCCGAAGCCTCGGCGGCCGCGCGTGCGGGAACGTTCTGCACGGGAATGTGGTCGACCGTGACCGCAATCTGGTTCTTCTCGCCCCAACTCTTTGCGAAATTGTCGAACCAGGTGTCGTATTCCGGGACGAAGTGACTCCATTGCACAATCGACAACGTCTTGGTGTCGGCCAGTGCCCGCGACAGAAATGGCGCGGATATCAAGGGGGCGGCACCGGCGGCGGCAACGGTGAGGCTCGCTTCCTTCAAGAACCGGCGTCTCGTGACGCGCGGAATTCTGTACGTAATCATCTTGGGCTCCTCCTGATTGATTCTCTCGATGGCTTCTCCTGATTGATTGGCTGCGGTCGGGTGAGGCGAGCCCCGATGAAATGTCAGCCTCGTGCGTAGGTGATTAGAGAGGCTACGGCACGTCCGCCCGAAGGTTCCATGAGACTTTCGGACAAGTTTTTTGCCGGGGCCAAATCCTCGACGATCTGAATTCTCTCGCAGGGCGTGCGTCATTGACATACCCTCATCTGAGGTAGTCGACCGCGACGGTCGGCCTTGCACATTGACGATGCGCAAAGGGATGTCGGAAAGAGACCTCGCCGAACGTCTTCCAGGCTGGAACATCGGGGCTCGCTCAACCGGGTGCGCGCTGATGGTAGATCCAGCCTGGAACTGAAAGGATATGCGATGGCGAAGAACACGATATGCGTCTGGTACGACAAGGATGCCGAGGCTGCCGCCCGTTTCTATGCGGAGACTTTCCCTGACAGCGCAGTGCGCGCTGTGCACCGGGCGCCCAGTGATTATCCCTCCGGCAAGGCAGGTGACGTGCTGACGGTCGAATTCACGGTGGCTGGTGTCGCTTGTCTCGGCCTCAACGGCGGTCCCGCGTTCAAGCATACCGAAGCCTTCTCGTTCCAGATCGCCACCGACGATCAGGAAGAGACCGACCGCTACTGGAACGCCATCGTCGGCAATGGCGGGCAGGAAAGCGCGTGCGGCTGGTGCAAGGACAAATGGGGCATCAACTGGCAGATCACGCCGCGCGTGCTGACCGAGGCGCTGGCGATCGGCGGCGATGAGGCAAAACGCGCATTTGGAGCGATGATGACAATGAAGAAGATCGACGTCACCGCGATCAAGAAGGCGCGGCGCGGGTGAGGCTGCGTTCAGTATCGACGCTTTCTCAGAAAATCTCTGCTCTATAACCGCAGCCACCGGTTCGATATTGCCGCCAGGCACTTGGCCGATCATGATGTGAAATCTGTCGGCAAGTGTCTGGGAGGGCCATGTTGCAAGAGAAAACGGATGTCGTCGTGCTCGGTGCGGGCATCGTCGGCGTATCGACGGCCCATGCGGCGCGGCAGCGCGGGATGTCGGTGGTTCTGATCGACCGCCGCGAGCCGGGCAGCGAAACTTCCTATGGCAATGCCGGCATCATCAGCAGTGGCTCGATCACGCCGCTCAATAATCCGTCGCTCTGGAAGTCGCTGCCGAAATATCTGAGCAATCGCCACGCGGCGTTGCGGTGGAATCCGCTGTGGGCGGTGCAGAACGCAGGCTGGGTCGCACGCTTCCTCGCCGACTCGTCCGCGTCGCGCCTGAGGCCACGCGCGGCTGCGCTGCACGGATTGATCGGTGCGTCGGCGATACTGCATCGCGAATGGATCGTGAAGGCGGGAGCGGGGCATCGCATCCGGGAAACCGGCTGGCTGAAGGCGTGGCGCAGCGATGCTGTCGCCGCGGCGAAGAAGGAACAGGCGCTGCTGGCCGAATATGGCATCGCCAGCGAATTGCTCGACCGCCAGGCCATCTCTGCGCTCGAACCCGATATCGTTCCGGTCTTCAAGACGGGGCTGCTGCACACCGAGACCGCCTCGGTCGATTCGCCCGGGGCGGTGGTCAAGGCCTACGCCCGGATGTTCGCCGGCGCCGGCGGCGATATCAGGCAGGCGGACGTCAAGGCGATCCTGCCGGACGGTGAGCGTTGGCGCGTGGTGCTGGGCAGTGGCGAGATGCCGGCACGCCATGTCGTGGTTGCCCTCGGGCCGTGGTCGGCGGATATCCTGCGTCCGCTCGGCTATCGGGTGCCGCTCGCCTTTGAGCGCGGCTATCACCGCGAGTTCAAGCCGAACCCGGCGCGCACACTGCGGCGGCCGATCTACGACATCGACGGCGGCTTCATCATGACGCCAATGGAGCAGGGCATCCGCGTTACGTCGGGGGTCGAACTGACCGATCGCGACGCGCCTTCTTCGTTCGCCCAACTCGATCAGGTGGTGCCGCTCGCTCGCGGTGTTGTAGAATTCGGTGACGCCGTCGGCGATGCATGGCGCGGCGCGCGTCCGACATTGCCCGACAGCCTGCCGATGATCGGCCCGGCGCCGCGGCATGCCGGGCTGTGGCTCGCCTTCGGCAACCAGCATATCGGCTTCACGACCGGCCCTGCGACCGGCACCGCCATCGCCGCGATGATCGACCGCGCGGCGCCGCCGTACGACGTCACGCCCTTTGCGCCGACACGCTATATTTGACGTGCGCCGGGTCGAATGCCTGCGTTAAAATTGCAGCCTGCAATGGCACACACATTGCATCATCGCGGTAGCCGTCGTCCGATGGAAATCCTTGCAATCGTCGCTTGCATCGGACGACCCTTTGATGACACCGTTGCGATTGCTTCGCTGGCCATGATGCGTGCGGGTTGGCGCTGGAGTTTTGTAGATGTTGCGTCTGATTGCGAGGCGTCTTGCTGGCAAATGGGCTCGCCGATTTGAGCTCAACCCTGCCGCCCGATCCGCCGCCGGCGATGGACGAACCGGGCAAGCAGTGACGGAAGCCGCACGTCGTCTCACTCTGCCGTCACATGCACGCCGGGCTTCTGGCCCGCGTTCCATTTGCCGTCGATCGCGCGCTCGATTTGCGCCGCGAGCTGCAGCAAGAGCCCGTCATTGGCCTGCCTGGCGATGGCCTGGATGCCGAGCGGCAGGCCGTGCTCGTGGGTGGCGAGCGGCAGCGAGATCGCAGGGATGCCGCAGAGATTGGCGAGCGGCGTGAAAGCAAAATTGCGCCAGAGATTGCCGAACCAGTCGAGCACGTCGGGATTGTCGCTGATCGTGAGATATTCTGTGGTGCCGACCTTCGGCGTCGGCAGCGCCGTGATCGGCGTCAGGATGATGTCCCAATCCTCGAAGAACGCGCCGAAGCCGCGCGAGGTCGTGTTGAACACGGCCTGCATCCGCGCCCGGTCGGCGTAGCTCGTATTGCGGCCGTGCTGCCAGATCCGGATGTTGATCGGCTCGATCAGATCTTCTGGCGGCTGCTCGAGACCGCGCGCGGCCAGCATGTTCGAGATGACAACGGCGAAATTGCTGATGTAGCAGGTGGTCTGCGCCGCAAACGCTTCGCCATAGTCCAGATCAGGCAGGGCATAGTCGACGTGATGGCCGAGGCCTTCGAGGAATCGCCCGGCCTTTTGCAGTTCGGCGGCGATGTGCGGCGTTGCTTCGTATTCTCCCCATTTGTGCGAGAGCGCGATCTTCAGCTTTCCCGGATCGCGCGTGATCATCCGCGTGTAAGGCTCCGGCGAGCTCCAGAACGGCATGAATTCGCCCGGCGCCGGGCCGCGGCAGGCGTCGACGAAGGCAGCGGTATCGCGCACCGTGCGCGACTGGCAGCCCTGAATCGACACGAGGCCGCTGAGGTCGGAGAGCAGCGGCGACAGCGAGAATACGCCGCGCGAGACCTTCAGCCCGATATTACCGTTGACGCCGGCGGGAATCCGGATCGAGCCGCCGCCGTCGGTCGCATGCGCGATCGGGACCGCGCCGGCGGCGACCATCGCCGCGCTGCCGGCCGACGATCCGCAGGTGGTGTAGTCGGTGTTCCAGGGATTGCGCGTGACATAGACCGCGGGATTTTCTGCGGAGCTGCAGACGCCGAATTCCGGCGTGGTCGTGCGCCCGATCAGGTTGAGCCCGGCCGCGCGCATCTTCCTGGTCATGAACGTGTCGGCGGTCGCGCGATTGCCGCGCATGTAGCGCGAGCCCATCTCCTGCAGGCGACCCTTCAGGGTCGGGCCGAGGTCCTTCATCAGGAAGGGCAGGCCGGCGAACGGACCATCGAGCGCGGTGCCGTCGGTCGAGGGATCGGCGACCGCATCCTCGAATATCTCGACAACGGCCGAAAGCGGAGGATCGGCCTTGGCGATCCCTGCTGCGGCCTGCGCCGAGAGTTCAGCGGCGGTCAATTCGCCTTTCGCGACACGCGTCGCCAGCGCAACGCCGTCATGTTGCGCCCATTCGTCCCAGCTCATCGGCAAGTTCATTAGATAATCCTTTTCGGGACAGCTTTGACCTCGGCGCACGGGATGCTGTCGCTCGTTCGTTGTCGTCGCGCCGTCAAGCCTTGATGAGCCGTATTTTGGTGCCCCAGGGGTCCGATGTCTCGATGCCCTTCTCGATCGCCGCGGCCGGCGCGCCGGCCTGCTGCAGGCGCTCCTGCAGTGCCTGCAGGATTTCCTGCGTCTGCACTTCCAGCGAAAACCACGCAAGTCCGGCGGCGGCATCATCGCGCCGGCCGGCGCCTGCGCTCTGCCAGACATTGATGCCGAGATGGTGGTGGTATCGTCCCGACGAGAGGAATGCGGCGCCGGTCCGCTTGCGGGTCGGATCGAAGCCGATCGCGCCGCCATAGAAGCGGCCGGCCTGATCGAGATCGCCGACGCGCAGATGCATGTGGCCGATGCGCAGGCCTTCGGGCGCCCCGGCATAGCTGGAGATGCGCGGGTTGGTCAGCGCCAGCAGATTGTCGAAATCGAGCGGGTCGGTCGCCATCGCAACCGTGCCGCCATCCCATTTCCAGCTCTCCGGCGGGCGGTCGGCGTAGACCTCGATGCCGTTGCCTTCGGGATCGTCGAGATAGACGGATTCGCTGACGAGGTGATCGGCGAAACCGGAAAGCGGCACCTTGTTCGCCGCCGCAAACACCAGCCATCGCGCGAGGTCCGAGCGTGTCGGCATCAGGAAGGCGGTGTGGTAGAGGCCCGCGGCATTCCGTGCCTCGGCGGGTGCGTTCGCGCGCCGGGTCAGATCGAGCAGCGGCACGCCGCCCGCGCCGAGACGGGCGCCCGTTGCCGTGCGCTGCATGATGGTGAGCCCGATCGCATCGCGATAGTAGTCGGCGACGAGATCGAGGTTGCGGACGCGCAAGGTCACCATGCCGATCCGCATCGGCGTCTGGCTGGCGAAGGTCGGCCCGCCACCACCGCCCGACGTGCCCTCCGCCCGCGCCGCTGCAGCGGCCGCCGCCGACAGCGAGGCGGCGCCGGCGAGGTGAAGCAGCGTGCGGCGGGTCAGGTCGGCGGTCATCTCGGTTCCTCCAATTCCACCTGCGACGTGTTGTCGTAGGTGGAACGATACGTATCACCCTAGCATACGGCCTTACGGACACCGCTCGCAACGCCGCAGGGCAGCCCCCCGGAACCATCGTTACGGCAGGACGTTTGCCATGCGGCAAGTTATTTCAGGTCTATTGGAGAGAACATGATCCGCCTAGCGGTAGCGTTATTTGCGGCAGCACTGAGCGTCGGCACGGCGTCGGCCCAGTCCAGCGCGGCATCGGGCAACAAGCCGGAAACGGCCTGCACCACGTCGCCTTCCGCAACCGTGGGCCAGGGCGAGGAGAAGACCGCAAACTCGATGGCTATGGAAAAGAGCGCGGTGCTGCCCGATGCCGGTGGCTCCAATTCCGCTGCGCCCACGGTGCAGAGCGGCGGCAAGCCGCTGAAGGTATCCCCGGACTGCCCACCGGATTCCAAGCCGAAGTAATAACGCCGCGTGTGCGGAATTCGTGATCGGCAAGTCCGGGCGCGGCGATCTCGATGATGAAGATGAACCGCGAAATCGACGTGCGGGACGTGCTGCCTTCCATTCGAGTGCCGACACTCATTCTGCACCGTGCGGCGGAGCGCGCGATCGACGTGGCGCACGCACGGTATATGGCGGAGCGCATTGCGGGTTCGAAGCTTGTTGAGCTTGCAGGCGTCGACCATAGCTACCTCGCGGGCGACCGCGATGCGCTGCTGGATGAAGTCGAGGTATTCCTGACCGGTGCGCACCATGTGCACGAGCCGGAACGGGTGCTCGCCACGGTGCTGTTTATCGATATCGTGGGGTCAACGGAGCGCGCCGCAGCGCTCGGCGACAATGCCTGGCGTGAACTGCTTGAAGCATTTTATGCAAAGGCACGAGAGGTCTTGGGCAATACCGCGGACGTGAGGTCAACACATCCGGCGACGGTTTGTTCGCGGCCTTCGACGGGCCTGCGCGAGCGATCCGCTGTGCCGGCGCGATCCGTGATAGGGTACGTTCACTCGGACTGGAGGTGCGATGCGGCCTGCACACGGGCGAATGCGAACTGGTCGGCAAGGACCTCGCCGGAATTGCCGTGCATATTGGCGCGCGCGTTGCCGGCGCCGCCGAACCGGGCGAAGTGCTGGTTTCTCAAACGGTGCGTGATCTAGTGGCCGGCTCTGGCCTGGAATTTGAGGAGCGAGGACGGCGCAGATTGAAAGGCGTGCCGAACGAGTGGCTTCTGTTTCACGCTCTTCCGAATGAACTCGCAGGATGAGTTGCTGAAAAGGTAGTCGACCCGCGCGCCTGATAACTACCGCGGCAGCGAACTGGATGCCTATCCTTCGCGGGGGACGACGAGTCGAGAGAGCCAGGCCGCCCCCAATGAGCCTTTCAATTTTGTGATAGAAGCCATGTCCACATTCAAATTCCTTGAATTCCGCCCGCGCTCTATTCTGCGCGCAACTCAACTCAGGGAATGCAGAGGAAACCGGGCCCGATGGCGGAAGCGGCAAAATCACGTAGCGAAGCGCCTGCGGCGCTGCCGACATGGCCGGACGAGATCTACCGGGTTCTCAAGGACGCCGGCATTCGCCAGGTCGCGATGGTGCCGGATGCCGGCCACAGCCTCCTGATTCGCTCCTTCGAGGCCGATCCCGAAACCCGCGTCGTCACGCTGACCACGGAGGAAGAGGGCGTGGCGATGCTGGCCGGTGCGTGGCTCGGCGGCGAACGCGGCGTGCTGCTGCTGCAGTCGAGCGGCGTCGGCAACTGCATCAACATGCTGTCGCTGCCGGTGATCTGCCACATGCCGCTTCTGATGATCGTCACCATGCGCGGCGATTGGGGCGAGTTCAATCCGTGGCAGATTCCGATGGGGCAGGGCACGCGTCCCTCGCTCGAGGCCATGGGCGTGATCGTCAACAAGGTCGACGATCCCGATCTCGTCGCCTCCACCGTGCAGGGCGCGGCGAACCTTGCCTTCAATACCTGGAAGCCGGTGGCGGTACTGATCGGCCAGCGTGCGCTGGGCGCCAAGAACTTCAAGGAGCTTGCCCGCAAATGAACAATCCGAACTCGCTTCTGCACCGCCGCGACGTCGTCAACGAACTCGTGCGCGACCGTGCCGACCTCCTCGTCATCGCCGGCCTCGGCGCGCCGAACTGGGACGTCTCCGCCGCGGGCGATCACCCGAACAATTTCCCGCTCTGGGGCGCCATGGGCGGCGCCTCGATGATCGGGCTCGGCCTCGCGCTGGCGCAGCCCAGGCGCAAGGTGCTCGTCATCACCGGCGACGGCGAGATGCTGATGAATGTCGGCTCGCTCGCCACGATCGCGGTGGAGGCGCCGAAGAATCTCACGATCGCCGTGCTCGACAACGAGCGCTTCGGCGAGACCGGCATGCAGAAGACGCCGACCGCGTCCGGCGTCGATCTTTCCGCCATCGCCACCGCCTGCGGCATCCGCACCTCGCGGATCGTGCGCACGATGGCTGAAGTGACCGAGCTGCGCGAGCTCGCGCATGGGGGGCGGGGAACGGCGTTCGCGCAGATCAAGATCAACCCGGAGGCGCTGGTGTTCGTGATGCCGCCGGCGGACGGTGTGATCCTGACGTCGCGTTTCAGGCAATCGGTGCTGGGGGACGAAGCGTTGTTTAATTAAGGAGTGGCGCCACGACAAGACTCGTCGTGCCCGGCCTTGTGCCGGATATCCACGTTTTGACCCATGACGCAGAGCGAGTGAGCGGCGGCGCTACGGCGCCATGTTGATCTTCCACAGCCCCTTCCGGGAGAGTTCCTGAACCTCCGATACGATCAGCGTCGCAATCGTCGTCGTGGCGATCGAGGGCGGGTGGGCGACCGGGGAAGCCAGGATCAATTCGCGCGAGACGGATGGGTTGACGGCCGCCATCTCCAGCCGCTTCGCCGCGACCTCGGCGCGGATCGCAGACGGCGGCAGCAGCGTGTAGCCGAGGCCTTCCTCCATCAGGCTGATCTGGGCGCGGTAGGAATCGACCTCGATCATGGCCTCTAACTTCAGCTTCTCGCGCGCCAGCGCCTTCTCCAGCAGCGCCCGCAAGCCGTGCGAGACGCTGGGCAGGATCAGCTTCTGCTTCGCCAGCCACTTCAGATCGACCTGCTTCTTCCGGTTCAGCCCCGATCCCGGCGGCCCGACCGCGACGATATCCTCGCGGCCGATCGACTGGACCTGCAAATGGAGGTCGACCGCGGGCCCGTAGATGATCGCGAGATCCATTTCGCCGCGGTGCAGCCATTCGACCAGGTGTCCGCCATAGCTCTCCACGAGACGCAGCGAAACGTCGGGAAACTCGTCGAGCACGCGGCGCGCAAATCGCCCGGACAATACCGCGCTCACCGTCGGCACCAGCCCGAGGATGACGCGGCCCGACGGGTTGCCATTGGCCGATTTGAGATCGTCGCTGACCTGCTCGATCTGGCGAATGAGCCCGGTGGTGCGGTCGAGCAGCATCCGCCCCGCGCTGGTCAGCAGCATGCCGCGGCCGTTGCGGACGAACAGCTCGACGCGAAGCTCGTGTTCCAGCAGCTTGATGTGCCGGCTGAGCGCGGGCTGGGCGGCGCGCAGCCGGTCGGCCGCCTTGCTCAGGCTGCCGAGCTCGGCGACGGCGCGGAAGGTGCGCAATTGTTTGAGGTCCATCGGGTGCCCGGCTGCTGTTCCTGCGCCATCATATGCCGTTTCGAGCAGGTCGGTGCAATCGGTCCAATGTTCGTGCGTCAAGACGGTTAATGTCGTGCCCGGCGTGACGGGCGTCGCGCGATGCTGCTAAAGGAGGAAGAAATCCTCATCCGGAATTCACGTCGTATGACCATACCGTCCGTAAGTCCCTCGCAGGTCCGCACCGCATTGCTGCTGCGCCAGGAAACCGCGCTGCTCGATGTCAGGCACGAGGCCGTGTTCGCCACCGGCCATCCGCTGTTTGCCGCCAACATGGCGGCTGACCGGATCGCGCTGGAAGCGGAAACGCGGCTGCCGCGCAAGGACGTTGCGATCGTGCTCTATGATAACGGCGAAGGCCTCGTTGCCACGGCGGCGGAGCGGCTCGCCGTGCTCGGCTACAGCAATGTCCGCCAGCTCGGCGGCGGGCTGCAGGGCTGGAAGGCAGCCGGCTATGAGCTGTTCGAGGACGTCAACTCCTATGCCAAGGCGTTCGGCGAGCTGGTCGAAACGCGGCGGCACACGCCCTCGCTGGCCGCGGAAGAAGTCAACGCCCTGATCGCGAGCGGCGCCAACATTCAAATTCTCGATGTCCGCCGCTTCGACGAATACGCGACCATGAACATCCCGGGCTCGATCAGCGTCCCCGGCGCGGAACTGGTGCTGCGCGCCGGCCGCGCCGCGCCCGATCCTGAAACCACCATCATCGTCAATTGCGCCGGCCGCACCCGCTCGATCATCGGCACCCAGTCGCTGATCAATGCCGGCATCACCAACAAGGTGCGAGCATTGCGCAACGGAACGATCGGCTGGACCCTGGCCAAACAGACACTCGAGCATGGCGCCGGCCGGCGCGGCGAGATCGGGGCCATCGCGGGCGGCGAAGCCAATGCGCGCGACGTTGCCTATCGCGCCGGCGTTCGCCAGATCGGTCCTGCGGAAATGGCCGCCCTGCAGGCGCATACCGATCGCACGCTGTATCGCTTCGATGTCCGCTCGGAAGAGGAATATACGGCAGGCCATCTCGCCGGCTTCCGCCATTATGCCGGCGGTCAACTGGTGCAGGAGATCGACATGGCCGCGCCGGTGCGCGGCGCCCGCATCGTGCTAACTGATAACAGGGGCGTCCGCGCCGACATGACGGCATCCTGGCTCGCCCAGATGGGTTGGGAGGTCTATGTGCTCGAAGGCGGCTATGACGGCGCGCTGGAGATCGGGCCGCCGAAGGTGATCCCGAAGCCCGATCCGTCACATCGCTATCGACGTCCTTATGAAGGTACAGACGTCAAGGAAAGCGCGATGCAGGCCTATCTCGACTGGGAATATGGCCTCGTCGACCAGCTCCGCCGCGACGGAACGCATGGGTTCCTTGTCATTTGATGGTGCCGCCGTCGTAGGATGGGTGGAGCGAAAGCGATACCCATCATTATTCGTCGCCGCCCGTCATGCTATCGAGTCTCTCCGCCGAATAATTCTCGCCGATCGACAGCGCGCAGATTCGCGAGATCTGCACATAGGAAAGTCCGCTCTCTGCGGCCCATGCGTTGAACTGTGCCTGCACCTTTGCAAGATCGCGTTTGGAGGTGACGGTCTCCGCGATATCGAGCCCGGCATCGCGCAGGCACAGCACGACGTCACGGGAGGTCACGAACCCGTCCCAGCCAAGGAAGCGCAGCATCATCTGCCCGGTATTGCCGCCGAGCCGGCTGCCGCGCTTGGCCAGTAGTTCCAGCAGTCCGGCTTCGTCAGAGGAGGGCCAGTTCGCCAAAAACTTGCCGAAGCTGCCGTGCTCCCTGGCGATATCACGCACGAAAATGGCATTGGCGCGCACCGACATGATCTTGGCGCCGTTGCGGACGATCCGCGTGTCCTTCATCAACGCGTCCCAGAACTCGTCCGGCTTCAGCGACAGCGGCCCCGGCTTGAAGCCGAGAAACGCCTTCTCGAAGCCCGGCCACTTGTTCTCGATCACGCTCCAGGCAAAGCCCGCCGAAAATACCCGCTTGGTCATTTCGGCGAGGATGCGGTCGTCGCCGAGCCTGGCGAGGGCCTTCATATCAGGCTTTGCGGGCAGCAGCCTGGTGAGCGCTTTGGGCCCGCCCTTGCGCTTCTCGGCGCGGGCGCGAATGGTCTTGAACGCGGTCACTTGTAACGGCCCTCTCCGGCGAATTCCCTGAAAACCAGTCTAGAAGTGATCGGCCAATCTGCAAAGAATGGATGGCGTGCGGGGTGGATTTCGCCTAAAGCATCCCCACCTCACTCACATCCGTCCGGCCGGGCCGCCGCGCGTCGTTTGCGCAAGTTTCGGACCATTTCGGTCTGGGGCGATATTCAACATTCCGGCTGACCAGCCAACCAGGGTCTGATTTCTCGTGACATTCCTGACTACTCATCCGCCGCTCGCGCGAGCTCTGGCGGAGCGCAATTTCGAGCGGCTGACGCCGGTGCAAACGGCCGTGCTGGCCGATGATGCCGAGGGCCGCGACCTGCTGGTCTCGGCGCAGACCGGCTCGGGCAAGACCGTGGCTTATGGCTTGGCGATCGCCAGCGACCTGCTCGAAGGCGCCGAGCGCTTCGCCCAGGCGGCCGCGCCGCTGGCGCTGATCGTCGCGCCGACGCGCGAGCTGGCGCTTCAGGTCCATCGCGAACTCGCCTGGCTCTACCGGCATGCCGACGCCCGCGTGGTTTCCTGCGTCGGCGGCATGGACCCGCGCCGCGAGCAGCGCGAACTGGCCATTGGCGCGCATATCGTTGTCGGCACGCCGGGTCGGCTGTGCGATCATCTGCGGCGCGGCCGGCTCGACGTCTCCGGGCTGAAGGCGGTCGTGCTCGACGAAGCCGACGAGATGCTCGATCTCGGCTTCCGCGAGGACATCGAATTCATCCTGCAGACGACGCCCGAGAGCCGCCGGACGCTGCTGTTCTCGGCAACCCTGCCGGCGGGTATTGTCGCCCTGGCGAAGGAATATCAGCAGGACGCCCTTCGCGTCGAAGTCGCCGGCGACGAGGGCGGCCATTCCGATATCGAGTATCGGGCGATCCGGATCGCCGCGGGCGACGCCGAGCACGCCATCGTCAATCTGCTGCGCTTCTTCGAATCGCCGGGCGCGCTGGTGTTCTGCAATACGCGCGAGGCGGTGCGGCATCTGCAGGCGACGCTCTCGGAGCGCGGCTTCTCCGTGGTCGCGCTGTCGGGCGAATTGACCCAGAACGAGCGGACGCAGGCGCTGCAGGCATTGCGCGACGGACGCGTCCGCATCTGCGTGGCGACCGATGTTGCCGCGCGCGGCATCGATCTGCCGAAGCTCGATCTTGTGATCCATGCCGACCTGCCGAACGATCCGGAAGTCATGCAGCATCGTTCGGGGCGCACCGGGCGGGCCGGCCGCAAGGGCGTCAGCATATTGCTGGTGCCGTCAGCCCGGCGCCGCCGGGCCGACATGCTGCTCAAACTCGCCGGCATCGATGTAGCCTGGGGCATTGCCCCGCAGCCCGATGAAATCCGCAAGCTCGACCAGGAGCGGCTGCTGCGCGACGACGTATTTGCCGCGGAGACGGCGGCCGACGATCAGGCGCTCGCGCAGGCGCTGCTGGCGGAGCGGTCGGCGGAGGAAGTGGCCATCGCACTGGCGCGGCTCTACCGCGCGCGTCTGCCTTCGCCCGAAGACATCGTCGATCCCGGCGAGGATCGCGTCAGATCGCGTGCCGAGCGGGCGCGGGAGCGGGCGGATCGCGAGGCGGAACGCGGAGCGAAGCCCGGGAAATCCTCGGCGCGCCATCGCATGGCGGAAGACAGCGTTTGGTTCACCGCTGCGATCGGTCGCCGCAATAATGCGGACGCGCGCTGGTTGCTGCCGATGCTGTGCCGCCGCGGCAGCATCAAGAAGGAAGAGCTCGGCGCCATCCGCATTCTCGATGAGGTTACCGAGTTCGAGGTTGCCGCGCGCGTCGCCAGTCGATTCGCCGCGCGCATTCGCCGTCCCGACAAGCAGGACAACATTCGCATCGAGGCGATGCAAGATGCGCCGCGCCACGAGCGGCATGAGCCGCGGATGCCCAAGCCCGGCAAAAACGCAGAGCGCTCTGACGTAGTGAGGTTTGACAAGAAGGCACGTTACGATACCAGGAAGCCGAACCGGGAGAAGGCCGCGCACGTTGCCAGGCAGGCACACGTAAAGGCACCGGCTATGCCTGCGTTCGGCAAAAAGAAGAAAAAGAACAAGAAATTTCGCGGCTGAACGCGTGCAGCGAGGAAACAGTCATGGCCGTTTACATCATCGCGCAGTTGAAATTCACCCGCCGCGAACTCTACGACCGTTACCAGGCGCGCTTCATGGGCGTGTTCAGCAGATTTCGCGGCAAGCTGCTGGCGGCGGATGCGCATCCGGTCGTGCTCGAGGGCGAATGGCCACGCGACAAGGTGGTGATCATGGAATTTCCCGACGAGGCCGCGGCAGAGGAATTTCAGAATTCGCCGGAGTATCTGGAAATATCCGTTGACCGTAAGGCGGGCGCCGATGCCATCGTGCTTACGGTGCGTGGACTGTGACTTGCCAACGCGCGGTCGTTTCCCGGGGGCGATAAACACCGCTGCCTGCGCCGAGGATGACGCCAGCGCGCCCCGCATCAAGCAGGTCTCAAGGAAACCTCAAGGTCCCTCACACCCATTTGTCCCGCACCGCGCAACGCCTGTGAACTATCTCACAGGCGTTTTTTGCCCGCGCTGACATCTTGCCGCGCGACACAGACACCGACACGCGGGGTACCGGCGATGCGCATTCACTGCGTTGAAGGAGTGCCCGGGCAGCACAGGAAACACATGGGATTCTTTGCGCGCATTCTCGAGGCGCTTCATCGCTCCCGGCGCCGCGAGGCGATCAGGGTGCTGCGCCGCTACCGGCATTTGGCGGCCGGGCAGGCGCAGGTTCGTCCCGCGCAGCAATCGAAAGACACCGGAAAGAGCCGTCGAAATGCCCACCAGGATTACACGCCCGCCCACGCCCATCGCAGGACAGGTGAGAACCGCGAGACCTGGTTCGCGTGAGATGACGTCGACGAGCGTCACGGCGCTCGCCATCATCGCAGCCCTGATACTGGTTCTTCATATTGCCGCAGGCACGGTGCTGGCTCACCCGCCGACGAATCCGTCGCCGGATATGCTGACCGATGACGCGACTTGCCCGGGCGAAGCCAAGCCGCCGGTATCGTCATCGCCGTTCGACTAGCTGGTCCTTTCCGCGTTAGCCGGTTCCGTGCGCGGCAGTGTTGCATTCCGGAACCTCGACGAGATCGGGTTTCGCCGGATCGTTCTTGTGCTATTGCTGCTGCCAGGCGCTTCGCTCGCATTGGCTCGATTTCAGGATCGGCCGAGGGCGGCGAAGCCTCGGATCCAGCAGCATTGGCCGAAAGAATCATGACCGCACATCAGCGCAACGTTTCCGCCTCGATCGATCCCGTGAAGCTCGATCGCCTCGCCGAAGTCGCAATCAAGGTCGGCTTGCGGCTGCAGCCGGGACAGGACCTGCTGCTCACCGCGCCCTCGGTCGCGCTGCCGCTGGTGCGGCGGATCGCCGAACACGCCTACAAGGCCGGCGCGGGTCTGGTTACCCCGTTCCTGTCGGACGAGGAGATCACGCTGGCGCGGTACCGCTACGGCCACAACGAGAGTTTCGATCGGGCCGCCGACTGGCTCTATGAGGGCATGGCGAAGGCGTTCAGCGCCAACACCGCACGCCTCGCCATCGTCGGCGACAATCCGATGCTGCTGTCGGGCGAGGACCCGTCCAAGGTGGCGCGTGCCAGCAAGGCCAATTCGATGGCCTATCAGCCGGCGCTGGAGAAGATCGTTAATTTCGAGACCAACTGGAACATCATCGCCTATCCGAGTCCGTCCTGGGCGAAGCAGGTGTTTCCCGATGTATCAGAGGACGTCGCGGTGGCGAAACTGGCCGACGCGATCTTTGCGGCGTCGCGCGTCGATCAGGATGGCGCTGTCGCCGCATGGGAGAAACATAACGCCGTGCTGCGCGAGCGGACCGAGTGGCTGAACGGCCAGCGTTTCCACGCGCTGAAATATTCCGGACCCGGCACCGATCTGACCATCGGCCTCGCCGATGGCCATGAATGGGAAGGTGGTGCGTCAACGGCGAAGAACGGCATCACCTGCAACGCCAATATCCCGACCGAGGAAGTCTTCACCACGCCGCATTGCCGGCGCGTCAGCGGCCACGTCGTCTCCTCCAAGCCGCTGTCCTATCAGGGCACCCTGATCGACAACATCCAGGTCAGGTTCGAGGAGGGCCGCATCGTCGAGGCAAAAGCCTCGCGCGGCGAGGAGGTGCTGAAGAAGGTGCTCGAGACCGACGAGGGCGCGGCCCGCCTCGGCGAAGTGGCGCTGGTGCCGCATTCCTCGCCGATCTCAAAAAGCGGGCTGCTGTTCTTCAACACGCTGTTCGACGAGAACGCCGCCTCCCATATCGCGCTCGGGCAGTGCTATTCGAAATGCTTCGTGAACGGCGACAAGCTGACGCCGGAACAGATTGCGGCCCAGGGCGGCAACAAGAGCCTCATTCATATCGACTGGATGATCGGCTCGGCCGAAACCGACATCGACGGCATTCATGCCGACGGAAGCAGCACACCGGTATTCCGCAAGGGCGAGTGGGCGTGAGGCCCACTCGCGGAGCTGCGATCAGTCGTATCTGAGCTTGTAGACGTCCGTCGCCGTCCTGGAGAACAGCGCGGTCTTCTCCGCCTCGCTGTACTGCGCGGCCAGCCGCTTGAAAGCGTTGAAGATGACCTGATAGCTGCACTGGCCTTTGTCCGGCGGGAAATTGCTTTCGAACATGCACCTGCCAGGGCCGAACGCCTCGATGCAGGTTTCGATATAGGGCCGCCACGTGGCTGCGGCCTCTTCCGATGAGGGCGGCCTGGGCCGCTGATGAAAATCATAGCCAAGCAGGCACATCGCCAGCCCGCCGAGCTTGACGACGACGTTCTCGCATCGCGCGATTTCCTGGATCGAGGCCTTCCACTCCGGAAAGACCTGCTCGCGCCGGCCGGCAAAGCGGCCGATGCCGACCGGGCCGCCGCAATGGTCGAGCACGATCCTGGTATCCGGGAAGGCGCGGGCGAGATCGGTGAGCTCGCCGATCTGCGGATGAAACAGCCAGGCATCGAAACTCAGGCCGAGCGGCGAGAGGCAGGCAAAACCCTTGCGAAACGTGCTGTCGAGCAGCAGCCCCTTCGGCCGCGTCGCATACATGCCGGCGACATCAGGATCGGCGTCCCAGGCCGAGGAGTGGCGAATGCCACGGAAGCGGCCGTTACCTGCGGCAATCTCCGCTTCCAGCACGGCCTTCGCGCCATCGCCGAGCAGGAGATTGACGTGGCTGACGATGCCGGCGCAGATCGCGGCGCTGCCGTAGCCACCGCTTGCCGACATCGCCGCGACGCCGTTGGCGAACTCGACTTCGCCGACGGGGCGGAATTCTTCGGGGCCGTGCTTGCGATACATCGAGCGGCAATCGACATAGACGGTCGCGATGATGTTATGGCCGGATGCGATATCCTCCACCATCTCCTCGATCATGTAACGCAGGCCGCCGCGGTCCCATAGATGATGATGCGGATCGACGATCGGACGGGCGGGATCGATGATTTCCTCGGTGTACTGCGCCAGCCAGTCTTCCCGTGGATTGGCATAAAGTCCGCTGCTGGAGGCGGGTGCAGTGCTGGCGGCCATGAGTTTCACTCCCTTGTTTGTTGTTGATTGTTGCCGTCATTGCGAGCGTCTGCGTTTCACACCCCATCCAGAATGATCACCGTCGGCGCGCCCGGCAGCGTTTCTCGCGAGATCTTCAGCGTCCGCTCGTTGCGCTGGTCGATGGTGAATTGCTGGCCGATCAGGCGCATGAATTCGTCGAGCGGGGTGGCGAAGCGGTGCATCGGCAGCACCACGGACGAGCGCAGGCGCTTTGTGATCTCGGAGACGCCGTCGAGCGACATCGTATAGGTGCCGTCGATCGGCACCATCACGATGTCGAGCCGGCCGATCGCCGCGAAATGTGTCTCATCAAGCTTGTGATGCAGATGTCCGAGATGGCCGATGCAGAGGCCGGCGACCTCGAAGATGAAGATCGAGTTGCCGTCCTTGACCATCGCGCCGGAACCCTCGCCGTAATAGCGGCGGATGTCGGTCGGCACGTTGCGGATATAGACGTCACCGACGCGGGTCGAGATATGCGCGGCCTGTCCATTCCCGCCCCATCCATGCAGGACGTGCGGAATTTTCGGGTCGGGGAACAGCGTGTAGTGCGTCGAATGCGCGCGGTTCATGGTGATGACGTCGGGCAGCCGCCCGGTCCGATAGGCGCCGTTGAAGTCGGTCGCGATCCGCACCCCCTCCGGCGTGTCGATGTAATAGGTGGAGTGCCCGACATAGGTGATCGCAACCTCCTGCGACCTGGCGGCGACGCGCTGGAAGCTGGCCGGGATCGCGCGGGGCGGCGCATTCGCCATCGCGAGGCACTCGCTGCGCAATGGCTGCTGCTGCGCAACCGCAGGCGCAATCAGCGAGCCGAGGAGGGTGATGGCGACGGCAAGGAATCGCAACATGGCATGACCCGTCTGCGGCAAAGGCCGCTTGCTGCACTGTATCGCCGAAATCCGCGGTCGTCATGATGAGATTCGCGCAACAGCTATTCGCCGCACCTGCTTCATCCGTAGGCAGCTCTGTCCTAGTCTGCGTTTCAACGAGGGAGATTGTCTTGACCGAGAAAGCCGCAACCGATTCCTCCGTGCGCGCGCCGTCGTCCATGCGGCTGGAGCCGCTGCGCCAGGTCGACGCCGGCGTCCTCAACATCGGCTATTACGAGGCGGGCCCCGCCGATGGACCGGCGGGGGGGGGTGGGGCCCGGCTTCCCTCCTCCAGCCATCCCTTCCTGCGC
>OEIU01000501.1_pt1 | contig 35757 bp, 37 predicted proteins | sample 1539221 | NCBI WGS metagenome assembly OEIU01 (sample SAMN03792071, study PRJEB22550) | activated sludge metagenome | feature: wastewater treatment plant; material: activated sludge; isolation source: Wastewater treatment plant of a petroleum refinery complex | place: Argentina: Zarate | collected...
CTCTCCGATTGATCAATAAGCTCCGTCCGGCAAGCAGCCATCCCTGGAGCTGCTCCCGGCCCGGCCACCCATGGCCGGTCATCCAGCTCGGCCGGTTAGTCGGACGAGCGAACCGGCGTATTGTCCGGATGCAACCAGCCTGACTCGCCATCGGCGTAGTGCTCGTTCTTCCAGATCGGCACGCGCAGCTTGATTTCGTCGATGATCCAGCGGCAGGCGTCGAATGCGGCGCCACGATGGTCGGCGCTGGCGCCCACCCAGACCGCGAGATCGCCGATGGCCAGGCTGCCGATACGATGCACGGCCCCGGCCGCGCGCAAACCGAAGCGCTCCATGGCCGCCTGCAGGATGGCTTCTCCTTCCGCCAGTGCGAGTGGCGCATAGGACTGGTAATCAAGGGAGCGCACGCCGCGCCCGTCATTGTGATCGCGCACCCAGCCTTCGAAGATGGCGCATGCGCCCGCCCGGCTGTCGTCGAGCCGGCGCTTCTCGGCCGCCGCGTCGATGGCCTGCTCGGCCAGCCTGAACCGGCTCATCCGCCCGAAACCGGCGGCAGGAACACCACTTCGTCGCCGGACTGCAGCGCATGTCCCCAGTCGACGAAGCGTCCATTGACGGCGACGCGCAGGCGTTCGCGCGACATCGTGAAGGCATGGCGCTTGCGCACTTCTTCGTACAATGCAGCAGGATCGCCCGCCGCGCTTTCGACGGATTCGCCGGAGCAGCCGGCCTTGTCGGCAAGGCTCGCGAAGTAAAGCAGGTCGTAGGTCATCGCTTCACCTTGCCGGCCTTGACCGTGCGCTTGCCGCCCTGCTTGTCGAGCAGGCGTACTTCGGCGATTACGATTTCGTGGCTCAGCGCCTTGCACATGTCGTAGACGGTCAGTGCAGCCACGCTCGCTCCGGTCAGGGCTTCCATCTCCACCCCGGTCTTGTTGGTCGTGGCAACCGTACAGCGGATGACCAGCTCGGTCGGCGACATGAACTCGCATTCGAAGCGGCACTTCTCGATGGCCAGCGGATGGCAGAACGGAATCAGATCGTGCGTGCGCTTGGCTGCCATGGTGCCGGCGATGATCGCCGTATCAAGCACAGGCCCCTTGCCTGAACGCATGTTCCCTGAGACCAGGGCCTTTGCCACCGCGGCCGGAAACCGCACCCGCGCCTCCGCGGTCGCGGCCCGATGCGTCATCGCCTTGCTCGCCACGTCGACCATTTTCGGGCGCCCGTCGCCGTCAATGTGGGTCAATTTTCGCGTCCTCGCCATCAGCCACCTATCTCGTACATTTCAACGCGCTGGCGGCTGGCCGCACTGGCGGAACCACGAGCCTCGCTGTAGCGGTCATCGCGTGAATTCCAGACCGCAGCAATCAGTGAAGCCAGATCCGCGTCGTTGGCGCCGGCACGCATGGGACCGAGCAGGTCATGCCCGCTGTTCGCAAACAGGCAGGTGTAGAGGCGGCCATCTGCCGACAGTCGGGCCCGCGTGCAGTCGGCGCAGAACTGTTAGCTGACCGAGGTGATGAAGCCGATCTCGCCGCCGCCATCGACGAAGGCCCAGCGTTGCGCGACTTCGCCGCCGTAGTTCGCCGGCAGGGGCTGCAACGGCCACTGCGCGGCGATGCGCTGGCGGAGTTCGGCGCTGGGCACGACCAGATCCTGTCGCCACTCGTTGCACGTACCCACGTCCATGTACTCGATGAACCTGAGCACATGGCCGCTGCCGCGGAAATGCCCGACCATGGCCAGCACCTGTTCGTCATTGACGCCGCGCATGACCACGCTGTTGAGTTTCAGCGCACCGAATCCGGCTGCATTCGCGGCTTCGATGGCGGCATGGACGTCGCGCACCTGGCCCCGGCCGCCCGAGAGCTTGCGGTAGGTCTCCGCATCCAGCGTGTCGACACTGAGCGTGATGCGATCCAGCCCGGCCTCGCGCAGGGCCTTCGCGGAGCCCGGCAGCAGGCTGCCGTTGGTGGTCATGGCGATATCGTCGATACCCTCGATGGCGGCCAGTTGGCGCACCAGTCCGGGCAATTCGCGGCGCAGCAGAGGCTCGCCGCCGGTCAGGCGCAACTTGCGCACGCCGATGCCGGCGAAGATCCTGGCCAGCCGCTCGATTTCCTCGAAGCGCAGGCGCTTCGCCTTGCTCAGGAACTGGTGGTCGCGCGGATAGTCGTCTTCCGGCATGCAATACGGGCAGCGGAAATTGCAGCGGTCGATGACCGATATGCGCAAATCGTTGAGCGCCCGCGAGCGCCGGTCCACGACCGGGCCGGACGCCAGGGCCAGTGGAATGCGCTCGCCCATCAGGTCGTCGCTCCGCGGGCCAGCACGACCGCGTCCGCAGGTGCGGCAAGACCGATCGCTTCGCCCTGCCGCGCCACCCTGTAGCCACGTGCGCGCAGCGCGTCGGCCTCGGCGTTGGAACCATAGTGGTACAGAACGAGTCGCTCGCGCAGTTCGGCGGGATATTCGCGCTCGATATCGTCCACCCCCGCATGCGACGGATTGCCGAGCATCACGCAATCATGCGCCACCAGCTCGCCCGCCGCCGCGTGGCGGGAAAGCATTTCCGGGATGGGACGCGTATCGCCCGTCCACGCCACGCTTGCGCGCAGGGACAGGCCGAACGAGGTCATCGGTGCGTGGTGCCGCGTGGGAAACACGTCAAACCAGAGGCCTTCGTGCCAGAAGCCCTGCGACAGAGGAATCAGCTGGAATGCATCCCAGAAATTCGCGCCGCCCTCGGCGAGGACCTGCGGATAGTCGGCCACCCTGGACTGCAGGATCGGCACCAGCGCCGCGTGCGCGTAGAGGCGCAGTTTTCCGCACAGGTCCGAACCGAACCAGGTCGAAAAGAACAGGCGCTCGAGGCCGCCGACATGGTCCATGTGCGCATGGGTCAGGAAGATCGCGCGCGGCAGGCAGCCATAGCGATCGATGAAAGCGGTCAGCGAATCCGGGCCGCAGTCGATCATCAGCAGGGGTGCGTCGTCATCCTCGATGACCGCGCACGCCGAGCCCAGCGACACGGCTTGCGCGCTGCCGACACCGAGGAAGCGCAGGGCCAGGTTCAACGGCGTTCCCCACGCGCATAGCGGTCCGCAAGGCTGCGGTGGTAGGCGGCCAGCATCGGATGCCAGAACACGTCATCGAAATCAGCGATGGTTCGCGAAGCGTGCAACTTCCGGAAGGATCGCAGCAGGCGTCCGAGGTTGGCCTGCTGCCAGGGCATGGCCGGCTTGCGGATACTGCAGCGGTCGAAATCGATCAACCAGACCTTGCCCGCGGGATCGATCAGCAGGTTGTGCGCATTGAGATCCGCATGCCAGACGCCATGCGCGTGGAAACTTGCCAGGGTTCGGCCGACCCGGGCCGCCAGTGCGGCATCAAGTTCCGTTGCGGCGAGTCGTTCGGCCAGCGTCCGCGCCCCCGGAATCTGCCGGGTAATCAGGTCGGCGCGATAACTCAGGCCATTGCGCAGGTAACGCGCCATCAGCGGTGCGGGCACCGGCAGGCCGGCCTCGTGAAGGTCCGTCAGCAGGCGGAATTCCCGGAACGAGCGGGTCCGCTTGCGCCCCGTCCACAGATAGCGATCGGAATTGACATGGGCGACAAGACCGCCGCGATGATAGTGACGCAGCACACAGGCGCCGAAGGGCGCGTCGAAATAGACGACCGCGCCACGGCCGCCCTTGCTGGCCGTCGTTGCGGCGCGCCCCCGGTCGGGCTCGAACCAGCTTTCGTCCGCACGCTCCATCTGCGCGGCGTCGAACAGCATCGCGCCGCCGGCAACTGACTGAATTTGCGCCTTGATCATCGCGGTGGTGGCATCTGGTTGCGCCAGCTGGGGCTGGCTGGCCGCAAGTTTAGCCGGTATTGGGCGCACCGTTCGGCGGCAACGTCCTGCAAAGCGCCACCATTGGATCGTGGCCGTCGCCGACAGCATGCAAGCGGATGCATCGCGTCGCAACGGATTGCCTGCGACAATAGGCGATTGTCCAACCCCCCCCCGGAAAACGAGCAGCAAAATGCGGGACAGAGCAACAGCCGAACCCTCGGCTCCACCCGAATCGCTTTGCATCCTGCGCACTTCGGCCATCGGCGACGTGACCCATGTCGTTCCCCTTGTGCACACGCTGCAGGCGGCCTGGCCGCATACCAGGCTGACCTGGCTGATCGGCAAGCTCGAGCACCGCGTGGTCGGGGACCTGCCCGGCGTCGAATTCATCGTTTTCGACAAGGCAGCCAAGCGCGAGGGATTTCGCGCGGTGCGTGAAAAGCTCGCCGGCCGGCGCTTTTCGGCCCTGCTGCACATGCAGGTCGCCCTGCGCTCGAACCTGCTCAGCCTGCTGGTCAAGTCGCCGCTTCGGATCGGCTACGACCGCGCCCGCTCCAAGGACCTGCATCGCCTGTTCATCAACTGCCGGATTCCGGCACGCAGCGGCGAACACGTGCTCGATGCGATGGCCAGCTTCCTCGAGCCGCTTGGCCTCAAGCAGGAACACGTGCGCTGGAACATTCCGGTTCCGCCCGAAGCCGAGGAGTTCGCCAATCGGCACCTGCCGCGCGGCCGGCGTACGCTCCTGATCAGTCCGACCTCGAGCCACCGCCTGCGCAACTGGCGACCCGAGCGCTACGCGGCGGTAGCCGATTACGCCATGAACGAAATGGACTGGCGCGTCGTGCTGTGTGGCGGGCCGAGCGCTTTCGAACGCGAATTCGCCGACGAGGTTCTTTCGCACATGCAGTCGCCCTGCATCGACCTGACCGGGCGCGATACGCTCAAGCAATTGCTCGCCTTGCTGCGCCGCGCCGATCTCGTGCTGGCCCCGGATTCCGGACCGATGCACATGGCCAATGCGGTCGGCACGCCTGTCCTCGGCCTGCATGCCGCGAGCAATCCGCATCGCTCCGGACCCTATTCGGACCGACAGTGGTGCGTCGACCGCTACGATGCAGCCGCCCGCAAGTTCCGGCGCAAACCGGCGCACAAGCTGGCCTGGGGCACCAAACTGGAGTACCGCGGCGTGATGGACCTGATCGAGGTCGACGACGTGCTGGAGCGGCTGAAAAGCTTTTCAAATCATCTGGATACGATCGACAAGTAGGCGGGGAACCTGAATCGCCGGATAACGATCCGGCGGATTGGATGGTCTGCTCCAGTCAGTGCCCCCACTATCCCCGCATGAATCCCAGCAAGGTAAATCCGCGGCGGAGCCTGGCAGCCATGAATCCATTCCGATTGCGCCAGCGCGTACCTCCCATATCGCCCCGCTTCCTGTACCGCAAGCAGCCGCGACCTGCGCAACATGCGGAAAAGATCCGCGCCGCCGACGGCGTCGAATTGCTGATCCGGCCAATTCAGGCCGATGACTCAGAGGCGCTGGTGCGCGCGTTCCGGCGCATGACGCCGGAACAGGTTCGCTCGCGCGTTTTCCATGCCCTGACCGAATTGCCCGATTCCGTCGCCCGATCCATGTCCCACGCCGATCCCGAGACCACCATAGCGGCAGTCATCACGGATCTGGACGGTAGCGAAATTCGCGGTGAAGGACGCGTCCATCTCGATGCGGTCACGGAGAACGGCGAATTCGCCCTTGCCATCGACCCGCAGTTCACCGGCAAGGGGTTGGGCCGCATGCTGCTTGCGTGGCTGGTAGAAGCCTGTCGCAAGGCCGGCATGCGCGAGATCTGGGGCGACACACAGGCCGACAACAACGCAATGCTCGCACTGGCGAGGTCGCTCGGCTTTTCGTTGCAGCGCGAGGCGGATGACGCCGGGCTGGTCAGGATGTGGCTCGCCCTCAAGCCTGCCGAGGAATCGCGTACCGGCGCCGCGTGACCCGCGCCGCAGGCGCAGACATCCCGGCCGAACGGCCGCTGGGAGCCCGAAAGCCGTCCGGCAAGGTAAACTGCGCGCCCCGCGCTGGCCGCACAGGTATCCGGCGCCGATGCTGTTTGCAGGTGCAATGACACGACCCCCACTGATTCACGCTGCGTTGCCTGCCACGCCCAAGCAGCGACGCCAATGGATCACCCCGCACGGTTCCGCTCTCGCCCTGGCTCTCGCCGAAGCCGGCCAGCGTCATGCCGGAATTGTCGTTGTGGTGACCAGCGACACCCATGGCGCGCATGCCCTCGAGACCGAAATCGGCGTGTTCGCCGGGGCCGGCCTGGAAGTCCTGCAGTTCCCGGACTGGGAAACCCTGCCCTATGACCTGTTCGCGCCGCATCCGGACATCGTCTCGCAGCGCGTTGCCGCGCTGTACCGCCTGCCGATGCTGGATCGCGGCGTGCTGGTGGTGCCCGTCGCGACCCTCCTGCAGCGCCTGGCGCCGCGCAGCTATATCAGCGGATCCAGCCTGGTGCTGGAAAACCGCCAGCGATTCGACCTTGGCGCCGAGCAACGACGCCTCACCGGCGCCGGTTACCGCAACGTCCCGCAAGTCCAGGAACCCGGCGACTTCGCCGTGCGTGGCGCCATTGTCGACATTTTTCCGATGGGCAGCGACGAGCCCTATCGCATCGAGCTGCTGGATGACGAGATCGACTCGATCCGCACGTTTGATGCGGAAACGCAACGTTCCGCAACCAGGGTCGAGCGCGTGCGCCTGCTGCCGGCTCGCGAATTCCCGCTGACCGAAGACACCGCGCGGACCTTCCGCAATACCTTGCGCGAGCGCTTTCCGATCGATCCGCGGCGCTGCCCGCTGTACCAGGACATCAGGGAGGGCACGGCTCCGGCCGGCATCGAGTACTACCTGCCGCTGTTCTTCGACGAGGAACGCTACGGCAAGCCGGAAACCCTGTTCGACTACCTCGCACCGAATGCCCTGTTCGTAGTCGCCGAAGGCGCCCTCGAGGCCGCCGATCAGTTCTCCAGGCAGGCCCACGAGCGCCATGAGCAGCGCGCGCACGATCTCGAGCGGCCAATCCTGCCGGTAGCCGAGCTTTTCCTGTCCGCCCAGGAACTGCGTGAACGGCTCAACCAGCAACTGCGCATCGACCTTGTCGCCGCCGGCAGCGACGAGCGGGCGCTGGATCTTGGCACCCGGCCCGTGCCTTCGCTGCCGATCAACCGCAAGGACGAAGCGCCGGCCGCCGAACTGCAGCGCTTCATCGCCCATTATCCAGGCCGCGTCCTGATCGCCACCGAGTCGGCCGGACGCCGCGAAGCCCTGGTAGAACAGATCGCCGCGGCCGGCATGCAACTGGCCACGGTGGGATCCTGGCAGGAGTTCGTCGCCGCCGGGGATCCGCCCGCGTTCGCCATCACGGTCGCGGCACTCGAACAGGGCTTCGCATTCGCCAAGCCTGCCATCAGCGTCCTCACCGAACGCGAGCTGCTCGGCGAACGCGCCCAGCAGAGCCGGCGGCGCAAGCGCGTGGCGCGCGATCCGGAAGCCGTCATCCGCGACCTGTCGGAACTGGCCATGGGCTCGCCGATCGTCCATGCCGATCACGGCGTCGGCCGCTACCAGGGCCTGCTCAAGCTCGATGTCGGCGGCCAGGATGGCGAGTTCCTCGCCATCGAGTACGCCAAGGGCGACAAGCTCTATGTACCGGTGTCCCAGTTGCATCTGGTCAGCCGCTACTCGGGCACCGCAGCGGAGCTTGCCCCGCTGCATTCGCTGGGTGGCGAAGCGTGGGAGCGGGCCAAGAAGCGCGCCGCCGAGAAGGTACGCGACGTCGCCGCCGAGCTGCTGGCGATCTATGCGCAGCGCGAGGCGCGCACGGGCGCAGCATTGGCCATCGACCGCCTCATGTACGACCAGTTTGCCTCGGCGTTCCCGTTCGAGGAAACGCCCGACCAGTTGCAGGCGATCGAGGCGGTCCTCGCGGACCTGGCGAAGGCGCGGCCGATGGACCGCGTCGTCTGCGGCGACGTCGGCTTCGGCAAGACCGAAGTGGCCCTGCGCGCGGCTTTCGTCACCGCCGTGGCCGGCAAGCAGGTCGGCATCCTCGCGCCGACAACGCTGCTCGCCCAGCAGCACTACCAGAATTTCCGCGACCGCCTGGCCGACTGGCCGGTGCGCGTCGAAGTGCTGTCGCGGTTCAAGTCGAAGAAGGAAACCACGGCCATCCTCGGGAAGCTCGCGGCCGGCCAGATCGACATCATCATCGGCACTCACAAGCTGCTGCAGGGCGAGGTCCGCTTCAAGGACCTCGGCCTGCTCATCGTCGACGAGGAACAGCGCTTCGGCGTGCGCCAGAAGGAGCGGTTGAAGAAGCTGCGCGCCGAGGTCGACCTGCTGACCCTGACCGCCACGCCGATCCCGCGAACGCTGAACATGGCCATGGCCGGCCTGCGCGACCTGTCGATCATCGCCACGCCGCCTGCGCACAGGCTGGCGGTGAAGACCTTCATCGGCGCCTGGGACACCGCGCTCATCCGCGAGGCTTTCCAGCGCGAATTGCAGCGGGGTGGCCAAGTCTACTTCCTGCACAACGAAGTCGACACGATCGAGAAGACCGCACGCGAGCTGGAGGCGCTGGTTCCCGATGCGCGCATCCGCATCGCCCACGGGCAGATGCCGGAACGCGAGCTTGAGCAGGTCATGCTCGATTTCTATCGCCAGCGCTTCAACGTCATGGTCTGCACGACGATCATCGAATCGGGCATCGACGTGCCCAGCGCCAACACGATCATCATCAACCGGGCCGACAAGTTCGGCCTGGCCCAGTTGCACCAGTTGCGCGGGCGCGTCGGCCGTTCGCACCATCGCGCCTATGCCTTCCTGATCATCCCCGATACGCGCGCGATCAGCGCCGACGCCGAGAAGCGCCTGGAAGCCCTTGCCTCGCTGGAGGAACTGGGCGCCGGATTCACCCTGGCCACCCATGATCTGGAGATTCGTGGCGCCGGCGAACTGCTCGGCGAGGAACAGTCCGGGCAGATCGAGGAAATCGGCTTCTCGATGTATCGCGACATGCTCGATCGCGCCGTGCGCGCCCTGAAGTCCGGCAAGGTTCCCGACTTCGACCTGACCAGCGAGCACGAAGCCGAAATCGAGCTGCACCTGCCGGCCCTGATTCCGGACGACTACCTGCACGACGTCAACGCACGCCTGACCCTGTACAAGCGCATTTCGAGCGCAGCCGACGACGAGGAACTGAGGGACCTGCAGGTCGAGATGGTCGACCGCTTCGGCCTGCTGCCGGATGCGGTGAAGAACCTGTTTGCCGTGACCGAGCTCAAGCTGCTGGCCACGCCGCTGGGCATTCGCAAGCTCGAACTCGGCGCCAACGGCGGACGCGTCATGTTCACTCCGAAACCGGACATCGACCCGACCACCGTGATCCGCATGATCCAGACGCTGCCCAAGGTCTATGCGCTGGATGGCCAGGACAGGCTGAAGATAAAACTGCAGCTCGAGGGCAACAGCGAACGCCTGCGCGTCGCCCGCGAGATCATCGTGGCCTTGTCTAGACGAACGTCAGGCTGAACCCGCTCGGTCCGGGTTGGCGGCAGCACCGGGCAGCGGCTTGAGCTCGCTGTCGAGCGCGACGCGCTCGTCGAAGACGAAGCAGCGCCCCTCGTAACCGAAGCCACCGACCGCTTCGAAGTAGCCGAGAATGCCGCCTTCGAGCTGGAAGACGTTTGCGATGCCCTCGGCATCCATCCACACCGCGGCCTTTTCGCAGCGGATGCCGCCGGTGCAGAAACTGACCACCGTCGCACCCTCCAGTGCCGCGCGACAACCGGCAATCGCACCCGGCAGTTCGGTGAACCTGTCGATAGGCAGGCTGAGCGCACCGCAGAAACTGCCGTGCACGACTTCCTGCCGGTTGCGCGTATCGAGCAGGACCACGCGCTTGCCCGCGTCGTCATGGCCCTGGCGTATCCAGCGCGCCAGTTCGACAGGCGCCACGGCGCGTGCGCGACCGGCCAGCGGTGAAGCCTCGCTCCGGCGAAAGCTGATGATTTCGGGCTTGACCTTCACCTTCAATCGCGCGAATGGCTGGGCCGTGCTGCGGCTGCGCCTGACCACGATTTCGCTGAAGCGCGAGTCATCCCGCAGCCGCGCGACAAAGGCCTCGATGCCGGCATCGGTGCCGGCCAGGAACAGGTTCAGCCCCTCGCAGGCGACCAGGATGGTGCCGAGCAGGTCGGTGGCCTCGGCGGACTCGCGCAATTGCGCGGCAAGCGCGTCGGGGTCGTCGACGACGACGAACTGGTAGGCGGCGATATTCAGGATCATCGGCGGATTTTACGGCAATCGAAACACGGCTGCCTCGCTGCAATCGTGGTCCTGCCACTAGGCAGGCCCGGCCTAACGCGCTAAAAAGGAGCATCCCGCGCGGCAGGGGTACTGCCGCATTCATCCACGTGTAAACCGCACAAGTGAGGGTGCCATGTCCAAGGGTATGGATCAGAAGAAAAGCGACAAGAAGAAGCCGACAAAGACCTTGAAGGAAAAGCGCGCCGAAAAGAGCGAGAAGAAGAAGAACAAGTAGCACGCCCCGACAACTCCGTCGCTGCCAACCGCAAGCTTGGCAGCGACAGCCTGCAGCCCCTCCCTGCACCGCTCCTGGATACCGGATGCCACCCATGCAAACCCGCCCGCCATCGTTCCGGTGGCCCGGCCTGTTCCTGTCGATAGCGCTGGTCCTGCCTGTCTGGACCTGCATGGCTTCGCCTGCATCCGCGCAGGTCGCCGGCGCCCCGCTGGTCACCGAGGCGGCCCGGCCGCCGGCCGTTCTGGAATACGACATCGTGCGCAGCTATCCGCACGACCGCACGGCTTTCACCCAGGGCCTCATATTTCGTGACGGCTTCCTCTATGAAAGCACCGGACTGAACGGACGCTCGAGCCTGCGCAAGGTCGTGCTCGACAGTGGCGAGGTCGTGCAGCGCGAAACGGTGCCAATGGAGTATTTCGCCGAAGGCCTGACCGACTGGAAGGACCGCCTCGTCCAGATCACCTGGCAATCCGCGCGCGGCCTGGTCTACGACCTCAAGTCGTTCAAGCAGTCCGGCAGCTTCACCTACGCCGGCGAGGGCTGGGGCATCACCCAGGACGGCAAGCGCCTGATCATGAGCGACGGCACGGCGAACCTGCGTTTCCTCGATCCCGACACCTATGCCGAAACCGGCAAGCTCGAGGTCACCTACCAGGGCAAGCCGCTGGCCAACCTCAACGAGCTCGAATTCGTCAGGGGCCGCATTTTCGCCAACGTCTGGCAGAGCAACAGCATCGTCGTCATCGATCCGCAGGATGGCCGCGTGACCGCACAGATCGATCTTCCCAACCTGCTCTCGGCGCAGGATCGCACCGGTGGCGTCGATGTGCTGAACGGCATCGCCTACGACGCGCGCCACGATCGCCTGTTCGTCACCGGGAAAATGTGGCCCAAGCTGTTCGAGATCCGCCTCAAGCCGACGCCCCTGCTCGACAAGCCACGCAAGCAGGCGCGATGAAACGCGTACAGGGGGGCGCCGTGGCCTGCTTTGCCGTGGCCCTGGTTTTCTACCTGATCGCGTGGCATCCACTGGCCTGGGGCGCGGCCATGATTGCGCTGCTGCTGGAACTCGCCCTCTACTGGACCGGGCCGGACGATGAAGAAACCCCCACGCCAGGGCGCTAGCGGGTTCTCCATCTACAGGCGCAGGTTCAGTCGGCTTCCGCCGCCGCTTCACGACCCTGCTGGCGGATCAGTGCTTCCTCGCGCGCCTCGTTGATCGCGTCACGCACACCATCGAGGTCGACTTCACTCTCATCGTGCTCGAACTCGCCGCTCAGTTCGCTGTCGGCGCGCAGCTCTCCGGATTCGAAAAGGGCCCAGATCTCCTCGGCGTACCAGGTATCGAGGAGTTCAGGGGCGAAGCGGCCCAGGTACGCGGTCAGGTTGTTGACGTCGCGCTGAAGCATGGAACGCGCGGCATTGTTGCCGCTGGCGCTGACCACCTGCGGGAAATCGATGATCACCGGACCGTCGGCGCCAACCAGCACGTTGTACGGCGACAGGTCGCCGTGGATCAGGCCCGAGCACAGCATCAGCACGACCTGGCGGATCAGGAACGCGTGATAGGCACGCGCGGTTTCCGCGGACAACTCGACCTCGCCGAGACGCGGCGCCGAATGGCCATCGGCATCGGTGACGAGATCCATCACCAGCACGCCGTGGAAATAGCCATGCGGCCTGGGCACCCGCACGCCGGCCTGCATCAACTGGTAGAGCGCGTCGACCTCGGTGTTCTTCCAGGCCATTTCCTGCTGCTTGCGGCCGTACTTGCTGGCCTTGCCGATGGCCCTTGCCTCGCGGCTGCCACGCACCTTGCGGCCCTCCTGATACTGGGTGCGCTGCTGGAAGCTGCGCTGGGCCATGTCCTTGTAGACCTTGGCGCAGCGCACGACGTCGCCGCTACCGACCACGAATACCGCCGCTTCCTTACCGCTTTTCAGCGGGCGCAACACGCGGTCGATCACGCCGTCATCAATCAGCGCCTGCAGGCCGGGAGGGGTCTTCATTGCACGGAATACTCGGTTTCGGGGAATTGCATGTCAGCCCGGGGCCGCAAAGTGGGCGGCGGAGGATAGCGGATTGTGCGACGCGCCGCGTCGATCGGCGCCTCGCGCAGACACGGCAGGGGGGGCCATCCGCGTTGCGTTGTCGCGGTTGGGACGACGCCGGGGCGCCACTTTCGGCCCACGGGCCGCAGATATTCCGCCTTCGCCACGCCGCATGGCGTAGGATGCAACGGTCCTTCGTACTTTGAGCGCGTCTCGATCGGCCGATCCAGCGTCGCCGTTACGCCCCTTTCGCGCCGTCACCACTTTCCTCTGCGATGACGCCCCCACGGGAGTGCCCATGTCGGGCTACCGTACCCGCCAGCTGGTCGTCCGGCTGGGCGGACACGATTTCCAGATTCGCGCGCTCAGCGACCTGCAGCAGTTTTCCGATCCGCACAAGTTCGCCGAGCGCCTTGGCATCTCGTCGGCCCAATGGAGCCTGTTCGGGCAGGTATGGCCGTCCGGGCGGGTCCTGGCCGAAGCCATGTGCAACTTCGATGTCGCCGGCAAGCGCATCCTCGAAGTCGGCTGCGGACTCGGTCTTTCCAGCCTCGTGCTGCAGAGGCGCAAGGCCGATATCACTGCAAGCGACCAGCACCCGCTTGCCGGGTCCTTCCTGGCCCGCAATGCGCGCCTGAACGGGCTGCCCGAACTGACCTACCGCGACCTGCACTGGTCGATACCGAACGAGGAACTCGGACGCTTCGATCTGCTGATCGGCAGCGACATCCTCTACGAGCGTACCCATATCGAGCTGCTGGCCTCGGTGCTCGAGCGCCATGCCCTCGCCGCCGCCGAGGTGGTATTCACCGATCCCGGACGCGGCAACAGCGCGCCGTTCACGCGCGCTTTGGCCACGCAGGGCTATACCGTCACTGAAATACGCAGTCGTTTCAACGAAAACGACACTCCTCCCTTCCGTGGCCGCCTGCTCAGCTATCGACGCTGAGCCCTGGTCCGAGCACACCGCCTTGGCACTCTGCATACATCCGGACGACAGCAAGATCGACCGCAGCGTTTCCTGCGCGAGCTGCGAAGCCGTGTGCTGCCGCCTGACCGTAGTCCTCGAAGCAACCGACCGCATCCCCGCGCATCTGGTCGAACACGGCAGCAATGGCGTCGATACGATGGCCCACGGCGCCGATGGCTGGTGCGTCGCGCTTGATCGCGTCAACAAGTGCTGCGGGATCTATGCGCAGCGCCCCTCGGTTTGCCGGAAATTCGCCATGGGCGGCGGCTATTGCCGGCTGGAACGCGAGAAGTTCCTGCTCTCCCGCCACCCGGGCATCCCGCTACGCGTTGCCTGAGCCCGCCGCGGGGCCATCCTGGCGCCGCCGCCACGCCGCAAGCTCCTCGCGGTAGCGCTGCATGGCATCTTCGTGGATATCGAAGATGCAGCGCACGCAGCCCGACCCGCAGCAATCGGCCGGATCGGGTTCAACCGGTTTCTGCGGCTCCGGATCGCCCTCGGCGGTCACCGCGAAGCAAGCTGCTGTCGGGTCCACTGCACGATCTGGGTTGCCGACATGCTGCCGGACTGGCGCGCGATTTCCCGTCCGCCGGAGAACAGGATCATGGTGGGAATGCTGCGGATCTGGAAACGGGCCCCCAGTGCCTGCTGCGCCTCGGTATCAACCTTGGCCAAGCGCACGCCGGGCTCCAGCGTTCGCGCCGCCTCGGCGAAGTGCGGCGCCATGTTCAGGCAGGGTCCGCACCACGGCGCCCAGAAATCGACCAGCACAGGGAGATCCCCGCGCAACGCCTTGCGCTCGAAATCGCCGTCCTCGAGGTTTGCCGGCTTGGCGGCAAACAATGCCTGCTGGCAGCGCCCGCAAACCGGTGCATCGCCCAGTCGCGCCTGCGGCACGCGATTCATCGCCGCACAATTCAGGCATGGGATCATCATCGCGGACTCGCTCATGGTCTTCTCGGTCAAGTAACTGATTGACTCTTCAAATGGCGACTGACTGGCCCGGTACAAGGGTCATTCGCGGAACCCGGCCGATGCCGGAAACAGGATGCCGGGCCGACCGCTGCGCCAGGGTTCCTGCTTTTCCATGCTGCGCGAGAAGATCGGCGAATCGGTGAGGGCCTGGAGCCATCGATGGAGCGAGGGCCAGGCCTGTCCAGCGAACCGGTCGGGTTCGACCATTGCGAACTGGCGGACGAACGGCATGATCGCGTAGTCGGCCAGCGCCGCATGCGCGCCACCGAGCCAGGCCCTACCCTCGAGCCGCGCCTGCAGTCCTGCCAGGAACCGCCCCGCAATCGCACGTTGCCGGAGCCTGTCGGCCCCGGGGTATCGATCCGGGTACTTGTAACGGTCCAGTGCCTGCTTGAACTCGCCGTCGCACCCGCCGATCAGGCTGCGCGCCTCATCCATCGAACGCGCCGTCGACGGCAGCCAATGCAGGGGATCATTCCCGTGCAGGCTCCACAGCATGATGTCCAGGCTCTGTTCGATAACGCTGCCATCCACGTCGACCAGCACCGGCACGGTTCCCTTCGCAGATGCCTCGACCAGCTCCGCCGCCTTGTCCCGCAAGGCCACTTCCCGCAGTTCGCAGCACCGTGCGCTGGCCAGCAGGGCCATGCGGGCGCGCATGGCAAAGGGACAGCGCCGAAACGAATAGAGGATCGGCAAGCCCATCAAGCCGTGTCGAAAACCTTGCCCGGATTCATCACGCCGTGCGGATCCAGCGCCAGCCTGATGCCCCGCATCACGGCGATTTCCGCCTCGCTGCGCGTCCCCGACAGGTATTTCTTCTTGACCAGGCCAATGCCGTGCTCGGCGGAGATGCTGCCGCCGAAGCGGGCCAGTGTGTCCGAAAGCAGCGCGGTGACGCGCTCGCATTCGCTGATGAACTCGTCGTCACCGACTTCGCTTGGCTTGACCACGTTGATGTGCAGGTTGCCGTCGCCAATATGGCCGAACCAGATGACTTCGTAGGCGGGATACTCGCTGGCGAAGATCCGGCGCATCGCCTCCATGAACGACGGGATCGCGCTGATGCGCACGGAGATGTCGTTCTTGTAGGGACGCAGGCTCGCCAGGCTCTCGGTAATGCCCTCGCGCAAGCGCCAGAGCGCCGCGGCCTGGGCCGAGCTCTGGCTGATCACGCCATCCTCGACCCAGCCGTTATCGAGGCACAGCTGGAAGACCTCAAGCGCCAGTGCCTGCCGTGCTTCGTCCTGCGCATCGAATTCGGTGATGACGTAGTACGGCGAGATCTTCGCGAAGGGATCCTGTGCGCCATGCCTGACCACATGGGCGAGCGCGCGATCGGTGAAGAACTCGAACGCGCTCAGGGTCAGCTTGCTGCGGCAGGCGTCGAAGACACGCATCAGCGCATCCATCGCCGGCACGGCAAATACCATGACGTTCGATGCCGGCGGCGCATCGGTCAGGCGCACGCTGGCCTCGACGACCATGCCGAGCGTGCCTTCCGCGCCGATCACGAGATGGCGCAGGTCATAGCCACTGGAGTTCTTGATCAGTCCGCGATTGAGGTCGAGCAGCTCGCCGGTGCCCGTCACGACCTTGAGACCGGCGATCCATTCGCGCGTGTTGCCGTAACGGATCACGCGGATCCCGCCCGCGTTGGTGGCGATGCTGCCACCGATCGAACAGGATCCGCGTGCGCCGAAATCCACCGGGTAGATCAGTCCGTGCCCGATCGCGCTGCGCTGCAGCGATTCGAGGACCAGGCCGGGCTGGACCGTCATGATGCGGTCGACAGGATCGAACGCCAGCACCTTGTTCATGCGCTCGAAGCTGACGACCAGCTCACCGTTCGCCGCCACCGCGCCACCGGACAATCCGGTGCGTCCGCCCGAAGGAACCAGGCCCACGCTTTCGGCGACGGCCCAGCGCACGATGTCCTGGACCTCGCCGGCGCTGGCCGGAAACGCAATGGCCAGCGGCGCAGGCAGCCAGCGCCGGGTCCAGTCGCGACCGTAGAATTCCCGATCGGCAGCATCCGTCTTCAGCTCGAGCCGCGGTACGCGCTGGTTAAGGCGGAGAAGGCGTGGGTCGTTCATGGATTCAGCATCGATAGGCGGGATGGACGGCCGGCCAGGCATTCGACCGTTGATCAGCCGGATGCACGGGCCCATGGCAGCCGGGAGGGACCGGCCATTGGCAACTAGCCTGCCAGTGATGGACGGCATCGTCTACTGCTGCACTGCCGCAAATCTTGCCAGTTCTGGCATAGTCGGTATCCCGCGGCAGCCACGGAATGGTATCCGCTGCAACCAAGTCCCTGCCCTGTCCAGACCATGAAAAAAACCTCATACCCCAAGCAGGATATCCGTGTCCTGTTGCTCGAAGGCATCAGCCAGAGTGCCATCGACACCTTTTCCGCGGCCGGCTATTCGCAGATCGAACGACATGAGAAGTCGCTGCCCGACGATGAACTCAAGCGGCGCATCGGCGAAGCGCACCTGATCGGCATCCGTTCGCGCAGCCAGCTGAGCGCCGATGTGCTGGCCGAAGCCAAGCGCCTGATCGCCATCGGCTGCTTCTGCATCGGCACCAACCAGGTCGACCTCGAGGCCGCGCAAAGCCATGGAATCCCGGTCTTCAATGCGCCCTATTCGAACACGCGCAGCGTGGCCGAGCTGGTGCTGGCCGAGGCCATCCTGCTGATGCGCCGCATCCCGCAGAAGAACGCCGAGTGCCATCGCGGCGGCTGGTCCAAGTCCGCGGCGGGCAGCTTCGAAGTACGCGACAAGGTACTCGGCATCATCGGTTACGGGCACATCGGGACCCAGGTCGGCCTGCTCGCCGAGGGCCTCGGCATGCGCGTGATCTTCCATGACATCGAATCCAAGCTCACCCTAGGCAATGCCCGCCCGGCTGGCGGAATCGACGACCTCCTGCAACGCGCGGACGTGGTGACCCTGCATGTACCGCAGACGCCACAGACGGCCAACATGATCGGCGCGCAGCAGCTCGCGCGCATGCGCAAGGGCAGCGCGCTGATCAATGCCTCGCGCGGCAACGTCGTCGACATCGACGCGCTCGCCGAAAGCCTGCACTCGGGGCACCTGTCCGGCGCTGCAGTCGACGTGTTTCCGATCGAGCCCAAGGGCAACGGGGATGCGTTCGTATCGCCCCTGGTCGGCATGGACCAGGTGATCCTGACCCCGCATATCGGTGGCAGCACGCTTGAGGCGCAGGACAATATCGGCATCGAGGTCGCCGCGAAGCTGGTCCGCTACAGCGACAACGGCTCGACGCTTTCGGCGGTCAACTTTCCCGAAGCCACCCTGCCCGAACACCCACACAGCCGGCGCCTGCTGCACATCCACCGCAACATGCCGGGCATGCTCTCGCGCATCAACGAGGTCTTCTCGCGCGAAAACGTCAATATCGACGGCCAGTACCTGCAGACCAACGCGAACATCGGTTATGTCGTCGCCGATGTATCGACCAGCGAGGAACAGGCCGCCGCGCTCAAGGATGCGCTGGCCGCCATCCCGGGCACGCTTCGCACGCGGGTCCTCTACTGATCGTCCGCATCCGCCCGCGCTGACGCCACCGGCAGCCGCCAGCCGTAGCGGATGGCCATGAAGCGCAAGCCGAAGCAAAGCGCCACTGCAGCCCCGAGTACCGGAATTTCGGCCAGCCCGAGGAAGCGACCGAACACGATGACTGACGCACCGGCCAGCGCCGCGACCGCATAGAGTTCCGAACGCAGGACAACCGGCGTCTGCGCCACCAGGATGTCGCGCACGATGCCGCCGCCGATGCCGCTGAGCATGCCGAGCAGGATCGCCGAGGAAGGCCCGAGCCCGAACGCCAGCGCCTTGCTTGCACCGGTGACCGCAAACAGGGCGAGCCCGAGCGCATCGAACATCTGCACCGGATTGCGCAATTTTTCGACGTCGTCGTAGCGGAAAAACGTCAGCACGCCGGCCAGGCAGCTGACCCCGAGGTAGTGCCAGGTGGCCAGTGCCGCGGGAGGCGTCGCGCCGATCAGCACGTCGCGCACGATGCCGCCGGAAACCGCCGCGGCAAAGGAAAGCACGAGCACGCCGAACAGGTCCAGGCGATTGCGCACGCCAACCGTGGCCCCGCTGATCGCGAAGACGAAGGTGCCGACGAAATCCAGCGCAATCAGAAACAGTTCCACGTCCGCTTACGCCCGAGCCAGGGAATCGCATCTTACGCGATGACCGCGCCGACGCCCGCCCCGGCCTGCTTGCCTTCCGCTACCAGGAATAGCGGACGCTGTAGCTGAGCTTTGCCTCGCCGTCGGCGGGAATACGCAGGGGAAAATCGATGGTCTGCGCGTCGCGCTTTTCGAATTCATGGTTCTTCGCGGTGATCTTCCAGTTGCTCCAGCGGTACAGGTACTCGCGCACGACGACGGTGGCCGCTGATTTCTTGCGGTTGCGCACGCTGATCTCGAAGGTTTCGTCGATGGTCTTGCCGGCGTTGTCGACCGTGAATCCGGTCTGGCGACGCTCGCCGACGATGTCGAAGGCGTTGCCGAGCCTGATCCTGACCGGCTCGTTGCGTGGCGTGTGCTTGATCACGTCCTCGCCGATGAATTCCAGCGAGCCATCCGCCGACGCCTGGTTGACGCGCATGCGGCCCGCCGGCAACGGCACTCCAAGCTGGTTGGCCTCCGCGTTCTCGAACTCGAGGTAGGCGCCTACCGTACCGTTGGCGGTGGCGCCGTAGCCCTGCTGGACGATCGGCTGCGACCAGTAGTTCCAGGGCTGCGGAGCGGCGGTGAACACCAGTTGCTTCCTGCAAGCAACGTCGACCGCGGTCGGAAACAGTTCGAGCTGCTTGGTCGAGTTGTCCGGAAGGTCGCTGCGCCGGCCGAGCGTATAGAGGTGGTACTCGAACAGCGACGATTCGGTGAACCCCTGGGCCGCCTCTTCCACGACCGTGCCGAGCGCTTTCATCGCACGCACCGAATCCTGCGGTGCGGCCGGGGCGCGATTGACCTCGCCGGCCACCAGCTTGAGCTGCGCGGCGGGATAGCTGCCTCCCGACTGGTTGACGATGGTCACCCACGACGACAGGTCCATCGCGCAGTTGTCGCCCGTCTCGCGCAGGTTGATGTTGTAGTCGGCCCACCAGGTCATGCCCAGGGTCTGGTAGGAAACCCGCGTCGAATGCGTGCCGGCGCGTTTCGCGTTGACCAGCCAGACCAGGGTCGGTCGCGTGATCAGGCCGCCCGGAAGGCTCGGGAACAGCACGTTGCTGAAGTTGCCCAGGCTGACCACCTCACCACCGTCACGCTGCAGGATCAGGCTGCCTCCGGCAGACGAAAGCAGGGTGCCGCTGATTCGCTCCAGCTCGCTGCCGCGCAATTGTTCGACGGTAATCTTCTCGCCGACATAGCGCTCGAGCAACTTGTCCTGGCTGACCAGGTCGTACTGGTAGTTCTGCTCGATCACGCGCGTGCCCGCCGGATCGGTCAGCGATTCGAAAGCGACCGTGGTCGGGTCGATGCGCTTGGCCACGTCGGTGAACCGCAGGACGCCATTGCCCGATTCGAGCGTCATCTTGCGGCCATCACGGACCAGCGCGTATCCGGGCAGCGACGGCCCATAGTTGGCGAGCCTGTCCGTGCTGATCTGGCCAGGCTGGGCCGAACTGTAGATGGTCAGCGAATAATCCGGGGTCTGGGCTGCGGCGGGGGCGGGGGCCAAGAGGGCGGCGATGGCGAATGACAGCGAAAAGCGCAGGGGGAGTGCTTGGGTTGGTTACATTTGCTTCAGGCGCCTTGTTCAACGCGGCAGTTGGCCATTCGGGGTTGGCCCCTGCGCACGAGGGCGACAATGCTGCCGGCGATTCCGCACCAGCCGCGGCAAGGCGCGTTGTCAGAGGAACGTGGCGATCTCGTGCAGATCCTTGCGCGAGATATCCGGAACCCGGCATGAATCGGCCGGAAATCCGACCACCAGGAGCAGATAGGGCACTTCATTCTTCGGCCGACCGAGAATCCCGTTGAGGAACGCCATCGGGCTCGGCGTATGCGTCAGCGTGGCAAGTCCGGCGCGATGCAGGGCCGCGATCAGCAGGCCGGTGGCAATACCGGCCGACTCGTGCGGGTAATAGCGCTTGGCCTTGTGTCCGTCGGTCAGCGGACCGGTGCGTTCGTAGAACACCGCGATCAGCCAGGGTGCGATCTCGAGGAACGGCTTGTTCGCGTCGGTGCCGAGAGCGGACAGGGCCTGCAGCCATTCCTGCGGCGCACGGCGTTCGTAGAACTCGCGCTCCTCGGCCTCGGCAGCGACGCGGATGCGTTGCTTGACGGCGGCATCCTGGATCGCGACGAAATGCCAGGGTTGCTGGTTGGCCCCGCTCGGTGCCGAGCCCGCCGCAAGCAGGCAGGCTTCGATGATTTCGCGCGGCACGCTGCGCGCCGAGTAGTCGCGGACGGTTCGCCGCGTGGACATTTCCTGCGCAAAGGCATTTGCCCGACGCAGCATTTCGGCCAGGTCGGGCGCCGGCGTCGTCGGCAAGGGAACGGTCTTCATCGCATCCATGCGCAGAGCATAACCCGCCATCATCGCCGGAATCATGTGATTGCCCGAGTCGGGTCGCGACCAGGAAAGCACCTCGAAGCGCGGTGCCGGCGAGCCGCGAGGTGACGTCGTCCACGCTGTCAGAACTATGATGACCCCAGTCCCGAATGTGCGTCGCTCCGACATGACCAGCAACACGATGGCACTCAACCAGGGCCTGCACCGATTCGACGGCCACCGGCAGGTCTGGCTGTTCGGCTATGGCTCGCTGATCTGGAAGGCCGATTTCGACTTCATCGAGCGCAGGCCGGCGCGCATCCACGGCTGGTCGAGGCGATTCTGGCAGGGCTCCCACGATCACCGCGGCACGCCGGATGCGCCAGGGCGTGTGGTGACGCTGATTGCCGAGAAGGACGCCGTCTGCCCGGGCATGGCCTACCTGATCTCGCCGGAGGTTTTCGACCACCTCGACATGCGCGAGAAGAACGGCTATCTGCGCGAGATCATCGAAATCGAGTTCTGTTCCGGAGGAAGCGCTCAGGGCCTGATCTATGTCGCCAGCCCGGACAACGAGGCCTTCCTCGGCGACGCCTCTGACGCGGAGATCGCAAGGCACATCGCGCGCGCCGAAGGGCCGAGTGGCCTCAATCGCGATTACCTGCTGAATCTCGCCGACGCCCTGCGCGCAATGGGGGAAGACGATGCTCATGTGTTCGCCATCGAGCGCGAATTGCTGGCGATTGATCGGGGTGCCATGGGCTGACCGGCCCGCCAGGGAACCGGGCTTCCGGCTGGATTTCGGCGGCCCCTCAGTTGCGCCGCGACTTCCACCATCCGGAGATCCTGCCGAACAGCCCGACAGTTTCGTCTTCCTGCGGCAGCTTGCGCGGGGTATCGGTCCGCGGCGCCTGTTCGCTGCGCCCATGTCCGCCGTCGCCGGCAGCCTTCGCTTCGGGCAACGCGGAGGCATCCACGACCCAGACGCGATGGCGGCCCATTCCTTCCACGTCCTCGACGTGGCCAACGAGGCCGGCTCGATCGAGTCCGGCATGCTCGGCCGTCGCTTCGGTCAGCAGCACGTATTCCCTGGACGGCACGCCGTTCTTCATGAGCCGGTGCAGCAGGATGACAGGCTCGCCGGCCAGCTCGTCGAACTGCCTGACCTTCTTGAGCAGGATTTCGCCCGTATGCACGAACGCCTTGAGGCCGAGCGCGGTGATGTTGCTGCAGGCATCGCAACTGCAGTTGCTGCGCTGTGCGCTCAAGGCGACGACACGCTGGCGAAATACCGGGAAGAACGAGCGCACCTGGGCCAGCATCTCGCGCCCTGCCTGCGCATCGGCGGAATCGATCTCGGCATACATCAGCGCCGCGTCGCCCTCCAGCTTGTTGAGGATCAGCGGATGCCGCGACTGGTCGAGGACGGAATCGAGCAGGTCGGTGACGATCTGCTCGGCGTGCTCGAGGGCCAGGGAACGTTCGGTGATGAATTTCGTGTAGCCGCTGATATCGACCACCACGAGGTAGGCAAGGCAGATGCGCATGACAAGGCTCCCCGGAAGGCTGGCCGGGACGGATCGACGGGACGACGACGACGGACGGCGCAGCCGGTACCCCGGTTTGTTCCCGGCTTGCCCTGAAGGACCGGGGCGGGAGCGAATTGCTTGCATGAATCCGGCCTGCCTGCGAGACCAGGGTGAAGTCCGATAGCCTGGGCACATCGGCTGCAAGACGGTGTCGCCCCACAGCCTGCATTGAGGCATGATGCCCATCCATCCATCCATCCGACATGACTGACGGCAACCATGTTTTCGCGATTGCAATGGCTGATCCTGCGACTGTCACGCAAGCTCTGGTTGCGGGCGTCCGCGTTTTCGGTACTCGGCGTGGCCACCGCGCTGGTCGCCCTGCTGGTCAAGGAATACATACCGGAGAACCTGCCGACCCGGATCGGCGCCGATGCTGTCGACAGCATCCTGCAGATCATCGCCAGCAGCATGTTGTCGGTCATGATTTTTTCCCTGAGCACGATGGTTTCCGCCTATTCCTCGGCAACGAGCAATACGACGCCACGCGCGACCCAGCTTCTCATCCAGGACAGCACCGCACAGAACGCACTGGCCACGTTCCTCGGCTCGTTCCTGTTCAGCCTGGTCGGCATCATCGCCCTGCAGACCGGTCTTTACGGAGACAGCGGCCGCGTCGTCCTGTATGCGGTCACGCTCGGCGTCATCGTGATCATCACCGTCACCCTGTTGCGCTGGTCGGACTACGTCCTCCAGCTGGGTCGGGTCGGCCCCACATCGGATCGCGTGGAAGCCGCGGCAACCGGAGCGATCCGCCGGCGCAGGGCTTCGCCCTACCTCGCCGGGCAGCCGCGCGAAGCCGGCGATGGCGGGATCCCGGAGGGGGCGCGTTCGATCCACACGGAGAGTTTCGGCTATGTCGAGCATATCGACATGCAAGCGCTGCAGGATACGGCGAAAAACCATGAGATGGAGATCTACGTGGTGGCCCTGCCCGGCCACTACGCCGGCGCCGCCCAGCCCCTGGCCTGCGTGATGGCCGACCCGCCCGAAGAAGGCGTCGAAGCCATCCGCAAGGCGTTCGGCATTGCCGCCTCGCGCTCGTTCGACCAGGATCCTCGCTTCGGCGTCTGCGTCCTTTCGGAAATCGCTTCGCGCGCCCTGTCGCCGGCGGTGAACGATCCGGGTACGGCCATCGACGTCCTCGGACGCGGCGCGCGCATGCTTGCCTTGTGGTCGGACTACCACGCCGACTCGCCCGAGCGCGGTGGCAAGGACGCGATCCGCTTCCCGAACGTGCATGTACCACCGGTAGAACTGGATGAACTGTTCGACGACTTCTTCATCCCGATCGCCCGGGACGGTGCCGGGCTGGTCGAGGTCGGCATCCACCTGCAGAAGATGCTGCAGACCCTGGCCTGCCTGGGCGACAAACGCTATCGCCAGGCAGCGGCGAGGCAGTCGGCGCAGGCGCTTGCGCGTGCCGAGGCGGCACTCAAGCTGACTGACGATCTGGTCAGGGTCCGGCAATCGGCTGCCAAGGTGACCAGGGCCGCGCTGGCCTGATGCAGGCGTCCGGCCCAAAGGCCTGGCTCGAGTCGGGATGCACTTTCAGCTTCGGCGGCCGGCGGATCTTCTGCCGCCACGGCGGACGTTCCGACCGGCCCGTACTGCTGCTGATCCATGGCTTCCCGACTTCTTCCTGGGACTGGAACGAAGCCTGGCAGTTGCTCGAAGGGCACTTCCGGCTCGTCGCCGCCGACATGCTGGGCTTCGGATTCTCCGACAAGCCGCATCCGCACGCCTACAGCCTGTTCGAACAGGCCGATATCCACGAGGATCTGCTGCGCCAGCTCGGTATCCGCGAGTACCACGTGCTGGCGCACGACTATGGCGACAGCGTGGCGCAGGAACTGATCGCCCGCACACGCGAGCCCGCTCCACGCCCCATCCTGCGCAGCGCATGCTTTCTCAATGGCGGCCTCTTTGCCGAAACGCATCGCGTGCTGGCGATCCAGAAATTGCTGCTGTCGCCGCTCGGGCCGCTGGTTGCGAGGATGTCGGGCAGGCGCAGCCTGGCAGCGAGCATGCAACGGATATTCGGACCCGGCACGCAACCCGGCGACACGCTGATCGATGCATTCTGGAGCCTGATGGTCCGCGACAACGGCCGGCGCGTGCTGCCCGGGCTCATCCGCTATATCAGTGAGCGCGTCCAATACCGCGAGCGCTGGGTCGGCGCACTGGTGGAGACTTCGCTCCCGCTCAAGCTCGTCGATGGTGCATTTGATCCGATTTCGGGCGCTCACATGGCGGAGCGCTACCGGGAACTGGTGCCGAATGCCGATGTGACCGAACTGCCCGGTATCGGTCACTATCCGCAGATCGAGGCACCGGGTGCCGTCGTCGATGCCTATCTGGCCTTCAGGGCGACGATCAGCGGCTGAAAGCGGATCGCTACCGCGATGACGAAGGATTCCAGCGCACGGGTTTCGTCGCGTGACTTCCGGAACATGCAATTGTCAACATCGCGCGCATAGTGCAAGTCCCTCGACGAGAGCTTCCACCATGGGAATTGCGAAACTCCTGCTGTCAGCGGTGCTCTGCAGCGGCGCGTGCGCGCTGCACGCGGTCGCGGCGAGCGAAGCCGCGACGCGCGCCGATCCGGGTGCCGCCGCAATATCCGACCCTGCGCGATCCCATGCCGACCGCAGCCGGGATTCGCGCGACCATCCTGCCGCCGTCCTGGCACTCGCCGGATTCCGGCCTGGCATGACCATCGCCGACATCTTCGGTGGTGGCGGCTACTACAGCGAGATCCTTTCACGGTTGGTCGGGCCGCAGGGCCATGTACTGCTGGTCAACAACCCGCCCTATGATGCCTATGCGAAAAAAGGGATTGCACCGCGACTGGCTGGCAGGCGCCTGGCCAACGTTGACTACCGCATCGTTCCGGCCGAAGCCATGAACCTCGGGACCAGTCGGCTTGATGGCGCGCTCATCGTCATGTCCTATCACGACCTCTATGTCGCAGACCCCGAACAGGGCTGGCCGGCGATCGACGCGGGACAGTTCATCGACCAGGTCGCCGCCGCCCTGAAGCCCGGCGCCGTCCTGCTGATCGTCGATCATGCGGCCAGGGAGGGCAGTGGGAAAACCGACGCACAAAGCCTGCATCGGATCGACGAGGCGTATGCGAAGGCCGATTTCGCATCCCACGGCCTGGACTTCGTTGCCAGCAGCGACGTCTTGCGCAACCCCGATGACGATCGCAGCAGAAACGTATTCGACACCGCCATCAAGGGCAGGACCGACCGTTTCGTCCACGTCTACCGGAAGCGCTGAAGACATCGCCTTGATGTTCAGCTGGCCTGATTCGACGCCCCTCCCGGCCCCTCCCCGCACGCGCGAGCCATCGCAACATGCCTGCCCGGCGGCTGCTGGCACGAAGCAAGGCCCGCAATCAGTGCAATCTGCGTCAACCAACAGGCCGAATCCCGCCGCCGGCAGAGCCTTCGCGCACGGCAAGGGAGGCGCCGCCGGTCCGCCGGGCCGTCAAGTCGATTCAGGCGTGCCATTGTGCGAATGAACTACACTGTCGGGGGGCTGGCACGGACGGCAGGAGGGGTTCTTGGCCACTGAAATCGAGGAGCGCCGGGTCGAAATTGCCGACTTGAGGGTCGGCATGTTCGTCTGCAGGCTCGATCGGCCTTGGAGCGAAACCTCGTTTCCGCTGCAGGGCGTGGAGATCAGCAGCCCGGCCGACATCCGCCGCCTCGCCGAGTTCTGCCAGCACGTCTTCATCGACGAGCACAGGCAGGTCGCCTACAAGGCCGACCGGCTGCTGACGCGCTCGAACCTTTCCGAGTCGAGATTCGAGGTGGGCATCGCCTATGCCGATCGCACGACGGTCGAAGAGGAATTGCCACGCGCGCGCAAGGCGTTGAGCAATGCGTCCGAACTGGTCAACCAGATCTTCGCGGACATCGCCAGTGGTCGCGAGCTTTCCGTGGAGCTTGTCGAGCGCGCCGTGCGGCCGCTCGTCGCCAGCGTCCTGCGCAGTGCCGATGCGTTCCTGTTCGTCGAAGGACTGCGCAAGCACGACAGCTACTCCTACAGCCATGCAATCAGTTGCAGCGCCCTCGCCGCTGCGTTCGGGCGCCACATGGGCTACGCCGAGGAGACGATCATCAGCCTTGCCGCGGGCGGCCTGTTGATGGATGCAGGCAAGACCCAGTTGCCCGAAGACCTGCTCCGGTATCCGGGTTCACTTTCCGCCGAACAGGTGGAACAGGTGCGCTCGCATGTCGGCCATGGACTGGACATCCTCACGAAGTCCGGCATCACCGACCAGGACGTGATCGATACCGTCGGCACCCATCACGAGCGATTCGACGGCACCGGCTATCCCCAACGGCTGATGGCCAACGCCATACCGATGGCCGGGCGCATGCTCGGCATCATCGACGCCTACCATGCGATGGCCAGCGAGCGCCCCTATAGACCGGCGATCTCGCGCCACCAGGCGATGCGCCAGATCTATGCCGCCAGCGACCTGCTGTTCCAGGCCGAGATGGTGGAACAGTTCCAGGTCTGCCTCGGCGTGTACCCCACCGGATCACTGGTCGAACTGAACACGGGCGAGGTCGCCGTAGTCATGGCACAGAACCAGGTCAGGCGGCTGCGGCCGAGGGTCCTCATCATCCGCACACCGGGCAAGCAGGCCATCGACACCTTTCGCGCAATCAACCTGATGGACCAGCCGGAAGAACTCGGCAACGTGGAAATCGCTCGCAGCCTTGCAGTGGGCGATTACGGCATCGACAACGCCGACCTCTTCCTGCAGGTCTGATGGACGCCACCGCGCACCAGCAGACACCGGCAAGGCCACGGCCATGAGCAGGGTCCCTCGCGCATGTTGAACCGGAGCCAGGTTTTCGACGCGATCGAGGCGGCCATCGTCGAGGCTGCCGGCGGCGCGCTGCAGTTCGCCGTCGTCGTCATCGGCCTGAATGGCTTGCGTGAGATCAGCCTGCTCTCTGGCTACGAACACGGTGAAGATGCCGAGAAAGGCGCACATGCATTGATCCGGCAGTCGTTGCGCCCGGTTGACCGCGTGTTCCAGACCGCCAATGAGAAATTCGTCATCGTGCTGCCGGGAATGCGCAACAGCAATCACGCCCTGCTCGCCGTCACGCGGCTACTCAGCGCATTCGAGCAGCCGATGAATGCCAGGTCCTCGCCGTGGCAGATACATCCGGTGATGGGCGTCTCGCTGTATCCGGACCACGGCAACCAGGCGGACCTGCTCTGTCGTCGCGCGGAAATGGCCCTCGACGAAGCGCAACGGCGCGGCGAGCAGTTCGCGTTCTACCAGACGCACGGGACGCAGGTGGAAATCTTCTACGAAGAATTCCACGATGCCATCGAGGCGAACCGGCTGCAGGTCCATTTCCAGCCGATCCTCGACCTGCAGGACAATCGGGTCGTCGGCGTCGAATCGCTCGCGCGCTGGACCAGCCCGCAACATGGCGCCGTCTCGCCGGCCGACTTCGTTCCGTACGCCGAGCAAAGCGACCTGATTTCCTCGCTGACGCGCTGGAGCATCAATGCCACGCTTCGTCATGCGGCGAGCCTTCGACACGCCCGTGGCCTGGCCGTCGCCATCAATATTTCGCCGCGGGCATTCGTCGATCCGGGTTTCGTCGAACAGTTCATGGACGCGCTCGAGATCTGGGGCGTGGCCCCGACTTCGATCATTGCCGAAATCACCGAGACCGCCCTGGTCAACGACCTCGACAAGAGCGTCGCGGTCCTGCGACGCTTGCGCAACCGTGGCATCCGGATCGCGATCGACGATTTCGGCACCGGGTATGCGTCGATCTCCTATCTGCGCAAGTTTCCGGCGACCGAGCTGAAGATCGACAAGTCCCTGGTCAGCGAAATGCACGAGGACGTGTACTCCGCGCGCCTGGTCAGCGCGATCATCAAACTGGCCCACGATCTCAACATGGCCACCGTGGCCGAGGGCATCGAAAACCAGCAGACGCAGCAACTGCTTGCCGAGTTCGGCTGCAAGTTCGGCCAGGGATTCCATATCGGCAAGCCCGTCCCGGCGGCCGAGTTCATCGCCGGATTCAGCGCGACCGAAAGCTAGCGGGAGCTGCGCAGGAGACTCAGCGTGCCGCAGCCGGGCTGCACGACGCGGCCGGCAACGCGAGTGACTGCAGGATCCTGCCCTTGCTGTCCTGCACGAACGCAACCAGCCCCCATGAGCCGGCGACCGCCGCCATGCCGATGACATGCGACAGCGAGCCGTCCGCGATGGGCCACGGCCCCCACAGGTCCGTCACCACGCGCTCGTGGCGCAGCGTCGCGCCCCGATTCTCACCCCTGCCGACTTCCGTGGTCTGTCCATCCCGGAAGCGGGCCAGCCACACCCGGGGAGCGGTATCCGCATCATCGAATCCCGATACCTCCAGCCTGGCCTGCAGCCCGGACCACTGCAGTTGCAGACGGCCGCCAGCATCGGCCCGGGCATCGTGCAAGGCTTGCTCGAAACGCCCGGCGGACTGCCAGGCAACGCGCACGTCGGCGCCGATCATGACCTGCGGCGTGTATACGATATCGCCACCGGACGCCTGTACGCGCCTGCGCTGGCGGGCCGAGTAATCGGCTGAAGCGAAACGGTCGCGCCAGCCCAGGGAGTCCCAGTAGTCGACGTGGAAAGCCAGCCAGGTTGCATCATTGCGGCCCGCCTGCGCTGCCAGCCAACGATCCGCCGGCGGGCAACTGCTGCATCCCTCCGAGGTATAGAGTTCTACGAGAGGAAGCACGCGATCTCCGCTCGTTGCGATGCAGGATGCAGCCGGGAGTTCCGGTGCCGCGATCGCGCAAAGCCATGCGCTGAACACAATCCGTCCGGGTCGCATCAGGTTCTCCATCGCAATCCGCCCGCAGCGGGCACCCCGGAAGGGACCGTGGTCGCATGGATATTCTTGCAGTCCGGGAGCGGTCTTGCCGGAGCGGGCACGCTGGAGCTATTGCTGGGCCGGACCGCTGCCGCCGTACAAACCGAAGCGCTTCGCCGCGGCCGGTGCTTCGCTGATGCTGACGCTGACTTCGAGCGACTCGGACTTGCCACCCTGGTGCACGCCCCGCACCGGGGCCGCATCGTGGTAGTCGCGCCCGCAGGCGATGCGCACATAGAACTCGTTGGGACAGATGCGGTTCGCAGCATCGAAGCCGACCCAGCCGATATCGGCGATGTGGATCTCGGCCCAGGCGTGGCTGGCCGCCTCTGCCCCCTCTGCGCCGGCGCACAGGTAGCCGCTGACATAGCGCGCAGGATAGCCCAGCGCGCGCGCCGCCGCGGCCAGCAGGTGGGCGTGGTCCTGGCAGACTCCGGCGCCGTGGGCCAATGCCTCCGACGCGGTCGTTTCGGCATCGGTCTGGCCGGGCACGTAATCGACCCGGTCGCGCACATGGTTGCAAAGCCGGTGCAGCCGTTCGATATCGCCATCCGCCGCGGGAACCTGTGCGGCGAGATCGCGGATCGAATCGTCGACCCTTGTCAGCGGGGTCTCGAAAAGGAAAAAACGGACCGGCAGCCGTTCGACGGTGCCCTCGACGATGCCGTGGCGGTCTTCGGTCTCGACCACGCCCGAGACGTCGATGCGGACATCTTCGACGACCCCGTCGGTGGTGTGCGTGGCGACCGGATTGCCGAAACCGTCCGTGGTTGCATAGGGCAGGCGCACGCCATCGACATCCACCCGCCAGTCATGGACCTTCTGCCCCGACGTCGCCGCGGGCCACAGACGCAGGGCCTGGGTGACACGCAGGGCCGGTTCGGCGTAGTGGTAGCGGGTGCGATGGATGATGGCCAGGCGCATCAGAACAGGTAACCGCGTGCGATTTCCTCGCCAAGCAACTCACAACCGGCCACTACTTCACTGAGGTACTCGTGCAGCCCCTGCTCGATGATCGGTTCGATGCGGCCGAATCGCAATGCGGCATACTGGGTATGCGCGATGCGCTTGCTTTCCGAACTCAGCAGCGGGTCGTGGCTGACGATGGCATCAAGATTGAGGCTGATCTGTTCAAAACAGAACGCCAGTGAGCGCGGGAACTCCGGACGCAGGATCAGCAGTTCGGCGACCTGTGCGGGCTGCACATGTCCCTTGAACAGCACGCGGTAGGCGCGTCGCGCGCCAACGACGCGCAGGATTGCGAGCCACTGGTAGTAATCGATGACGCCGCCCACATCCTGCGCGCTGGGCAGGCGCACGTGGTATTTGACATCGAGCAGCCGCGCGGTGTTGTCGGCACGCTCGAGGAACTGCCCGATGCGCGTGAAGTGGAAGCCGTCGCGGCGCAACATCGTGTTCGAGTAGACGCCTTGCACGAGGCTGGTCCGCGCCTTGACCCAATCGAGGAATTCGGTCAGCCGGTCGTCGTTCATTTCCGACGACTCGAAATCGCGCAATTCCATCCAGCTCGCGTTGACGGCTTCCCACATATCGCTGGTCAATGCCGTGCGCACTGCGCGGGCGTTGCGTCGCGAGGTCTCGATGCAGTTGCAGATCGACGAGGGGTTTTCGCGGTCGAAGGCGAGGTAGGCCGCCACGGTTTCCGCGTTGGCGACTTCGTGCTTCTCGAAGAAAGCCTCGTGGCATCCGGCGGCGACGATCGCCGACTCCCATTCGCTGGCGCCCTCGGCATCGACGCGAACGGCGCTCATGTGGCCGGCGACCTGCAGGAGCCGGGCGAGGTAGTCGGCACGCTCCATGTAGCGCGCCAACCAGAAGAGATTGGAGGCAGTCCTGGCAAGCATCAGCGTTCCAGCACCCAGGTGTCCTTGGTGCCGCCTCCCTGTGAAGAATTGACGACGAGCGACCCGTCACGCAAGGCGACCCGGGTCAGGCCACCGGGAACGATGCGCACCTTGTCGCCGCTGAGCACGAACGGGCGCAGGTCGACATGTCGCGGCGCAATGCCGGACTCGACGAAGGTGGGCACGGTCGACAGCGCCAGGGTGGGTTGCGAGACGTAGTCGTGCGGCCGCGCCTTCAGTTGCGCGACGAACGTCTCGATCTCGGCGCGGCTGGCATGCGGTCCCACCAGCATGCCGTAGCCGCCCGAGCCGTGCACCGCCTTGACCACGAGTTCTTCGATATGCGCGATCGTGTAGGCCAGATCCTCCGGCTTGCTGCAATCGTGCGTCGGCACGTTCTGCAGCAGCGGTTCCTCGCCAAGGTAGAAACGCACCATCTCGGGGACGTGGATGTAGACCGCCTTGTCGTCGGCGATGCCGGCGCCGATGGCGTTGGCCAGGGTGAGGTTGCCCGCGCGCGTGGCGAAATGCAGGCCCGGCGCGCCGAGCATCGATTCCGGACGGAACACCAGGGGGTCGATGTAGTCGTCGTCGATGCGCCGGTAGATCACGTCCACGCGCGTCAGTCCGCTGGTGCTGCGCATGTAGCAGATTTCGTTCTTGACCAGCAGGTCGGCGCCTTCGACCAGGTCGATGCCCATTTCGTCGGCGAGGAACGCGTGTTCGTAATAGGCGCTGTTGTGGATTCCCGGCGTCAGCAGGACGACCGTCGGCTCGCCGGCACAATTCGGTGGCGCCACCGAACGCAGGGTCTGCAGCAGTTCATCGGCGTAGTGGGCTACCGGCGCCACGCCGGCGCGCCGGAACAGGTCCGGGAACAGGCGCATCATCACTTCGCGGTTTTCGACCATGTAGGACACGCCGGACGGAGTGCGGCAGTTGTCCTCGAGCACGTAGTATTCATCCGGCCCGGTTCGCACCATGTCGATTCCGGCGATGTGCGTGTAGACGTTGTGCGGCAGGTCGAGGCCAACCATTTCCGGCCTGAATTGCGGGTTGTTCAGGACCAGGCGTTCGGGAATCCGGCCTGCCTTGAGGATCTCGCGATCGTGGTAGACGTCGTGGATGAAGGCGTTGAGTGCGCGCGTGCGCTGTTCGAGCCCCTTGCGCAGGCTCTGCCATTCGGCCTGCGCCATCACCCGCGGTATCAGGTCGAAGGGAATCAGTCGTTCCGGGTCGCCCCCTTCCGTATAAACCGCGAAGGTGATGCCGATGCGGCGGAACAGGACCTCGGCTTCACGGCGCTTGAGCGCCAGTTGCTCCTGGGGAATCGACTTGAGCCAGGCGTCGACCAATGCATAGGGCGGGCGAATGGCATCCGGCCAGCCCATCTCGTCGAATACGGGATTGGAAGTTGGCATGAACTCTCCGTTCGAACTGACCCCTACCCTGTACGTTGTGGACCCACTCGTCAAGCCGCAGCACGCTTCATGACGATAAGATGTTACTTCAACTATAGTATATAATTAATTGAATTAGATGGCTTATAAATCGCGATTAGGCACTGTTTCATCGCCGTGCGATGCGCGCCGTGTCGCGTGTTTGCTGCGCTGCAATGCCTGCACCCCGCCCGACGATCGACACGGCCTCACTGGCATTGGCCCAAACCGCCGCACGGCGTCTTCCCGGCCCACCTGGCGGAACCGTTTCGACAGGGCTGCACCTGGCCGCCGCTTGGCCGGACAGTGTTGGCCGGGATGCGCTGGCCGACCGCCCTTGCCGCCTTCGCTGGCCGCCCGGGATCAACCAGAAATTCCGCCACCCTGTGCATACTGTGGCGCAAGCCCATTGCCGTCGCACCCTATGTCACCGACGTCGCCTGCCCGTTCCGATAGACGCCCTGGCGCCGCCGAGGTGGTCGTCCCCTGCTCCGATCTCGATGCGAGCGTGGCCTTCTACACGGGCCAGCTCGGTTTCCGGCTCGACATGACCTTGCCCGCGGATTCACCCGAAATCGCGCTGATTTCCGGCCACGGGCTTATCCTGCGCCTTGTCGCATGCGCCAGCCCGGAGCGGAAGCGCGATCCGCTGCGGCTGCGCCTTCCCGCATCGGCCAACCCTGGCATGGAGCGCTCCGGCGCGAGCGTGTGCAGCCCGGACGGCGACGCGATCGAATTCATCGCAGCGGCGAGCGCAACACCGTTGCAGGTGCGTTCCGATGCGCTGCTCGTGCAACGATTCGACGCGCACGACGCCTGGTCCAGCGGGCGCGCCGGCATGCAGTATCGCGACCTCATCCCCGGGCGCCTCGACGGCGCCGTCATCGCCTCGCACATCCGCATACCAGAGGGCGGTCCGGTGCCCGACTACGTGCATTTCCATGAGGTGGGCCTGCAACTGATCTATTGTCGTCGCGGCTGGGTCCGCGTCGTCTATGAGGACCAGGGACCGCCCTTCACCCTGCATGCGGGCGATTGCGTCCTGCAGCCGCCGACGATCCGGCATCGTGTCCTCGAATCCTCGCGCGGTCTTGAAGTCGTCGAACTGGGCAGCCCCGCCGTGCATGAAACCTGGCGCGACCACGATCTGCAATTGCCGACCAGGGCGCTCGACCCGCATCGGCTGTTCCGCGGGCAGCGCTTCGTACGCCATGTCGCCGCTGAGCATGCGTGCCGGGAAAAACGCGACGACGGGCGCGTGCGCTTCACGGACACCGGCATCGCGGATGCCCCCTCCGGACTGGCGCGTGCCCGCGTGCTCGAGCTGGCCGGCGCGACGGACGCCGCCGCGTCCCTGTCGGCCGTCGCCGATGCGTTCCTGTTTTTTTTCGTCCTGTCGGGTTCGCTGGTGGTTTCCGGCGATGCCTTCGGCACCGTCACGCTGCAGGTCGACGATGCCTGCGTCCTGCCGGGCCATGCCAATTACTGCTTGAGCTCGACGACGCCCTGCGAAGTCCTCGAGATAGCCACGCCGGCCACTCGTGGCGACGCGGGCCATGTCCCTGCGCAGGAGATCAGTCTTCGCTAGGCGCTTGCGTCTCGACATGACGCAGCAGCCAGGGTCGCCCGAAGATCGCCACCAGCAGCAGGACGGCAAACATCACCAGCGCCAGTGGCGAAGTCCGCCACAGTCGATCGATCAGCGCCAGCGCGGCGGCGGCGCTTGATGCCGCGCCGAAACCGGTCAGGATGCGCGAGCCCGCCCCGGCATGGAACGCCAGTCCGCCGACGATCGCGAAGGTGCAGAGAAACGCCAGGCTGGCTGCTTCTACCAGGTTCGACAGCGTGCCGATCGCGGCGAACAGCGCGGCCAGCGCACCGAGCACGATCACGGCGCGATCGGGAATGCCGAAACGGTTCTCGTGATCCACCGCGAGCGGAAGCTCGCCCTTCTGGGTGACCTCCCGGGCCAGCCGCGCCGTGGCAAACAGCGTCGAATTGATGGCCGATCCCGTCGAAAACGCCGCGGCCACGGTGACGATGACCAGGCCGGCCTTTCCCATTGCCTTCTCCCCGGCCAGGGCCAGCGCAACCTCCTGGTTGCCGATGACCCCGTCGGCGCCGATCAGCATCGGCGTGCCGAGCGCGACCATGACATAAACCACGATGACCACGGCAATCGCCGAGAGCACGGCCCGCGGCAAGGTCCGGTCGGCATCGGCGATGTCCTCGTAGTCGTAGGCAAGCAGCTGGAATCCCTCATAAGCCATGAACACCGCGGCCGCTCCGAACAACGCCGTGCCGATGCCCGCGTCGGGCGCGCCGCGCGCGAGCATCTGCGGCTCCCAATGGGCCAGGCCGATCACCGAAAGGGCGACCAGCACGACCAGCTTGAACCACACCAGCAGGATCTCGACGCCACTGGACTGGCCGATGCTGCGCAGGTTCAGGCCGATGAACACGGCCATGATGCCGACCGCTGCGGAACGCGCGAACACGCCGCCGAATCCGGCCACATGGGCAAGGTACTGGCCGAACGTGTAGGCATAAACGGCATTGGTCAGCACGTAGCCGACGATCAGCACCCAGGCGAGGGTCCCCGCCGATTGCATGGCGCCGATCTTGCGCAGGAAGGTGAAGGCACCGCCGCCCTTGCCGTAGTGCCGGGTCAGTTTCACGTAGCTGTATCCGGCGGCCAGGGCGATCACTCCGGCCACCAGGAAGCTCAGCCAGGCCAGCGCGCCGGAGATGCCGATGACCACGCCGAGCGTGGAAAAGATGCCGCCGCCGACCATGCCGCCGACCGCCATCGACCAGGTGGCGTTGAAACCCATTTTCTGCGTGGACGGATTCACCGCAGCGGGTGCCTTCCGGCAGCTTGCTCAATCATCGCTGCGCACCTGCGCGTGGCTGATCAGGGCGAAGATGACGCTGCCACCGACG
>OEIU01000502.1_pt1 | contig 35724 bp, 36 predicted proteins | sample 1539221 | NCBI WGS metagenome assembly OEIU01 (sample SAMN03792071, study PRJEB22550) | activated sludge metagenome | feature: wastewater treatment plant; material: activated sludge; isolation source: Wastewater treatment plant of a petroleum refinery complex | place: Argentina: Zarate | collected...
TCGCACCGACATCATTCTTCACGGCCGGCCGATCCGGCCAAAGTAAGCGCCATTCACCCTAAACCGGAATGCGCCCGTGCGGATGCGTACTGCTGACGCCGCCGTCCACGGCGTAGAGCTGGCCGGTGACGAAGGACGCGTCGTCGCTGGCGAGGAAGGCCGCCATCGCCGCGATCTCTTCCGGCCGGCCGGCGCGCTGCAGCGGCGTCATGTGGCCGATGCGGCCTTCCCTGCCGCGCTCGCGCGCGTAGTCGAAGACCTTCTTCGTCATCTTCGTCTCGACCAGCCCGGGCAGCACCGCGTTGACGCGCACGCCGGTGCCGGCGAAGGCGTTGGCCGCCGTCTGCGCCAGGTTGTTCACCGCCGCCTTGCTGGCGCTGTACGAGATCGCGCCGGCGTTCGCACGCAGCGACGCCGCCGACGAGGTGAGGATGATCGAGCCGCCGCGCTGCTCGACCATCACGCGCCCGGCGTGCTTGACGGCGAGCATGCAGCTGACGACGTTGACGCGCCAGACCTCGTTCCATTCCTCGACCGTCTGCTCGAGCATCGCTGCGTTCGTGCCCGGCGTGCCGGCGTTGGCGAAGAACACGTCGAGGCCGCCGAACTCGGCCAGGCAGCGCGCGACCATCGCCGCGACCTCGGCCTCGACCGTCGCGTCCGCCTGCATCGCCGCCGCGCGGCCGCCGGCGGCGCGCACCAGCGCGGCGGTCTCCTCGATGTTGTAGGCGCTGCGGCCGACCGCGAGCACGGCACCGCCCTCCTGCGCGAAGCGCAGCGCGCTGGCGCGGCCGATGCCGCTGCCGGCACCGGTGATCACGCAGCGCTTGCCTTCCAGGCGTCTCATGGCAAGGTCCCTTCAGTGGGTGCCGACGGTCCAGCCGCCGTCGACGATCAGTTGCGTACCCTGCACGTAGGCGCCGTCCGCGCTGGCGAGGAAGGCGACCGCGGCGGCGATCTCCGCCGGCTCGCCGAAGCGCGCGAGCGGCATCGCCGCCTCGCGCACGGCCAGCGTCGCGTCATCGAACTGCGCCTTCGACGCCGGCGTGCCGACCATGCCGGGAATGATCGCGTTGACGCGGATGCGCTGCGGACTCAGCTCGACCGCCGCGGCGCGCGTCAAGCCGAGCACGCCGCCCTTCATCGCCGCGTAGACGATGGAGTCGGCCTGCGGATGCAGCGCCGAGGTCGAACTGAGGTTGACGATCGCGCCGCCGCCGCGGCGCTGCATCTGCGGCACCGCGGCCTGCATCGTCCACATCAGCGCCTTCAGGCCCACGGCGAAGGTGCGATCGGCCGCCTCGTCGTCGATCGTCGCCAGCGGCCCGAAGCGCGCCCAGACCGCGTTGTTGACGAGCACGCCGACCGGCGCGCCGAAGCGGCGTTCGACCGCCGCCATCGTGTCGGCGACCGCGCTGCGCGCGCCGACGTCGCAGACGAAGCCGTCGGCGTCGAGGCCGCGCGCGCGCAGCGCCTCGACGGCCGGCGCGAGGCGCCGCTCGCTCACGTCCCAGCAGGCGACGCGGCCACCCTCCCCGGCCAGCCGCTCGGCGATGGCGAGGCCGATGCCGCGCGCCGCGCCGGTGACGACGCAGACCGTGCCGTCGAAGCGCCGCAGCGTGGCCGTACTCACGGTGCCTGCCGCGTTCACGGCGCGGCGAAGGCCTTGGCCTTGTCGCGCAGCACGAACTTCTGGATCTTTCCGCTCGGCGTGCGCGGCAGGTCGGCGACGACCTCGACGCGCTCGGGCCAGTACTGCTTGGCCATCTTGCACTCGGCGAGGTAGGCGCGCAGCGCATCGAGGTCGAAGGCCTGGCCGGGACGAAGCGTGACGTAGACGCAACCGCGCTCGCCGAGCCGCTCGTCGGGAATGCCGACCAGCGCCGCGCCGCTGACCGCCGGGTGGCGCAGCAGCAGGTTCTCGATCTCCATCACCGGCACGTTCTCGCCGCCGCGGATCAGCACGTCCTTGGTGCGGCCGTTGATGCGCACGTAGCCCTCGTCATCCAGGTAGGCGAGGTCGCCGGTGTCGAACCAGCCGTCGGCGTCGAAGGTGCGGATGTCGGGCCGTTTGTAGTAGCCCATGAACATCTGCGCGCCGCGCACCATCAGCCGCCCGGTCTGGCCGACCGGGAGCGGCCGGCCGTCGTCGCCGACGACCTGAATCTGCGTTCCGTGCAGCGGCCGGCCGTCGGTCGTGGCCGACTTCTCGTGCGCGCGCTCGGGCTCGGTCAGCGTGCTGGCGAGCGACTCGGTCATGCCCCACAGGCTGGAGACGTTCAGCCCCAGCTCGCTCGCTGCACGCTGCACCACCACCGGCGGAATCGGCGCGCCGCCGCAGAGGAACGTGCGCAGCGCCGGCTTCGGGCCTCCGGCGGCCACCGCGTCGCAGATGTCGACCAGGAACGGCGTCGCCGCGGCGGTGTGGGTGACGCCTTCGGCGGCCATGATCGCGACGCCGCGCGCCGGATCCCACACGTCCTGGAGCACGACCGTGCAGCCGAGGCACAGCGCCTGGTGCATCACCGCCGTGTAGCCGGTCATGTGGCCGAAGGGCGAGCAGGCGAGCAGCACGTCGTCGCCGGTCAAGCCGAAGCGCTCGGCCAGGCCGCGCACGCCGGCGACGATCGTGTTGCAGTTGTGCATCACGCCCTTGGGCTCGCCGGTGGTGCCGGAGGTGAACATCAGCACCGCCAATTCATCGGCGTTGCGCGGCGCGGCGCGCTGCGCGCCCGCAGCGGGCAGCCGGGTGCTGCCGCCGAGCAGCGCGTGCTCGAACGCGTTGTCGCCGCTGCCGCCGGCGACCAGCACGTGCTGCAGCGCCGGGCAGCTCGCGCGCAGCGACTCGGCCATCTGCTCGTGGTCGAAGCCGCGGAAGCTCTTCGGCACGACCAGCACCTTGGCGTCGCAGAAGCCGAGCATGAAGCGCAGCTCGCGCTCGCGGAAGATCGGCATCAGCGGGTTGACGACCGCGCCCAGGCGCGCCGCGGCCAGCGCGGCGACGACGAACTCCCACCAGTTTGGCAACTGCACCGCGACCACGTCACCCGGCGCGACGCCCATCGCCTGCAGCGCGGCGGCGCTGCGGCCGACCATCTCGTCGAGCTCGCCGTAGCGGATGCGCCGCACCGGCTCGGCCCCGGGCCGGTCGGCGCGGTAGGCAACGACCGCATTCTTGTCCGGATGCCGCTGCGCCGCCTCGGCGAACAGCGCGTCGGTCGTGCGGTCGATCCACCAGCCGTCGCGGCGCATGCGCGCGGCGTGCGCCGCGCGGTCGAATTCGGTGTCTTTCATGAAGTCTCCCCCCGCATCGAAAACATGCAACACAGCCGCCGCGACCCGATATAGTTCGCTGGCGTACTAATTGGATTATGTCGGACCGGACGCGCGCAGCACAGCCGTTCAGCTAGGTGTTTTCCATGTATCGTACACATGCGCACTATCTGTATCCTCACCAACTACGAAAGCAAGTTGGAGGCGACCATGATCCACCGCGGTACCTTCTCGCGCCGTTCCCTGCTGCAGCTTGGCGCCGCTTCGCTGCTACCTGGTGCACTGCCGGCGCTTGCCCAGCAGCGTGGCGACACCTTCAAGATCGGCTCGGCGCGCGCGATGACCGGCCTCGTCGCGTCCTCGTTCGCGCCGCTGTACGTCGGGCTGAAGATCGCGATCGACGAGGTCAACGCCGCCGGCGGGATCATGGGCCGGCAGGTCGAGCTGATCGAGGCCGACGACGAGAGCTCGCCGGCCAAGGAGCCCGCCGTCGTGCGCAAGCTGCTCGACGGCGGCGCGATGGTCATCGTCGGCCCGGTCGGCAGCTCGCACGCGCTGTCGGCCGTCGCGACGACCGGGCCGGCGAAGGTGATCCACGCCTCTGGCGGGTTCACCGAGGAACTCGCCGACGGCGCGAAGTACCCCTACCACTACCAGTTCACCTACAACGCCGGCCAGCAGGGCGAGCTCGTCGCGCGCTTCGCGCTCGACACGCTGAAGCTGAAGAAGGTCGGCGTGCTGCACGAGATGACCGGCTTCGGCGAGTCGGCGACCGCCTCCACGGTGCGCAACCTGAAGAAGCGTGGCGTTGAGCCGGTAGCGGTCGAGGCCTATCCGCTGAACGCGACCGACATGAAGGTCTACGTCAACAAGCTGCGCTCGGCAGGCGCCGAGGTCGTCGTGCTGTGGAACGCGGCAGCGCAGGGCATGGTGCTGACGGCAGCGGCGCTGCAGTCGATGAAGTGGTATCCGCCGCTGCTGGGCGGCAACGGCATGTACTCCAACACGGTGCAGACCAGCGCCGACCCCGAGGTGCTGAAGAACGCCTACGCGACGCTGCTGCGCACGATGACCTACAGCGCCACCGAGCCGCCGGCACCGCGCCAGGTGGCGTACGTGAAGAAGGTGTTGACCTACCCGGAGGCCAAGACCTGGGAGATCAACGCCGCGATCAGCCCGTTCTACGACTTCGTGCACCTGCTCAAGCGCACCGTCGATGCCGAGCGCAAATACGACTCGGAGAGCGTGAAGAAGGCCTTCGACGCGACACGCAACTATGCCGGCATGATCGGCCCCATCAGCTTCACACCGGAGAACCACTGCGCCGTCGACGTCGACGCGCTGGTGATGGTGAAGGTCGCCTCGGGCAAGGACGCGCAGTCACTGGGCGTGTTCCGCGAGCGCGTCTGACGGGTTCGACACCGACACGCGCCCGCGATGCTGCTCGACACCGTCGTTTCCGGCCTCACCGCGGGCAGCCTGTACGGCCTCGTCGCCGTGAGCTTCAACATCCTGTACCGGCCGACAAAAGTCTTCAACTTCGCGCAGGGCGACCTCGTGATGATCGGCGCGTTGGTCGCCGCGCTGCTGCTGACGCAGGCCGGCTGGCCGTGGGGGCTGGCGCTGCTGGCCGCAGCCAGTGCGGTGGCGCTGATCGCGCTCGTCGAGGAGCGCGTCGCGGTGAGGCCGGTGCTCGCGCGCAGCACCGGCGGCACGGCATGGATCATCACGACGCTGGCGGTGTCGATGATCATTGCCAACGCGGTCGGCAGGTGGGTCGGCACCGACCCGATCGTCGTGCCGGCGCCATGGCCGCTGTCAACCGAGACGCTGCCGCTGGATGGCGTCAGCGTCTCGAGTTGGCAACTCGCGCTCGTCGCCGGCAGCGTGCTGCTGGTGCTCGGCGTCGAGCGGCTGTACCGCAGCCTGTGGGGCAAGGCGGCGCTGGCGGTCGCCGAGGACCGCGAGGCGGCGCTGCTGCGCGGCATCGACCCGGCGCGCATCAGCCGCTGGTCGTGGGCGCTGGGCGGTGCCTTCGCGGCGCTCACCGGCGTGCTCGCCGTGCCGGTGCTCAACGCGTCGACCGGGCTCGGCGCGGCGCTGCTGCTCAAAGGCTTCGCCGCCGCGGCGATCGGCGGCCTCGGCAGCAACCGCGGCGCGCTGCTCGCCGGCTGGACGATCGGCCTCGCCGAAGCCTTCGCGGCGCTGTGGCTGTCGCCGGGCTATCACAACGCGGTGATGCTGGCGCTGGTGCTGGGGATCCTGCTCGTGCGGCCGGGCGGCTTCTTCAGTTCGCTCGAGGCGCGCACGGTATGACGACGATGTCAGCGAAGACGACCACGCCCTCCGTAGCCGCCGCATCTGCAGCATCGGCTGGCACCCGCCTCGCGCTGCTGCTGAGGGCGCTGCTGCTGGTCGCTGTGCTCGCCGCGCCGTTGGCGCTGCCGGGAAGTTTCGGCCTCTTCCTCGCCACCCAGGCGGGGGTGATGATGCTCGTCGCGATCGGGCTCAACTTCCTCACCGGCTATGCCGGCCAGGTCTCGCTCGGCCACGGCGCGCTGGTCGCCATCGGCGCCTACACGACCGCGCTGCTGATGATCGACGCACACTGGTCGTTCTGGCTCGCCAGCGTCGCCGGCATGGTGTTGTCGACCGTGGTCGGGCTGCTGATGGCGCTGCCGGCTCTGCGGCTTTCGACCTGGTACTTCGCGCTGGTGACGCTGACCTTCGCGCAGGTCGTCACCGATCTCGCCGTTGAGTGGCGCGGGCTGACGCGCGGCTTCTCGGGCGTCGTCGGCATCCCGCCACCGGCCCTGTTCGGCCGTGCGTTGTCGCCGGCCGAGGTTTACGTCGCGGTGGCCGCGAGCGTCGTCGCCGCGTTCTGGCTCACCGCCAACCTGGTGCGCTCGCGCTTCGGGCTTGGCCTGGTTGCCGCGCGCGACAACCCGCTCGCCGCGGCGGCGGCCGGCGTCTCGCTGTGGCGCATCAAGCTGTTCGCGTTCGCGGTCAGCGCGGCGCTGGCCGGCCTGGCCGGCGCATTCTTCGCCGTGCAGAAGACGGTGATCACGCCGGAGGACTTCTCGGCCGACTTCTCAATCTTTTTCCTGCTGATGATCGTCGTCGGCGGCCTCGGCCGGCTGTGGGGGCCGGTGGTCGGCACGCTGGTGTTCTTCATGCTGCCCGAGCTGATGGGCTCGCTGCAAAGCTGGCGGCTGCTGATCTACGGCGCACTGCTGCTGGCGCTGATGGTGTTCGCACCGCACGGCATCGCCGGCATGGCGTTGTGGCGGCGCTGGCGGCGGCGGCCGGATGCGCCGATGGCCTCGACCGCTGCTGCGACCGACGGCGCCGGCGCGGCCGCGCTGCCTCCGGTGCAGGCGCTGCCGCTGGCCGTCGAGGCGCTGCACAAGCAATTCGGCGGCGTCACCGCGCTCGGCGGCAGCGCGCTCATCGCCGAGGCCGGCCGCACGCACGCGCTGGTCGGTCCCAACGGCTCTGGCAAGACGACGACGCTGAACGTGATCAGCGGCTTCGTGCGCGCCGACGCCGGCCGCGTGCGCCTGGGCAACACCGAGATCGGCGGCCTCGCGCCGCACCGCATCGCGCGCCTCGGCGTCGGCCGCACGTTCCAGACGCCGAAGCTGCTCGCCGAGCTGTCGGTGCTCGACAACGTGCGCCTCGGCGGCTACCTGGGCGAGAGGGCGAACGCGCTCGAGGTCGCGCTGCGCCTGCCGCGCGCTCGCCACGATCGCGTTGCAGCCACCGCGCAGGCTTTGACACTGCTGCACTTCGTCGGGCTCGCCGAGCGTGCGCACGACTTGGCGGGCGACCTGCCGCACGGCCAGCAGCGGCTGCTCGAGATCGCGCGCGCGATCGCCCGCCAACCCACGCTGCTGCTGCTCGACGAGCCGGCCGCCGGGCTGTCGATGGATGAGCTCGATCGCCTGGGGGCGCTGGTGTCGGCGATCGCCGATCGCGGCACGACGGTACTGATCGTCGAGCATCACTTGGAGCTGATCGCGCGCATCAGCCAGCGCGTGACCGTGCTCGACCGTGGCAAGGTGTTGGCCGCCGGCACGCCGGCCGAGGTGTTCCGCCACCCCGAGGTCGAGCGCGCATACATGGGCCGCGAGCGTACCGCGGTGGCCGGTTCATGAGCGCCAAACCGACGACAACCACGGCAACGCTGCTCGACGTGCGCGGCCTGCACGCCGGCTACGGCCACGTGCGCGTGCTCGAGGGCGTGTCGCTCATGGTGCCGCAGGGCGCGCTCGTCGCGCTGGTCGGCAGCAACGGTGCCGGCAAGTCGACGCTGCTGCGCACGCTGTCAGGGCTGATCCGGCCGACGGCCGGCGAGATCGTCTTCGCCGGCACGGCGATCGCGGGCCTGGCGCCGCCGGCGATCGTCGCGCTCGGGCTGCAGCATGTCGCCGAAGGCCGGCGCCTGTTCCGCAGTCAGAGCGCGCGCGACAACCTCGAGCTCGGCCTGTGGGGCGTGCCGCTCGCGAAGGGGGAGGCGGCGGCGCGGTTGGACGCGGTGTTCGAGCTGTTCCCGGTGCTGCTCGAGCGCCAGCCGGTGCGCGCCGGCATCCTGTCGGGCGGCCAGCAGCAGATGCTGGCGGTCGCTCAGGCACTGATGCAGCGGCCGAAGCTGCTGATGCTCGACGAGCCCTCGCTCGGCCTCGCGCCGGCGGTGATCGATCAGCTGCTCGATGCCGTGCAGCGCCTGCGCGAGGGCGGCACGACGGTGCTGCTGGTCGAGCAGATGGTCGAGCGCGCGCTGCAGATCGCCGACACCGCCTACGTGATGCAGAACGGCCGCGTGATCGGCCATGGCGCGGCGCGCGAGCTGCAGGGCGGCGAGTTGATCCGCCGCGCCTACCTCGGCGCCGGCGCCGCCGCCGCGTGAACCGACATCGGAAGAAGCCAGGATGACTCTGAAACTCGCCGGCCAGGTCGCGCTCGTCACCGGCGCCGCACGCGGCCTCGGCCGCGCCTACGCGCTGCGGCTCGCAACACTGGGCGCCGACGTCGCGGTGCTCGACATCGACCTCGCGGGCGCCGCGCGTTACGGCGAAGCGCTCGGCGCCGCGAGCGTGCCTGCCGAGATCGAGGCGCTGGGCCGGCGCGCTATCGGCATCGAGGCCGACCTCGCGCGGCGCGAGGCCGCGACGGCGGCGGTGCAGCGCGCGGTCGAGCACTTCGGCCGGCTCGACATCCTGGTCAACAACGCCGGCGGCGCGATCACGCCGGCCGAGCGCAGCTTCGCTTCGACCTCGCCCGAGGAGGACACGCGGCTGCTGTTCGACCTCAACTTCATGAGCATGCAGTTCTGCTGCCAGGCCGCGGTGCCGGTGATGAAGCGCCAGGGGCGCGGCGTCATCGTCAACATCGGCTCCCAATCGGGCATCGCGACCTACAAGCAGGGCCTGCTCGCCGCCTATGCGGCGAGCAAGGCGGCGGTCGCCACCTATACGCGCTACCTCGCCAGCGAACTCGGGCCGCACGGCATCCGCGCCAACTGCCTGGCGCCGGGGGTGATGATGACCGCGCGCGTCGCCCAGGCGGTGGCCGCGCGCGGCATCGGCAGCGACGACGAACTGGCGCAGATCCCGCTGCGCCGCTTCGGCCAGGTCGAGGACTGCGCCGGCGTCCTCGAATTCCTCGTCACCGACTTGTCGCAGTACGTCACCGGGCAGGTGCTCTCGGTCTGCGGCGGGGCGGTGCTCACTCCCCATTGAAGACCATTGAAGCGAGCCACGATGCAAGCTGCTGTCCTCGAGTCCCGCGGCCGCGACGGCCTGACGCTGCGCGACATTCCGAAGCCCGTGCCCGCCCCCGGCGAGGCGCTGCTGCGCGTGCATGCCGTCGGGCTGAACCGCGTCGACCTGTACATGCGCGACGTCGGCGTCGGCATCACGCACACGCTGCCGATCGTGCAGGGCGTCGAGGCCGCGGGCATCGTCGCGCAAGCGCCCGCAGGCAGCGGCCTGCGCGTAGGCCAGAAGGCCGTGCTCTACAGCAACGCGTTCTGCGGTCACTGCCGCTACTGTCTGGCGGGCGAGCAGCCGCTGTGCCTGCATGCCCACATCATGGGCGAGCACCGCAACGGCTCGCTGGCGGAGTTCGTCGCGATGCCGGTGCGCTGCTTCTTCCCGCTGCCAGACGACGCCGACCTGGTGGCCGCCGGAGCGCTGATGGCCTGCCACCTCACCGCCTGGCGCATGTTGTTCGGCAAGCGCGCCTTGCGTGCCGGCGAGACGGTGCTGATCGTCGGCATCGGCGGCGGCGCGGCGGTCGCCTGCCTGCAGTTGGCGCTGCGGGCCGGCGCACGCGTGCTGGTGACGAGCAGCAGCGACGCCAAGATCGCGCGCGCCATCGAGCTCGGTGCCAGCGGCGGCGTCAACTACCGCACGGCGAAGGTCGCCGCGCGCGTGCTCGAGCTGACCGGCGGCGAAGGCGTGGACATGGTGATCGACAGCGTCGGCCAGGCCAGCTGGGCCGATTCGCTGAAGAGCCTGCGCCGCGGCGGGCGGCTGGTGACCTGCGGCGCCACCACCGGCTCGAACCCCGGCGCGGACCTGCAGCGCCTGTTCATCCGGCAGCTCGAGGTCTACGGTTCCACCGGCGGCAGCGTCGAGGAGTTCCGCCAGGTGGTTGCGCTTTTCGCCCGCGGCGAGATCCGGCCGGTGGTCGACCGGCAGTATCCGTTGGATCAGGTGCATGCTGCCTTCGACCGGCTGCACGCCGGCGAGCAGTTCGGCAAACTCGTCGTCACGGTGCCGGCATGAACCTGGATCATGTGAGCGGCAGGCACTTTGCGCCGACGAACCATGACTACGAGTGGCGCGACAGCCTGCTCTACGCGCTGTCGCTGGGCTTCGGCAGGGACCCGACGGACCTCGACGCGCTGCCCTACGTCTACGAGGGGCTGCCGGGCCGGCCGCAGCAGGTGGTGCCGTCGATGGCCATGGTGCTCGGCTGGCAGCCCTTCTGGCAAGACGACCCGGCCGCGGCGATCGACTGGAAACGCATCGTGCATGGCGAGCAGCACCTGCAGCTGCATGCGCCGCTGCCGGCGGCCGGCCGCGTGCGCACCGAACACCGGCTGGTGCGCGTGCAGGACAAGGGAGCCGGCCGCGGCGCGCTGCTGCAGATGGACACCGAACTGTTCGAGCGCGAGCAAGGCACGCACTTGGCCAGCCTGCAGGCCCTGCACTTCCTTCGCGGCGACGGCGGCTGCGGCGACTGGGGCGACGCCCAAGCCGCGACGCCCGCGCTGCCGGCCATCCCCGACGATACCGAGCCGCTGGCCAGTTTCGATCTGCCCACGCCGCCGGATGCCGCGCTGCTGTACCGCGTCGCCAGCCGCGACTGGATGCCGATCCACGCCGATCCGGCGATCGCCCGCGAGGCCGGCTTCGAGCGGCCGATCTCGCACGGGCTGAACAACCTGGGCATCGCCTGCCGCGCGCTGCTGAAGACGCTGGGGCTCGATCGGCCCGAGCGTCTGCGCTCGCTGGCGGCACGCTTCGTCGCCCCCGGCCTGCCGGGCGACACGGTGCGTGTCGAGATCTTCAGGCGCGATGCCGCGACGCTGCAGTTCCGCGCCAGCGCGGTGGAGCGTGGCGTGCGCCTGCTCGACCGCGGTGTGGCCGGCGTGCGGGATTGACGGGATTGACGGAGGAGCTTGCGGGATGAAGGTCTGCGTTTTCGGCGCCGGCGCGATCGGCGGCTTCGTCGCCGCACACCTGGCGCAGGTCAGCGGGCTGCAGGTCAGCGTGGTCGCGCGCGGTGCGCACCTGCAGGCGATCCGCGAGCACGGGCTGCGGCTGCGCTCGCCGCAGGGCGAACGCGTGGCCCGGCCGCATGCGACCGACCATGCCGCAGAGCTCGGGCCGCAGGACGTGGTCTTCATCGCGCTGAAGCAGCATCAGGTAGCCGCCGCGCTGCCTTCGCTGGCCACGCTGCTCGGCCCGCAGACTGCCGTCGTGCCGCCGACGACCGGTATCCCCTACTGGTACTTCCACGACCTGCCGGGGCCGCACGCCGGGCGCCGGATCGAGCGACTCGACCCTGGCGCTGCGCAATGGCGCACGCTGGGGCCGGAGCGGGCGATCGGCTGCGTCTACTGGGTGGCGACGGAGGTCGTCGAGCCCGGTGTCGTGCAGCATGACGGCAAGCTGCTGCGCTTCCCGGTCGGCGAGCCCGGTGGCCGCAGCACGCCGCGCCTGCAGGCGCTGGCCGACGCCATGAACGCGGCCGGGCTGAACGCGCCGATCGTGCCCGACATCCGCGCCTGGATCTGGGCCAAGATGATCAGCAGCCTGTGCTGGAACCCGGTGGCCGTCCTGAGCGGGGCGACGCTCGACAGGCTGACGGCGACGCCAGGCGTGCTCGAACTGGTGCGGCGCATGATGCGCGAAGCCGAGGCCGTGGCCGAGTCGCTGGGCGTCACCCGCTGGCCGATCACGCTGGACGAGCGCATCGCCGCCGCGCGCAACGCCGGCGCGCACCGCATGTCGATGCTGCAGGACTGGGAGCGCGGGCGGCCGCTGGAGATCGACGTGCTGGCCGATTCGATCGAGGCGATGGCCGAACTCGCCGGCGTGCCGGCGCCGACCATCGACGCCGTCTACGCGCTGTTGCGCCTGCGCGTGAGCAGCGCCTCGGCCGCGCGCTGAAGCGCGCCGGTGCTGCGCGCCAGGATCTGCGAGCGATTCTCCAGCTCGATGGCCTGCGCGAGGCTGGGCGCCTCGAGGTTGGCCCAGGCGCCTCGCTTGGTCATCCACACCGCGAAGGCGTCGTTCGCCAGGATCTCGCGCGCGGCGGCCACCGCCCGCGGCAGCAGTTCGTCGTCGGGCACGGTGGCGCTGACCAGCCCGATGCGCTCGGCCTCGCCGGCATCGACCATGCGGCCGGTGAGCAGGATCTCGAAGGAGCGCGAACTGCCCACGCAGCGCGGCAGCAGCCAGCTCACGCCCATGTCGCAGCCGGTCATGCCGACCTTGACGAAGGCGGCGTTGAAGCGCGCCGATCGTGCGGCAAGCCGAATCTCCGCGCCCAGGGCCAGCGCCAGGCCGGCGCCGTGGGCGCTGCCGTTGACGGCCGCGATCACCGGCGCGCGCAGGCCGCGCAGCTTGGTGACCAGCGCCGCGAAGCGCTCCTGGCGCAGCGACCACGCGGCGGCGGCGCCCTCCTCGTCCTCGCCGGGCGCACTGGCGGCCAACGACAAGTCGAAGCCGGCGCAGAACGCGCGGCCTGCGCCCGTGAGGATCAACACGCGCAGCTCGCGCTGCGCCACCAGCGCATCGAGGCGCGCCGACAGCTCGGCGACCATCGCGTCGGACAGCGCGTTCAGGGCCCGTGGCCGGCTCAGCGTCAGCAGCGCGATGCCCGGTTCGGGCCAAGTCAGCGGCAGCGAGCCGGCGTCGCTCATGTTCCGCTCATGCCACGCCGGCCGCCCCGCCGGCAGCCGCTTCGCGCAGCTTGAACTTCTGGATCTTGCCGCTGGATGTGCGCGGCAGGTCGTCCACGATCTCGATCCGCTCGGGCCAGTACTGCTTGGCCACCTTGCTCTCGGCCATGTAGGCCTGCAGCGCCTCCAACGACAGCGCGGCCCCGGGCCGCAAGACCACGAAGGCACAGCCGCGCTCGCCGAGCCGCGCGTCGGGATAACCCACCAGCGCGGCCGCCGCCACCGAAGGATGCTGGTACAGCAGCGCTTCGATCTCGAACACCGGCACGTTCTCGCCGCCGCGGATCAGCACGTCCTTGGTGCGGCCATTGATGCGGATATAGCCTTCGTCGTCCGCGTAGGCCAGGTCGCCGGTGTCGAACCAGCCGTCGGCGTCGAAGGTTTCGATGTCCGGGCGCTTGTAGTAGCCGAGCAGCATCTGCGCGCCGCGCACCAGCAGCCTGCCTGTCTGCCCGTCAGGCAGCGGCTGGCCGTCTAAATCGACGACCTTGACCTCCACACCGTCCAGGGCGCGTCCGTCGGTCTTGGCCGACTTCTCGATGGCGCGCGACGGTTCGGTGAGCGTGCTTGACAGCGACTCGGTCATGCCCCAGAGCGAGCACACCTTGAGCTCCAGTTCGCGCAGGGCACGTTCGATCAGCACCGGCGGAATCGGCGCGCCGCCGCACAGGAAGCTGCGCAGCCGCGTCGGCCGGGGCGCGCCCGCGGCGACGGCCTCGCAGATGTCCGACAGGAAAGGCGTCGAGGCGGCCGTGAAGCTGACGCCTTCGGCGGCCATGATGCTCGCGCCGCGCTTGCCGTCCCAAACGTCCTGGAGCACCACCGTCGCCCCCAGGCTGATGCCCAGCAGCATCACCGCGGCATAGCCCGTCATATGCCCGAGCGGCGAACACGCCAGCAGCACGTCGTCGCCGTCGAGGCCGAAGCGGCCGGCCAGCGCGCGGTTGCACGCGAACATGGTGTTGTGGCTGTGCATCACGCCCTTGGGTGAACCGGTCGTTCCGGACGTGAACATCACCACGGCCATCGCATCGGGCGCGAGCCGCGGCGGCTGGGCGGCCTCGACGCGGGACGGACCCGAGAGCAACGCCTGTTCGAAGCCCTGCGCACCGTCTTCGTCGACGACGATCACGTGCTTCAGCGCCGGCAGTTCGCGCTGCAGCGCCCGGCCCATCGCCGCATGGTCGAAGCCGCGAAACAGCTTCGGCACCACCAGCACCTTGGCCTCCGCAAAGCCGAGCATGTAGGCCAGTTCGCGCTCGCGGAAGATCGGCATCAGCGGGTTGACGATCGCGCCGATGCGGTTGGCGGCGAACGAGACGACCACGAATTCCCACCAGTTCGGCAGTTGGACCGCGACGATGTCGCCCGGGCCGACGCCCAGATCCTTCAACCCGCCGGCGCAGCGCGCGATCAGGTCGCCGAATTGACGCCAGCTGAAGCGGCCCACGTCGCCGCGATCGGCGCGGTAGGCCACCAGCGCCGGCTTGTCGGGCTTGGCTTCGATGGTCTTGATCAACAGCTCATCGAACGCGGTGTCCTGCCAGTAACCATTGCCGCGCATCGCGCGTGCATGGGCCGCGGGGTCGAACCGGCCAGTCGTCATGTCCACTCCTCCCGAGCAGCGGACGACCAACACGTCGCCGCACTACGTTGTCACATCTAGTACGCTAGTGTACTAACTGCGAACCCGATCGGATCTAGGGAGAACCCGAGGACATCGGGGGTCAGGTGGCGCCGCCTTGCAGGTAGTCCAGCAGGTTGTGCTTCATCGCGTTCAGCGTGAGTGCGGCGTCTTCGAGCTTGGCGTCGGGCAGGCCAGCGAGGATCTTCTCGTTCATGCGATGGGTCACCTTGCGCATGCGATTGAACAGTTGTCTGCTCTTCGGCTCCAGAAAGATTCTGTTCACGCGCCGATCGGCGGCATCGGCCTCGCGGCGAACCAGCCCCGACTTCTCCAGGCGGTCGATCAATCCGCCGACCGCCACCTTGCCCAGGTCGAGTTCTTCGGCCAGCCGGCTCTGCGTCATTCCGTCCTCGCGCGACAGATAGGCCAGCACCCACCACTGCGAACGCGTGACGTTCATCGGCTTGAAGCATCGGTCGAAGGCGCTGCGCCGCAGGCGCGAGACGTCATGGATCAGGAAACCGAGCCGCAGTTCCCAGTCGATGGCTTGTGATTCGTTGGTGTTGGCAGCAGGCATGCGGCGAATTCCTCTCCAGGTCGGGAGCCGACCTTGAACAATATACCTGCGTATATTGTGGGGCTAGACAGGATCCCAGCTGAACACGTCCGCGGACCGGTCCAACCGGTAGAAATCCGCACGCATCATCGGCAGCGCCGTGTCCAGGATCGACTCGGGCGTCCAGCCTTCGCCGCGATGGGCGTTGCGCACCGGCCGCGGCTGGCTGAACAGGTAGATCTCGTTGTTGCGCACACCGAACACCTGCCCGCTCACGTCCTTCGCCGCGTCGGCGCACAGCGCCACGACGAACGGCGCCACCTTCTCGGGCACCAGTTTTTTCAATCCCTCGACGCGCTTCTTCTGCTCCGGCGTCTGCGCCGGGATGCTGTCGATCATGCGCGTCCACGCGAACGGTGCCACCGCATTCGAGCGCACGCCGAACTTCTGCATGTCCAGCGCGATGCTCTTCGACAATGCCATCACCCCCAGCTTGGCGGCCGAGTAGTTGGCCTGCCCGAAGTTGCCGATCAGCCCCGACGTGGAAGTCATGTGCACGTACACGCCGCTGCCCTGGGACTTGAAGTGCGGCGCGGCCGCCCGGCTGACGTTGAAGCTGCCCTTCAGATGCACGGCGACCACCGCATCGAACTCGGCCTCGCTCATGCGGTGGAACATCACATCGCGCAGGATGCCGGCATTGTTGACGACGATGTCGATGCGGCCGAAGGTCTCGACCGCCGTCGTCACCATGCGATGCGCGGCATTCCAGTCCGCGACCGAGCCACCGTCGGCCACCGCCTCGCCGCCCGCGGCACGGATCGCCGACACTACCTCGTCGCCGGGCTGCTCGCCGCTCGCCTGCCCGTCCAACGCGGCGCCGAGGTCATTGACCACTACCTTGGCGCCGGCCGCGGCCAGGGCCAGGCAGATGCCGCGGCCCACGCCGCGCCCGCCGCCGGTGACCAGGGCGACCTTGCCCTGCAGAAGCTGTCCATCACTCATCTGTTGACTCCTCTCGGTTGTGCATCTGCCGCCGCGGGCGGCGCGTATCCGGGATCCCCCGGGGTTGACTGATCGTTCACTAGCGTATCATGCGGCACATCACGAAGGACTTCCATCCATGACGACCCCTAGTCCTGCCCCTGAATTCGGCGTGCTCGCGAGCACACGCTATCTGCCGCGGCTGCGTCTGGAGCGCAGTGCGCTGCTGGCTCAGCATCAATGGATGGCACCCGGCCTGCGCGGGCTGGCCAAGGGCCGGCGCAGCATCGCCGGCTGGGACGAGGACGGCGTGACCATGGCCGTCGAAGCCGGGCGCCGCCTGCTGCAGGCGCTGCCCGGCGCGGCGCCGCAGGAGCTGACGCTGGCCTCGACCACGCTGCCCTTCGCCGACCGGCTGAACGCCGGCATCGTCGCGGCCGCGCTCGGCCTGCCCGAGCACGCAGCGGTGCGCGACGTTGCCGGCAGCACCCGCTGCGCCCTTACCGAACTGGCGGCAGCGCTGCGCCAGCCGACTGGGTCGACGCGGCTGGTGCTGGCCTCCGAGCGGCGCGTGCCGCGCCCGGCCAGCGCGCAGGAGATGATCTGCGGCGACGGGGCCGCCGGCATCGCCGTCGGACAGGGTGAGGCCTTGGCGACCTGGGTCGCTTCGGTCTCGCTGCATGCCGACTTCGTCGACCACTTCCGCGAAAGCGGCCACGAACACGACTACGGCTGGGAAGAACGCTGGGTGCGCGACGAGGGCTACCTGAAGCTCGCCGTGGCCACCTTCAAGCGCTGCCTGGACGACGCCGGCGCCGCCGCCGCCGACATCGCGCACTTCGTCATGCCCGCGCCGCTGCCCAAGGTGAACGACGCGGTGGCGAAGAAGCTCGGGCTGCCGCCGGCGTCGGTCGTGTCCGCCGGCCACGAGGACGGCGGCGACCTCGGCAGCGCGCAGGCGCTGGCCATGCTCGACGTGGCGCTGCGCGCAGCCCGGCCCGGCGCGCTGATCCTGGTCGGCGCGTTCTCCAGCGGCTGCGATGCACTGCTGCTGCGGCGTACCGATGTGCGCTGCGCCGGGCAGGAGCCGGACGCCGGCAAGGCCGAGACCAGCTACCTGAAGTACCTGTCCTTCACCGGCCAGATCGAGCTCGAATGGGGCATGCGCGCCGAGATGGACAACAAGACCGCGCTCACCGCCGCGTGGCGCGACCGGCCGCGCATGGCGCGCTTCGAGGGCGGCCGCTGCAGCGCCTGCGGCACGGTGCAGTTCCCACGCACGGCGCTGTGCGTCAACCCCGAATGCCGCGCCGAGGGCACGCAGCAGCCGCTGAGCCTGGCGGACACCCCTGCGCGCGTGCTGTCGCACACCAGCGACTTCCTGGCCTACACACCGCACCCGCCGTTCCAGTTCGGGCACGTGGACTTCGACGGCGGCGGCCGGGTGCTGATGGAGTTCGCCGACACCGACGCCGGCGAGTTGAAGGTGGGCCTGCCGCTGCGCATGGTCTATCGCATCAAGGAATTCGACCGGCAACGCGGCTTCCGCCGCTATTTCTGGAAGGCCACCCCGGTGCGCGACGCGGCACCGGGCCAGGCCGCAAAGGAGAAGATCTGATGGCCAGCGGCATCCGCGACAAGGTCGCGATCCTCGGCATGGGTTGCTCGCGCTTCGGCGAGCGCTGGGACATGGGCGCCGACGAGCTGATGCTCGAGGCCTTCAACGAGGCGCGGGCCGACGCCGGCATCGACGCCAAGCAGCTGCAGGCCGCCTGGCTCGGCGTGTGCCTGGAAGAGAACAACGTCGGCAAGACCGCCGGTCCGCTGGCCGCGGCGCTGCGCCTGCCGCGCATCGCCGCGACGCGCGTGGAGAACGCCTGTGCCACCGGCACCGAGGCGCTGCGCGGCGCCGCCTATGCGGTCGCGTCCGGCGCCTACGACTTCGTGCTGGCGCTGGGCGTCGAGAAGCTGAAGGACACCGGCTACGGCGGCCTGCCCGTGCGCACCCGTGGTGTCGCCAACGACCTGTGGCTGCCCAACAGCACGGCGCCCGGCGCCTTCGCCCAGCTGGCGTCTGCCTATGCGGCCAAGCACCGGGTCGACGCCAAGGACCTGAAGCGCGCGATGGCCCATGTCTCGGTCAAGAGCCACGCCAACGCCGCGCTCAACCCGAAGGCGCACCTGCGCAATGCCATCACCGAAGAAGACGTGCTCAAGGCCGCGACGATTGCGGCGCCGCTCGGCCTGTACGACTGCTGCGGCGTCAGCGACGGCGCCGCCTGCGCGATTCTCACCACGCCCGAGATTGCGAAGGCGCTGCATCCGCAGCGCGAGGTGGTGACGATCAAGGCGCTCGAAGTCTCGGTCAGCAACGGCGAGGAACAGAGCTTCAGCGGCCCGAAGGCCTGGGACGGCGCCAGCATCCAGACCGCGCGCGAAGCCGGCGCGCGCGCCTTTGCGTCGGCCGGCGTCAGCGATCCGCGGCGGCAGATCCAGATGGCCGAGGTGCACGACTGCTTTTCCATCACCGAAACGGTGCTGATGGAAGACCTGCAGTTCAGCGCGCCGGGGCGCGCGATCCACGACGTGCTCGACGGTGTCTTCGACCGCGGCGGCGCGCTGCCGGTACAGCCCGACGGCGGGCTGAAGTGCTTCGGCCACCCGATCGGCGCCTCGGGCCTGCGCATGGTCTACGAGATCTGGCTGCAGGTGCACGGCCGCGCCGGCCAGCGCCAACTGCCGCGCGTCGACCTGGGGTTGACCCACAACCTGGGTGGCCATCCGCACCAGAACGTCTGCGCCGTGGCCATCGTCGGCCGGCAGGGCGCCTGATCCCCCACCTTACCCTTCTCTTTTCTCTTTCAAGGAGCAAACCCGAATGCGAGGACTGGAAAGCAAGATTGCCATCGTCACCGGTGCCGGCAGCGGCATCGGCCGCGCCATTGCCGTGCGACTGGCCGCCGAAGGCTGCGTGGTCGGTGCCTTCGACATCAACGAGGCCGGCGCCGCCGAGACCGTGAGCGCCATCGAAGCCGCCGGCGGCAAGGCCCTGGCGGTGAAGTGCGACATCACCGACTACGCCGCGGTCACCGCCGCGGTCGCCACCTTCGAACAGCAGGCCGGCCGCGGCACCGACGTGCTGGTCAACAACGCCGGCTGGGACGCGCCGATGCCCTTCCTGAAGACCACGCCCGACTTCTGGGCCAAGGTCACGGCAATCAACTGGTTCGGCCCGCTGCACATGACGCATGCGGTGGCCCAGGGCATGGCCTCGCGCAAGAGCGGCCGCATCGTGCAGATCGCCTCGGACGCCGGGCGCGTCGGCAGCACCGGCGAAGTGGTGTACTCCGGCTGCAAGGGTGCGACGATCGCCTTCAGCAAGGCCCTGGCGCGCGAGCTGGCGCGGGCCAACGTGACCATCAACACCGTCTGCCCGGGGCCGACCGACACGCCGGCGATGAGCGCCTTCGTCGGCACCGGCGAGCAGGGCCAGAAGATCCGCGACGCGATGGTCAAGGGCGTGCCGCTCGGGCGCATCGGCCTGCCCGACGACTATCCGGGGCTGGTGGCCTTCCTGGCGAGCGACGACGCCGCCTTCATGACCGGGCAGACGATCAGCGTCTCCGGCGGTTTGACGATGCATGGTTAGGAGAAACACGATGAAAGTTCAACGCGACAAGCGGGCCGAGCGCCGGGCCGCTCCCAAGCCGGCCCGCGTCCCCTCGGGGGACCGGCCGACGTACTCGTCGGACGAGGGGCTGTCATGACCTACAAGGACATCCTGTACGAAGTGCGTGACGGCGTGGTGCGCATCACCCTCAACCGTCCCGAGGTCTACAACGCCTTTCGCAACCAGACGCTGGAAGAGCTGATCGACGCGCTGCGCCGTGCCGATGAAGAAAAGAGCGCGAACGTGATGGTGCTCGCCGGCGCCGGCGACAAGGCCTTCTGCACCGGCGGCGACCAGAAGATCCATCAGAACGAGACGGGGCTCTATGGCCCGCGCGGCACCGTCGGCATGCCGATCGAGGAGATGCAGACCGCGTTGCGCGACCTGCGCAAGGTCTCGATCGCCCGGGTGCAGGGTTTCGCCATCGGCGGCGGCAACGTGTTCGCGACGCTCTGCGACATCACGCTGGCCAGCGAGAAGGCCACCTTCGGCCAGGTCGGCCCGAAGGTGGGGTCGGCGGATCCGGGCTGGGGCACCGCCTATCTGGCACGCATCGTCGGCGAGAAGAAGGCGCGCGAGATCTGGTTCACCTGCCAGCGCTACAGCGCGCAAGAGGCCAAGGAAATGGGCCTGGTGAACAAGGTGGTGCCGCATGACCAGCTCGACGCCGAAGTCGACAAGTGGTGCGCGATGATCAACGAGATGAGCCCGACCGCGCTGACCATCGCCAAGCGCAGCTTCAACGCCGACACCGAGACCATCCGCGGCATCAGCTTCCAGGGCATCCAGACGGTCAAGCACTTCTACCAGACCGACGAGAGCAAGGAAGGCGTGAACGCGTTCAACGAACGGCGCAAGGCCGACTTCAAGAAGTTCGCGAGCTGACGGCATGGCTGCGCCGATCAGCACCACGCTGGACGCCGACGGCGTCCTGCTCGCGACCATCGACATGGCCGAGCGCACGATGAACGTGTTCTCGGCCGAGTTGATGGACGCGCTCGACACACTGATGGACCGCGTCGACAGCGATCCAGCGGTGCGCAGCTGCGTCATCACCTCCGGCAAGAGCAGCTTCCTGGCCGGTGCCGACCTGACGATGGTGCGCGGCTACTGCGACGCCGCACGCAGCGCCACCGCAGCCCAGATGTTCGAGATGTGCGGCCGGCTCGGGCGCCAGTTCGTCCGCCTGGAGGCCTCTGCCAAGCCCTATGTCGCCGCGCTCAACGGGCTCGCGCTCGGCGGCGGCCTGGAACTGGGCCTGGCCTGCCGCGTGCGGCTGGTGGCCGACGATCCGCGGCTGCAGTTGGGCGTTCCCGAGGTCCGCTGGGGCCTGCTGCCCGGCGCGGGCGGCACGCAGCGGCTGCCGCGGCTGGCCGGTTTCGAGCCGGCGATGAAGATGCTGCTGAGCGGCCAGCCCGTGGACCCCGCTGCGGCGCTGAAGCTGGGCGTCGTATCGGCCGTGGTGCCCGCCGCCAAGCTGCTCGACGAAGCCAAGGCCGCCGCCCGCGCATTGCAGGGCACGGCCTACGAGCCGGCGCTGAAATTCAAGCATCTGGCGCAGACCGATGTGCCCGCCCCCGGCGACGGCGTGTCGGCGGCCATCGCGGCCAAGCATGGCGTATCCGGCACGGACTTCGATCTCTACCCGGCCTACGCTGCCATCGTCGATGCCGTGCTCCATGGCGCCCGCCTGCCGCTGGACGAGGCCACGACCGTGGAGATGAACCACTTCCTGCGTCTGATGTTCAACCCGGTGGCGGGCCGGATGGTGCGTACGCTGTTCCTGGAGCGGCTGCGCGCCGAGCGGGAACTGGCGCCGCCCGGCGGCGCGGCGGTGGAAAGCCTGCGCTACGGCACTATCAGCGAAAGCCGCAAGGCTTGGCAGGCCGCATTGGCCCGCCTGAAGCTGCCACAGCAGCAGGACGCGTCGCTGCCCGCCGACACGATCGAGGTGGTCGACCGTTCCGGCAAGGCGCACCGCGCGGCGCTGCGCGTCAGCGCAGAAGCGCCTGTGGCGTTGACCGACGCGCAGCTGGTGCTCTCGCCCCTCGGGCCCTATGGCCGCGTGGTCGAGATGGCCGGCGTCGACGAAGCCCAAAGCGCTGCGTTCGCGGCGCTGGCCACGCGGCTGTGGTCCTTGCCATGGCGCACGCCCGGTCCGGTCAGCCGGTTGGCGCTGCTCGGTGGACGCACGCTGGAAGAACAGGCCGAACAGGCGAAGGCCTGGCGGCAGGACGCTGACCCGGCCTTCATCGACGTGGCCGCCTGTCTGGCCGGCGTCTCGCCGGCCTGGAGCGGCGGACCGCTGACCTGGTCTGCCGATCGATGATCGACCGCGCGAAGATCGGCTTCCAGACGACACCGACGCAGGTGGCGATCGACGCGTGGCGCGTCAAGCTGTTCTGCGAGGCGATCGGCGAAGACGATGCGCGCTACTGGGACCCGGCCGCTGCCAAGCGGGCTGGCCATTCCGCCTGCCCGCTGCCGCCGACCTTTCTGAAGGCGGTGGAAGGCGAGCACTTCAGCAGTGCCGCCCTGATGCAGCTGCTGCAGGTGCCGCTGCACGGCGTGCTGCATGCCGAACAACAGTTCGACTACCTCGCGCCGGTGCACGTCGGCGACACGGTCGAGCTGAGCCGCCGCGTCGACCGCATCTTCGACAAGAAGGACGGTGCCCTGAGCTTCATCGTCGTCGACACCGACTACCGCGTCGGCGGCCGGGCCGTGGCGCGCAGCACGCAGACCATCCTGGTGCGCAACCAGATCGCAGCATGAACTGGCCCGCCGAACTGCGCCTGCGCACGCCGGCGGTGACACCGCTGCAACTGGCGCTCTTCGCTGCGGCCTCCGGCGACCACAACCCGCTGCACCTGGACTCCGATGTGGCGCGCCGCGCCGGCTTCGACAAGCCGGTGGTGCACGGCATGCTGAGCATGGCCCTGGCCGCACGCTTGTTCACGCGCGAGTTCGGGCCGCAGGCCTTCACCCGGCTGCACACGCGCTTCATCGGCGTGGCGCGGGTCGGCGAGTCGCTGGATCTGGTGGCCACGCTGCACGAGGCCGACGAGCAGGCGGCGCACTACCTGCTGCGGGCCTCGACCGAACGGGCCGAGGTCCTCAGCGGCGAAGCACAGTTGCGGCGCACACGATGAGCGCCAAGCTGACCGACGCTCTGGCTCCCGGCCTGAAGGCATGGGTGCCGACGCTGTCCAACGAATCGGCGCTGCTAGCCGAGGAACTGCGCCGCGACCCGCAGCGGGCAGACGGCGTCACCTTCGCCGGCGTGCAGTTTCCCGGCATCGACAAGACCGACTACCTGGCCGTGCATCCGCGCGCACGGCTGCGCGGCTGGTTCATGTCGGCCGCCATGCGTCGTGGTCTGGCCGAGGGCCGCGCCGAACTGCCGAGCCAGGACTACCTGGGCATCGCCCGCCATCTGCGCGACGACGACCCCTACGACGTGGTGATCGCCCAGCTGAGCCTGCCGGACGCGCAGGGCTGGTGTTCGCCGGGCCTGGCAGCGGACTTTCCGCCGCTGCTGTGGAAGCGCGCCCGGCGGCGCGTGGCCCACATCAACCCGCGCCTGCCGCGCTTGCCCTCCCCGTTTCGCGTACACCGCTCGGAGATCGAGCTCGCGGTCGAAGCCGATGTGCCGCTGAACGATTTCGCCGAGCCGCCGCTGGGCGAGCTCGAAACGCGCATCGGCGCCCATGTGGCCGGGCTGGTTCGCGATGGCGACACGCTGCAGTTCGGCATCGGCGGCGTGCCGATGTCGATGGCGCATGCGCTGGGCAACCACCGTCGCTTGCGCTTTCATGGCGGCATGTTGTCCGGCGCGTTCGATGCGCTGTGGCAGGCCGGCGCGATGGACCGCGACGCGCCGGTGCACACCGGCGTGATCCTCGGCGGCCCCGATCTGCGTGCACTGGCGGCGACGCTGCCGCGGCTGGTGCTGCAGGACGTGGGCTTCACCCACGACCCGGCGCGCATCGCCACGATCCCGCGTTTCGTCGCGGTCAACGGTGCGGTCGAAGTGGACCTGTTCGGCCAGGTCAATGCCGAGCGCGCCGGCGGTGTCATCCAGGCCGGGGCCGGCGGTCTGCCCGCCTTCGCCCAAGGGGCCTTGGCCTCGCCCGGCGGCCGCCTGGTGATCGCGCTGCCGGCCTCGGCCAAGCGCGGCACAGTCTCGCGCATCGTGCCCGCGCTCGGCGCGCAGAGCCTGGTCACGTTGCCGCGGCAGCTGGCCGACGCGGTGGCCACCGAACACGGCGTGGCCGAGTTGCGCGGGCTGTCGCTGCACGCGCGTGCGCAGGCGCTGATCGCCATCGCCGACCCGGCGCACCGACCGGCCCTGGCCGAGGCCTGGGACACGATGGCCGCAAGACTTTGAGCACACCATGCCCGATCCGATTCCGCACGGCTTCGTGCCCGCCAAGCTCGGCAGCCGCTTCGCCACGCACAGCGCCGAGCTGTACGCGCGCTGGCATCAAGACCACCTGCAGGTCGGCTTCGTCGTGCAGCCGCACCAGGTGAACCCCGGCGACCGTTGCCACGGCGGCATGCTGAGCCTGCTGGCCGACATCGTGCTGTCCTCCGCCGCGCAATACCAGACCGACATTCCGCGCCAGTTCCTGCCGACCATCAGCCTGCAACTGGACTTCATGAACGGCGCGCCGCTCGGCCGCTGGGTGCAGGGCGAGGCCGACATCCTGGAAGTGACGAAGAAGCTGGTGTTCTCGCAGGGCGTGATCCACTGCGGCGGCAAGACGGTGGCCCGCGCCAGCGGCGTGTTCCGCCGCGGCCCGTTGCTGCCCGACAGCGAAAGCGATCATCGGCTGCAGCTGCCGGGCATGCCGCCGCGCTAGGCGTGCGCTGGCGGCGCTCCACCGCCGCTTCAGCGCCCGGCGATCCCCTTGATGCACGCGGCGGCGCGCTCGCCGATCAGGTCCTTGTCGTTGTCCAGCGTCGCGACATGGAACGAGTTGTCGAGCCAGAGCAGCTCCGCCTTGTCCTTGCCGAGCAGCTCGACGATGCGCGGCCCGTTGCTCGGGTTGACGATGTGGTCGTCGCGCGACTGCATCACCAGCGTCGGGCACTTGACGCGCGGCAGCAGGTCGCGTGTCACGGCGCACAGCGCGTAGATCTGCCGCAGCGCGGCGACCGGCACTTCGGCGTACGCCAGCTCGGTGACGCCCGGCGCCTTGATGTCGGAGCCGACGCCGGGGATCATCTCGGGCACGGCCGATTCGAGCGCCAGCCCCGCGAGGTCGGGCACGTCGAGCTGCACCGGCGCGTTGATCGTGATCGCGCCCTTGAGCACGTCGGCATACTTGGCCGCCGCATACAGCGTCAACGTGCCGCCCATCGACAGCCCGGTCATGAAGACCTGCGCGCAGGTCTTGCGCAGCTCGGCAAGAGCCTCGTCGACCGAGGCGATCCAGTCGCTCGCCGTCGCCCGGGCCATCGCCTGCGGCGACACGCCGTGGCCCTTCAGCCGCGGCCCGATCGTCGTGTAGCCGGCCGCGTTCAGCCGCTGGCCCAGGCCGCGCATGCTCTGCGTCGTGCCGGTAAAGCCGTGGCAGACGAGCACGCCGATGTCGTTGCCCTTGTAGAAGAAGGGCTCGGCGCCCTGCATGATGGTCTCGGTGGTCACGGTTGCTTGCCTTTCGGTTTGGAGGAAATGGTGCGGGCCACCTTCGCGGCCGGTGCGCGCGTGGCGCTCTTGCGCCCGACGGCTGCCTTCTTCGCGGCTGGCGCCCTCGATGCCGGCGCGGCCGGTGGGCCTTCGCCGGTGGCCGCTCGAGCGATGAGCCTCGCCCAGCGTCAGCCCGCGGTCGCCGACGCCCAGCAGCGCCAGCGTGACCAGCGCCGGCGCGGTCACCGGTGTCGCGCCGTTGATGCGCGAGAAGACCTCGAAGGCGATCTTCTCGACCGTCCAGCGGCCGCTGCCGCGCTCGGCGTCGGCGCGCCGCAGCGCCTCCTTCAGCGACAGCGGCTCGCCGAAGCGCACGTAGGCGGTGCCGATCCACTTGCGCTGCATGCGCGCGTAGTCGGCGAGCCAGCGCAGGCCCTCCTTGGCCTTCTGCGCGCCGGCCTCCTCGGCGGCCATCATGCCGATCTCGTGCAGCTGGTCGTAGGTGATCGCCACCGGCACGAGCAGCATGTCGTCGGCCACGCCGCTCTCGATGGCGTCGACCAGGTAGCGCAGCAGCCCGTACTTCGGCGGCCGCAGCTTGCCGGTGCGCGAGCGGCCGCCTTCCATGTACCACTCGAGGTTGTGGCCCTGCGCGGCGAGGTAGCCGAGGTATTCGCGCACGACGAACTTGTAGACCTCGTCGTCCTGGAAGCTGCGCCGCATCAGCACGCCGCCCGAGCGGCGGATGATCGTGCCCAGCGGAAAGAAGCCGAGGTTGTTGCCGCCGAGGATGAAGTTGCGCGGCATGCCGGCTTCGCGCAGCGTCTGCGTCAGGATGAAGGCGTCGGCGTAGCTGCGGTGCGTCGGCAGGAACACCAGCGCGTGGTCCTTGTCCAGACGCTTGATCGCCTTCATGCCCTTCTGGTCGACATCGATCGTGAAGGCACGGGTATGCATCGGCCCCAGCCCGTGATCGAACATCGCCGCGAAGGCCGGGTGCTGCACGCTCGCGATCTCGTGCATGCCCTCGCTGGCTTCCTTGGTCACCTCCTCCAGCGGCCGTTTCAACCGCTCGGCGAGCAGTGCGACCTGGCTGCGAAAGCGCTCGGTGGCGAGCACGGCGTTCGCGTTGCGCTTGCGCGAACTCAGCATCGCGCCGACGGTGGCGGTCATGCGGCACCCCCGCCGACAACGATCGGGACAACGACCGTTTCGCGCGCATCGTTCTCGCGTGCGCTCGCCCGCTCGGCCCGCTGCGTGACTTCGAGGATGCTGCTCGCGATGCGCGCCGGGTCGTCAACCATCGGCACGTGGCCGACGCCGGGCAGCGTGATTGCCTCGGCGCCGTCGATGCGCTCGACGAAGGGCTCGCCATAGCGCGGGTAGGGAATGACGGCATCGCGCCCGCCCCAGGCGATGCGGATCGGCACCGTGCCGGCGGCCAGCGGCGCGACGGGGCCGTCGCGCCCCATCGTCCGCAACAGGCCGCGCAGGATCCGGGTCTTCGCCATCGCGCGCAGCATGCCGAGGAAGTCGGCGGCCGACAAGCGCTCGCCGTGCTCCATCATCTGCTTCGTCAGCGCCTTGCGCAGCCAGGTCGCGCCGGCGAACAGTCGGGCGACGAGGACGATCACGCCGACGACCGCGTAGAAGATTCGGAACGGCGTCGCGACGGCGCGGTAGTCGGCCTCGGTGCGCCAGCCGCCGGCCGGCGAGAACGCCGTCACCGAGCGCGCGAAGCCGCGCCGGGCAAGCTCGATCGCGAGCCACCCGCCGAGCGAATTGCCGGCGACATGCGCCTGGTCGATGCCTTCGCTGCGCAAGGTCGCGATCAACTGGTCGGCGAGGCCGGCGACCGTCGCATCGCCGCGGTCGGCGTAGTCGGGGCCGCCATGATGGCCGGGCAGCGTCAGCGCGACCACCCGGTGCCGCGCCTCGAGTGCCGGCAACACCGGCTTCCAGATTTCCCAGGTGCCGCCCAGGCCATGCAGCAGCACGAGCGGCGAGCCTTGGCCGGCAACGAGCATGGCGCTCGGCGTGTCGGTCATTTCAAGCATGCTCCCGCGGCTGGTCGGCTGGATGTCGGCTAGATGCGGATCAGGCGCTTGCCGAGGTTCTCGCCGCGGTAGAGCCCGGCGATGGCATCGGGCGCCGCATCCAGTCCGTCGAGCACCTCTTCCACGTACTGCAGGCGCCCGTCGCGGATCCAGCGGCCCAGATCGGCGCGCGCCACGTCGCCGTGCTGCGGGTGATCGAAGATCACGAAGCCCTGCATGCGCGCACGCTTGACGAGCAGGTGGCGTTCCACGCGCGGCCCGAGCACCGGCGGCTCCCAGCTCGCCACCGACGCCGTGCCGCAGACCACCACGCGCGCGCCGATGGCCAGGCACGCCAGCACCGCGTCGCTGATCGCGCCGGCGGTGTTGTCGAAATAGACGTTCACGCCGCCTTCGCAGGCTTGCTGCAGCGCCTGCTCGAAGCCAGGCGCCTTGTAGTCCAGCGCCGCGTCGTAGCCGAAGCGCTCCAGGCACAGCTGCCGCTTGGTCTCGCCTCCGGTGATGCCGATCGTGCGGCAGCCGTGGATCTTCGCGATCTGCCCGACCACCGATCCGACCGCCCCCGCGGCGGTGGACACGACCACGGTGTCGCCCGGCCGCGGCAGGCCGATCTCGAGCAGCCCGTAGTGGGCGGTGACGCCATTGATGCCCATGACGCCGAGCGCGGTGGACAGCGGCAGGTCAGCGTCGCCGACGCGACGTTGGATTTGCCCAGGGTCCACCACCGCCAACTCTTGCCAGCCGAACAGGCCGGTCACCGGCGTGCCCGCCGGCCAGTCCGGATGGTTCGACATCTCCACGTGTCCCGCCGCGAAGGCGCGCATCACGCCGCCCACCGGCACCGGCTGCGCATAGTTGGCCGCGGCGTTGACCCAGCCGCGCATCGCCGGCTCCACCGACAGCCAGCGGTTGCGCACCCGCAGCTGGCCCGGCCCCGGCAACGGCGCCGGCGCCTCGACGACGCGAAAGTGATGCGCCTGCGGAATGCCGTCGGGCCGGCTGGCCAAGATCACCTGGCGTTGCGTCTGCGTGCTGCTCAACGAAGCGCTCCCTATCAAGGTTGGACCCGAGTTGCATTTGCGGCTCTTTTGATATAGTACACATGCGTACCGTCCACGTCCATACGCTGATCCACCAATCTGATGAAGGGGTAAACACCGATGGCAGGCCGATGGCTCGAGGAGTTGGAAGTCGGACAGGTCTTTGACCACGAGATCCGGCGCACCGTGACCGAAGCGGACAACATATGGTTCAGCAGCGCCACCTACAACCCGGCGCAGATCCACATCGACTTCGAATACTGCAAGACCACCGAGTTCGGCCGGCCGCTGGTCAACAGCATCTTCACGCTCGGCCTAGTGATCGGACTGTCGGTGCAGGACACGACGCTGGGCACGACGGTCGCCAATCTCGGCATGACCGACACGCGCTTCCCGAAGCCGGTGTTCCATGGCGACACGATCCGTTCGCGCACCACGGTCAAGGAACTGCGCGACAGCAAGTCGCGGCCGAACGCCGGCATCGTGACCTTCCTGCACCAGGGCTTCAACCAGCATGGCGAGGAGGTCTGCACCTGCACCCGCCAGGCGCTGATGTTGAGGAAGCCGCAATGAGCGCCGCCGGGCCGCTCCCAAGGCGCTCGCTCCCCAGGGCTGCGAAGCGGCCCCTCGAGGTGCCGCGGGGGAAGGCGCGCAGCGCCAAGGGGGTCAATACATGAAGCTGCGCTCGCTGCTCTTCGTGCCGGCCGACAGCGAGCGCAAGCTCGACAAGTCGCGTTCGAGTCCGGCCGACGTGCTGATCCTCGATCTGGAAGACGCTGTCGCCGAAGCGCGCAAGCCCGTCGCACGCGCGATGGCCGCGGAGTTCATCGCCGCGCAGGCCGGCGCGATCGGTCCGCGCCTGTTCGTGCGCATCAATCCGCTGGACACGCCGCTGGCCATGCCGGACCTGGCGGCGGTGGTGGCGCCCGGCCTGGCGGGCATCCTGCTGCCGAAGACGCGCAGCGCCGCCGACTTGCTGCAGCTGGGCCACGGCCTGGACGCGCTCGAAGCGCGCGCCGGGCTCGAGCAAGGCAGCGTGAAGATCGTTCCGGTAGCCACCGAGACGCCACAGGCACTGCTGAACATGCAGGGCTTCTGCAAGCCGATGCTGCGCCTGGCCGGCGTGACCTGGGGTGCGGAGGATCTGTCCGCGGCCATCGGTGCGGTCGCCAATCGCGACGAGGACGGCGCTTTTTCGCCGCTCTATCAGTGGGCCGCCTCGCTGTGCCTGACGGCGGCCGCGGCGGCCGGTGTGCCGCCGATCGACACGCTGCATGCCGACTTCCGCGACGCCGCCGGGCTGGCCGCGGCTTGCCGCGCCTCGCGCCGCCGCGGCTTTCGCGGCCGCATCGCGATCCACCCCGACCAGGTCGAGACCATCAACGCGGCCTACACCCCGAGCGAGGCGGAGATCGCGCATGCGCGGCGCATCGTCGACGCCTTCGCCGCCCAGCCCGAGGCCGGCACGCTGTCGATCGACGGCGTGATGCTCGACAAGCCCCACCTCACCCAGGCCATGGCGACGCTCAGCACCTTGGGCGCCGCGCGATAGGAGACCAGAGCGATGGATTTTTCGATCAGTGACGACCACCGCGCCATCCGCGACGGCGTGGCGGCCGTGGTCAAGCGCTTCGACGACGAATACTGGCTCGCGCGCGACGACGATGGCGAGTTCCCCCGTGAGTTCCACCGCGCGATGGCCGAGGCCGGATGGCTGGGCATCACCATGCCCACCGACTACGGCGGTTCCGGTCTAGGCGTGGCCGAGGCGGCGATCATGATGCACGAGGTCGCCAGCCACGGCGGCGGCATGGCGGCGGCGAGCACGGTGCACATCAATCTGTTCGGGCCGCACCCGATCGTGGTCTTCGGCACGCCCGAGCAGAAGGCGCGCTGGATCCCGCGCCTGGTCGCGGGCGAGGACCAATGCGCCTTCGGCTTCACCGAGCCCGACGCCGGCCTCAACACCACGGCGATCAAGACCTTTGCGCAGAAGGTGCCGGGCGGCTACCTGGTGCACGGCCAGAAGGTCTGGACCTCGACGGCGCAGGTGGCGAGCAAGATCATGCTGCTGACGCGCACCACCAAGCTCGAGGACTGCAAGCGCCCGACCGACGGCATCACGATCTTCTACACCGACCTGGACCGCAGCAAGATCGAGGTGCGGCGCATTCCGAAGATGGGCCGCAAGGCCGTGGACAGCAACGCCATCTTCATCGACGGCCTGTTCATCCCGGAGAGCGACCGCATCGGCGAGGAAGGCAAGGGCTTTTCCTACATCCTGCACAGCCTGAACCCCGAGCGGCTGCTGGTGGCCTCTGAGGCGATCGGCATCGGGCAGGACGCGCTGCGCCGCGCCACGCAGTACGCACGCGAGCGCATCGTCTTCGACCGGCCCATCGGCCAGAACCAGGGCATCCAGCATCCGCTGGCCGAGCGCTGGATGGCGCTGGAGGCGGCCTGGGCCATGGTGATGAAAGGCGCCTGGCTGTACGACAACCATCAGCCCTGCGGGGCCGAGGCCAACACCGCGAAGTTCCTCGGTGCCAGAGCCGGACACGACGCCTGCATGCAGGCCGTGCTGACGCACGGCGGCTTCGGCTATGCGAAGGAATATCACGTCGAGCGGCTGCTGCGCGAAGTGACCGTCACGCGCATCGCACCGGTCACCGAACAACTGATCCTGTCCTTCATCGCCGAGAAGGTGCTGGATCTTCCCAAGTCCTATTGAGATCGAGCCGGAAGGGCCAACCATCATGTTCAAGCGCGAGCTTTTCAACGAAGACCACGAGGCCTTCCGCGACACCGTCCGGCGATTCATCGAGCACGAGATCGCTCCGCATCACACCAAGTGGGAGGACGACGGCGTGGTGCCGCGGGAGTTGTGGCTGAAGGCCGGTGCCGCCGGGTTGTTGTGCTGCACCGTGCCCGAACAGTACGGCGGCGCCGGTGCCGACTATCTGTTCGACGTCGTCGTCTTCGAGGAGATGGCCCGCTCCGGCTTCACCGGCCCGGGCTTCATGATCCATTGCGACCTGGTCGCGACCTACATCATGAGCTTCGGCACCGAGGCGCAGAAGAAGATGTGGCTGCCGAAGATGGTGCGCGGCGAGGCCATCGGCTCGCTGGGCATGACCGAGCCGCACGCCGGCTCCGACCTGAAGGCGATCCGCACGAAGGCGGTGCGCGACGGCGACGACTTCGTCATCTCCGGCCAGAAGGTCTTCATCTCCAACGGCCAGCTCTGCGACGTGATCGTGCTGGCCACCAAGACCGACAGCAGTGCCGGCGCCAAGGGGGTGACCCTGTTCCTGGTGGACACCAGCCTGCCCGGTTTCCGCCGCGGCAAGAACCTGCACAAGCTGGGCATGAAGGCGCAGGACACCTCGGAGCTGTTCTTCGACGAAGTGCGCGTGCCGGCCTCGGCCATGCTGGGTGAGGAAGGCAAGGGCTTCGAGCTGATGATGACCAAGCTCGCGCAGGAGCGGCTGGCGCAGGCCATCCGCTCGGCCACGGTGTGCGAGACCGTGGTCGACTGGACGGTGGAATACACCGCCGGCCGCAAGGCCTTCGGCAGGACCATCGGCGACTTCCAGAACACGCAGTTCAAGCTCGCCGAGCTGAAGACCGAGGCCGTGGTCGGCCGCCAGTTCACCGACAAGTGCATCGCCAACTTCATGAAGGGCGAGCTCGACGCCGTGGACGCGGCGATGGCCAAGATGTGGCTGTCGAACCTGCACTGCAGGATCGTCGACGAATGCCTGCAGCTGTTCGGCGGCTGGGGCTACATGTGGGAATACCCGATCGCCCGCGCCTATGCCGATGCGCGCGTCGTCAAGATTGCCGGCGGCTCGATCGAGGTGATGAAGCACATCATCGGCCGCCAACTGTTCGCCGGCCACCTGGCGCGGCGTGAGCGCGTCGCCGGCGTGAACCCTGTGTGATTCAACTGCAGATCGGGAGACTCAACGATGACGACATCCAACTTCCGCCCGGACGTGCTGGCCGGCAAGCGCATCCTGATCACCGGCGGCGGCACCGGCCTGGGCAAGGAGCTGGCGCGCCACTTCGTCGCGCACGGTGCGTCGGTCCACATCTGCGGCCGGCGCGAAGCGGTGCTGCAGGGCGCGGTCGAAGAACTGCGCGCCGCCGCGCAGCATGGCGGCAGTGCCGAGTACCACATCTGCGACGTGCGCGAGGCCGAGCAGATCGAAGCCATGGTGGAACGCATCTGGGCCGGTGGCCCTCTGACCGGGCTGGTCAACAACGCCGCGGCCAACTTCATCGCGCCCTCCACCGAAATCAGTCCGCGCGGTTTCGCCGCCGTGCGCTCCACGGTGATGGACGGCGCGCTGTTCTCCACGCTGGCCTGCGGCCGGCGCTGGATTGCGCAGGGCCTGCCCGGCTCGGTGGTGAGCATGCTGGTCACCTGGGTCTGGACCGGGTCGGCCTATGTGCTGCCATCGACGATGGCGAAGACAGCGGTGCATGCCATGACGATGTCGCTGGCGGTGGAATGGGGTAAGCACAACATTCGCGTCAATGCGGTCGCACCTGGCCCCTTCCCCACGGAGAGTGCGTGGGAGAAGCTCGCGCCTATCCCGAAGGCCAATGTCGGTGCGGCGTCGGCCGACGAGGTGCCGATGGGCCGCTTCGGCCGCATGCACGAGTTGTGCAACCTGCTGACCTTCCTGCAGGCCGATGGCTGCGAATACCTGACCGGACAGAACATCGCCATCGACGGCGGCCACCACCTCGCAGCGCCCTCCACCTTCGCCGCGCTCGGCAAGCTCACGCCCGAAGACTGGGCCGAGGCCAAGGCCCTGGTGCGCGGCAAGGCCGAGCAGGAAAAGAGCCAGCGCTCGACGGGTTGAGTCTCATGGGTCGCCAGCCCGTGGTGGCGTCTACGCCTGACGTCATGGATCTGCGCGTGCAGGCGGCGCGCGCGCCGGAACATCCTGCCGTGGTCTGCGGTTCCCGCCGCCTGAGCTATGGCGAGCTGGAGGCGCTGGCCAACCGCATGGCTGCCGTCTGGCGCGACCAGGGTGTGCAGCATGGCGACCACGTGGCCATGCTGCTGGGCAACATCCCCGAGACCCTGGCCGCTGCCTGGGCCGCCTGGCGCTGCGGCGTCTATCTGACGCCGATGTCGACGACGCTGACTGCGCCGGAGCTGGCGGCGATGGTGAAGGACAGCGGCGCCCGCATCGTGCTGGTCGACGCCGCGCTGCCCGGCGCGGTCAACCTCGCGAAGCAACTCGCCGCCTCCGTTTCCGGGCCGGTGAGCTGGCTGTCGCTGCAGTGCAGTCTGCCCGGCTTCCAGCCGATCGAGCCGCTGCTGGCCGCGGCCTCGCCGACGCCCGCTGCCGAGGAGCCACCCGGCGCGCTGATGATGTACACCTCCGGCACCACCGGTGCGCCAAAGGGCGTCATGCGCCCACTGCTGCCCGCGGATTGGCGCGGCACCCCTCCATTTGCGGCAGACTTGATTGAGCTCTTCGGCGTAGGCGGCACGGACGTGCGCTACCTGTCCACCGCGCCGCTCTATCACGCCGCTCCGCTGCGGGTAGCGCTGGCGGTCACGGCAGGCGGCGGCACCGTGCACGTGATGGAGCGCTTTGACGCTCGGACGGCGTTGGCGATGCTCGAACGCGAGGCGATCACGCACAGCCAGTGGGTGCCCACCATGTTCCAGCGGCTGCTGGCATTGCCTGCCGAGGCGCGTGCCGCCTTCCACGCGCCGCAGCATCGGCGCGCGATCCACGGCGCTGCGCCCTGCCCGGTGCCGTTGAAGCGCGCGATGATCGAGTGGTGGGGCCCTATCCTGCTGGAGTACTACTCGGGCAGCGAAGGCGTGGGCCTGACATTGATCGATTCGCACGATTGGCTGGCCCACCCCGGTTCGGTCGGCCGCGCGCGCAAGGGAACGCTGCACATCGTCGACGAGGCAGGCCAAGACGTGCCGGCCGGCACCGTCGGCCTGGTGTGCTTCTCGGGTATCGCGCCCTTTGCCTACCACAAGGCACCCGACAAGACCGCATTGCGCACGCTGCCCGGCGGACTGCAGACCTTCGGCGACGTCGGCCATGCCGATGGCGAGGGCTGGCTCTACCTCAGCGACCGTCTCGATGACATGATCATCTCCGGCGGCGTGAACATCTACCCGCAGGAAATCGAAGCGGTCATCGCCGAAGTGCCCGGCGTCTGGGAATGTGCGGTCGTCGGCATCGAGGATCAACGCTTCGGCGAGCGGCCGGTGGCCTTCGTCGTGCCGCAACGAGATCAATCGCCCGCGGCGCTGGAGGCTGCCGTGCGCGGCGCCTGCGCGGCGCGCCTGGGCCGCTTCAAACAGCCCCAAAACCTGTACCTGGTGGACGCACTGCCGCGCTCGCCCACCGGCAAGCTGCTGCGCCGTCAGCTGCGGCAGCGCCTGAACGAGGAGAGGAACCCATGAAGATACTGGTCCCCGTGAAACGGGTCGTCGACTACAACGTCAAGGTGCGCGTCAAGAACGACGGCACCGGCGTGGACATCGCCAACGTGAAGATGAGCATGAACCCCTTCGACGAGATCGCCGTCGAAGAGGCGGTGCGGCTGAAGGAAAAGGGCGCCGCCACCGAGGTCATCGCCGTGTCCTGCGGCGTCACGCAGTGCCAGGAAACCTTGCGCACCGCCATGGCCATCGGCGCCGACCGCGCGATCCTGGTCGAGAGCAGCGACGAGCTGCAGCCGCTGGCCGTGGCCAAGCTGCTCAAGGCGCTGGTCGACAAGGAGCAGCCCGGCTTGGTGATCCTCGGCAAGCAAGCCATCGACGACGACTGCAACCAGACCGGCCAGATGCTCGCCGCACTGCTCGACCGCCCGCAGGGCACCTTCGCCAGCAAGGTCGAAGTGGCCGACGGCGCAGCCAAGGTCACGCGCGAAGTCGACGGCGGGCTGGAGACCGTCAAGCTGCAGCTGCCGGCCATCGTCACCACCGACCTGCGCCTGAACGAGCCGCGCTACGTCACGCTGCCTAACATCATGAAGGCCAAGAAGAAGCCGCTGGAAGTCGTCAAGCCGGCTGACCTGGGCGTCGACGTGGCCTCGAAGCTGAAGACGCTGAAGGTCGCCGAGCCGCCGAAGCGCGGCGCCGGCATCAAGGTGCCCGATGTCGCCACGCTGGTGGACAAGCTGAAGAACGTAGCGAAGGTGATCTGATCATGAGCGCACTCGCGAACATTCTGGTGGTGGCTGAACACGACCACGGCACCCTGAAGGGCGCCACCCTCAACACCGTCACCGCAGCCATCGCCTGCGGCGGCGGCGTGCACGTGCTGGTGGCCGGCCACAACGCCGCCGGCGCCGCGCAGGCCGCCGCCGCCATCCCGGGCGTAGCCAAGGTGCTGCACGCCGACGCGGCCA
>OEIU01000503.1_pt1 | contig 35625 bp, 28 predicted proteins | sample 1539221 | NCBI WGS metagenome assembly OEIU01 (sample SAMN03792071, study PRJEB22550) | activated sludge metagenome | feature: wastewater treatment plant; material: activated sludge; isolation source: Wastewater treatment plant of a petroleum refinery complex | place: Argentina: Zarate | collected...
GTAATATGAAAATTGAATCTATTAGTCCGCCATTTTAAAAAACCATACCGATGTTGGCTCCACCGGTATGGTTAAGTTGCAAACATTATCTTCCAGCAGTTATAATCTTGTAAGCAAAAGCTTATAATCAAGATTATACTCCTTTTTGTTTGCAATCAAAAAATAGCCTTTACAATTAATATATCAAATGACAAAAAATTAATTAGAAAGGAATGAAGAAAATGAAACCATTTTTAATAACAATAGTATTATCATTCATAAATATTTTTCAAGTTTATGGGCAAAGTGGTTGGATATCTGATTTAAGAGTAATTAGTGAAAATTATCACGTGGATGATCCGCGAAAAGAGATGAATGTTGTTATGATTGCTGATTTATATTTTAACAATGTTCTTATAGACCCTCAAAGTAATTATAAATATGAATTTTATTTTAGTTATCCCTTAGAAGAAAATCCTGAATGGGTTGGATATTTAACAAACCCGCAGTTTGGTAATAACATAAAAGGCACACACGCATATCAAGACAGTACAAAAATTCCTGAGGGGATGCGTGACGTTTATTGCAAAATTACTTTACCCGATAACACAGTTGTTGTATCTGATACAATTCGAATTCCTTGGTATAGTGTTGTTCCCGATCAGAAATTATCAAGTGGTACATCATTCGGTTCAATTAAATATTGGTATAAAGGTTCTTTTAAAGATAATGACGGTCTCGACAGAATATATATTCCCAGATATGATCCTAAAGTATTACTAGCTGAAACAAATGTGGTTTTGAACCCTCAAGAAAAATATCAATCCTGGAGTGACAATAGAGATAATAAATATTACAATAACTTTGTTAGATTTTCAGTAGCCAGCATATTAACAAATACAATGACTTCACAATTTCGTTATACAGTGACCGCAACAGTGCGCGCTAAAGTTGATAATCTTTATCTAGATATACTAAAATTCCAAGACCCTTGGTTACGGGATTATAATGAGAGTCCATTTGGAATTAGAAACCGTGGGCTTGCAGCTCCGTTAAAATCCCTTGCAAACATTGATAACAATCTATCTATTACTTCAGAGCATCAAGGAGTTTTATTAAATCAAGAAATTTCTTCAAACAAACCTTATTACACTATCAGCATACCATCAAGCATATATTTACCGCAATCAGAAAAAAACCATAATGTTTATTTGCAAAACTGGGATGTTTCAGGCGCTTCTCTTCAAAACGCAAACTCATTAACTACTGGAGTTGTATTTACAAGCAGCAGTGGTGCGAGTGTAACAGCAAATGTGAAAGCAACACAGCTATCTAATAATTCAAATGCTTTTGCAAATAACAGTCAGCGCAAGCTAATAAAAACACCGGATGGAGTTATGCACGTTGTTTACGAAAGTATGGGTCGCATCTGGTATGAAACCAGTACAGATAACGGTACAACCTGGCAGTTAATGAATGGCGGTAAACCGCTTGATAGCGGTGCAGGGAAATGTCCTGCGATTGATTATTCATATAATACCGTGGCAATAGTATATCAAGAGAAGAGTGGAGATAATTCTAATTTACAAATAAAAGCTTTTTTGCCTGTTAATGGACAATATGTTTATAATTTTGGCACTATACTTACATCTGCAGGTTTATATTCTTCAGATGCTAACCCGGTTATTGGCTGGTCAAGCAGTTCTAAGTTAGTAATTGTATGGAAAAGTCCTTCGTACTTAAGTTATATATGCGGTGATTTAGACGTTGGCATTTATTCAAGTTCATTTACGTTTATTGACAGTTGAATAATTGGTGGATCAAACTCTTTATCTCAATACCCATCTATTTCAGTTGATAAATTTGACGTTGGTAGTGCAATTAGATATGCTCTTGTATGGCAGCAAGGATTCAGCAACGGGCAAAGTGCAATTTATTATAGCCCAATATCAGTAGTTTATCAATCGGGCACACCGCCGCCTATTGAGGCAGCATCAGTTGCAGCAGGATCTGCAATAGTACAGCCCGATGCTATAGGTTATTGGTATTTTGTTCAGTCATCAACGTCAAATATATCTTCGGGAACTACCGCTTATAATTATAAACCATCGGTAATTTTATTGCACGATGGTTATGCTCGTTTTTGCTGGCAGAATCAATACTATCCAGGTTCAAGTTCAAGGGTGGTATTTAAAGCATCTAATAATAGTAGATTTTGGTATTTCGGTAGTAATATCCGTACACCTCAAATTACTGCCACAGATGATAACACGGGTTATTACATTATCTGGAATGAAACAGTTGATAATAGTACAAAATTTACAGACAACACAACTTTATCTAATATTTATAACTTAAATACAACAGGTCAAGCCGTGCAGCTAAGTAACGGCGCGAATAAAAATAGTATGTATGCTTTGGTATTTAATAATCAGACACAGCCATACTTTTTTAAAACAACACCAAACATTGGAAGTAAATATGGATTACAAAAGTCAACATTAGCATCAAACCAAATTGTTGGAAGAGGTGGTGTAGTATTAAAAGACAGTGTTGGATTTTTCTTTACGTTAGAAAATATTTCAATTGATAATCAACCTGTAGATTTTGTAGATGTATCAGACACACTTGTTATAGATGATATAAAGCAGTTAAACAATTACCTGATAAGTCAACCGTTTACTTTATCAGGTAATTCAGGATTAAATTTTAATATCATTTATGGTTCAACCACAATTACTGATAACAAAATATTTGAAAATAAAAACACTGTTTCTTACAGTTTAGATTTAATAGATGCAAACAGTTCTGAATTATTGGGGAATGTTAAGAAAGTAATATTTGATAAAAACAATCTTCCAGCATTGGAAACACAAGCTTTTCAAATAAACACCAGTAAACTAACTAGTAGTAAAATGGTTCAATTAAAATTAACAGCGCAAAATAATTTTGATGGAAAGTATTTGCTGACAGAGGGTTACAGCGATATGCTACCTGATGAATTAGCCAAGCTTAACATAAAAGAAGTTGGTTTTGATGATATTTTATCCGTTACAGAATATGCACTTGAACAAAACCATCCAAATCCTTTTAACCCAAGCACTAAAATAAGTTGGCAGTCTCCAGTCGCCAGTCATCAAACACTAAAAGTTTATGACATTCTTGGCAATGAAGTAGCAACTCTTGTTGATGAATTCAGAGAAGCCGGAAAGTATGAAATGAATTTTGATGCAAGCAGACTTGCTAGCGGAGTTTATATCTACAAATTACAAGCTGGTGATTTTGTTTCTTCTAAAAAAATGTTGCTGCTCAAGTAAAATCAATATAATTATTTTTGAATATCAGGAAGTAAATATTCTATTCTTTTCCCAATCAGTTTACTGGTTGGGGATTTTTATTTCCATTCCTGCCTCTGTTTAACCTCATTTTTAAGGCATATATTTGTAATAAAGAAAATATTATTCTGTCCTTAAAATTGATTTTCATCCAAAGGAAAAACATTTGAAAAAAATATTGTTCATCTTAATTATTCTTGCAACTGGAATTCTGTTTGCACAGGATGCTTTAATTAAAAGTTTGAAAACTTATACAAGCACTGATCAGAATTCCATCCCGGTTTTAACATCACCAAAAGATTTTCTTTATATAGATTTTGATGTCCAGGCAGAGTACCCACCAAATTTTAATATTATCTTTAAATTTTGTGATAGGAATTGGAATCCGACAGATAATATTTTTCTGCTCAATCAGGGACAAAACACTGCGTTTAATCTGGATTTTTTTACACTTCCAACAACGGTTGAAGCAGCAAAGTATCATTACTCAAATCGTTTCCCTGATAAACTGGGATATGTAAGTTTTCCGTTTTCCGGTAAGTGGAAATTTTTTGTGGTTGATTCACAGGACCCTTCCTTGATTTTTGCAGAAGGAAAATTTTTTGTTGTAAAAGCAGATCAACCAATTAAGATCGAGGTTAAGAAAGAAACGCTTGATGATAAAATATATTATCCGCCGCAATTAGGTATTGTGAACTGGATTATTGCTGAGGCAAATTTGAAACAGGATTACTTTCCGTTTTTTGTTGATGAGTTAGAGATTGTTCAAAATCATTTACTCAATAATTCAGTTGTTGTTCCAAGAAATTCAACAGATCAAAACAGAGTATTCGAATGGGATGGAGGATCGAAGCTAAAATTTATTGCTAAAGATGTCAGACCTGGTAATGAATATCGCGAAGTTAATCTTAACGATATAAATATTTTCAATTCCAAAAATGTTAAGGCACAGTTTGATGGCCTGGAATACAATCGATTTTTTATCCAGGGTAAAAAAGATTTAAATGGATCATTTACTTTGAAGCCGCCAAAAGATATGTATTCAACTTATCTTAATGTCACTTTCCAAATTAAACCTCCGGAAGAAGTTTACGGCGATATTTATCTTGTTGGCGCTTTTAACGACTGGAATGTCTCTGAAAAATATAAAATGAATTTTAACGGTAATTATTATGATCTTACAATTGAACTGAAAAGGGGAGTTTATGATTACCAGTATGTGGTTGTTAATGGTGATCCTAAAAATCCAGCAAATCAGGATTGGTATATACTTGAAGGAAATGATTGGGCAACAACTGATGAGTATAATATTTTTCTTTGGTATCGTGATCAGGAATATGGTGGTTACGATCGGATAATTGGTTATTCAAAAATTCAATCGAGATAATTTTATGGAAAAACTTTCTGTTGGCGTTATTGGCGTTGGGCATCTTGGAAAACTTCATTCAAAGATGTTTAAACAAATTGAGAATTGCGAGTTAGTCGGTGTGTTTGATGCAAATCCTGAACAGGCAAAATCAGTTGCTGCGGAATTTGGTGTTAGTGCATTCAATTCAATTGATGATTTACTTTTAAAAGTAAATGCGGTTTCGATTGCCACAACAACAAGTGCGCATTTTGAGGTGGCAAAAAAATGTTTAGAAAAAAATATCCACGTGTTTGTAGAAAAACCTATCACTACTACCATTGAAGAAGCAGAAAAGTTAGTCGAGATTTCTAAAAACAAAAACTTAAAACTTCAGGTCGGACATATTGAAAGATTTAATCCGGGATTAATTTCACTTGATTCTTATATATCCGAACCACGATTTATTCAAACAGATCGTTTATCTCAATTTAATCCTCGCGGTACAGATGTTGCCGTTGTTCTGGATTTAATGATTCATGATATTGATATTATTCTAAGTCTGATTAAAAGTAATGTTAAACAAATCGATGCTAACGGTGTTGCAGTTGTGTCTGATCATATCGATATTGCAAATGCAAGAATACAATTTGAAAACGGAGCTGTGGCAAATGTTACTGCCAGCAGAATATCACAAAAGAAAATGCGCAAGATGAGAATCTTCCAAAAAGATCATTATATCTCTTTGGATTTTGTTACCGGAGTTTCAGAAGTTTACCGTTTACAGCCGGTTGATCAATCTGCACAGCCCAATTCAATTTCTTTCGGTGAGATTGGCGTGGGAGAAAAAAAGAAAAGATTAGTTTATGAACAACCCGAGCATAAAGAAATTAACGCACTTAATTATGAATTACAGCTTTTTGTAGATTCTGTTTTGTATGATAAAAAAATTGTTGTATCCGGTGAAGATGGTTTACGTGCGCTAAAGGTAGCAGAAATAATTATTAATAAAATTGAAGAATCCAGAGAAAAGTAAAATGAAAAAAATTATTATCGTTACAGTTCTGATTGCATTGCTAATTTCAGGTATTCAATGCAGCGTTTATGAATCTATTACAAATATTTCACGACTTCAATTTAAAGTTGGCAGCGTAAATGGTTTTCAAATCAGCGGGATAAATTTTTCGGGTAAATCAAAATTGAATGATTTTTCAGCAATCGATTTATTAAAACTTTCAGCATCATTTGCTAATGGAACATTGCCGGCATCATTTATATTAAATGTGGAAGCCAAAAATCCAAATGATGGAACAGGCGGCTATAAAAGAACTGATGCCACATTGCAGAACTTTAAATGGCGATTGTTTCTGGATGATAAAGAAACTATTTCAGGAGATTTAGATCAACCTGTAACTGTACCCGGTACTGGAGAGGTTACTACAGTTCCTCTAAAAGTTAATATTGACTTAATGAAATTCTTTAAAGATAAAGGTTATGAAAGTATAATAAATCTTGCCCTTGCACTTGGTGGTAATCAGGGTTCATCATCAAAAATTTCTTTGTATGCAACTCCCACTGTAAGTTCACCATTTGGAAATATAACATATCCCGGTGAACTTAAAATTGTTGATTATACTTTTAGCAAATAAAACAAAATCAAAAATAATTTTATGAGCAAATCAAATAAATATGCCATTGGTGTTGATCTTGGCGGAACAAATATTAAAATCGGAATTGTATCCGATCGAGGCAAATTAATAAAATCCACTTCGATTAAAACCGAATCGGAAGGCGGACCAAAGAAAGTTATTGCCAATATAATTAAAGGCATAAAAGTTATTCTGGTTAACAATAAAATTAAAATTCAGGGAATCGGAATTGGTTGCCCGGGAGTTGTTGCTACTAAAAAAGGTATTGTTGAAAACGCACCTAACTTACCCGGATGGAAAAACATAAAACTTGGCTCTATCATAAAGAAAGAATTTGGTTATGATGTTTATTTAGAAAATGATGCAAACGCTGCGGCTATCGGTGAATTAATTTTTGGTGCAGGTAAAAAATATTCATCTTTTGTTATGGTAACATTAGGCACCGGGGTTGGCGGCGGAATTGTTTTTAAGAAAAAAATTTTTCGTGGTGAATTTGGTGCAGCAGGTGAAATAGGACATGTATCTATTGATGTAAATGGGCCCAGATGTAATTGCGGTTCAACCGGATGTATTGAGGCATATTTAGGTAATCATTATTTAAAGGAAATTGTAAAAGATGAACTGCCTCGTTATCCTGAATCTAAAATCTGGAAATTAATTGATGGTGATTTATCTAAAGTTACGCCCCGCTTAATTCAAAATGCATTAGAGCTTGATGATGATTATTCAAAATTATTTGTGATGAGAATGGGAGAGCAACTTGGCGCTGCATTAACTTCGATAGCAAATATTTTAGATATAAGTACTTTTATTATTGGCGGAGGCGTTGCTGGTTTTGGTAAACCTCTGCTTGATTCAACAAAGACAACTTTGGAGTCCAGAGTTTTACTGCCAATAAAACCAAGAGTTGTTGTTATTCCTTCAAAGTTAAAAAATGAAGCTGGTATTAAAGGCGCATCATCACTTGTGTTTTATAAAAATTAAGTATTTAAATATTTTAGTCAAATAAATTTTAACAAATGTTTTTAAAATTAAATACTTGTGTCTTTATTCTTACACTTATATTTTTTTTGCAAAATATTTTATTTGCTCAGCAAACAGATAGTTTATTAGCACCTATTAATTCAAGCTCAACCACCACTGATTCCATTCAAAATCAAAATCAAAAAAATAAATCTTATGATATAGACACAACTGTTTATGCATCATCCAAAGACTCATTGATATTCTTTGTGAAAGATAAAAAGATGGACATCTACGGTGAAGGGAATATCAATTACAAACAAACGGAAATTAAAAGCGCAAATATCTTTATAGATTTTAATAAAAATTTAATTGAAGCCGTTGGTATTCCATCAGATACAGCCAAAGGTAAGATGATTGGTCTGCCGGTACTTAAAGAAGGCACTGAGGTTTATCAAGGGCAAAGCATGAAGTATAATTATAAAAATGGCAGTGGGTTAATATCTGCTGCTCAAACTCAACAGGAAGGTTCAAAATACACCGGAAGTAAAATTAAAAAAGTTGATAAAGAAACTTACTTTATTCAGGATGGGATTTTTACCACTTGTGATGCTGAGTGCCCGCACTATTATTTTACCGCATATAAAATGAAAGTGATTCATAAAGAACAGTTAGTCGCCGACTGGATATTTATTCATTTTGGTGGAGTCCCTTTTCCAATCCCATTACCTTTCGCAGTTTTCCCAATTGAATCAGGAAGAAGATCTGGAATTATACCTCCGGCTTTTGGCAGCGATGCAACTTATGGAACTTATTTTTCCCGCTTCGGATATTTCTGGGCGATAGATGATTATATGGATTTAAATTTAACAGCTGATTATTACACTCGCGGAAGTTTTAAATTAGATAGCAGATACCGATATGCTAAACGATATGAATACTCAGGAAATGTTGAAGGTAGTTATGGTAGATTTATAAAAGGTGAAACTACAGATCCTGATAGATCGGAAAGGACTGATTGGCGCATAAGATGGAATCATAATCAAACAGTTACTCCCACTTTAAGATTTGATGCAAAGTTAGAATTTTTATCCGGCTCAAATATTCAAAGGAACATTACAAACTTTAATGAGATTTTAAGAAACGAAGCGGTATCAAATGCAACGATATTTAAACAATGGGAAGAATCCGGTAATAGCATGTCATTAAGCTATTCAAGAAATCAAAATTTTGAAAACAATAATATTTCTGAAGTATTGCCAAACTTAACTTTCTCACTCGCACAAGCTTATCCATTTAGAAAAAACTCAAGTGATCAGAAATGGTATGAAACATTTGGGTACAGTTATTCCGGTCAATTGCAAAACAATAGAAATAAAATCGCCGGTAACTTAACAACACGCGGAGGAATTCAGCACAGCATTCGTGCCTCACTTTCGCCAAAAATTGGTTATTTCAGTATCTCCCCAAATTTTAATTACAATGAAAGCTGGTACAACAAAAGAGTAACTAAATATTTAGCCGTTAATGATACCGGCGGCTATTACCTAAAGACAGATGATGTGAAAGAAATTAATGAAGTTAGAACTTTTTCATTGGGCGTTTCTGCCTCTACAAAATTTTATGGGATGTTTAATATTAACGCTCTTGGAATAAGCGCAATCAGACATACAGTAACCCCTTCTATCAGCTATAACTACTCTCCAAATTTTTCAACACCGTTCTGGGGTTATTATGCAACTTATTTAGATAGTCTCGGAAAACCAGTTAAGTATAATAAATTTGAAAGAGAAATATTTTCCCAACCATCAAGTACAGAGCAGCAAAGTATTAATTTTTCTTTGGGCAATGTGTTTGAAGTGAAAACCACTGTTGATCCTACTGATACCACAGCAAAGGAAAATAAAGTTCAGCTATTAAATCTAAATGCTTCTATGGGATACAACTTTGCTGCCGATAGTTTAAAATTTTCTGATCTGAATTTAAGTTATAGAACTCAGGTTGGAAGTTTTTTTAGTTTCTCCGGTGCGACAACTTTTTCACCATATTCTTACACTGATAAAAAACCAAAAATTAATAAGTACCTTATAAATGATGGAAAGGGATTACTAAGAGTTACAAATTTTTATGTATCACTTTCGTTTTCAATTTCTGGCGATAAAATTACTTCAAAGGAGGATACTAAAGCCGGAACACCTGGAGTTAAGGCAGATCAAAATTTATTTAATTCTGAGAGGAGCATTTATCAAGGATTATATAATGATAAAGAACCAGACTTTTCTATTCCGTGGGATCTTTCTTTGAATTATAATTATAATGAATCAAGACCAACACCTTATAATGTTAATAAAAATTCAAATGTAAGTGGAAGTTTTAATTTTAACTTAACCAAGAACTGGAAATTTTCCGTTACTGGCAGTTATGATTTAGTACGAAAAGAATTTGCTGCGCCTCAGGTTCGTATTTCACGCGATCTTCATTGCTGGACTATGAATTTTACATGGAATCCAATCGGTACTTATCGCGGATATAATTTTGAGATAAGAGTTAAAGCACCGCAGCTTCAGGATCTAAAAATTACAAAGCGCGATCAATTTTTTGAGGGAAGATAAAAAATGATCAGCTTTATTATTGATGGGAATAACTTAATTGGAAAGATTAAATCTTTAATGGACTTGCAGAAAAAAGACAAACAAGCATCCCGTGAAAAATTAGTTTTAATCCTTGATCGTTATTTTTTTGGCAAAAAGTACTCTGTTACTTTGCACTTTGATGGACACCCCAATGGAAAAATTAATTCTAATAGTTTGAAAATTATTTATTCCGAAAATATTACTGCGGATGAAAAAATAAAGAAGCAAATCGAAAACATTTCTTCAAGAAAAAATACAACTGTTGTTACTTCGGATTCTAATTTATCAGAGTTTGCCCGTGTATGTAGCTGCAAAGTAATTTCAAGTGATGAGTTTGCAAAGATGATAAAAAATATGAGCAGGGAAGAAGATGAGGAAAGCAGAATTAAAGAGATTAATAATGATGAGTTTATCAAACTATTTAAATCTGAATAATTTTATAAAATAATATCTATATCAATCTTAAAAATTTTTAATAAAATTTATTGATAATGTTGTGGGTAAATTCTGATTGGGCTTTACACTAAAAGATACATCCCAACCAACTTCTTCTTTAAGATTATTATTATACTTAGATACAAGTCTAACCGCATTTATAGCACTTACAACCCTATTTAAAATAAGCGCCCCGACCACAAATCTAACATCATTAAAAGTCTGTTCGCTTGAAACCCACATATTGCGGTAACTTCGTCTTTCCTCAGTTGAATTCCATTTCCAGTAGTACTGTTGAGTGTTGTACATATCGCCAAAATTTCCTTCAAAAGCTTTTGCATCGTTATACTTATCAATATCAGAATAATCTCCGATTGTCGCGTAGTAAGCATCATCTTTATAGTCAGTCGTTATTCCTGCGTTAGCTTGTGCGTAGGAAATATATCGATCTTTTTGCCAGTTACCATAAACATTCATCCCAATAAATGTGCCCCACAAAACGCCATCGGCAATTGTAAAATAAATTCCGCTGTTATAAGAATCAGCATAAAGTTCACCCATACCGGGCAGCAAAATTGAATAAAGGATTGCCAGACCAGTACTTTTCTTTTCTTTTGTCCCATCCAGTACAAACAGTTTTTCAGTGTGTGTATTTTCTCTTATTCCGGTTAATGCCTGCTGTTTAAGAGCATAAAATGAATTATCGTTATTTATCTGGGAATAAATTGAAGTGGTTATCAGCAAAAGGATGAGTAGGGTATTTTTCATTTTTTTTAATGTAATTTTATATCGGAGTTGTTTCTAATGCAACTGAATTTTTAATCTCTTTAATTATCCCAACAGCAAGTTGATTTTGAATATCTTTAATCTCAATAATTGAAATTTGATTTGTAAGTCTTTCCTCAAATTTATTTTGAACTCTAACGTAGTTGGAGGAAAATCCTTTCACCATCCCATCTTCAGCTTCTGTTTCAAAAAGTACTTCTAAATCTTTTCCGATCATTTCATTGTAGAATTGATTTTTTTTCTTATCACTCAGAATTCTCAGCATATTATTTCTTCTTTTTCTTTCGGAATGTTCCACTGATCCTTTTAATAAAATAGCTTTAGTATCAGGTCTTTCTGAGTATGTAAAAACGTGAAGATAAGAGATTGGCAGCTCGAGTAAGAAATTATAAGTTTCCATAAATTCTTTTTCGGTCTCACCGGGAAAACCAACAATCACATCAACCCCAATTCCTATATCAGGGATTTGCTTTTTAAGTTTTAGAATTAAGTTTCTGTAATCATCAACATTATATCTTCTTTGCATAGATTTTAAGATAGTGTTGCTTCCACTTTGAAGAGGGATATGAAAATGTTTGCAGATTTTATCAGATGTTTTGGTCAACTCAATTATTTCATCAGTCAAAAGATTTGGCTCGATAGAGCTGATTCTAATTCTAAAATCACCGTTAATGTTTACTAACTTAGTTAACAATTGATAAAAATTAGTTTTTATATTTTTTCCGTAATCACCAACGTTAACACCGGTTAAAATAATTTCTTTGTATCCTTGATTTACAAGATTTGTAAATTCCTTGATGACTGAATCAGTCTCCATGCTTCTGCTTTTTCCACGAGCAAGCGGAATAGTGCAAAAGGTACATTTATAATCGCAACCATCCTGAATTTTAAAATAAGCTCTGGTTCTGCTATCCGCATCAGTAGAGCTTGCTTTTCCAAAATAACTTAAATCCTCATTCGGTGAAACATAAATACACGAAAGTTCTTTCTTAGTAAAATCTTTTAGTAAAGAAAATATCTTAAACTTTTCATTGCTTCCGAGCACAGCATCCACGCCGGGCATTGCAGAAATTTCTTCTGGACGCAATTGAGCATAACATCCCGTAACGATAACATAAGCATCGGGATTAGTTCGTAAAGCTCTTCTTACTAATTGCCTGCATTCTTTCTCGGCATTTTCTGTAACAGTGCAGGTATTAAAAACGTAAACATCAGCTTTATCTTTAACATCAACAATAGAAAATCCGTTATTTAAAAACTCATTACCTATGGTTGAAGTTTCTGAGAAATTTAATTTACATCCTAATGTATGTAGTGCTACAGTTTGGTGCATAAAAACAATTCTATTTTTATCATATAAAGAAAGAGCGGGATAATTTTCCCGCTCTTAAAGTAAAATATTTAAGACAATTTTATTTTGTCTCTTCTTTTTTCGGTGTTCCTATTTCTGGTTCAGGAACTTCAAAAATTGGAAATTCAGATGAATCAATTGTACCCATTTCAGCGTTTCTTATATTCTGAACGGTAACACGTTCAAGTTTGAAATTCTTAATATAGTTTTCAATCTCTTCATCAGATTTTTCTTTAAGCGCAGCAATTGCACTTAAAACAATTTTTTTGCTTTCCTTATCAAATTCAATAACCTTTAATGGTATTGTTGAATCGATAGGGAAGTGAGTTGCAATATTTTTAATTTTTGATGTAGAAAGTTGTGTCGTCGGAACAAATCCATCAACGTGATCAGGAAGTTCTGCGATCAATCCTTTTTCAATTATCCGAACAACTTTTCCATCTGTAATTTTACCAACGGAATAAACATTTTCGAATGAATCCCATGGGTTATCCATAATCTGCTTGTGTCCGAGAGAAATTTTTCTCTGTTCAACATCTACGCTTAATACTACAACTTCAATCTTTTCATTCTTCTTTACTACTTCACCGGGATGACGAATTTTCTTTGTCCAGGATAAATCAGAAATGTGGACTAATCCATCAACACCTGGTTCTAATTCAACAAATACACCAAAGTTAGTAAGATTGCGTGCAATACCCATATGTTTTGATCCAACAGGATATTTAGCCATCAATGTTTCCCATGGATCGGGTTCTAACTGTTTAATTCCAAGAGAAATTTTCTTTTCATCTTTATCAAGAGAAAGAACAACTGCTTCAACAACCTGCCCCATAGCAACAACTTGCGAAGGATGTTTTATGTGCTGAGTCCAGCTCATTTCTGAATTGTGAATTAAACCTTCAATTCCTTTTTCAATCTCGATAAATGCACCGTAATCAGTTAATGAAACAACTTTACCGGAAACTTTATCTCCAATTTTCAATTTCTCATCAATCTTTTCCCAGGGATGAGGTAAAAGCTTTTTAAGAGATAATGAAATACGTTTCTTCTCTTCATCAAAATCAGTTACAACAACTTTAATAACTTCATCAAGTTTAACAACTTCATTTGGATGATTGATTCTGCCCCAGCTAAGATCGGTAATATGAATTAAGCCATCAACTCCGCCTAAATCAACAAAAACGCCAAAGTCCGTAATTGCTTTTACAGTGCCTTCAAGTATTTGTCCTTTTTCTAAGCTGTTAAGTATTGCGTTTCGTTGATCCGAAATTTCTTCTTCAACTAAAACTTTGTGTGATACAACTACGTTTTCTGTAGGAATGTTAACTTTAACAACCTTAAAGTCCATAGTTTGTCCAACAAATGCGTCAAAGTCTCTGATCGGACGAATATCTATTTGAGAACCAGGTAAGAATGCTTCCATTCCCAAAAGATCAACAACCATTCCTCCTTTGATTCTTTTAACAATTTTACCCTGAATAATTTCGCCAGTATCATGAGCTCTGATAACTTTTTCCCAAATTCGTAAAAAGTCTGCTCTTTGTTTGCTAAGAACAAGGTTACCTTCCTGATCTTCAACACTTTCAAGAACAACTTCAATTTCTTGTCCTACTTTAAGTTCAGAACCTTCAATAAATTCGCTTTTTGGAATAGTACCTTCAGATTTGAATCCAACATCAATAATTACATTATCACCTTGAATTCTTACGACCTTCCCCTTAATCAGTTCGCCTTCTTTAACATCTCTAAAAGAATCTGAATAGAGTTTTGCTAATGCTAAAAACTCTTCCTGCGAATATTCTTCGTCGTTAAATTTAGCTTTTGCTTTTTCAAACTCATCGGGAGTCACAGTTTTTAGAGTCGTTTCTTTTTCTTGGGACATTAATCCTCCTAAAAAATATTTTTCTGTTTAGCTGAATCTTTGCCGGAAAGTTCAGTTGAACAGATAGATTTAGTTTAACATTTTGTTTAGCCGGCAGTAAATTAAATTTCTTTTTTATCCAGTATTTTTTTTACTTCATTTAAAATTATTTCAACTTGTTCTTCAATCGTAGTATTTGAAGTATCAACCAGGATTGAATCCAGTGCCTTAGTTAAAGGACTTGATGCCCGGTGTGAATCAATAAAATCTCTATTCTTCAAATTCTCTTTTACTTTTTCAATCGGGATATTAGTACCTTTCTCAGAAAATTCAAGAGCACGTCTTTGAGCTCTTTCATCAATACCGGCGGTAAGAAAAATTTTTATATCAGCATTTGGAAAAACCACTGTACTGATATCTCTTCCTTCCATTACAACGCCCCCGTTTTTACCCATTTCCTGTTGTTTCTTTACAAGAATTTTTCGAACGCCATCAATTGCACTAATTTCACTAACATTGCTGTTAACTTCAAATGAACGAATTTCCTTTGATACATCTTCACCATTAACACTTATTTTGGTTTCGCCATCAATAAATTCAAGAACAATATCCAGACTTTTTGCCAATTCAATTATCTTATCATTTTGCCCCATTAAATTATTTCTAAGAGCTAATAATGTAACCGCCCGGTACATAGCTCCGGTGTCAATATAGAGATAATTAAGTCTCTTAGCCACCATTTTTGCAGATGTACTTTTTCCTGAACCGGCCGGTCCATCTATGGCAATGATAAGTTTTTTTGACATAGGGCACAAAAATATGTATAACTATTTAATTTTCAAAGATTTAGGATATCTGGAAATTATAGGCAAACAGCAGGTTTTTAAGTGGTTATTTCTCGCCCACCTAATTCTTCTCTTATAATTCTTTCGTATGGATCAATATTTTTTCCAGTTTCAATTGATTCGACCTTTTTATTATCACTTTTTGCTGATTTTTTCTGCTTTGGCATATCTGGATCATCGAATTTTATGTTAATTTTTTTACCAAAAAAAACTTTTGATTTTTTATCGATATAATCTTTGTGCAAAGATAGTGATGATTTAGCCGTTTCATCCGGAATGCTTATATGAAGGTTGCTGCCATCAAAAGAAAGTGGTTTTGAATTTCCAAATAATGGAGTTAATAGATAAGACTTTTCAGTGCAAACGTCTGCAATAAAGTCCTTCCATTTTTGGGTTATTGTTTCAATATTTAATTCACTGCTTAAAAGAGTGGGACTAAATTTGTTATGTGAATCGGAAACTAATTCTGGTGCTTTAGATTTTTCAGCTATTGTATCTTTTTTTTTATCAGATAGATCAGATGTTGCCTGATACTTTGGAGCAGAACTGTCCTTACTTAATATATTTTTTTCATCTAATATTAAATCCAGATTTCCTGATTCCAGCCTGGAAATAATTTCAGAAAGAGTAGAAGATTTTTCAAGACCAATAAGATTTGTCAAACCAATTTCAGTTCTTAATTTTTGATTGTCAGAGTATTTTAGATCTTGTTGCAACCTGGTTAAATAGTTGAGAATACGCAGTAGATCACCCTTTGAAAAAGTGTCTAAGTAGTTCAGATATTTATTACGATAAATATCTGCAGTTTCAATAAGATCAGTGCGTTGGGTAAGTAACACAGAAAGGATATTCCGGAAATGTTCAATAAGTCCGTCTGTAAAATCTATAAAGTCCCAACCGTTTTGATAAATCTTTTCAGTAGTATCAAACACAACGGGAAAATTTTTCTGGAGTACTGCATCAGAAATTTCAAAGAATAGTTCATCATCAATAAGATTAAGCATCTTGGCAACAGTATCAGAATCAATCTTATCTCCACAAAATGAAACCACCTGATCAAATAAACTTTGCGCATCGCGTAACGCACCATCAGCTTTTTTTGAAATGAGAGTAAGAGTTTTATCATCAATAGATATTTTTTCTTCATCCGCAATTTTTTTCAATTGCTCTTTAATTACATCAAGCTGTATTCTTCTAAAATCAAAACGCTGGCATCTTGAAATTATTGTAAGCGGAACTTTATGAATATCCGTTGTTGCAAAAATAAAAATAGTGTGTGCCGGTGGTTCCTCTAAAGTTTTAAGAAAAGCATTAAAGGATTCTTTTGTAAGCATGTGTACTTCATCAATGATATAAACTTTATATTTACCTCGAGTAGGAGGATATTTTACAGATTCTCTAAGCGTTCTTACTTCATCAATTCCACGATTGGATGCCGCATCAATTTCAATGATATCCATTGATTGAGACTCATTAATTGATTTGCACATTTCACACTCATTACATGGTTCAAAGTCAATAGGGTTCTCGCAGTTCAAAACTTTTGCAAGAATTCGGGCAGTTGTTGTTTTACCAACTCCCCTAGGTCCTGTGAACAAATATGCGTGTGCTATTCGACCTGTTTTGATAGCATTTTTTAATGTAGCTGTTATGTGTTCTTGTCCAACAACATCTTCAAACTTTTTGGGGCGCCATTTTCTTGCTGTTACTTGATATGTCATAGAATTTATAAAATTTCTTTACTTAAAAAATTAATTATTTCTTCAAGATACTTTTTATCAATCTCGCTAAATGAATTATAGTCAGTACTATCAAGATCCAAAACGCCGTATAACAAATTATCTTTTAATACTGGAACAACTATTTCGGATCTTGAATCAACATCACAGGCAATATGTCCAGGAAATTTATCAACATCAGGGACGATTATAGTCTCTCTATTAGCTGCAGAAGTACCACAAACTCCGCTGCCAATTTTAATCTCTGTGCAAGCAACTTTTCCCTGAAAAGGTCCAAGATAAAGTTTTTCTCCATCAAATAAATAAAACCCAACCCAGCTAATTTTTTCAAAACTTTGTTTCAGCGCAGCAGTTAGATTAGCAAGATTGGTTATAACATTATCATTTTTATTTAAAAGATTTTTTATCTGTTTATTCAACAACAAATATTGCTCTTCTAATGAAGTGCTTTTATCTATAATTAAGGTTTCAGACATTAATTCTTTTTCTTTGATTTTGATTGTTTCACTTTTTCAGAGTTCTTAATTTTTTTCATATCCGGAAAAACATAAGGAATCGCTTCTTCAACTTTTTCAATTGGAATAATGCGCAATCCTTCTAATACTTTATCAGGAATTTCCTTCAAATCAATTTCATTATCTTTAGGGATAAGAACAGTGTGGATATCGTTACGCTTAGCTGCAAGTAATTTCTCATTCAATCCACCAATTGCTAAAATTGAGCCCGTTAATGTTATTTCACCAGTCATAGCAACTTTATTTGAAGCAGGCATTCCGCTGATAGCAGATAGCATTGCCATAATCATAGTGATGCCGGCAGATGGTCCATCTTTTGGAATTGCGCCTTCCGGCAAGTGAATGTGAATCTCTTTACCTTTGAAGAAATCAGGATTTAATCCGAACTGCTTTGCCTTTGAGCGTAAATAACTTAGTCCTGCATGTGCGGATTCTTTCATAACATTTCCAAGCTGCCCCGTAAGAGTAAGTTTTCCTGAACCATTCATTATTGTAACATCAACTGTAAGTATTTCTCCACCAACACTTGTCCAAGCTAGACCGGTAACGCTGCCAACTTTATTTTGTTTACTGTGTTTGTGTGTTCTAAATCTGGGAGTTTTTAAATATTCTTCAATCTGGTTTTCATCAATAAAATATTTATAAGATTTTTTTGCATTCCCATTTGACGATTCTTTTAGCACAACATCTCGAGCAATTTTTCTGCAAACAGTTGCAAGTTCACGCTCCAGATTTCTTACCCCTGCTTCTCTGGTGTATTCGGTAATAACTTTTTTTATGGCAGCATCAGAAATGGTAACATTTTTATTCTCGATTCCGTGAGCAACAAGTTGCTTTGGCAAGATATGCCGTTTGGCTATTTCTAACTTGTCATATTCAAGATAACCGGGTAACTCAATTATCTCCATTCTATCCTGAAGTGGAAGCGGAATATTATATCTAACATTTGCAGTTGTGATAAACATTACCTGGCTTAAATCATAATCAACTTCTATATAATGATCATTGAAAGAATTATTTTGTTCGGGATCGAGGACTTCCAGCATAGCTGATGAGGGATCACCCCGGAAATCCATACTCATCTTATCAATTTCATCCAATAAAATTACTGGATTAATAGTTCCTGCTCTTTTCATAGATTGAATAATTTTACCAGGCATGGATCCGATATAAGTTTTACGGTGCCCGCGAATTTCAGCTTCATCTCTTATGCCGCCTAAACTGATGCGGACAAAGTTTCTGCCCAGCGCCCGGGCAATTGATTTTCCGAGTGAAGTTTTACCAACTCCAGGAGGTCCGACAAAACATAAAATTTGTCCCTTCATGCTTTTAACAAGATTAAGGACAGCAATGTGCTCAACAATTCTTTCTTTCGGTTTTTCCAATCCGAAATGATCTTCATCCAAAATTTTCTGTACGTGTTTAATATTTAAATTATCTTTAGTTCTTTTAGACCAGGGAATCTCAACAAGCCAATCCAGATAATTTCTGATCACAGTTGATTCAGGTGACATAGGTGGAGTTTTCTTAAGTTTTGTCAACTCCTCCAGAGCTTTTGCCTCAACTTCTTTTGGCATTTTTGCTTTATTAATCTGCTCTCTGATTTTTGCAAATTCGGGAGAACCATCTTCATCTTCGCCCAATTCATCTTGCAAAATTTTTATTTGTTCCTGAATGATAAATTTTCTTTGTGATTTTGAAATGTTTTCCTGAACCTTTGTGTCAATCTCTTTTTCAATTTTTAGGATATCAATTTCTGAATTCAGAACTTTGATTACTTCATAATACTGCTCTTTTAGATTGTACTTGTTCAGAATATTCTGCTTTACTTCAATTGATTGATTAATATTTGCAGCGGCATAAAAAACTTTTCTATCCGGTTCTTCAATATTATCAAAAGCGGCAATTGTCTCGTTTGGAACATTTCTGCTTATCTTTACATAATCTTTAAACAACTGAGACATCTGCCTGATTAATGCATTCATCTCATGATCATTAACAAGTTCGGGAATTATAATTTCAATTTTCCCTTCAAAAAATTCTTTTCGATTTGTAAACTCTTTAATTCTTGCCTGTAATAAACCATCCACTAAAATTTTAAGAAGCCCGTTGGGCAATTTTAAGATTTGGACAATCTTGGCAACAGTTCCTTCGGTATAAATATCTTCTGGTTTTGGATCTTCTATATTGGATTTTTTTTGTGTAGATAAGAAAATGTATTTGGTGTTATCCAAAGCATAGTTGGCAGAATTTATTGATTGTTCTCTTCCGACAAGAACCGGAAAAATCATATATGGAAATATTACAATATCCCTTAATGGAAGTATTGGTAGTATTTCGGGAATTTCATCTATTAAATTATTTTCGATTATTTTTTTTGTGTCCATAGATTCAGCTTGACTCAATTTTTCTCCTTATTTTTCGCTCAATTTATTGGCAAATATACCATAAATAGGATGTGCTATCAAGGAAAAGGAATTGCGCTTATTTAGTCTTATCAGTAAGAGTTTTTATATTAGAATTAAAAGGAATTAAAATTATGCTAAAAGATATTTTAGAGATTAGTCAAATTGCCGGTGAAATAATCCGCGAAGGTTTTGGAAAAAATTTTCAAATCGAATTTAAGACAAATGAAAAAAATCTTGTAACGGAAATTGATAAGAAATCTGAAAAAGCGATATTAGATTTTATTTCTAAAAAATATCCAGCTCATGCAATATTAACAGAAGAATCAGGTGAACTAAAAAAAGATTCAGAATATTTATGGGTAATTGATCCGCTTGATGGAACAACAAACTTTGCACACGGACTTCCGATTTTTTCTGTTTCGATTGGAGTAATGAAAAAAAATGAAATAATTGCGGGAGTTGTTTATGATGTTATGAATAATATTTTTTATTCTGCCGAAAAGGGAAGCGGCTCATTTGCGGGAAATAAAAAATTAAAAGTTAGTACTTCGGATCAATTAGCTTTAAGTTTTTTAGTAACAGGTTTTCCTTATAACCTTGCAGATAATCCTGATAAAGTTTTTGAAAGATTTGCGGCAATAACAAAAAAAGCAAGAGCGGTAAGACGACTCGGTTCTGCAGCAATTGACTTTTGCTATGTTGCAAGCGGAATATTTGATGGTTTTTGGGAAGTATCACTTTTTCCATGGGATATGTGCGCAGGTAAGTTAATTTTGGAAGAAGCAGGCGGATTGATAACTGATTTTAGCGGCAAAGAAATAGATATTTTTTCAAAACAGATTTTAGCAACTAATAAAAAAATCCATCAACAGATGATTGATGGATTAAAAGTGTAATTCCTCTGTAATTTTATTGCGAGCGATGCTCTGGTATCGAAGTAATCTCAATAATATTTTTTAAAGTGCTTCACTAGAATTCGCTGTGGCGAATCGCTAGCAATGACGTACGGAAGCTTTAATTTATTGGTACAGATCTATCTAAACTTTGATACATTTGTTCGATCAAATCTTTATAACGCTCTTCTACAAATTTTCTTTTTACACTTAACTTGGGTGTAATTTCACCGGATTCAATTGTAAATGGTCTATCAAGCAAAACAAACTTTCTAACACGCTCATAATTGGCAAGTTTTTTCTGAAACTGATCCATTTCTTTATCAAGCATTTTGTAAATCTCTTCATCTCTTACCAAATCCTCAACTTTGTCATAAGGAATTTTATGTGTGTCTGCGTATTCTTTTACCGCTTCAAAATCAGGTACAATCAGAGCAGTTAAAAACATTCTTCTATCACCAATCAATACAAACTGATCAATATATTTACTTGCAAGGAATAAACTTTCAATCGGGTTTGGCGCAATATATTTTCCTGCGCTTGTTTTAAATAAATGTTTCTTCCTGTCAGTGATCATTAAAAATCCATCAGCATCAAACACACCTATATCGCCAGTATAAAGCCATCCATCTTTTATCGTTTCTTCAGTCTCTTTTTTATTTTTGTAATAACCCTGCATTATGTTTGGGCCTTTAGCAAGAATTTCACCATCAGATGCAATTTTAATTTCAACACCAGGGAAAGGTTTACCAACAGTCCCGAACTTATAATCATCTACTCTGTTTGCTGCAATTACGGGTGATGATTCTGTTAAACCATATCCTTCAACAATAATAATTCCAATGGCTTCGAAAAATTTTCCTAAATACATCGGAAGCGGAGCACCACCTGATATAAAAAATCTTAAATTGCCGCCTGTTTTTTCTCTAAGTTTGCTGAAAACAAGTTTATCAGCTAATTTATGTTTTAATGACATCGTAAGCGGAATATTTCCCTTCCTTTTCATTTCGGCAAATCTAACACCAACATCCATAGCCCAATAGAATATCTTTTGCTTTTTTAATGGCTGGCTTTCTACGTTCTTAATAATCTTAGAATGAATTCTTTCAAAAAGTCTTGGAACACTTGTCATAATTGTTGGTTTTATATCTATAAGATTTTGTGCAACTGTTTCAATACTTTCAGCATAGCAAACAACACACTTAGCAGCAAATGCTGTATAATATCCTGCCATTCTTTCAAAGATATGACATAGCGGTAAAAATGAAAGAAAAACATCTTTGTCCGATATAGGGAAGCAATCCAGTGCAGACTGGACATTAGAAAGAATGTTATGATGAGTAAGCACAACACCTTTGGGCTCGCCGGTTGTTCCAGAAGTATAAATTATTGTACAAATGTCTTTCGGTTGTATTGATGCAAGATTATCCTTAAGTAGTGATGGATGCTGCTTCCTGTAGGTTCTTCCCAATTCCTGAACTTTACTAAACGGCATTAAATCTTTAATGTTTGCATCAAAATCTTTTTCATTTAATAAGATGATAAACTTTAAGCTTCTGCACTTATTTCTAATTTTCATTACCTTATTAAGCTGGAATTTTGTTGAGACAATAATTCCTTTGGATTCAGAATTATTTAATATAAACTCAACAGATTCGGCAGTAAGAGATGGATAAAGAGGAACATCAACCGCGCCCAAATTTAAAATTGCCATATCACTATAAACCCACTCAGGGCGATTTTCAGAAATGATAGCAATCTTATCATCTTTTTTTATTCCGAGAGATGCAAGCCCAAAAGCAAAAGAGTCCGTTTCATCCTTAAATTGATCATAAGTTATTCCAACGTATTTACCGCTAACCTTATGTTTAAGAATAAAATTGTTTGTTTCTTTGCTGTACTCTTCGGTAAGATGTTGATAGAGTCGGGGAATAGTGGTTAAGTAATTTAAATTAGCCATATATGTGTTCTCTCTCCTTTTTAATAACGGATAATCCCCAAAATCCGTTGATTAGTTTAAGATAGCTTTTTTGTAATAATCACCTAACAATAAAATAATATCAAAACTTTAAAGAGCAAACAGGAAAAATGTAGTTAATGTAGGGATCGGTCTCCTGACCTTTATGCAAATAATAAAATAATTGCCATTTCGAAAGAAAAGAGAAATCTGCGATTGAAATGTAGGGATCGGTCTCCTGACCGATCCGCCTGAGATAAAATAAATCTTAAAAATGAATTATAGCAGTAAGAGAAAAATGGAAACACATCGGAATGGACTGGAGTCCATTCCCTACAAAAATCATCAAATCCCCAAATTGATAATCCCAACCAAAAGCCGTAATTTTTCAACTACAATTTTTAATTTTGAGGTAATATCATGTCAAACGCATATTTCAAGGTTCCGCAACCTATAAACGAACCTGTAAAAACCTACAAACCGGGCAGTCCGGAAAGAGAAGATCTAAAGAAAAAATTAGCAGAGTTAAAATCAAAACAGATTGAAGTTCCATTAATTATTGGTGGTGAAGAAGTAAAAACCGGCAACACAGAAAAAATGGTAATGCCTCATAATCACAGCCACGTGCTTGGTGTTTATCATAAAGCAGGTAAAAAAGAAGTTGATATGGCAGTTGAAGCCGCGCTTGAAGCCCGCAAAGAATGGGCTGAGATGCCGTGGGAACACAGAGTTTCAGTTTTTCTTAAGATAGCTGATTTGCTGGCAGGGCCCTGGAGATCAACAATCAATGCAGCTACTATGCTTGGACAATCCAAAACTGTTTACCAGGCAGAAATTGATTCTGCTGCTGAGCTTGTTGACTTTTATAGATTCAACAGCTTTTATATGGCTCAGTTGATGCAAGACCAGCCATTTTCTGGCAGTGGAATGTGGAATCGTTCAGAATACCGTCCATTAGAAGGTTACATTTTTGCAATCACTCCATTTAACTTTACTTCAATTGCAGGCAATCTTCCAACAGCACCCGCAATCGTTGGTAATGTAAGTTTATGGAAACCAGCATCGAGTGCGGTTTATTCAGCATATCATTTAATGAAATTGTTTGAAGAAGCCGGTTTGCCAAAAGGAGTAATTAATTTTGTGCCCGGTTCAGGCGGACAAGTTGGAACTCCTGCAATGACAAATCCAAATCTTGCAGGTGTTCATTTTACCGGATCAACAGAAGTTTTTCAGAATATGTGGAAAGTTATTTCCGATAATCTTAAGAATATGAAATATTATCCTCGCATAGTTGGTGAAACAGGTGGTAAGGATTTTATATTTGCACATCAGTCTGCAGATGTTGATGCTCTCGTTGTTGCTGCATTGCGCGGTGCATTCGAATATCAGGGACAAAAATGTTCTGCAGCTTCAAGAATGTATATTCCTAAATCTTTATGGAAAGAGTTTAAGGAAAAATATATTGCAGAAGTTGGCAAAATTAAAATGGGTGATATAGAAGACTTTACAAACTTTATGGGTGCTGTAATTGATAAAGGTGCATTTGCATCAATAACTGAATATATCAAATATGCAAAAGCTTCCAGCGAAGCAGAGATAATAACCGGCGGTAACTTTGATGATTCAAAAGGATATTTTATCGAGCCGACAACGATTGTAACCACCAATCCGAAATTCAAAACTATGGAAGAAGAAATTTTCGGTCCGGTTATGACAATGTATGTTTATGATGATAACAAACTTGATGAAACATTAACTTTGTGCGATGAAACTTCTCCTTATGCATTAACAGGTGCAATCTTCGCACAGGATAGAAAAGCAATTGTAAAAATGTCTAATCGGTTAAAAAACGCTGCAGGTAATTTTTATATTAATGATAAGCCAACAGGGGCAGTAGTTGGTCAGCAGCCATTTGGAGGCGGAAGAGCTTCAGGTACGAATGATAAAGCAGGAAGCGCAACGAATATTATGCGTTGGATGACTGCCAGAACAATAAAGGAAACTTTTGATCCTCCTAAGGATTGGCGTTATCCGTTTATGAGTGAGAAATAAAAAGCCCATCCCCGTCCCTTCCCTAAGGGAAGAGGAGGACAAGAAACTCTATTTTTTATATTAGTAAAAATACAGGATTAGTTAAATGAATGAAGAACTAAGAAATCAAATAAATAAACTCAGTGTTTCTGAAAAGATACTTTTAGTTGAAGAAATTTGGGATAGTATCGCAATTGAAGAACAATCATTTGATTTAAACGATTCACAAAAAAAAATTGTTAAAGAAAGAAGTAATTCATTCAAAACTAATCCTTCGATTGGTAGAAAATGGGAAGAAATTAGGGACGAGTTTTTAGGAAAAAATAAATGATGGTGGATGTTGTTTTTCATCCCGGAGCTGAAGATGAATTAAAAGAAGCTATTCTTTGGTATGGAAATCAACAAAAGGGACTTGATATAGAATTCGTTCGTTGTATTGATGATGCTATCCAAAAAATTAAAAGGAACCCCGGTATCTATCCAATAGAGTTTGAGAATTATAGAAAGAAAGTTGTTAGAAGATTTCCATTTAAAATAATTTATGAGATTATGGATGACCATATTTATATTTTAGCAGTTTTTCATTCAAGAAGAAATCCAAATCAAGTAAAAATAAGAAGCTAACTAAAAAATTTAAATGATTAACAAAGAGAGTAAAGATAAATGAAAATACACGAGTATCAGGCAAAAGAAACACTTAAAAAATTTGGTGTTCCTGTTCAGGATGGAATTGCAATTAAAAGCATGTTAGAGTTTGATGATGCGATTGCAAAACTCCAGGCACGCGGCATAAATCAGTACGTAGTAAAATCACAAATTCATGCAGGTGGCAGAGGCAAAGGCAAAGTTTATGATTTTAGAAATAGAGAAAATTTAGTTCTTGAAGGTGGAGTTAAATTTACAACCTCACCAGAAAAAGCGGCTGAGTATGCTGAAAAAATTCTTGGTAATGTTTTAGTTACACATCAGTCAGGTCCCGAGGGCAAAGTTGTAAAAACACTTTTCATTGCCGAAGGATTGGATTACAAAAAAGAATTATATCTCGGAATTTTATTAGATCGTTCAGTATCTAAAAATGTGATTATGGTTTCTACAGAAGGTGGAGTTGAAATCGAAAAAGTTGCGGCAGAAACTCCGGAAAAAATAATTAAAGAATGGATTGATCCATCAGTTGGATTACAGTCCTATCAGGCGCGTAAATTAGCATTTGCTTTGGGACTGGAAGGAAATGCTTTTAAAAGTTTTATACCATTTATCAAATCACTTTACAAAGCTTATGAAGCAACAGACGCATCATTACTTGAGATAAATCCTTTGGTAATTACAAATGATGATCGTGTTGTTGCACTTGATGCTAAAATGAATTTTGATGATAATGCACTTTTCCGTCATCCTGAAATTTTAGAATACAGGGATTTAGATGAAGAAGATCCACTGGAAATCGAAGCTTCAAAATATAATCTTAATTATATAAAGCTTGATGGTAATGTTGGATGCATGGTAAATGGTGCCGGACTTGCAATGGCAACTATGGATATTATTAAACTTGCCGGTGGTGAACCAGCAAACTTTTTAGATGTTGGCGGCGGAGCTAACAAAGAAACCGTTGCAAATGGATTTAAGATTATTCTCTCTGATCCAAATGTTAAAGCAATTTTAATAAACATCTTTGGCGGAATTGTTAGATGCGATAGAGTTGCACAAGGTGTTATTGATGCATCTAAAGAAATCGGTGTAAAAGTTCCAATCGTAGTTCGACTTGAAGGAACAAATGCCGCAGAAGCTGCTGAACTTTTAGATCAATCCGATTTACATTTTGAAGTTGCAAAAAGTTTGCAGGAAGCAGCTCAAAAAGTTACTTCGGTTTTAAGAGTTAATTAGTTCATATTTCGTAGCTTAGAATTCATTCTGAGATACTTTGATTATCAGTGGGATCTCAGACTAAAGTCTGAGCTACGATTTTTTTGTACAAAATATTTAACTAACTAACAAATTATCCTTACCTTGATTTTATATTTTATTAGTTATAGTTTTTCATAAAACAAATTTCAGTTAGGAGAATTAAATGTCCTTTTTCGATTCCGAATTTTCAAACGAAGAAGAATATGATCTGCCATTTAAAAATTTAGATTCAGAATTTGAATCGTGTAAGAGAATTTTGGAGAGTGGGTATATCTATGATTCAGTTGAGAGGATTGAAGATATAATTCAAGTTTTCATTGAGAATGAGCGCTATGATGATAGTCTTTTTTTAATTGAAAAACTTCTTGAAATCTTCCCATACAATTCAGAGTACTGGTTAAAGAAAGGTATAATTCTGAATTCTTTATTCCGATTTAACGATGCTTTAAGTGCTTTCGAACGTTCACTTTCACTTAATCCAAATGATGTTGAAACTTTAATAGATAAATCTACCACTGAAGAAAATCTTGGATTATTTGATAATGCACAAAATTCGTTGGAAAAAGTCCTGGATTTAGAACCGAATAATGATGATGCTTTGTTCAGTCTTGGATTATTGAATCAGCGAAAAGGCAATCTTAAAATAGCAATTGAATATTTTAATAAAGTTTTACAAAGTGATCCTGAATATTTAGAAGTTTATTATGAGCTTGGTTTTTGTTATGAGAATTCTAATCAATTAGAAAAAGCTTTAGAATCATATGATAAATTTTTGGAATTTGATCCATATAATCCTAATGGCTGGTACAATCGTGGCATTGTATTAGTTAAGATGAATAAGTTAGAACTTGGCATCAATAGTTACGATCTTGCAATATCTATAAAAGAAAATTTTTCCAGTGCGTGGTATAATAAAGGTAATGCTCTTGCAGATTTAGGTAAATTGCACGAAGCAATCAGTTGCTTCAAAAAAGCATTTGAAATTGATAAAGATGATGAGACAGCAGTTTATAATATTGCAAATATTTACGAAGAACTTGATGACCTTCCTTCGGCAATAAAATATTATACAGAATCAATAAAAATCAATGATGAATATTATGATGCATATTTATCCAGGGGATTTTGTTATGATTCTATGGGGAAGTATCAGTTAGCTTTAAAGGATTTTAACAAAGCAATTTCACTTTCACAGGATAGTGCTGAGGCATGGTATGCAAAAGCCGATTTGGAATATTCGCTAGGTAAAGTTCATGAAAGTATTTTTAGTTATAAAGAAGCTGTAAGAATTGAGCCGGATAATTATGAGGTATGGTTTAATCTTGCTGAAACTTATTTTGAAATGGGTGAATGGCTGGAAGCGTTAAAAGCTTTTGATGAATGCATCAGAATTAATCCAAAAGATGCCACATCATTTTATGGAAAAGCAAAAATAAATTTTGTATTAAGCAGAACTCAGGAAGCTATTGAGTGTTTAAAAATTGCTTTTGCCCTTGATCCGGAAATAAAAACTGAATTTGAAAAAGATTATCCGGAAATAAAGACTTCCAAATTATTTAAAAGATTATTAGGCGAATCGCTGGATAAGTGAATTTATATTAAATTATATTTATGAAAAATTCTTTTTATGCAAATACAGAGTTAATCGGGTTACTTGGCTTTCCCATAAAGCAAAGTTATTCACCTTTTATCCATAATGTAGCGGCTGAATTGACAGGCACTAAAGTTTTGTATCTGCCTTTCGAAGTTCATTCAAGTAATTTGAAAGATGCTGTAAAGGGAATGGTTGCCCTTGGAATACGCGGATTTAATGTTACCGTGCCTCATAAAGTTAAAGTATTAGATTATTTAAATAAATCATCTGAAGAAGTTACGGTAATCGGCGCTGCCAACACTATCGTAAATGATCTTGGTAAGCTTACCGGTTATAATACCGATGTGCACGGTATAAACGTATCACTAACTCCTTACAAATCTGAAATTAATGGCAATGATGTAGCTATCTTTGGCAGCGGTGGATCTGCGCGGGCAGTTATTTATACTTTGTTAAGATATTATAAACCTAAAAAAATATTTTTGATTAATCGAACCGAAGATCATTCTGAATCGCTTAAGCAGCACTTTAAAAATAAAATGCGCTTTGATGCTATCAGTACTAAAGCATTAAATGATCCCAATTCTATTGATCTTTTAAACAGTTGTTCTTTAATAGTTAACGCAACCCCTGTCGGGATGTATCCAAATGATGGGGACAGTATTATTAGTTTGCCTCAGGTTTTTGTAAAAGATCAGGTTGTATTTGATCTTGTTTATAACCCGGTAAAAACAAAATTTTTGCAATTAGCTGAAGCGAATGGCGCAAAGATAATCGGTGGGTTAACTATGCTGGTAGAACAAGCCGGCAAATCTTTTACCTTGTGGACTAACAAAGAATTTCCAACCGAAAAAGTTCAGAAAGCACTTTTATTATATTTAAGCAAATAGTATAATTACTAAAATTTTGTAAAAGCTTTTCTTAACCTTTTAACTGCTTCTTTCAGATTTTCCATAGAAGTTGAGTAAGATAATCTGACATATCCTTCCTTACCAAAAGCGATTCCCGGAACAACTGCAACATGAGCTTCATTAAGTAAAAACATGGATAGGTCAAAAGAATTATTTACTTGCATCTCATCAGAATGTTTTTGAAAATATTTAGAGATATTCGGAAACAGATAAAATGCGCCATCCGGTTTTTGACAAGTAATCCGCCCTATTGAAATTAATTCTTCATAAAGATAATCGCGCCTTTTTCTAAATTCATCCAGCATCTCACTAATAACATATTGCGGACCCGATACAGCTTCTATCGCAGCATATTGTGAAATTGATGAAGCACTTGATGTAGTATGACTTTGTATTTTATTAATAGCTGATATAATATTTTCAGGTGCGGCTGCATAACCAATTCGCCATCCGGTCATTGCATAGCTTTTTGAGATTCCATTTATCAATATTGTTTTGTTCTTTATCTCATCACTTAATGAAGCAAAACTGATGAAGCTATTATGCTCGTAAACTAATTTTTCATATATCTCATCTGCCAACACGTAAAGATTATTTTGTTTTATAATTTCTGCTAAATTTTCTAATTCGGTTTTTGAATAAAGGGCTCCGGTTGGATTTGAAGGATTACACAAAATCAGCATTTTGGTTTTTGGAGTAATTGCAGAAGCAAGCTGAGCGGCTGAAATTTTAAATCCATTAATTTCTTCAGTCTCGATAACAATCATCTTTCCACCAGCTAATTGAATCATCGATGGATAGGAAACCCAATACGGTGCAGGAACTATTACTTCATCGCCGGGATTTATAGTTGCAAGTATGCTGTTGTAAATACTCTGTTTGGCACCATTAGATACAATAATTTCATCAATCGTATAATCAAGATTATTATCTCTTTTTAATTTGGATGCAATTGCAGCTCTCAATTCAGTTGTGCCCTGATTTAGAGTGTATTTAGTTTTATTCTGATCAATTGCGTTTTTACCGGATTCTTTAATATTACTAGGAGTATGAAAATCTGATTCACCGACACTCAGATCAATTATATCAATACCTTGAGACTTTAATTTTTTTGCCTCACTGTAAATCATCATTGTTTGTGAGACTGCAATATCTTTAATCCGATCTGCTAACAAAATTTAATCCTTTAATTTTTAAGATGAATAGTAAAACAAATTTCTGATCAAATATACATTGGCTTTTATAAAATTGAAACAATGTAAAAGTGCATTGTCAATATAAAATATTATTAGTGAATTATGCGAAAAATAAATGCCTTAAATAATCTTGTTGTAAATTGAATTATTCTATTATATTTAATTAACTAATCCAATAAAAATTATCTGTAAAATGAACCATTAATTAAGTGTTATGGTTTATTCAATTGAAAATATTTTATAAAAAATTAAGGAGTACGTATATGATAATCAAAAATTTTTTATTTCTGTTTGCATTGGTCTTAACTATTAATTCATTAGCTCAGGATAAATCCTGTTGTTCTACAGAAAAAAATGTTTCCTTCACTTCTTTTTCCACGCAAAAAGAATTTAGGGATATTCATCAAACGCCTGCTGATTTTAAATTAAACGATGCAAAAGGTAGTATGATAACCTTTAAAACAAAAGATGGCAAAACTGCAAATGGTTATCTTGTTAAATCAGAGAAAAAATCTAATAAGTATATCTTTGTTTTTCATGAATGGTGGGGATTGAATGATTACATCAAGAAAGAATCTGATGAACTGCAGGAAAAACTTGGCAATGTAAATATTCTTGCTATTGATTTATATGATGGTAATGTTGCTACCAACAGAGATGATGCTGCAAAATATATGCAAGCTGTTAATCAGCAAAGAGCAATGGATATTATTAATGGTGCAATTGATTTTGCAGGAAAGGATGCACATGTTGGAACTCTTGGCTGGTGCTTTGGAGGAGGGTGGTCTTTACAAGCAAGTATAATGCTTGGCAAACAGGGAAAAGCTTGTGTTATGTATTATGGAATAATTGAGAACACTCCTGAAACATTTAAAAATTTGAATGCACCTGTACTTGGAATATTTGCTAAGAAAGATGGTTGGGTTAATCCGGAAGTTGTTGCAAATTTAGAAAAGAATATTAAAGCTGCCCGTAAAAAAATTACAGTAAAAAGTTTTGATGCTGATCATGCATTTGCAAATCCTAGTAATCCTAATTTTGATGAGAATGCAAAAACTGAAGCAAAAGCACTTACGATAAAATTTTTCAAAGAAAATTTAATGAAATAGCTAAATTTAAAAAGCCATCCTTTGTGGATGGCTTTTTAATTATTTGGATAAACTTATTTATTACTTTTTAAGCAGGTCTCTTATTTCAGTAAGTAGTTGCACATCTGCTGGTGGAGCTGGTGGTGCAGCGGGTGCTTCAACTTGTTTTTTCTTCATACTGTTCATTGCCTTAATTGCCATAAAAATAGCAAATGCAATAATTATAAAATCAATTATAGTGTTGATAAATTTTCCATAACTTAAAATTACAGCCGGTGCAGTTTCAGTTGCTTGTCTTAAAGTAATGGATAAATTACTAAAATCAACACCACCTAAAAGTACACCAATTGGTGGCATAATTACATCTCCAACAAAAGATGAAACAATTTTACCAAAGGCACCGCCTATAATTATACCTACAGCCATATCTACTACATTACCCCTCATTGCAAATTCTTTGAACTCTTTAATCATGCTCATCTTACAACTCCTCCAATAAATGAATAAATAATTTATTAGTAAATAATCCCAATGAACGATACAACAAATCTCAATAAATAAATTGCCATAAATTAAATTGCAGAAATTTATCTCATGATAAATTGATTCCCTTTTATGAGGGAATGACCTTGTGAATTTTTCAAAAGTCTCTATAAATAAAATACAGTTACTTAACTGAAGTTATGCATACTCGCAAAAACTGCATGTCATACCCGCGAAAGCGGGTATCCACTATGCTTAAATAAACGAAAAAATGGATTCCCACTTTCGTGGGAATGACAAATCAAGATCTTTTTCTGCTAAAAAGTATATATGCGTAACTTCGGTTACTTAATTCTCTTCGGTCCGGCAGCTTTTACTTCATCAGAACAGCCATCCGCAAAGAGTTTGAAGTTATCAATAAATCTTGCTGCAAGTGCATCGTACTTTTTCCAGTATTCATCTTTGTTGCCCCACGAGTTTGATGGCTCAAGTACATCTTCAGGAACTTCAGGACAAGTAAGAGGAACCTCAAATCCAAACAATTTATCTTTCCTATATTTTACTTTGTCCAGTTTACCTTCTAATGCAGCATTTAAAAGATTTCTTGTATGTCTGATACTGATTCTCTTGCCAACGCCAAACCTGCCGCCAACCCAGCCGGTATTAACAAGCCAAACATTAGCTTTATGTTTTAGCATTCTTTCTTTTAGCATTGCAGCATACTCAGATGGATGACGAACCATAAATGGTGCCCCGAAACAAGCTGAGAAAGTTATCTGTGGCTCTATTCCAAGCCCAATTTCTGTCCCGGCAATTTTAGATGTATAACCACTAATAAAATGATATTGAGCTTGTTCGGGGTTTAATCTTGCAATCGGAGGCATTACACCTGAGGCATCACAAGTTAAAAAGATAATATTTTTTGGATGCGATCTTACATATCCTTCCGGTACAACATTGGGAATAAATTCAAGTGGATATGAGCATCGGGTGTTTTCTGTAATATGATCATCATCAAGATCGATATTTCTGCTTACAGGATCATAAACAACATTTTCCAGAATTGTCCCAAATCTTCTTGTAGTAGCATAAATCTCTGGTTCCTGTTCTGCCGAAAGTCGAATAACTTTTGCATAACATCCACCTTCAAAATTAAAAACTCCTTCATTGCTCCAGCCATGTTCATCATCGCCGATTAGTCTTCTTTTTGGATCGGCGGATAATGTAGTTTTACCTGTTCCGCTTAATCCAAAGAATAATGCAACATCCTTATCTTTACCAATATTTGCAGAGCAGTGCATTGGAAGCACATCCTGAAAAGTTAACAGAAAGTTGAGCAATGTAAATACGGATTTCTTTATTTCGCCGCCATAAAGTGAATTAGCAATTATTGCGGTACGTTGGGCAAAGTTTAAAATAATTCCTGTATCGGTTCTTGTTCCATCAATTGCAGGATCAACTTTAAAACTTGGTAAACAAATAACTGTAAAATCAGGAATAAAATTTTTAAGTTCATCTCTGTCATCCGTTGTGATAAACATATTTCTTGCAAACAAACTATGCCAAGCTTTTTCAGTAATTATTCTTATTGGCATTTTATAATCCGGGTCTGCACCAACATAGCAATCCTGAACAAATAATTCTTCGCCCTGGCAAAAAGATTGAATTCTTCCCATCAACTGATTAAACTTTTCTGAACTCAATGGACGATTGTAAACGCCCCACCAGATTTTATCATTGGTAGATTGTTCCTGAACAATAAATTTATCCGCGGCCGCACGCGCAGTATGTTTTCCGGTGTTGACAATTATCGGACCCTGCTTGGAAATCTTCCCTTCGTTTCTAAAAACAATTTCTTCATATAGTGCTTCATCTGGCAGGTTCCAAAAGACTCTGTCAAGATCAGTCAATCCCTGATTCTTTAATCTGAAATCTGAAGCAAGCTCCATTGCTTGTTTTGTTGCCGGAGTATTAAATTCTAAATATTTACTCATGACCAATCCCTCACTAATTTTCTGTCGCCAATATATAGTTCGTTAGGTGAATTAGGATCAAGTGCCCACTTCATCCTTTCTATTCCGTCTTGTATATCCTTAATAGATCCGCAGTAACTTAATCTTAAAAAACCATCCAAACCAAATTCTTTACCCGGTACTGTAAGCACCTGAACTTTATCTATTAAAAATTCCGAAAGTTTATTTGAATCTTTTTCATAAGCAGAAAAATCAGCAAAGCAATAAAAAGTACCATCAGGTTTTGTTACTCTTACTCCTTCAAACGAATTTAACAGATCAATCATTACATTTCTATTATTCTCCAGAGTAGTACGTAAACTTTCCACGCCGGATTGAATTCCGTTTAGAGCAGCAGCAGCAGCTTTCTGAAGCAGTACAGAAGGACCGGAAGTTTGATGTCCCTGGATATTGCTCATTGCCTCAATTACTTTTTTATTTCCAACTGCCCAGCCAATTCTGTAGCCCGTCATTGCATACTGTTTTGAAACCCCATTTATAATAATAATCTTGGAATTTTCATCTTTCTTTTTTGCATACTTATAACAGTTAATCGGTTTTCTTCCATCAAACACAAGCCGGTGGTAGATATCATCCATAATCAACCAGAGATCCTTCTTCTCACAAAACTCAACAACCTCTGCAATAAAATCCTCACTATACATTGCCCCGGTCGGATTATTTGGACTGTTGATGATTACTGCTTTTGTATAAGAACCAACACGGTCTGTAATATCTTTTATGTTGGGATAAAATGTCCCATCTTCAGGAAGTGCAGCAACAGGTATTGCGCCAATCAATTTTGCCATGTCTGGATAACTTACCCAATAAGGAGCAGGGAACAAAACCTCTTCTTGTGGATTTAATATTGCCTGAAGCGCAACCATAAGCGCTTGCTTGGCTCCGCCTGATCCGATAACATGTTCCGGTCGTACTTTTCTTTCATAAAATTCTTCTGTGTAACGAATAATAGATTGCTTTAGTGCAGGGATACCATCGGCAGGTGCATATCTAACTTCACCTGTGTTAACATGTGATACAACTGCCAGCATTGCATCCATCGGGGCTTTTGTTTTTGGTTCACCACCGCCGAGATGAATTACGGGATCACCTTTTTCTTTTAAGATTGCAAACTTTTCATTTAGCTTTAAAGTAGGTGAGGCTTTAATAGATTTAGCAATTAAACTAAGACTCATGAATAACCTCTGATAGTGTAAATAATAATAAATTTCTTTACTGTTAAATTATTCGAGCCATTTAAGATAAGCAAGGAAAGGGGAGATTTTTAAAATCTTTTATAGTATTACAATGTTTTTCCAATCTCATATCTCTGATATTTAAAGTATTTGAGATGTTAGATTATAGAAAGCGTTATCGGTTAAATCTTGTAATTATAAAATTAATTATTTTAAAAACTTTTTCTTCAAAGCTTCATGAACGTTAGGGGGAACAAAGCTGCTAACATCAGCATGAAGAGATGCAAGATTTCTTATAACCGTAGAGTTTAGATATGTATATCTTTCGTGAGGCATTAAAAATATTGTAGTAATATCCCCGGAAAGTTTCCTGTTCATTAATGCCATTTGAAATTCAAATTCAAAATCACTTATCTGCCTTAATCCTCTTATTATGGCTGTTGCACCAACTTGCTTTGCATGTTCAACTAATAATCCATCAAAAGAATCTATAACAACTTTGGAATTAAATTCTA
>OEIU01000504.1_pt1 | contig 35605 bp, 32 predicted proteins | sample 1539221 | NCBI WGS metagenome assembly OEIU01 (sample SAMN03792071, study PRJEB22550) | activated sludge metagenome | feature: wastewater treatment plant; material: activated sludge; isolation source: Wastewater treatment plant of a petroleum refinery complex | place: Argentina: Zarate | collected...
ATGTCGGCGTCCGTGGGCTTGTGCGCGCGGGTCGGCGGAAGCGGCTCGGCCCCCGCCCCTCTGGCGAAACCGGCAGAGCCGGTTTCTGCCGGCCTCCCCCGCTTCGCGGGAGAGGGGGACGGCAAGTTCGCCGCCGTCCCGTACTTCCGCTTGCCCGCAAACCGCCCCGCCTCGTCCTCGACATCGGCCTGGCGGGCCATCGGGTCTTCGGCGAGCAGCAGTTCCGTCGCTTCCAGCCGCTTGATCTCGTCGCGCAGGCGGGCGGCTTCCTCGAATTCGAGATTGGCGGCGGCCTCGCGCATGCGCTTTTCAAGGTCCTGCAGCGTGACCTTGAGATTGTGCCCGACGAGCGGCTGCGCGGCGAGGCCGGCGTCGACCGTCACGTGGTCCTGCTCGTAGACGGACCCCAGAATGTCGGCGATGCCGCGCTTGATCGAGGCCGGCGTGATGCCGTGTTCGGCATTGTAGGCCATCTGCTTTTCGCGGCGCCTGTTCGTTTCGGCGATGGCGCGCTGCATCGAGCCGGTCTCGTGATCGGCGTAGAGGATCACGCGCCCGTCCACGTTTCTCGCAGCGCGGCCAATCGTTTGAACAAGAGAGGTCTCGGAGCGCAGAAAACCTTCCTTGTCGGCGTCGAGAATGGCGACGAGGCCGCATTCCGGAATATCGAGACCCTCGCGCAGAAGATTGATGCCGACGAGCACGTCGAAGGCGCCGAGGCGCAGGTCGCGGATGATCTCGATACGCTCGATCGTGTCGATGTCCGAATGCATGTAGCGCACGCGAACCCCGTTCTCGTGCAGATATTCGGTGAGGTCCTCGGCCATGCGCTTGGTAAGCACGGTGACGAGCGTGCGATAGCCGGCCTGCGTGACGCCGCGGATTTCGCCGAGGAGATCGTCGACCTGCGATCGCGCGGGACGGACTTCCACGGGCGGGTCGATCAGGCCGGTCGGACGGATGACCTGCTCGACGAAGACGCCGCCGGTCCGCTCCATTTCCCACGAGCCGGGCGTGGCCGAGACATGCACGGTCTGCGGCCGCATCGCCTCCCATTCCTCGAAGCGCAGCGGGCGGTTGTCCATGCACGACGGGAGACGGAATCCATATTCCGCCAATGTCGCCTTGCGCCGGAAGTCGCCGCGATACATGCCGCCGATCTGCGGCACGGTGACGTGGCTCTCGTCGGTGAAGACCAGCGCATTGTCGGGCAGATATTCGAACAGGGTCGGCGGCGGCTCGCCCGGCTTGCGGCCGGTGAGGTAGCGCGAATAATTCTCGATGCCGGCGCAAGAGCCGGTCGCCTCCAGCATTTCGAGATCGAACATGGTACGCTGCTCGAGGCGCTGCGCCTCCAGCAGGCGGCCGGCGTTGTAGAGTTCCGGCAGGCGCTGTTTCAGCTCGCGCTTGATGCCGTCGATCGCCTGGATCAGCGTCGGACGCGGCGTGACGTAGTGCGAATTGGCGTAGAGTTTCACGGTTGAAAGATCGGCGGATTTCTTGCCGGTCAGCGGGTCGAACTCGGCGATCGTCTCGACCTCGTCGCCGAAGAAGCCGATGCGCCAGGCGCGGTCCTCGTAATGGGCGGGGAACACTTCGATCGTGTCGCCCCTGACCCTGAAAGTTCCTCGCGAGAAGTCGCCCTGCGTGCGCTTGAACTGCAGGGCGACGAGATCGGCGATGAGCTGGCGCTGGTCGAGCTTTTCGCCCGCCTTCACCGAGAAGGTCATGGCCGTATAGGTCTCGACCGAGCCGATGCCGTAGATGCAGGACACCGACGCGACGATGATGACGTCGTCCCGCTCCAGCAGCGCCCGCGTGGCGGCATGGCGCATGCGGTCGATCTGCTCGTTGATCGAGGATTCCTTCTCGATGTAGGTGTCGGTGCGCGGAACGTAGGCTTCCGGTTGATAGTAATCGTAATATGAAACGAAATACTCGACGGCATTATTCGGAAAAAAACTCTTGAATTCTCCGTAGAGCTGCGCCGCCAATGTTTTATTCGGCGCAAGTATAAGGGCAGGCCGCTGTGTTTTTTCTATGACCTGCGCCATCGTGAAGGTTTTGCCGGAGCCGGTGACGCCGAGCAGCACCTGGTCGCGCTCGTGTTGCCCGACGCCGGCGACGAGTTCCGCGATGGCGTTGGGCTGGTCGCCCCGGGGTTCGTAGTCGGAAACGATTTCGAATCGAACGCCGCCTTCGGATTTTTCCGGCCGTTGCGGCCGGTGCGGCGTCCAAGGCGCTTTCTGGCGAAGATTGGGATCGCCGAGTTCGAGCAGCGCTTTCAGCGATTCGACCGTCGCCGTCGCGCCGGAGAAACCGGCGGGCCCGTCGGCGACGAAAGTCGCCTGCGGCGCTTGGCCCATGCCTCGGCCCGGCTCCGGCGTGAGCGCGGGATTGAGCAGCGCGGAGAGATGCTCGTCGAGCGGGGTGACGTCGGGCCGTGCGGCTTTGGCGCGGCTGGGCTTGGTCGGCTTGCGAGGCGGCATGCCGCAAATATGGGACCGGCCTGCACGCCTTCAAAGCGATGATTTCAGGAAACCGGCAAAAGAAAACGCCCGACCCCCGAGGTTCCGTTCCTCGGCAAGGTCCACGCGGCCAAGAAAGCGCGGACCCGGGTCGGGCGGTTCCGTAACGGAACGTGGTCAGCCGCTCACGGCCGCACCAGCGCTCCATAAACCGTCGTGTTCGGCTCGACGTGCTCGATGGCGGCCGTCATGGAATGTTTCGGCGCGCTGCGCATCGAATAGGCGACAGCGCCGACGCCGAACGCGAGCGCCGCGATCAGCGCGAGCGAGACATTGAACTGGCGGCGAGCGGCTTCCGCATCGCAACCGCGGGAGAAACCGGCTTCTGGCGCCTTGTCGAAATGATCTACGACCGACATGTCAGCCATCCCTGAACTCTGTTGTTCGAAACCGTTGAACCCGGCTTCGAAACTCACCCTATCGACCCGACCCCGCGCCTGATGTGCGTTTTGGCGCCTCTCGAACGGCGTCCGCATCTGTGGCTTATTTATTACACTCAAGCGAAAAAACCGCCTGAATGATAAAATGAGCCTATGCGGCCGGAAGTCAATCGACGGCGAGCCGTCTCACACTCTTGTGAACGGCGTGGACGGCGGTTGGTTTCATCCCGCTGCGAAATAATTTGCGCTCCGGATGCGAAGCTCTATGGTGCGCCGCCGCGGGCCAGGCCGGCCCGGGCCTTTCTCGAACCGGAGACATCGACCCATGGCGTTTCTCGCCGATGCCCTTTCTCGCGTGAAGCCTTCCGCCACCATCGCCGTGACGCAGAAAGCCCGCGACCTGAAAGGCCAGGGTCGCGACATCATCTCGCTGTCGGTCGGCGAGCCGGATTTCGATACGCCCGACAACATCAAGCAGGCGGCGATCGACGCCATCCGCCGCGGCGAGACCAAGTATCCGCCCGTCTCGGGCATCAACCCGCTGCGCGAGGCGATCGCGGCCAAGTTCAAGCGCGAGAACAATCTCGACTACAAGCCGGGCCAGGTCATCGTCGGCACCGGCGGCAAGCACATCCTGTTCAACGCCTTCATGGCGACGCTCAATCCGGGCGACGAGGTGATCGTCACGGCGCCCTATTGGGTCAGCTATCCGGAAATGGTCGCGCTCTGCGGCGGCACGGCTGTCGTCGTGCAGACGAAGATGGAGCACGGCTTCAAGCTACAGCCGGAAGACCTCGAGCGCGCGATCACGCCGAAGACGAAATGGGTCGTGCTGAACTCGCCGTCGAACCCCTCGGGCGCGGCCTACACGCGCGAGGAGCTGAAGAAGGTCACCGACGTGCTGGCGCGCCATCCCCATGTCTGGGTTCTGCCTGACGACATGTACGAGCACCTGACCTACGGCGATTTCAAATTCGTCACGCCCGCCGAGATCGAGCCCGCGCTCTACGATCGCACGCTCACCATGAACGGCGTGTCGAAAGCCTACGCCATGACCGGCTGGCGCATCGGCTACGCCGCCGGCCCGGAAAAACTCATCAAGGCCATGGACATGATCCAGGGCCAGCAGACGTCCGGCGCCTGCACGATCGCGCAATGGGCCTCGGTCGAGGCGCTCAACGGTCCCCAGGATTTCATCGCGACCTCGCGCAAGGCCTTCCAGGCGCGGCGCGACCTCGTGGTGTCCATGCTCGGCCAGGCCAGGGGCCTGAAATGCCCGAGCCCGGAAGGCGCCTTCTACGTCTTCCCGAGCTGCGCGGAGACGATCGGCCGCAAGACGCCGTCGGGCAAGACGATCCAGAGCGACCAGGATTTCGTGACCGAGCTTCTGGAGGCCGAGGGCGTCGCCACCGTGCAGGGCTCGGCTTTCGGCACGGGTCCGAACTTCCGCGTCTCCTACGCGACCTCGGACAAGCTGCTGGAAGAAGCCTGCACGCGCATCCAGCGCTTCTGCGCGAGCCTCGCCTAGGAACCCACAGCTTCCGCATTGTGCGTTTTGGCGCCGCCCCCGACGGGGCGGCGTTTTCTTTTGGCTGCGGCCAAGGTTCGTCAACGCGCATCATGCAAACGGGAGCGCCCCATGAAATTCGTGACCAAGACCATTCTCGCCGCGATCCTCGTCGCCGGCGCGCTTCCGACCCTGCCTGCGGGCGCCGCTGAGACCACGCGCGTCGGCGCGCTCGAATGCGACGTGTCGGGCGGCGTCGGCATCATCATCACCTCGAGCAAGGCGCTCGACTGCTGGTTCTTCCGCGACGACGGCGCGGCCGAGCATTACGTCGGCACGATCTCGCGCTTCGGCGTCGCGCTCGGCGCGACGGGGCCCGGCCATCTCGATTGGGCGGTGTTCGCGCCGACGGTCGGCCTGCATTCGGGCGAGCTTGCCGGCGATTACGGCGGCGTGGGCGCCTCGGCGACGGCGGGCGTGGGCCTCGGCGCCAACATGCTCGTCGGCGGCTCCGGCCGGTCGTTCAATCTCCAGCCCTTCTCCATGCAGGCGCAGGTCGGCGTCGACGTCGCCGCGGGCGTCACCGCCATGGCGCTCGAATATGCGCCGCCGCCGCCGGCTGCGGGCAAGCCGCGGGCGCGCCGTCACAGAAGGTGATGTTTTCACGGCCTATGTCCTTGATCCGGCGTCTTGCCATCGGCGCGCGTCGGTGAAACGATCCTGACCGACGGCGCCGGACGCCGCAGCTTCCGGCGCCGTCACGGCCACGGAGCGTTACAATGAGCGACACGCCCGCCAACGGCGGCAGAAGAGCGATGGGACCCCGGCTGATTGCGCTTGTGGGTCCCTTCCAGAGCGGCAAAACCACCTTGCTCGAAAGCATCATGGCGCGCGCCGGCGCCATATCCCGCCAGGGCAATGTGCGCGACGGCTCGTCCGTCGGCGATTCCAGCGCCGAGGCGCGCGCCCATGCGATGAGCGTGGAGGCCAATATCGCCACCGCCGATTATCTCGGCGACCGCTACACGTTCGTCGACTGCCCCGGCTCGATCGAATTTTCCAACGAGATGCGCGACGTGCTGCCGCTCTGCGATGCGGCGATCGTCGTCTGCGAGGCGGACCCGCGCAAGATGCCCGCCCTGCAGCTCATTCTGCGCGAACTCGAGGAACTCGGCTTCCCCCGCCTCATCTTTCTCAACAAGATCGACGCCGCCACGCAGCGCGTGCACGAGACGCTGGGCCTGTTGCAGCCCGCCTCGCGCGCGCCGCTGCTGCTGCGCCAGATTCCGATCTGGCAGAACGGCATCGCCACCGGCTTCATCGACCTCGCGCTCGAACGCGCCTTCGTCTACCGCGAACACGCGCCGTCGACCATCATCGATGTCCCCGCGGGCGACCTGCCGCGTGAAAAGGAAGCGCGCTACACGATGCTGGAGAAGCTCGCCGATTACGACGACGCGCTGATGGAGGAATTGATTTCCGACATCGAGCCGCCGCGCGATCAGGTGTTCGACGATCTCGCGCGCGAATTGCGCGACGGCCATGTCGTGCCGATGCTGATCGGTTCGGCCGAGCGCGGCAACGGCGTGACGCGCCTGCTGAAGGCGCTGCGCCATGAATCGCCCAACATCGCGCAGACCCGCGCGCGCCTGGGCGTCGCCGACGCCGGACCGGCGATCGGCCAGTCCATGCGGACGGTGCACACGGCGCACGGCGGCAAGCTGTCGATCGTGCGCGTTCTGCGCGGGTCCTTCGCGGATGGGGCGACGGTTCTCGGCGCCAACGGCGGCGAGGATCGCATCGCCTCGCTCTCGCGCATGATCGGCTCCGCCTCCACCAAGGTCGGCAAGGCCGAGGAAGGCGACACGTTGGCCTTCGGCCGCCTCGATCACATCGCCTCGGGCGAGACGATCGGCGACATCAAGGGCGGCAGGCCGCAGCAGATTTCCGGCCGTCCGCCGACGCCGCAGCCCGTGCATGCGCTGTCGCTCGCGATCAGGGATCGCAAGGACGAGGTCAAACTCGCCGCCGCCATGGCGAAACTGACGGAGGAGGATTCCTCGCTCGTCTTCACGCAGGATCAGCAATCCGGCGAGATGAAACTGTCGGGCCAGGGCGAGATGCACCTGCGCGTCGCGCTCGAACGCCTGTCCGCGCGCTTCGGCGTGACGGTCGAGGCGAAGAAGAGCGGCGTCGCCTATCGCGAGACCATCCGCCACACGGCGCATGTGCGCGGCCGCCACAAGAAGCAGTCCGGCGGCCACGGCCAGTTCGGCGATGTCGTGATCGACGTGCGGCCGCAGGATCGCGGCGCGGGCTTCGCCTTCGAGGAGAAGGTGCACGGCGGCTCGGTGCCGCGGCAATATTTCTCCTCCGTCGAGGCCGGTTGTCGCGACGCCTGCGCGCAGGGGCCGCTCGGCTTCCCGGTCGTCGACGTCGCCGTCACGCTGGTCGACGGCTCCTACCACACGGTCGACTCGTCGGACATGGCCTTCCGCACGGCCGCGCGCATCGGCATGCAGGAGGCGCTGGAGAAATGCGGGCCGGCGCTGCTGGAGCCGATCCTGGCCGTTTCCGTCGCGGTGCCGAGCGAGGCCATGTCGCGGGCGACCGCCATCGTCTCGGGCCGGCGCGGACAGATCCTCGGCTTCGACGGCCGGCCCGGCTGGGAAGGCTGGGACGTGCTGGAGGCGCAGATCCCCGAAGCCGAAATGGGCGGCCTGATCGTCGACCTGCGCTCGGCGACCTCGGGCGTCGGCTCCTATACGTGCAAATTCGACCATCTCGCCGAGGTCGTCGGCAAGCACGCCGACGCCATCGTCGCGGCAAGGGCGAGCGAGAAGGTCAACGGGCATTAGAGTGTCGACAAAGGATGGCTAGCCGCCACGCCGCGGCGACTTCGGGAGCGTCCGGGCCTCTTTGGCTAGCGCTGCAATGCGCTCGTCGGCTTCTTGCCGCCGGGCGATCGTCCGTCGCTGATCAAATTTCTCGTACTCCGCTTCGGCGGCCTTGTCGGCTTGCGACCTGCTGATGCGACCGCCTCCGCGAAGTACGGCGCGTCCCAACTGAGCCAGCTGACGCTCCAGCAGTTCCTGCGCATCCCGCATGACGACAATTCGACCGATGTCGAGCTGGTCCTCGAAAATGTCCAGCAAGATGGTCGTGAGACGGTTCAGTTCTCGAATCTCGGCTTCGGCAAGATAGTTCTTCGACACCGTCACGTCGCTTTTGCGAATGTTGTCATTGGGCCAAGTTTGAAGGCCCATGTTCTCGAGACGATGATCCGCGCGGCCAGCGATGATCTCGGCAGGCGTTTGGCTTACAACGGCATAGACCAGCTTGGCCTGCGTGTGCTGGTAGAATTCCCGAGACGCCTCGGACGCGGGATCGTAATCTTGGCACATCGAACAGATGCGCTTAAGCTCGCGATAAACATTTGCTTCGTCCGACCGAATGTCGCGAATGATCTCGCGAAGCTCGGCGATTCGATCACTATTCTCCGGTTGCTTGAGGCGGACCGCGTCAACGACAAAACCCTTCTTGGCGAACTGAACCAGAATTTCGGTGGCCCATCGCCTGAAGACGGTCGCCTGAGCCGAGGAAACTCGATAACCGACAGAGATCACCGCATCCAAGTTGTAATGCTCTAGCTGCCGCTCGACTTGTCTGGCCCCCTCCTGTCGAACTTGTGCAATTTTTGCACTTGTTCCCTCTTGGCTCAGTTCGCCCTCGGCATAGACGTTCGCCAGGTGCTTACCGACCACAGACCGGTCGACGCCAAACAGATGCGCGATCTGTGCCTGGGTCATCCAGAGGTCGTCGCCTTCATAGCGTATGTCCAGCTTAAGGCCCTGCCTTCCGGCATAGACCAAGAACCGGTCCCCGCTTTCGTCTTCGATCAAGTGAACTGGCTCGTTGTCCATGCGCGCAGCGCGCCTCCGACTCGCTGAAATCGAGAACATTATAGCAACATTTGGGAGACTGACCGAGCTTCTCCCATTACCAACATTTAATCCGCCGCCCTCTGGACGCTCTCCAAATGTAAATGTAAATTACATTCATATCGGCGGCCAACAGGGGCCCGGCCGATGGAGAGGAACATGAGCGTCTATCAAGGCACATTCGATGGTTCGGCCAATCCCGGCGGCCGCCGTTCGCGGCGGGTGCGCTGGCGGGGCGTCGAGCTCTTCGCGATGATCCTCGGCTTCATCGTCTTCTGGCCGATCGGCCTCGCCATTCTCTTCCTGAAGATCTGGCAGAAGCGCGAAGGCCGTCCGGATCAGGATCTGGTCGATTTCGTTCAGGAAAGGGGTTCGGAAATGCGCGGACGTTGCATGGCGAAGCGCGCCCAATGGAGCGCCGCCGATTGGGGTCGCAGCGAATGGAAACCTTTCTCTAGCCCGCGCCCGACCGGCAACAGCGCCTTCGACGACTGGCGGTCGGCGGAACTCGCCCCCCTCGAGGAAAAGCGCCAGAAGCTCGTCCAGGCCCAGCGCGATTTTGCCGGGCATCTCGACAAACTGCGCCGCGCCCGCGACCGTGAGGAATTCGATCGCTTCATGAACGAGCGACGCGCGCAGCAGAACCAGACGGATCAGGGTCCGCAGATCTGATCCTTCCTTCCGCATCAGGCGCCGGCGGTCCTCCGCCGGCGTCTTTTTTTACGTTTTGCGATGGCTACGCCGACCCGGTCGAAGCCGGCGCGTGGCGCCGCCGTCCGGCGGCGTAAACGAAACACTCCGACAAATTCGATGCGTTAACCTTCTTTTTTTCACGACCGTTAACGCGCCTGCCGCATCGCTACGCAGATGGCGCGTCGCGTATTGCCATATCTCGCCCTTGGCGTTCTCTTGTCGCTCCTGTCGGCCTGCTCGGTCTACGACAGGCCGAAGCGGCCGGCTTGGCGCACGGCCGCGGAGAACGCCTGCTTCGCCGAAAAGCGCGTGCAGGTCTCGGCCTATGTGCAGCCCGCGCCGGAAATCAGCGGGCCCGGCATCTGCGGCCTCACGCGGCCGCTGCACGTCACCGCCCTGCAGGGCGGCACGGTCAAGCTCAACTCGCGCATGACGCTCGACTGCTCGATGGTCGCCGAACTCGACGACTGGGTCGGCTCCACCCTGCAGCCTGCCGCGCAGGCGCGTTTCGGCCAGCCGGTCGTGCAGATCAACACGATGGGCGCCTATTCCTGCCGCGGCATGAACAACCAGATCGGCGCGCGCCTGTCGGAACATTCCTTCGGCAACGCCATGGACATCGGCGGCTTCGTGCTCGCCGACGGCCGCTCCATCGTCATCCGCCGCGACTGGACGCGCGGCGACGAGCAGACCAAGGCCTTCCTGCGCGAGGCGCAGGGCGGCGCCTGCGATCGCTTCACCACGGTGCTGGCGCCGGGCTCCAACGCCTTTCATTACGACCACATCCATGTCGATCTCGCCATGCACGGCTCGAGCCGCAAGGGCCTGCGCCGCATCTGCAAGCCGGCGATCCCGACACTCTCGCCCGCCCCCGACCGCGACAATCTGCCGGAGGCGCCCGATCTCGAGGAAGAGACCGACATCGCGCAGGTCAAGCGTCTGCCGGGCGACAATACCTACGCCATGCATTCGGGACCGAGCGTCGGCCTGCCGCCGGAGCCGCCGCGCCGCGAGAAGGCCTTCGATCCCGCAAGCGTGCAGCGCGCGCTGGCGCTCAGTCCGCATGGGTTGCGGCCGCCGGCCACGATCCGGGACGACGGCGCTTTCGATCCCGGCGACGACGCCGAACCGACCGGCGCGATCCGCTGACGCCGCGGAAGCTCACGAAGAGTTGAACGCCCGCGCCGACCGCGTTGCGGCGCCACGCGACGGCAAGCAACGGAAACATCGTGGACTCCACGCCGCCGCGCCGCAGCGGCGCATCGCGGAATTGCGGACAATTTGATTTGCGTGTTGCAAACGCATCGGCGACCCTGCGGCCTTCCGGATCGCTCGGGAGGCCGCCATGGGAAGCTACCGGATATGGGTGCGGCGCGATGGCGCGCTGTCTGAATTCAGCGTCGGCGTTCACGATGAATCCTGTCGCGCGGTCGCGCACGCGGACGCCCTGAGCACGCTGCACGCCAAGAAGGTCGCGCGCGACCTCATCACGCTCGTGCAGCGGCGCGACCCCCAGGGGATTTTCACCGTCCGGCGCAATTTGCGGTCGTCCGTCTGACTTTTGCGGCGCGCCGGTCGAATTGGCGCCACAAGCCATGCGCAATATCCTGCGCACGCACGTTTTCGCATTCGCAGGATACCGGATGACCGCCGCAACGCTCGCCTTTCGTCCCCCGGCGCCCACGCCGCGCGAAACGCCGCTCGGCGTGTTCGGCATGATCGCCGCGCTGCGCCGCAATCCGATCGAGATCTGGACCCGCCGCCATTACGAGGAGCCCGTGCTCGTCGGCCGCTCCATCCTCGGCGAACGCGCCGTGGTGAGCGACCCCGCGGGCGTGCGGCGCATCTTCCTCGACAACGCGGCCAACTACCGCAAGGACGATCTGCAGTTGCGCGTGCTGAAGCCCGGCCTCGGCGAGGGCCTGCTGACGGCCGAAGGGGAAAGCTGGCGCGCCCAGCGGCGCTCGCTCGCGCCGCTGTTCACGCCGCGTCAGGTGTCCGCCTTCGCCGAAGCCATGGCCGCCTCGACCCGCGAAGGCGTTGCGCGCCTGTCGCGGCGCCGGCCCGGCCAGCGCGTCGACATGCACGAGGAAATGTCGCGCCTGACTCTCGAAATCCTCGAGCACACCCTGTTCTCGCAAGGGCTGGGGCGCGACACGAGCGAGTTCCAGAGCGCGGTCAACCGCTATTTCAACACGGTCGGCCGGCTCGATCCCTTCGACCTGCTGGGTCTGCCGCAATTCCTGCCGCGCCTCGGCCGCATGCGCGGGCAGAAGACGCTCGAATGGTTCGCCGGCGCCGTCGACGACATCATCGCCGCGCGCCGCAAGCTGATCGCCGGGGGCGACGCCGCGCCGCGCGACATACTCACGCTGCTTCTCCAGGCGCAGGACCCGGAAACCGGGCGCGGCATGCGCGAGGAGGACCTGCGCTCCAACATCGTCACCTTCATCGGCGCCGGCCACGAAACCACGGCCAACGCGCTCACCTGGACCTTCTACCTGCTGTCGCAGGCGCCCGACTGGCGCGCCGAGGTGGAGGCCGAAGCCGACGCGCAGTTGAACGCCGGGCCGATCGAGGAACTGGCCGACCGCATGCCCGTGACGAAGGCGGTCCTCGAGGAATCGTTGCGCCTCTATCCGCCCGCCGCCTTCCTCAGCCGCGCGGCGATCGCCGACGACGTCATCTGCGGCAAGAAGATCAGCGCGGGTTCGGTCGTCACCGTCTCGCCCTTCCTGCTGCATCGTCACAAGACGCTATGGGACCGGGCCGACGTCTTCGATCCCGCGCGCTTTCTCGGCGAGAACCGCGAGCGCATCGACCGTTTCGCCTACATTCCCTTCGGCGCGGGCCCGCGCGTGTGCATCGGCATGGGCTTCGCCATGCAGGAGGCGATCATCGTGCTCGCCCATCTCACGCGCGCATTCCGCTTCGATCTCGCGCCGGGCCACGTCGTGCGGCCGGTCCAGCGCATCACGCTGCGCCCGCAGGGCGGCATGCCCATGCTGGTCGCGCCCCGCCAATAGAGACTTCGCAACAAGGCTCAGCCTGCGCTATGAACGCGCAGCATGTCGCATCGCAAGATCAACGGGCCGAGAATGCGCCGCCTCAATCTGGGCGGGCGCGAAGTCGAGTCGGTTGGCCTCGAAGCGGATTTCTGGTCGGATTTCGCCCACCGCAGCCTCACCGTCAGTTGGCCCGTCTTCTTCCTCGGCGCGACTCTCGCCTTCCTGTCGCTCAATTGCGTCTTCGCCACGATCTATTCGCTCGGCGACAGGCCGATCGCCAACGCCGACGGCGATTTTCTGCATTACCTCTTCTTCAGTATCCAGACGCTGACGACCGTCGGCTACGGCGGCATGTATCCGCAATCGATCTACGGCCATGTCGTCGCGAGCGCCGAACTCTATACCGGCGTTTTCACCACGGCGCTGCTGACCGGCCTCATCTTCTACCGCTTCTCGCGGCCGCGCGCGCGCATCCTGTTCGCCGAGCGCGCCGTCGTCACGACGCATGACGGCAATCGCAGCCTGATGCTGCGCGCGGCGAACGAGAGGCTCAACGCCATTTCCGCGCCGGTCGCGAAAGTCTGGCTCTCGACCACCATCAGGACTGCGGAAGGCGAGACCTTCCGGCGCTTCGCCGAATTGCCGCTCCTGCGCGCGCAATCGCCGCTGTTCGTGCTGAGCTGGACGATCATCCACGCCATCGACGAGACGAGCCCGCTGTTCGGCATGGACGCCGCCGCGCTCGAAGCGGCGGAAGGCTCCATCGTCGTCATGATCGAGGGCTACGACGAATCCGCCGCGCAGACCGTGCGCGCGCGAAAGACCTATCTCTCGCCCGAGATCGCCTTCGACCACCGCTATGTCGATGTGCTGGAGCCCGGCGACAGCGATCGCGTGCGCATCAACTACCTGAAGTTTCATCTGACGGAGCCCGACACGTGACGCCCGTCATCGGCGCGTCATAGGCTGCTGGCGTTAACACTCGCTTCGATGGCCGCCGCCGGCCCGTCGCTCCGCGGGGCGGCCGGCGGACCCGTTCTTCCGGGAGGAGGGGACATGGAAAAGCTCGCACTGGCCTTCACGCTGCGCTACCTGCCCCTGACGCTTTCCGTCCTCGGCGCGCCATTCTTCCTTCTGGTGGCGATGGTCTCGCCGATCTTCGGCGGCTTCTTTCTGTTGCTGGCGGCCATATCTCTCGGCCTGACCGCGCTCGGCGTCCGCGATCTCCTGCAGCCGCGCCACGCCATCCTGCGCAGCCACCCGATCTCCGCGCATCTGCGCTTCCTGCTCGAAAAGATCCGGCCGGAAATCCGGCAATATTTCTTCGAGGACGAAAAGACCGGCGCGCCCTTCTCGCGCGACAAGCGCGCGCTCGTCTACCAGCGCGCCAAGGGCGAGCTGGACAAGCGGCCCTTCGGCACCGAGCTCGACGTCTATGCCGAGGGCTTCGAGTTCGTCCGTCATTCCGTCGCGCCGACGACGCCGAGCGAGGAGCCGCATCGCCTGAAGATCGGCGTCGATTGCGCGCAGCCCTATTCCGCCTCGATCCTCAACATCTCCGCGATGAGCTTCGGCGCGCTCAGCGCCAACGCCATCCGCGCGCTCAACGCCGGGGCGAAGCGCGGCGGCTTCGCGCACGATACCGGCGAGGGCGGCGTCAGCCCCTATCATCGCGAGAACGGCGGCGACCTCATCTGGGAGATCGGCTCCGGCTATTTCGGTTGCCGCGCGGCCGACGGGCGCTTTTCGCCGGACCTGTTCGCGAAGATGGCCGTCGATCCGCAGATCAGGATGGTCGAGCTGAAATTGAGCCAGGGCGCCAAGCCCGGCCACGGCGGCGTCCTGCCCGCCGCGAAGCTGACGCCGGAAATCGCCGCGATGCGCGGCGTGCCGATGGGCGCCGATTGCGTTTCGCCGGCGCGCCATTCCGCCTTTTCGACCCCGGTCGAGCTCGTCCGTTTCGTCGATGAGATGCGCCGCCTGTCCGGCGGCAAGCCCGCGGGCTTCAAGCTCTGCATCGGCCAGCCGGTCGAGTTTCTCGCCATCTGCAAGGCCATGCTGGAGACGGGGCTGACGCCGGACTTCATCGTCATCGACGGCAAGGAAGGCGGCACGGGCGCGGCGCCGCTCGAATTCATGGATCACCTCGGCATGCCCATGCGCGAGGGCCTGAGCTTCGCGCACAATGCGCTGGTCGGAATCGGCTTGCGCGAAAAAATCCGGATCGGCGCGGCGGGCAAGATCGTCAGCGCGTTCGACATCGCCCGTGCGATCGCGCTCGGCGCCGACTGGTGCAACGCCGCGCGCGGCTTCATGTTCGCGCTCGGCTGCATCCAGTCGCAATCCTGCCACAACGACAGGTGCCCGACAGGCGTGGCGACGCAGGACCTCGACCGCATGCGCGCGCTCGTCGTGCCCGACAAGGCCGAGCGCGTCTATCGCTTCCATCGCTCGACGCTGATGACGCTCGCCGAACTCACCGCCGCAGCGGGCCTCGACCACCCCAGCGATTTCACCGTCGCGCATTTCGCGCGCCGCGTGTCGCCGCGCGAGATCGTCGGCTTCGAGGAGCTTTATCGCCCGCTGGAGTCCGGCGCGCTGCTGAACGGTTGCGACGACCCGCGCTTCCGCAACGCCTGGGCGAAGGCGCGGCCGGACAGTTTCGCGCTCGCGTGACGTCAGCGCGCGCCGTAGGACTTCAGGAACACACGCGCCGCCGCGTCCACGGTCGCCTGGATTTCCGCGCGCGGGGGCTTCGGTTGGGCGGTGAACAGCATCTTCTTGAACAGGACGCCCTGCGCGAGATTGAAGAATTGCTCGGCGGCCAGCTCGAAATTTTCGATGACGAGTTCGCCCCTGGCCGCGCGCCGCTCCAGAAAGTCCGCGAACCGGCGATGGCCGTATTCCGGTCCCGCCTCGTAGAAGGCGCGTCCGATCTCCGGAAACCTGGGCGCGACCGCCGCGATCGTCCGCGTCTGCGCGACATGGGCGGGCTCGAGGATGACATCCATGAGCGCGAAACCGATGCGCGGAAGAACCTCGTCGATCGGCCCGTCGGGGTCGTCGTAGATCGACAGCTGCTCCGCCTGCTGGCGCTTGTCCTCGCGGATCAGCGCCGTGAACAGCGCGTCTTTCGACGGAAAGTAGGAGTAGATCGTGCCTTTCGAGACGCCGGCCTCGCGCGCGATATCGTTCATCGAGGCCGCGTCGAAACCCTCGGCGAGAAAGATCGTCCGCGCGCCGTCCAGGATCTGGCGGGCCTTGGCGTTGTCCAGCGGATTGGCGGCGTGGGCTCCGGCCTCCGCCTCGAGGTCGGTCTGCGCTTCCTCCAGCCCGGGATTATGTTCGCGTGTGAAAGTCATTCATGCTGACTGAACGGTTCGGTCAGGCTTGATCTAGTCCCCGCGCGCATGGTAGTCAAGCTTGACCGCACCGTTCGGTCATTGCGGCGACGGGCAGGGGTCGCTCGCTTTTCCTTCACCCTCTTGGCCTAACTTGCGATCGCACATGACCGAACAGATTCCGAAGGAAAGGTTCGAGCGGCTGGCCGATCCGGTCGCCGCCGACGCCGCCCGTGCCCCGACCGCAAGCGACACTGCGCCATCGCCGCCCGCCGGCAGGCGGCGCAGGGTGGTCGCGATCCTCGTCCTTGCCGCGGTGGCGGCCGGCCTGTGGTATGGCTATCGCTATGTGACCGAAGGTCGCTTCATCGTCGCGACCGACGACGCCTATGTGAAGGCCGATGTGGCGACCATTTCCGCCAAGGTCGGCGGCAACATCCTCAGCGTTCCCGTCGTCGACAACCAGCAGGTCAAGGCCGGCGACACGCTGGTCGAGATCGACCCCATCGACTACAGGCTGGCGCTCGCCTCCGCCGCGCGCCGCATCGACACCCAGTCGGCCACCATCGCCCGCATCGACGCGCAGCGCGTCGGCCAGGAGGCCGCCGTGTCTCAGGCGCGCGCGCAATTGACCGCCGCCGAAGCGGATCAGGTGCGCGCCGCTTCCGAATTCGAGCGCGCCGCGACGCTGGTCGAACGGAAATTCGCGACCCCGCAGCGCCTCGATCTCGCGCGCGCCGACCGGGATCGCACCACCGCAGCCGTCGCAGGCGCGAAAGCGGCCGTCGCCGGCGCGGAAGCCGCGCTCGCCGTCCTGCGTGCGCAGGAGACCGAAGCCGAGCGCATGCGCGACGAATTGCGCGTGGCGCAGGACAAGGCCCAGCGCGATCTCGACTTCACCATCGTGCGCGCGCCCTTCGACGGCGTCGTCGGCAATCGCGCGGCGCAATTGGGCGCGCTCGTCGCGCCGGGCACGCGGCTGATGTCGCTCATCCCGCTCGACACCGCCTATGTCGAGGCCAATTTCAAGGAAACGCAACTCGGCGCCCTGAAACCGGGGCAGAAGGCCATGCTCGTCGTCGACGCCTATTCGAAGCAGGAGATCGAAGGCGTGGTCGAGAGCGTCGCGCCGGCGTCCGGCGCGCAATATTCGATGCTGCCGCCCGAGAACGCGACCGGCAATTTCACCAAGATCGTGCAGCGCGTGCCCGTGCGCATCCGCGTGCCGGCCGAGGTCGCCAAATCCGGCATCCTGCGGCCGGGCATGTCGGTCGTCGTCGACGTCGACACCCGCGCCTCGAAGAACTGACGCCATGTCGGCCGTCGCCTCCGCGCCGGGCCCGGCGGCGGCCTACGTCCTGCCGGAGCAGCGGTTCGACGCCAGGCGCGTCATCGCCTTCGTCGGCATGGTGTTCGGCATGTTCATGTCGATCCTCGACATCCAGATCGTCTCGGCCTCGCTCGGCGAAATCCAGGCTGGCCTGTCGGCCGGCGCCGACGAAGTCACCTGGGTGCAGACGAGCTACCTGATCGCCGAAGTGATCATGATCCCGCTGTCGGGATATCTGTCGCGCGCCTTCTCCACGCGCATCGTCTTCACGGTCTGCGCCGGCGGCTTCACGCTGACGAGCTTCCTGTGCGCCCAGTCGACGTCGATCGACCAGATGATCTTCTTCCGCACGCTGCAGGGCTTCATCGGCGGCGGCATGATCCCGACGGTCTTCGCCAGCGCCTTCACGATCTTCCCGCCGGAGAAGCGCATCATCATCCAGCCGGTCATCGGCCTCGTCGCGACCTTGGCGCCGACCATCGGCCCGACGGCGGGCGGCTACCTGACCGACGTCTTCTCCTGGCATTGGCTGTTTCTCGTCAACATCATTCCGGGCGTCGGCGTCACGCTGATTTCGTGGTTCCTGATCGACTTCGACGAACCCAATCTCAAACTGCTCGAGGGCTTCGACTGGAGCGGCCTGATTTCCATGGCCGTCTTCCTCGGCGCGCTCGAATACGTGCTGGAGGAAGGCCCCTCGAAGAACTGGTTCGAGGAAAGCGCCATCGTCTACGCCGCCTTCGCGTCGGCCCTCGGCGCCTGCATCTTCTTCTGGCGCTCCTACGTCTCGAAAAATCCCGTCGTCGATCTCAAGATCCGCAACGGCAGTTTCTGGGCCGGCAGCACCTTCTCCTTCGTGCTCGGCATCGGCCTCTACGGCCTCACCTACATCTATCCCGTCTATCTCGCCCGCGTGCGCGGCGACACCGCGCTGCAGATCGGCGAGACCATGTTCGTCACCGGCATGACGCAGATGCTGTCCGCGCCATTGATCGGCCGCGTGATGACGCGCGTGGACGCGCGCATCCTGCTGGCGATCGGCTTCATGAATTTCGCGATCAGTTGCTGGATGATGAGCTATGTGACGAAGGACTGGGATTTCTGGGAATTGTTCATTCCGCAGATTTTCCGCGGCTCCTCGCTCATGCTGTGCATGATCCCGATCAATTCGGTCGCCATGGGCACGCTCGCGCCGCACGAGATGAAGAATGCGTCCGGCCTGTTCAATCTCACGCGCAATCTCGGCGGCGCGGTCGGCCTCGCCATCATCAACACGTTCATCAACAATCGCTGGGACCAGCATCTGACGCGCCTGCGCGAGCAGGTGACCTGGTCGTCCGAACGCGCGCAGCAATGGATGTCGACGCTGACGGGCGCCTATGCGCCGATGGGCTCCGACGCCAATGTCGCGGCGATGAAGAAGCTGATGGGCTTCGTGCGGCGCGAGGCGCTCGTCATGGCGCTGGCCGACGTCTTCGTCCTGATCGCGCTCATTTTCGCGGTCATGCTCGTCTTCATTCCCTTCGTGAAGCGGCCGCCCAATCTCGGCGTCGGCGGCGACAGCCACTGACGAAGGCCTGCGAGGACGCGGACCTTACTGCGGCTTGCGCGCTTCGCTCTCTGGCGACATCCGCGCCACGCGCGCGCCTATATCCACGATCGCCTCGCGCAATTGCGCCATGTCCGCATCGCCGCCGCGCGCCTCGCGCGCCGCGGCCAGCGCGCCCGTCAGCCGCGCGATCTCCGCGCGCAATTCCTCGGCGCGATCGGCCGCCGTGCGATTGGCGGCCTTGGCGTCTTCGCGCGCGGCGGCGAGGCGCTGCTGCAATTCGTCGGCCTCGCTTCTCGCCTGCCCAAGGGCGCGCGCCGCCGTGTCGCGCGCGCGCTCGGCCTGCCGTTGCGCCTCGTGGGCCGCGTCGAGATCGGCGCGCGCTTTCTCCACCTCGTCCTGCATCTGCGCGATGCGATCGCGTTCCGCCTCGAACCGCGCTTGTGCGGCCTGCGTCATCTGCTCGGCGGACCGCATGTCCTTCAGGAGCAGATCGCGTTCCTCCATAAAACCCTGTGCGCGTTCGGTCTCGTTGCGCGCGGTGCGCGCATGAGCCTCGATATCGCCTTCGAGCCCCCGGATTTGCGCGTTCAGGCCTTCCTGTTTCGTCTCCAGCGCGACGATCGCGACGCGCCGGTCTTCGGCCAAGCTCAGCAGGTCCTCATGCGCGGCCGACAAGGCGTCGTGACGGGCCCGCATGTCTTGGTGCAGGCCCGTGGCGTCGTTCAACTCGACGATCAGCGCGCCGCGCTCGCCGTTGGCTTCGGCGAGGTCGCGCACGGTCGCGTCGTGCCGGAAGCTGAGATCGGCGTGCTCCCCGCGCAGCCTGGCGAGATCGTTCCGCAGACCGACGATCTCGGTGGCGCGACGGCCAAGTTCGGCGAGGTCGCGCGCATGCGCGTCGGCCTGCGTTTCCATGCGCTGTTCGAGCCGGCGCCGCTCGGCGGCGAATTCCGCGCGCAGGAGATCGCGCTCGGCGACCACCTCGTCCATCGACAGCGGCGTCAGCATTTCCAGCCGCCGGCGCGTCAGCCGCAGGGCCCGGCGCCAGAAGGCCGGCAGCGTCAAAAGCGCCAGCAGCCCGGCGGACAGGGCGCCGAGCATGAAAATCATGATCTGTTCGATCAAAACGGCAAAGTCCCAGCCGATCGAAAACGCGCGACCATGCCACGCCGTCGTCGCGCGCGCAAAGCGTCGCGGCGCACGCGCCGCTCAGGACGCGCAACCCGTGCAAACCGGCGAAAGCGGCCCGTCAGAGCGGGTTCCAGGTCGAGGTCGGCGTGAACTTCAGATAACCGAGATTGAGCCCGAGCCGCGCGCCGAGACCGGAGCGGATCGGCACCACCACCACCTGGTCCGCCGTCAGCGCGGTGAAGCCGAAGCCGCCGACCAGATAGGCCGACCCGTCGAGCCCGCCGAAGCGCCGATAGATGCTCTCGACCGCCGGCAAGTTGTAGACCAGCATCATCGTGCGGTCGCCGTCGGCGCCCACGTCGAAGCCGATGGAGGGGCCTTGCCAGTAGACCTTCCGGTCGCCGGCGTTGCGCGTGTACATCTGGCCCTCGCCGTAGCGCAGGCCGCCGATGAAGGCGCCGCCGCCCTCCTGGCCGAGAATATAGGCGTTGGGCCGGCCCCAGCGCCGGGTCGCCTTCTCGATGCCCTGCGCCAGGCCGCGCGACACCGAGCCGAAGAAGCGGTGGCCGTTGTTGACGATCTCGTTGGAGGAAAACTCGCCCGGCGCCTCGCGCGCGAAGGCGAGCGAAGGCGTCGCCGCAGCCGCGGCCGCGCCGATGGACTGGATCAGAATTTCGCGACGTGTCCTCGTCATCGCCCGCTCCTCTCGCCGCAGTCGTCGTTTCGCCGAATCTGCCGCCGGAAAATGGTGAACCCGTGACGCGACCGCGCCCAAGGGAGGGCGGCGCGCTCTGGCGCGACAGACTGCGCCCGCATGGTTAACGAAAGGTTGACGGGAAATTCAGGCGGCCCTGCCCCAGGCCACGAAGGCGCCGTTGCGGAAATCCTGCGCCGCCTTGCCGTAGCGCAGCGGCGCGCCGTCCGGCCCCAGAACCCGGCCGCCGGCCGCCCGCAGCACGGCCTCGCCCGCGGCTATGTCCCATTCCATCGTGGGGCCGAAACGCGGATAGACGTCCGCCGCTCCTTCCGCGATCAGGCAGAACTTCAGCGACGAGCCGGCGTTCACGCGCCGCGCGATCCTGTGTCCGGCCAGGAAATCCTCCGTCCCGGCGTCGCCGTGCGAGCGGCTGCACAGCGCCACGAGCCCCTCAGGCCCCGGCGGCCGCGCCGCGATCCGGCGCCATTCCGCCTGCGGCGGCAGGTCGCCGCTCGGCGCGGCCGCGCAGGCGAAGGCCGCCGCGCCGCCGAACCACAATTTCGACAGCGCGGGCGCATAGACGACGCCCGCGACGGGCGCATGCGCGTCGACCAGCGCGATATTGACCGTGAACTCGTCGTTGCGCGCGAGAAATTCGCGCGTGCCGTCCAGCGGATCGACCAGGATGAAGCGCGATCCGCAACGCGGAACGACCCCGCGCGCGACGGATTCCTCCGCGATGACCGGCAGATCCGGAAACTGCGCTTTCAGGTCGGCGAGGATGACCGCTTCAGCCCGCACGTCGGCTTCGGTGACCGGGCTCGAATCCGCCTTGGCGCGCGCCGCGCAATCGCCGGCGTAGACTTCCATCACCGCCTGCCCGGCGGCAAGCGCGATGCGCGCGAAAGCCTGCGCGCAGGCGTCGCGCTCGGCGTCAGTCAGCGGCGTGCCTGGCTCGGTCATGCCTCTGACATGCACATTCCGCCGCGAGGGATCAAGCGAGCGCGGGGCCTTCGTTGCGATTTCCTTCCCGCGGGAGCGCGGCCTTAACGCTGCGTTAACGGCCAAACCGCACTCTGGCGGCGCTTTCCAGCGCTGGCGGGCCGGGCTATTTCTCGATTCGCGCAGGCTGCGAATGATTCGCGGCGCGCAAGGCTCTGTTTCAGGCCGCGTCCGCGTAGCGCTTTTCGTGCGGCGTCCTTCCGGTCGCCGAGCCTCGCGTCCAACCCGTTTCCGGATCGCCTCATGACCGACCAACCCTTCGTCTTCTCGCTCGCTCCGCTCGATCTCGCAGCCCTGCTCTGCTCGCGCGTCTGCCATGACGTGATCTCGCCGGTCGGCGCCATCGTCAACGGCCTCGAAGTGCTGGAGGACGAGAAGGATCAGGACATGCGGACCTTCGCGCTCGACCTCATCAAGAAGAGCGCCCGCACCGCCTCCGCCCGCCTGCAGTTCTGCCGCCTCGCCTTCGGCGCCGCCGGCTCCGCGGGCGCGGCGATCGACACCGGCGACGCCGAGAATGTCGCGCGCGGCCTGATCGCCGACGAGCGCACGAAACTCGAATGGAACGCGCCGCGCATTCTCCTGCCGAAGAACAAGGTGAAGCTCGTCCTCAACATGTGCCTGATCGCCGCTGCGGCCGTGCCGCGCGGCGGCGTCATCACCGTGACGATCGCCGACGAGGGCGCGACCCTGTCCGTGGAGTCGAAGGGGACGAACGCCCGCGTCGCCGCGCATGTGCCGCTGCTGCTCGCCGGGACGCCCGAAGGCGGTTCGGTCGACGCCCATGGCATCCAGGCCTATTACACCGGCCTCGTCGCGCGCGAGATCGGCTACGGCGTCGAACTTTCGAGCGCGCCCGAGCACGTGGCGCTGCGCGCCGCCAAGGCCGTCGAGGCTACCGGCGAAGACGCGGCCCCCGCCAGCGATGCGGCGTGATCGAGGGCGGATTTCAATCCTCCCTTAACCCCGGCCTTTCATAATTCCGCCTTGCGGCGTCCGCGCGCCGCGGTTCGGAGCCGGATCGATCCGGCTCCGCGTTGGGCGGATCGATGGACGATATTCTCAGGGACTTCCTGGTCGAAACGGCCGAGCACATCGACGCCGCGGGCGAACAGCTCGTGCGCCTCGAGCGCGACCCGTCCGATGCGGAGATGATCTCGAGCATCTTCCGCCTCGTCCATACGATCAAGGGAACCTGCGGATTTCTCGGGCTCGCTCGCCTCGCGCGCGTCACGCACGCCGCCGAAAGCCTGATCGGCCGCCTGCGCGAGGGCGCGCCGGCCAGCGCCGAGACCGTCACGCTCATCCTGTCGACGGTCGACCGCATCAAGTCGATCCTCGGCGATATCGAGCGACAGGGCGAGGAGCCGCAAGGCGACGACGCCGATCTGATCGCCGCGCTCGCGCGCCATGCCGTCGCCATGGACGCCGGAACGGAGCAATCGTCCCCGCAACCGGCGCACGAGGCGCGTTCTGAAGACGGGCCGGTCGAAGACGCGTCCGCCGACGCCATCGTGGACGAACAGCAGGCGCCGACGCCGGCTGTCCGGACGCCCGCGCCGCATGACGACGCGAGCGCGCCGCCGCAGGAAACCCACCACGGCGAGCACGTGCGCCCGCTGCGCGCCGATACGATCCGCGTCGCCGTCGACGCGCTCGAATCCCTGATGCTGCTCGTCTCGGAACTGGTGCTGACCCGCAACCAGTTGACGGAGGTCACGCGCTCCAACACCGACGAGGCGGTCAAGGGCGCGCTCCAACGGCTGTCCGCCGTCGCCACCGATCTGCAGGACGCAGTCATGCGCGCGCGCATGCAGCCGATGAGCCGCATCTTCGGCGCGCTGCCGCGCCTCGTGCGCGAGCTCGCCGCCCAACTGGGCAAGAAGATCGATCTCGTCGTCGAAGGCGCCGCCACCGAGCTCGATCGCCAGATCCTCGAACAGATCCGCGACCCCCTCACCCACATGATCCGCAATTGCGCCGACCATGGGCTCGAGGCGCCGGGCGATCGCGTGCGGGCCGGCAAGCCCGAGACCGGCGTCATCCGCGTCTCGGCCTCGCACGAAGCCGGCCAGATTTCGATCGAAGTGCTCGACGACGGGCGCGGCCTCGACTACGAGGCGATCCGGCGCAAGGCGGTCGCTCTCGAACTGGCGACCGAAGACGATCTCGCCGCCATGTCGTCGGAGGAGATCGCGCGCTTCATTTTCGTGCCGGGCTTCTCCACCGCCCGCGCCGTCACCAGCGTTTCGGGCCGCGGCGTCGGCCTCGACGTCGTGCGCGAGAACATCCAGGCGATCGGCGGCGTCGTCGCCGTCGCCTCGCGTCCGGGCGCGGGCACGCGCTTCCTCATCCGCATTCCGCTCACGCTCGCCATCGCGCCGGCTCTCATTGTGGCGGCCGGCGGCCAGCGTTTCGCGCTGCCGCAGGCCGGCGTCGTCGAAGCCGTGTCCGTCGGGCCGGAATCCGAGCACAAGATCGAAGTCGTGCAGGGCGCGCCGATGCTGCGGCTGCGCGACGAAGTCGTGCCGATCGTCGACCTGCACGATCTGCTGGGCGTCACGCCGATGGAGGCGGGCGCCGACGACGAGCGCCTCGTGGTCGTGATGCGCGTGGCCGCGGCGACCTTCGGCCTGATCGTCCAGGCGGTCGAAGACGTCCAGGAAATCGTCGTCAAGCCGCTCGGCTCGCCGCTCGCCCATCTCAAGGTCTATTCCGGCCAGACCATTCTCGGCGACGGCTCGGTCGTGCTGATTCTCGATTCGGGCGGCATCGCCGAGACGCTGGGCCTCGAGCGCGCGGCGTCCTATCGCGACGCGCGCCCCGACACGGCCGTCGCGCCCCGCCAGGCGCGGACCCGCGTCGTTCTGCTGCGCGCCGGCGAAGGCGCCCGCAAGGCCCTGCCGCTCTCGCTCATCACGCGCATCGAAAGCGTCGACACGGCCGCCATCGAACAGACCGGCGCCGGCTACGTGCTGCGCCATCGCGGCCAGCTCATGCCGCTCCTGCCGGCGGCCGAAGGCGTCGCGCCCACGCACGCCAGCCAGCCCGTCCTCGTCATCGGCTACGGCGGCGAGACTCTGGGTCTTCTGGTCGACGAGATCATCGACATCGTCGAGGATCCGCTCGAGATCCAGATCGCGCAGGGCTCGCCCGGCGTGATCGGCACGGCCGAATTCGGCGGCGTCGTGGCCGAGCTGCTCGATCTCACGCATTTCATCCGCATCGCGCGGCCCAATTCCGCATCGCGCGGCGTCAATCGCAAATTCCGGGTGCTGCTGGTCGACGATCGCCAGTTTTTCCGCGACATGCTGACGCCGGTCCTGTCGGCGGCCGGCTACCAAGTCACGACACTCGCCGGAGCGGCCGAAGGGTTGGCGCTCATCGACAGGGGCGCGCAATTCGATGCGGTCATCACCGACGTCGATATGCCCGACGTCGACGGCTACACGTTCGCGCGCGATCTGCGCGCCATGGCCGGCGGCGCGCGGATTCCGATCGTCGCGCTCGTCGCGCAGGCCGGCGACAAGGCGATGAAGGCGGCGAAAGCCGCCGGCGTCGACGCCGTCGCCGGCAAGTTCGACCGCCGCGCGCTGCTCGAAACGCTGGGCGAATTGCTCGACGAGGCGACGTTGGGCGCGCAGGCGCTCGAGGACAGGTTCCTGGCCGGAGCGGCCGCATGACCGCCGCCTCGCAAGCCTTCGCGCCGACCCAATTGACCGGCGCGGATTCGCGTCGCGGCTTTTTCACCGTCCAGGCGGCCGGCCAGCTCTTCGGACTGCCGGTCGACGCCGTGCAGACGATCTTCCGCCTTCAGGCGATCACGCTCGTGCCGCTCGGCCCGCCCGTGGTCGCGGGCCTGGTCAACCTGCGCGGCAAGATCGTCGTCGCGCTCAGCCTCGAGAAGCGCCTCGGCCTGCAATCGAGCGGCGGGGCCACGAGCGCGCTCGCCGTCGCCGTCGAGCGGCGCGGCGAGACCTTCGCGCTCATCGTCGATTCCGTCGGCGACGCGATCGAATGCGAGGAGCACGAGCGCATCGCCTCGCCGCGCCATATCCACGACGATCGCGCGCGCCTGACCGCCGCCTACTACCGCACCGCGGGCGGCATCCTGCCGATCCTCGACGTGGACGCGCTGTTCGACATGCGCGCCGACGCGCTCGCGACCCGACTTCCAGCCCAGCCATCCGTGAACGGCCATCCCGGAGCCAATCCATGAAACAGATATTGGTCGTCGACGATTCCGCAGTGATCCGAAAGATCGCCCGCCGCATCCTCGACGCGATGCGTTTTTCCACCACAGAAGCCAACGACGGCCGCGAGGCCCTGGACGCCTGCGGCGCGGCGATGCCCGACGGCATTCTGCTCGACTGGAACATGCCGGTCATGGACGGCTTCGAATTCCTGCAGCAATTGCGGCGAATGCCGGGCGGCTCAAAGCCGAAGGTCGTCTTCTGCACGACGGAGAACGACGTTTCGCAGATCGCGCGCGCGATGCACGCCGGCGCCGACGAATACATCATGAAGCCGTTCGACCGGCAGATCGTCCGCTCCAAATTCGAGGAGATCGGGCTGATCTGACTGCGTCTTGCGATTTCTCATGAAAGTCGATTGATGAGCAAACCGGTTTCAGCCCGCGCAACCGCCTCCGACACGCCGTTTTCCGGCGCCCGCGAGCAATTCCAACTGCGCCGCTTCTCCGTTCTCACGCCGCGCGTCCTCGTCGTGGGGGCCTCCACCGGCGGTCCCCAGGCCCTCGCCGCGCTTCTGCCGCGCATCGGCCCGCGCCTCAAGGACATTCCCGTCGTCGTCGTGCTGCACATGCCGACCAATTTCACCGACGTCGTGACGGGCCAGATCGCCGCGCTGACCGGCCAGCCCACCAGCGCCGCCATCAACGGCGAGGAGCTTCGCGCCGGCCGCATCTATTTCGCGCCCGGCGACATGCATCTCAAGATCGTGAAGGTCGGTCCCTATTACGCGCTCGCCCATTTCGACGGTCCGCCGGAGAATTTCTGCAAGCCTGCGGTCGACGTGCTGTTTCGCTCCGCCGCCGACGCCTACGGGCCGGGCGCGCTGGGCGTCGTGCTGACCGGCATGGGGTCCGACGGGCTCGAAGGCGCGCGCCGCATCGTCGACGCCGGCGGGGCCGTCATCGTGCAGGACGAGGCTTCCAGCGCCGTCTGGGGCATGCCCGGCGCCGTCGCGCGCGCGGGACTGGCGGCGGCCGTCGCGCCGGTCAGCCAGCTTGCCGACGCCATCGCCTTCCGCCTCGGCGGCTCGCAGAAATCGGAGGCGTCATGAACGCCTTCGACGAGCTCGCGCGCCTGCTGGGCGAACGGATCGGCATGGCGATCGACCCGCGCCGCCGTTCCGCGATCGAGGCGCGGCTGGCCGGCCTCATGGCCGATTGCGGCTTTTCGGATCCGCAGGATTTCCTGCGCCGCCTGCGCGCGGGCCTCGATCCCGCGCTGATGAACAAGACCGTCGACGCCATGGTGACGTGCGAGACGCTCTTCTTCCGCGACCGCGCGCCCTTCGAGGCCATGCGCGGAATCGTGCTCCCCAGGCTCAAGGAGACGCGGCGCGATTTCCGCAACCTGCGATTCTGGAGCGCCGCCTGCGCGACCGGCCAGGAACCCTATTCCATCGCCATGGTGATGGACGACCTGTCGCGCGAATTCGGCGGCTGGCGCGTCGACATCGTCGCCTCCGACGTCTCGCAATCCGCGCTCGCCGCCGCGCGCGCGGGCGTCTATTCGCAGTTCGAGGTGCAGCGCGGCCTGCCGACGCCCATGCTGCTCCGCTATTTCCGCAAGGATTCCGAAGGCTGGCGCGTCTCCGAGCATCTGCGGGCGGCGATCGACTTCCGCCAGGTCAATCTCGTGTCCGATTTCAGCGCGCTCGGTCATTTCGACGTCGTGCTGTGCCGCAACGTGCTCATGTATATGGACGTCGAGCGTCGCCGCGACATCCTGCGCCGCATCTCCACGCAACTCGCCCCCGACGGCTATCTGATGCTCGGCGCGACCGAGACCATCGTCGGGCTGAGCGACGAATTCGTCGCCGCGCCGGGCTTCGCGGGCCTGTTCACGCACAAGCCGCAGAAGCGCGGCGCCATGCGGCTCGTCGTCAACTCCTGATCCTGAGCGCCCGAAACGAAAAAACCCGCGGATCGCTCCGCGGGTCTTTGCTCAGCCTTGCGCAGGCCTCACGCCGTGATGCGCTCTTCGGCCTCGTTCGGCTCGCGCAGCACGTAGCCGCGGCCCCACACCGTCTCGATGTAGTTGCGGCCCTGGCTGGCGTTGGCGAGCTTCTTGCGCAGCTTGCAGATGAAGACGTCGATGATCTTGAGCTCGGGCTCGTCCATGCCGCCGTAGAGATGGTTGAGGAACATCTCCTTGGTGAGCGTCGTGCCCTTGCGCAGCGAGAGCAGCTCGAGCATCTGGTATTCCTTGCCGGTCAGATGCACGCGGGCGCTGTCGACCTCCACCGTCTTCTGGTCGAGATTGACGACGAGGTCGCCTGTCGTGATGACCGATTGCGCATGGCCCTTGGAGCGGCGCACGATCGCGTGGATGCGGGCGACCAGTTCGTCCTTGTGGAACGGCTTGGTGAGATAATCGTCAGCGCCGAAGCCGAGGCCCTTCACCTTGTCCTCGATGCCGGCGAGGCCCGAGAGAATGAGGATCGGCGTCTTGACCTTGGCGACGCGCAGGGTGCGCAGCACCTCGTAGCCCGACATGTCCGGCAGGTTCAGGTCCAGCAGGATGATGTCGTAGTCGTAGAGCTTGCCGAGGTCGATGCCTTCTTCGCCGAGGTCGGTCGTGTAGACGTTGAAGTTCTCGGACTTCAGCATCAGCTCGATGCTCTGCGCCGTGGCGCTGTCGTCTTCGATCAGTAGTACGCGCATCAGCTGTCCCCACCCTTCCCCGCACGGCGCCGGCCGGTTCGTCCCCTGCCCCCGGCGCACGGCGTCCGGCATGTCATCATCAAGCTCAAATCGATCTTCCGTTAACTCTACCGCCCGAATGGTTAACAAACCGTTCGGATGAACCCGGGATGCGGACGCCGCCATGGCCGCTGGCCGCGCAACGCCCTGCTGACGCAACGGAATCGTCCCGGCCTGCGCGCGGGCGGTTTTCCGCCGGACGCAAAAGACTGTTAAGCAAACGAGTTAACGAAACGTTAGGTCGACGCCCGCAAATCGCCGCGATCGACCGAATCGCCGATTTCGACAGTCGCCTTTGTCGATTTTTTTGTCCAGCGCCTTCGTCGGGTAACCAACGAGCAACCTCCCCGACTCATACTCGGCCTGTCTCGCGGATCATGGCTAATGCGTAACCACAACGAGTTCGGACTGTCGTCCTGGAGTGCCGTGTAATGAAGTCGCGGGATACCTTGCTGAGATTGAAGCGCTTTCAGGCGGACGAAAAACGCCGTCGCGTGACCCAGCTCGAAATGATGATCGCGGAATTCAACCGCATGGCGGGCGATCTCGATCGTGAAATCGCCACGGAGGAGCAGCGCGCGCGCATTTCCGATCCCAGCCATTTCGCCTATCCCACCTATGCGCGCGCCGCGCGCAGCCGCCGCGACAATCTCTTGAGCTCGATCGAGGAGCTGCGCGGCCAGTTGGACGAAGCCAAGGCGCGACTGGACGAAGCCATGGCCGAAGTCTCCAAGGCCGAAAATCTCGAGGGCCGCGAAAAGGCCTCCGACCGTCTGGCCGACGTCCTGCGCCCCGCCGACATGGGCCTCATGGGCATGCGCGCCGCGCGCGCCTGAGCGTGACCCAAGCAAGGGGAAAAGACGCCGCCTCCGGGCGGCGTTTGTTTTTGCATGACGGCGGCTTGCGAAGCGCGGACGCGTCGTGCATGGGTGCCGCCGGGCCCGGTTCGTCGGGCGCAGGATGCAAATGAAGCGCGCCCTCGACTATTTCTGGCCGGCGCTCGGCTTGGCGGCCGTGCTCGTCGCCTTCTGGCTTCTGGCCCGCGAGTTTCGCGGCGAGGCGGGGCGGCACGACGCCGTGGGCGCGCCCAAGGCTATTCCCCCGCATCGCTATTTTCTCGCCGCCTTGTCGACGCTCGTCGCTTACGCCGCGCTCGCCTGGTATGACCGGATCGCGCTGCTGCATCTGGGCGTGAAGCACATTTCCTGGTTCTTCGTCTCGGTCTGCTCGTTCACGACCTACGCGCTCTCGCACAACATCGGCGCCTCGGTCTTTTCCGGCGCGATGGTCCGCTATCGCGCCTATTCCAGCAAGGGGCTGGACGCGGCGCAGGTCGCGATTCTCGTCGCGCTCTGTTCCTTCACGTTTTTCCTCGGCACGATCCTGCTCGGCGGCCTCGTCCTCGTCTTCGAGCCGCACCAGTTGCATCGCTTGAGAGGCCTGCTGCCCGACGCCCTCACCAACGTGGAGACGTCGCGCCTGCTCGGCCTCGGCATGCTTGCCGTGGTTCTGCTCTACGCCGTAGGCTCGATCCTGCGGTTCAAGCCGCGCCAGTTCGGAAAATTCCGCCTGGAATATCCCCGCCCCGAAATCACCGCGCGCCAGATGATCGCCGCCCCGATGGAATTGCTGGGCGCGGCCGGCATCATCTATTTCGCGCTGCCGGCGGAAGGAAATCCGGGCTTCTTCGTCGTGCTGGCGGTGTTCCTCGCCTCCTTTTCGGCCGGCCTGGTGTCGAACGCGCCCGGCGGGCTCGGCGTGTTCGAACTGGTCTTCATCAAGGCCCTGCCGCTGCTCGCCAAGAGCAAGGTGCTGGCGGCCCTGCTCGTCTTCCGGCTGTTCTATCTGCTGATCCCGCTCGCGATCGCGCTCGTCGTCGTCATCCTCTTCGAGCGCCGGCGCCTGATCGAGGTCATTCACGAACACGACGAAAAGAAGCCGGACCGTCCGACCTGACGTCTGCGCAAACGAAAAGGGCGCCGGATTGCGCCGGCGCCCTTTTGTCCGACGCGTCTGGCGCGTCAGGAGCGATACTGCTGGATCCGCGTGGTGCGCAGGCCGGCGAGGCCGTGCTGGTCGATCGACATCTGCCAGCTCAGGAATTCGTCGACGGTCAGCGTGTAGCGGCTGCAGGCGTCTTCCAGCGAGAGGAGCCCGCCGCGCACCGCGGCCACGACTTCCGCCTTGCGCCGGATCACCCAGCGCTTGGTCGAGGGCGGCGGCAAATCGGCGACGGTCAGCGGGCTGCCGTCCGGTCCGATCACATACTTCACCCGTGGGCGGTAGGCTTCGGTCATAAGATTACTCACACACTCGACTGACCACTTCGAATGCGACTCTAGATGCGCCCGCTTAAGATTTGCCTAAGCGCGAGCCTTCAGAAAAACCCAAAAATTCGTGAAAAATCTAGCGTTTAGAGCCGACGTCGATCGCTTTTCGTTCCACTTCGGCGCAAGCCGAAATCGTCCGTTAACCATGATCGCGGCGCGTCCCTGCCCGCCGCGATCCTGACATAGTCTTTCAAATGCGCGGATCGATCAGTGCGAGAGCAGCACCGGCAGCGTCATGTGCTTGAGCATGAATCGCGACCCCGAGCCGCGCGAGAAGCGCGGATAGCCCTGCCCGCCGAAGGCGCCGAGCACGAGCAGGTCGGCCCCGCAATCGGCGGCCTCGTTGAGCAGCGCATCCATCAGGCCGATATCCGACGACAGCGCCTGGTCGGCCTTGGCGGCGATCCCGTGCGCCTTGAGATGCGCGACGGCAAGCTCCAGCGATCCCTTGCGGTATTCGATGGCGGGATCGCCGGGCCTGGAGATCGAGACGACGACCGCATTCGCGTCCTTCGCCGTGACGCGTATGCCGTCGACGAAGGCGCGGCCGGCCTCACGGGAATCGTTCCAGGCGAACATCGGGCGATGGCCCACGTCGGCGAAATGGCCGGCGTAGGGCACGACCAGCGCCGGCCGCCCGGAATCGATCACGACCCGCTCGATCAGGTCGCTCGGGACGGCGTGCGAGTCCGGCGCAGGCTGGCCGAGGATGACGAGATCGAAATGCCGGGCGACGTCGATCGCCTGCACGATGATGTCGGATTCCTCGCCGCGGTTGATATCCATGAAGGCGCGATCGACCAGGCCTGCGGTCGCGGCCGTGAAGGCCGCCTCGGCCGCGTTGCGGGCGGCGACATATTCCGCCGGCGGCCAGGCCGCCGCGACGCCGGACGATATCGACCGCTGCGTCTGCGCAAAGGCGCCGACGAGCCGCGAGCCCATGCGTTTCGCGAGCGTGATCGCCAGATCGAGCCGCCCCTTGGTCTGGGCGCTCGAATCGAGGTGGACGAGCAGGTGGCGCATGTCAGGTCTTCTCCGGTTTCGGCCGGCGGCGCGGCGCGCCGCATCGCTCGCCCTTTTCGCCATCCCTTACATTGCGCTGCATCAATCCGGACCCCGCGCGCGGCGGCCTTGAGTTTCCGGCGGCCATGCCGTTTGGTGCCGGCCGGCGTCGAACAGGAGCGGACATGAGCGCAGGCAGGATCGAGGCGCGGGCGGAAGGCCCGATCGGCTGGGTGATCTTCGATAATCAGAAGCGTCGCAACGCCATGTCGCTGGACATGTGGACCGGCCTGACGGCGACGCTCGAGTGCTTCGGCGCCGATCCCGCGATCCGCGCCGTCGTGCTGCGCGGCGCGGGCGAGACGGCCTTTGTCTCCGGCGCCGACATCTCCGAATTCGACGCCCATCGCTCCGATGCGGCGGCGGCGGCCGAATATGCGAAGGCGACCGACGGCGCCTGGAAGGCGCTCGGCGCCTTCGACAAGCCGATGATCGCCATGATCCAGGGCTTCTGCTTCGGCGGCGGCGTCGCCATCGCCATGAAAGCCGACCTGCGGATCGCGGCGGACAATTCGCTCTTCGCCATTCCCGCCGCGCGTCTCGGCATCGCCTATCCCACCCATTCCGTGCGCGACCTCGTTTCGCTGGTCGGCCCCGCCAGGGGAAAGGAAATCCTCTTCACCGGCATGCGGCTGGACGCGGCGGCCGCGCATGCGATCGGCCTCGTCAACCGCGTCACGCCGGTCGCGCAGCTCGAAACGGAAGTCGCGGCCCTCTGCGCGACCCTCGCCGAAAATGCGCCGCTGACCATTCGCGCCGCCAAGGAGACGATCGACCAGATCGCGCGCGACGAATCCGATCCGAAGGCGATCGCCGACCGTGTCAGGGCCTGTTTCGATAGCGCCGACTATGCGGAGGGACGTCGCGCCTTCATGGAGAAACGTCGCCCCGTCTTCACCGGCCGTTGAGATCGCAGCCATGCAGGAAAAGCGCGTCGTCGCCGGCGTTCTCGACATTGCCTATCGCGAATATGGCCGGGAAGACGGCTGGCCCTGCATTCTCAGCCACGGCTTCCCCTATGACGCGCATGCCTATGCGGAGGCCGCGCCGCTGCTGGCCGACGCCGGCGCGCGCGTGATCGTTCCGTTCCTGCGCGGCTACGGCGCGACGCGCTTTCTCTCGGCCGACACGCCGCGCTCCGGCGAGCAGGCCGCGCTCGCCGCCGATCTTCGCGCGCTGATGGATGCGCTGCGCATCGAACGCGCGACGCTCGGCGGATACGATTGGGGCGGCCGCGCCGGCTGCATCGTCGCGGCGCTCTGGCCGGAGCGGGTCGAGGCGCTCGTGTCGGGCAATGCCTACAACATCCAGAACATCGCGCGCGCGATGGAGCCGGCGGCCCCGCGCGAGGAAGCGGCGCTCTGGTATCAATATTACTTCCACAACGAGCGGGGATGGCGCGGGCTCGCCGCCGACCGGCGCGGGATCGCGCGGCTGCTGTGGGAGATGTGGTCGCCGACATGGGCGTTCGACGATACGACCTTCGAGCGCACGGCGCGGGCCTTCGACAATCCCGATTTCGTCGACGTCGTGATCCATTCCTACCGCCACCGCTACGCGCTGGCCGCGGGCGATCCGGCCTACGCCGCGATCGAGGGCCGCCTCGTCGCGCAGCCGCCGATCGCCGTTCCCGCGATCTCGGTCGACGGCGGCGCGGACGGCGTCAATCCGGGCACGGCGCATCACGCCGCGAAGTTCGTCGGCCCGCACGAACATCGCCTGCTTCATGCTGCAGGGCACAATCTCCCGCAGGAGCGTCCCGCCGAATGGGCCCGCGCCGTCCTCGACGCGCGGAGCTTTGCACAGGGCTGATGGCTCGCCGACTGTCGTCCAATTGACACATCCGAGAACCGCTCCGTATGAAATACATGTCGGACGATCTTGGTGACATTTCATGCAGAAAACGCTTGCCGCCAAAACAGACGGGTCGCCCGGCGTCGTCTATCGCGGGATCGTCGACGGCCTCTACCGCGGCCGCTACGTGCCCGGCCAGCGGCTGGTCGAGGCCGATCTCACGCGCGACTTCGAGGTCGGCCGCGGCTCGGTGCGCGAAGCGCTGAGCCGGCTCGCGGCCGAAGGCCTCGTCTCGATGAACCTGCATCGCTCGGCGACGATCCGTTCGCTCAGCCGCTTGGAAACGCGCGACCTCGTCGCCCTGCTGGAAGTTCTCAACGGCTTCGCCGCACGTCTCGCCGCCGAGCGCGTCATGGACGGAAACAACCGCAAGCTGATCGCGGAAGCGCATGCGACGCTGGCGGATCCGGAGGTGCAGCGCGACTTCCTCCGCTTCGCGCGCGCGCGCAACGCCTTCTACAAGACGATGGTGACGATCGGCGCCAATCACGAGCTGGCGCGCCTGATGCCGCGCACCAATGTCGATCTCATCCGCGTGCAGTTCCGCGCCTATGCGACCGTCCACGACGACCTGCGCATGGAGGACTATCGCACGATCTACGAGGCGATCGACGAAGGCGCCGGCCGCAAGGCGGAAACCGCCGCCCGCAATCACATCCGCCGCCTCGGCGACGCCATCGACAAGCTGCCCGACGGCGCGTTTGCGGGTTGATCACGGGCCCTCATCCTGAGAGCCAGGCCCGCAACTCGAATCCTCATCCTGAGGAGCGCCGCAGGCGCGTCTCGAAGGATGGCGGCGCCACATAGCTCGGCCATGCTTCGGGACGGCGCTGCGCGCCTCCTCCGCGGGAGGCAGTATTAAATCTCGCCTCTTGATCGTCCCCCAAAATCGTCCGACAATCCTTCCAAGGCCGCTACAGGCCACGGGAGGACAGCGCCATGGATTTCGACCTCAGCCCCCGCGCCCAGGAATTGCAGGCGCGCGTCGCCGCCTTCATGGCCGCCCATGTCTATCCTAACGAGCATCTCTACGGCGAGCAGGCTCAAGGGCACGCCCGCTACCGCACGCCGCAGATCGTGCAGGACCTGAAAAAGAAGGCGAAGGCCGAGGGCCTGTGGAACCTCTTCCTGCCCGGCGACCACGGCGCGGGCCTCACCAATCTCGAATACGCGCCGCTCGCCGAACTCATGGGTCGCGTCGACTGGTCGAGCGAGGTCTTCAACTGCTCGGCGCCCGACACCGGCAATATGGAGGTGCTGACGCTCTACGGCTCGGCCGAACAGAAGAAGCAATGGCTGGAGCCGTTGCTGAATGGCGAAATCCGCTCGGGCTTCTCGATGACCGAGCCGGAGGTCGCATCGTCGGACGCCACCAACATCCAGTGCACGATCAAGCGCGACGGCGATCATTACGTCATCAACGGCCGCAAGTGGTTCACCTCGGGCGCGATGAACGAGGATTGCAAAATCCTGATCGTGATGGGCAAGACCGACCCGGACAATCCCGACAAGCACCGGCAGCAGTCGATGATCCTCGTGCCGAAAAATACGCCCGGCGTGAGGATCATCCGCGACATGAAGGTCTACGGCTACGACCATGCGCCGGTCGGCCATCCCGAGATCGTCTACGACAATGTGCGCGTGCCCGTCTCCAACATGCTGCTCGGCGAAGGCCGCGGCTTCGAGATCGCGCAAGGCCGACTCGGCCCCGGCCGCATCCATCATTGCATGCGCCTGATCGGCTGCGCGCAGCGCGCGCTGGAACTCATGTGCAAGCGCGCCAACCGCCGCATCGCCTTCGGCAAGCCGCTCGGCGAACAAGGTTCTGTCCGCGAGGATATTGCGAACTCCTGGTGCGAGATCGAGCAGGCGCGGCTGCTGACATTCAAGGCGGCCGACAAGATGGACCGCGAGGGCAACAAGGCCGCCCGCGATCTCATCGCCGCCGCCAAGATCGTCGTGCCCTCGATGGCCGCGCGCGTGATCGACCGCGCAATTCAAATTCACGGCGGCATGGGCGTCTCGCAGGATACGTTCCTCGCGGAATCCTACACCTACGCCCGCTTCATCCGCATCGGCGATGGCCCGGACCAGGTGCATATGTCGCAATTGGGACGGACGCTCTTGAAGCGGTTCGCGTGACCGTCGCCATCGCCTTCTCCCCGCAAAAGCGGGGAGAAGGTGGCCGAAGGCCGGATGAGGGGCCACGCCGCCACATTCAACCCAGTCGTTTGTCCCCCCCCCCCCCCCCCCCCCCCCCCCGCCGCGGGGGGGGGGCGGGGGGGGCGGCGGAGCCC
>OEIU01000505.1_pt1 | contig 35599 bp, 31 predicted proteins | sample 1539221 | NCBI WGS metagenome assembly OEIU01 (sample SAMN03792071, study PRJEB22550) | activated sludge metagenome | feature: wastewater treatment plant; material: activated sludge; isolation source: Wastewater treatment plant of a petroleum refinery complex | place: Argentina: Zarate | collected...
CCTTCCCCCTCCCCCACCCGGGCCCTTCGCCCCGGGGGGGCGGCGGGCGGCGCAGACCCGCGCGGGGGCGTGACCTCGCCCGGTGGCCCCCCGCCGCTCACCGCCGACGCGATGACGGCCGGCGCCATCGACGGCTTCTGCGTCAACGCGCCGTGGAACATGATGGCGGTGGCGCGCGGCATCGGGCGGGTCGTCGCCGTCAAGGCCGACATCTGGCCCGATGCGCCCGAGAAGGTGCTCGGCATGCGCGCCGACTGGGCCGAGGCCAACCGGGACACGCTGGCCCGCCTGCTGGTGGCGCTCGACGCGGCGGCGGCCTGGTGCGACCGGCCCGACAATCGCCCGGAACTCGCCGGCATGATGACCGAGGGCGGCCATGTCGATGCCCCGCGCGCCCTCGCGGCGGCCTTGCTTGCGGGCGAATTCCAGGTCGCGCCCTCGGGCCGGCGGCGGATCATCCCCGATTACCTGACCTTCCACCGAGGCGGCGCCACGCTGCCCCGGATCGAGGAGGCGCTCTGGTCCTTCAGCCAGATGGTGCGGTGGGGTCAGGCGGCGCTCACCGAGGCCAATATCGCCCGCGCGCGCTCCGCCTATCGCGCCGACCTCTACCATGCGGCCCTGCCGGGGCGGGACCCGGCGGGGCCGCCCGGCGCTCCCTTCATCGACGGCCGCGCCTTCACACCTGACGCGCTCGGCGCCTATGTGGACGGGTTCGAGATCGCCAGGCGCGCGGCGAGGGCCACATCCGCGCAACTGGCGGAAATTTCGAGCGGCGATCGGGCTGATTGAATAAATTATAGGCGTGCCTACGGATTGACCTCCGGCCTCGGACTCAGCACCCTGGGGACGATCCGCCCTTCCGTCGTCCAAAGCCGGGCCCTCGGGGGAGGATCGCGGAATCCGCGGCGAGACCGCCTTCCGGCCGGGTCAAGGGCGACCCTCCTCAGACGCAGGCAACGGCCAGGTCGATCGGCAGGCCGCCCGGTGCTTCGCGGATCAGCCTTTCGATTCCCCAGACCACGACGCGACCGTCGCCCGGATTTCGACGCGCGCCGAGGAGAGCCGATATGAGCGCCCTTCCGACCGGCCCCGGCCGGCCTCCCGATGGATTCTTTCCCGAACAGCAGCGCTGGCTCGAAGGCTTCGTCTCGGGCGCGGCGGCGATCCGCGCTCTGCCTCAGCAGAGCGGTACGCCGCCCGAGCCGACCGGGCCCGACTCCGAGGCCGACAAGGCGCGAAGCCGCGCCGCCGCCGGCGGCAAGCTCTCGGAGCAGGAGCGCTGGAAGGCCGCCGACAACCCGCTCGACGCCTATCCACGCCTCAGGCGCGAGGCGCTCGCCGACGCGAAGCCGAAGCCGGACGACAATTTCCGCTGGCGCTATCACGGCCTCTTCCACGTCGCGCCGACACAGGATTCCTACATGTGCCGGCTGAGGATCGCGAACGGCATCCTCAAGCACTGGCAGTTCGCGGCGATCGCCGACGCGGCCGAGGCCCATGGCGGCGGCTACAGCCACGTGACGACGCGCGCCAATCTCCAGATCCGGGAGATCAGCCCGCAGAACGGCCCGGCTTTGCTCGAGACGCTTGCCGATATCGGCGTCGCGGCGCGCGGCTCGGGCGCCGACAACATCCGCAACGTGACGGGCTCGGCGACCGCCGGCATCGACCCGCACGAGCTGCTCGACACGCGCCCCCATGCGCGAGCCTGGCAGCACCACATCTTCAACTGCCGGGCCATGTTCGGCCTGCCGCGCAAGTTCAACGTCGCCTTCGACGGGGCGGGCTCGATCGCGACGCTGGAGGACACCAACGACATCGGCTTCCAGGCCGTGGAGGTCCTCGCCGGCGCGCCGGTCGAGGCCGGGATCTGGTATCGGCTGACGCTTGGCGGCATCACGGGCCACAAGGATTTCGCCCGCGACACGGGCCTCGTCGTCAGGCCCGAGGAGGCGACGCGCATTGCGGACGCGATCGTGCGCGTCTTCATCGCGCACGGGGACCGCACCAACCGCAACAAGGCGCGGCTGAAATACCTGCTCGACGCCTGGGGCTTCCCGAAATTCCTCGAAGAGGTCGAGACGGTGCTCGGCGAGAGGCTGACGCGGCTCGACCCGGCCTTCGTCGCCGCCCGCCCCGCCTATGACCGGCTCCCGCCGGGGGCCCCCCAAAATTCCCTAGAAGGGGGCGGGGGGGTCCCCGGGGGGGGGCGGCCGGGGCCCCCCCCGCCCTTCGCCGCCCCCCCCCCCGCCTATGACCGGCTCGCGCATATCGGGGTACACCGGCAGCGGCAGGCGGGGCTCAACTGGATCGGCGTCGCGCTCCCGGCCGGCCGGATGACGAGCGGGCAGATGCGTACCCTTGCCCGTATCGCGGCGGAGATCGGCGACGGCGACATCCGCCTGACGGTCTGGCAGAATCTTCTGATTTCCGGTGTGCCCGATGCCAGAGTAGAGGAGGCTACGGGCCGTATCCTCGCGGCGGGGCTGGCGGGGGCGGCGGCGAAATTGCGGGCCCGCCCCCTCGCCCGCCCGGGGAGCCGCGGCCGCCCTTTTCCGGCGGCCGGCACCCAGGGCCCCCCGCCCCCGGTCCCCGATTACGTCGAGGCGCGCCTCGCGGTCGACGAGCCGGTGAATATCCACCTCACCGGCTGCCACAATTCCTGCGCCCAGCACTATATCGGCGATATCGGGCTGATCGGCGCCCGGGTGCCGGTCGGCGAGGAGGGCGACACGGTCGAGGGCTATCACCTCCATGTCGGCGGCGGCTTCGGCACCGATGCGGCGGTCGCCCGGCTCCTTTGCGAGAACGTCCGGGGCGAGGAGGTGCCGCAGCGCGTCGAGGCGCTGCTGCGGGCCTGGATGAGCCGCCGCAACGCCTCGGAAAGCTTCGCGGCCTTCGCGCGCCGGCTCGGGCCGGAGGTGCTGAAGGGGCTCGCCGAGGAGGTTTCCATGCTGCGCGAGGCCGCCGAATGAACGCTCCCCTCCCATCCAGCCTGCCAGCCGCGCCGATCCAGCTCGTGCCGGATACGGCGCCCTTCGATCCGAGCCAGCGGGCTTGGCTGAACGGTTTCCTCGCGGCCGCGCTCGGTGCTATCGCCCCGCCCGGCGGTCCCGGCATCGCCGCGCCGGCGAAGGATGACGCGACCGAGGCCGGCCCGGTCCTCGCCGGCAACGACGACGCGCCCTGGCACGACCCCAGCCTGCCGGCGCCGGACCGCATGAAGATGGCCGAGGGCTATCCGCAGGCCCCGCGTCTGATGGCGGCCATGGCGCAGCAGGATTGCGGCCAGTGCGGCTATAGCTGCGCCGACTACGCCAACGCCCTCTTCCTCGGCGCGGAGAGCCGGCAGAATCTCTGCGCCCCCGGCGGCAAGGAGACGATGCGCCTCGTCAAGGCGCTGATGGCGGAGTTCGGCGAGGCGCCGGCGGCGCCGGCGGCGCCCGCGACGCCCGCGGCGCCCGCGGCTCCCGCCCTCGTCGAGGCCGCGGCCACGGGGCCGAGCCGCGAGAATCCGGGTGCGGCCGTATTCCTCGGCCGCCGCCGGCTGACCGGCGAGGGCTCGGAGAAGACCGCCTACCATATCGAATTCGACCTCGAGGGCAGCGGCCTCGACTACGCGGCGGGCGATTCCTTCGGCGTCTTTCCCGAGAACCATCCGGGCTATGTCGACCAGCTCATCGGCCTGCTCGGCGCCTCGCCCCAGGCCGCGGTGCGGGGCCGGACCCTGCGCGAGGTGCTGCTGGAGGAAACCTCGCTCGGCGCCGCACCCGACGCGCTGGCGGAACTCTTCTCCTACCTCCTCGGAGGCTCCGCGCGCGAGAAGGCGAAGGCGCTGGCGCGCGGCGAGGACCCGGACGGGGACGCGGCGGCGCTCGACGTCCTGGGGCTGCTCCACAAGTTCCCGGCCGCCCGGCCGCATCCGGAAGCCTTCGTGGAGGCGCTGGAGCCGCTGCAGCCGCGGCTCTACTCGATCTCCTCCTCGCCCGCCGCGACCCCGGGCAAGGTCAGCCTGACGATCGATGCGGTGCGCTACCGGATCGGCCAACGGCTCCGGTTCGGCTGCGCCTCCACCTTCCTCGGCGAGCGGGCCGTCCCGGGCCGGGCCGTGAGGGCCTATGTGCAGAAAGCGCATGGTTTCGCGCTGCCGAAGGACCCGGCGAAGCCGATCGTCATGGTCGGCCCCGGCACCGGCATCGCGCCCTTCCGCTCCTTCCTGCAGGAACGGCGCGCGACCGGAGCGCCGGGGCGGAACTGGCTCTTCTTCGGCCATCAGCGGCAGGCCAGCGACTTCTTCTATGCGGAGGAACTCGCCGGGATGAAGAAGGCGGGGCATCTCACCCGCCTGTCGCTCGCCTGGTCCCGCGACGGGCGCGAGAAGATCTACGTCCAGGACCGCATGCGGGAGGTCGGCGCCGACCTCTTCCGGTGGCTGGAGGACGGCGCGCATTTCTATATCTGCGGCGACGCCAAGCGCATGGCCAAGGACGTGGAGGCAGCGCTCGTGGAGGTCGTCGCCCAGCACGGCAAGCGCGGCATCGACGCCGCGATCGCCTATATCTCGGAGCTGAAGAAGACAGCGCGCTACCAGGCAGACGTCTATTGAAGGCGGCGCAAAGTCACGACGCACGGGCGCTTTGCCGTCGTCCCGTTGCGCCCGTCGCAAATCCCGGCCAATGCGAGAAGCCGGCGTTCCTGCGCAGCATTCTTGGTCGCTTTCGTCAGGAAAATGCGATCGGACAGAGAAGAGGGCTGATTCCGCCGAAGGCGGCACGGCGGCGCGCAGAAAGCGCTGGACGGGGCGAGGCGACCATGCCCCCATGCCCGGGGAGGACGGTAAGATGGCCTATGCCTTCGAGATCGGGGATCATGTGCGCTGGAACTCGGAGGCCGGCCACGTGACGGGGATCATCATCGGAATCCACGTGCAGGATTTCCTCTACAAGGGCCATGTCCGTCACGCCTCCGAGGACGATCCACAATACGAGATCAAGAGCGACAGGACCGATCACATCGCCGCTCACAAGGGGAGCGCGCTCGAGCGCCTGGACGGCTAGGGGCCCGGGTGGCGGCTCCGTTCTTCACGATCGGCCACTCGAACCGCAGTTTCGACGAGTTCGCCGCATTGCTGGCGGACGCCCGGATCGGCCGCGTCGTCGATGTCAGGAGAGTGCCGAAATCGAGAGCCAATCCGCAGTTCGGCATCGATGTGCTGCCCGGGTCCTTGGAAGGGCTCGGCATGGCCTACGAGCACGCGGCGGCGCTCGGCGGCCTGCGGGCGAAGGTGCGGGACGAGCCGCCGGACCTCAACGCCTACTGGGAGAACGAAAGCTTCCACAACTACGCGGATTATGCCCTCTCGGCGCAGTTCCGCGCCGGTCTGGAGCATCTGATCGCCGAAGGGCGGCGGGAGCGTTGCGTTGTCATGTGCGCGGAGGCCGTCTGGTGGCGCTGCCATCGCCGCATCATCGCGGATTACTTGCTGGTGCGCGGGGAGGCGGCCTTCCACATCATGGGGCCCGGCCGGCTCGAGCCGGCCCGGCTGACGCCGGGCGCCGTCGTCCGGTCGGATGGGAGCATCGTCTATCCTCGGCCTGTCGATCGGAAGCTCGACGGCCACTGACCGCGACCGCCGGATCATCGGCGGCGTTTCCGTGCGCTCGGCAAGCATTCCCCTCTATCGTGATCCCGGATCAGCCATTTCGAAGGGATGCATCGGAGCACGATCTCGCAGGCCAGCAGGGATCACCGCACTCCGAGCAGCCACGACAGCACCGTATAGAGCCCGAAGGACACGATTCCCGCGAGGACCGGGGTGAAGAACCAGGAGAAGACGATCTCCCTGACCGCATCCCAGCTCATCGGCTTGCGTCCCCGCGCGCCGCTCGCCCCGGCCATGCCGCCGAGGAGCGCCTGGTTCATCGAGGTCGGATAGCCGAACCAGGCTGCGGTGTGGGCCGTGATGCTCTGGGCGAGCTTCGCCCCGACGCCCATGTTGAGGTCGAGTTCGACGAGACCGGTGCCAACCTTCTCGAGGGTCGGCCGGCCCCAGGTGAGGGCGCCGAGCGCCATGACGAGGCCGCCGACGAAGCCGGCCTGCATCTGGCTCATCTCGTGCAGGCCGTAGAAGACCCCGACCGCATTGCCCGTATTGTTCGCGCCGAGCGTATAGGCGGCATAGCAGGAGGCGGCGAGCAGCAGCCAGCGCAGGCCGCGCTCGGCCCGGCCTCCATAGCGACCGCTGATCCTGTCCACGAGGCCCGTGAGGACGAAGCCGAAGAGGCCGCTCGCGAGCGGCGTGCCGATCCAGGTCACGAACAGCAGCGCGACCGTCGTGCCCCAGAAGACCGGCGCGTGCATGGCGAGCGCCGCGCCGACCACCGAGAAGCAGGCGAGCTGCGACGTCGAGACCGGCCACTTCATCCAGGTATTCGCGGCCGTGACCAGGGCGGCCGTCAGCATCATCACCATGGCGCCGAGCGGCGTCAGGTCCTGGTCGCGGATGATGCCCGTTCCGACAGTGGAGACGACATGCGAGCTGTCGAAGGTGGCGCCGATCAGCACGAAGACGGCGATCAGGACGGTCGCCAGGGTGCGGCTCCTGATGAGGCCGCTGCCATAGGCCATGCCCATCGTCGCGCCGGTATAGTGCGAGCCGATCGTCCAGCCGAAAAACAGGCCCGACACCAGCATGCCGATCGTGAGAACCTGATCCATGGGTGCTTGATCCGTCAGGTTGGAAGCGTCATTCGCCCGCTCAGGGCTCCGCCTCGGCGAGGCGAGAGTCGGCGCGGGCGGAGTTCCACACCTCTCGCGCCGCGTCGAGCCCCATGAAAGCGATGCCAAGGCCGACGATCACATCGGGCCACACGGAGGGAACGCGAGAGCATCCGAACGACGGCCAGGAACGCATGGCGGATCGTTTCGACGTCGCCGAATTACGAAAGGGTCGCCTTCGCGTCGATATCGGCCTGGGGCACGGCGAGCCGGAAAGCGAGCAGCTTCTGTCCCGGCACATGCTGCACGAAGACGGGCGCAACGGGTGTGCCGAGGGCGGGCGGCCGCGAGGCGTCACTCTCGATCCGGCCGTAGATGATCGGTCCTTCCTCCAGTTCCACCGCCGCGAAGACATAGGGAATCTCGGTGACGAAGCCGTCGTGATGCGGACGGTGAACGACAGTGCAGGTGACGACGCGCCCCCGCCCCGACACCTCCACCCAATCCAGCTCGCCGCGCCGGCAGACCGGGCAGCAGACCCGTGGATAATAATTGAAGCGCTTGCAATCGGGCGCAGCGCAACGCTGGATCAGCACCTTTTCCTCGTTGCAGGCGGCGAAGAAGGGAGCGTTGACGGCGTCGATGCGCGGAACGGGCTTGGTCGTCATGGTCTCTAGCTCACGCGTTCGAGGATGGCGGCGCTGGCCGACAGGCCACGGCCATAGGCGATCATGCCGTAGCCGCTGACGAGGCCCCGCCGGCACGCGACCTGACGCTCTCCCGCCTCGCCGCGAAGCTGCGTGACGGCCTCGTAGACGCCGATCATGCCGCCGCTCGCCCCGGCCTGACCGGCCGAAAGCTGCCCGCCGCCGGTATTGATGGGAAAGCTGCCTGAAGTCGTGATGTCCGTCTCGCGGACGAACCGGAAGGCGCCCCCCTTCGGGGCGAGGCCGAGGCCCTCGAGCTGGATGAAGCACATCACCGGATAATCGTCGTAGAGCTGGGCGAAATCCATGTCCTGCGGCTCCAGCCCCGCGCGCTCGTACATGCGGGGCGAAAAGCCCGCCCAGCCGGCCGAGAGAGAATAAACGTCGCCGGCCGGGTAGTTGTGATATTCGCCGCCGGCCCTGATGCGGACGAGGGGCCCCTCGAGGCGGGAGGCGATCCTCTCGCTGACCAGGAGAACGCAATCGCCGCCGACGCAGGGCAGCACGCAATCGTAGAGACGCAGCGGATCGGCGATCCGCCGGGCGCCGAGATAGTCCTCCATCGTCATCGGCGCCCGGAGGAGGGCGTTGGGGTTCCTGCGCGCATTCTCCCGCAGCGCGATGCAGAAGGCGCCGAAATCCTCCGGCTTCGCCCCGTATCGCTCCATGTAAAGGCGGGTATGGAGCGCGAACATGCCGTTGGCCCCGCCGAAGCCGTGCGGCGACATGTAGTTCTGGACCGACCCGTTGAAGCGGTCGAGCGTCTCGTTATGCGAGGCGACGTCGTAGGCGTCGGCGGCCGCGCAGAGCACGACGTCGGCATCGCCGTGCCGGATGGCGCGCGCGGCATGCATCATGCCGATGATGCCGGACGCGCCGCCATAGACGCCCTGGAAGAGAAACCGCGCCTCGATGCCGAAATGCTCGGCGAGCGTCGTGACGTTGTCGGGCGGAAGGTTGAAGCAGGTGACCGCGAGACCGTCGACCTCCCGCCATCCGATTCCCGCCGAATGCAGGGCGGCATCGGCCGCCTCGTAGATCAGCCGGGTCGCCTTCTTGGGCGAGCGCTTCTCGTAGAGGGTCTGGCCGCACCCGGCGATGTAGACGCCCGCGAAGGGATCGGTCGTCATGCTCAGATCACTCCCTGCCGCTGAAGGTCGAGGAATTCCGTTTCGCCGAGGCCGAGTTCTCCGACGAAGATCTCGCGATTGTCGGCTCCGAGGCTGCGGCCGGCATGGCGAACCTCGCCGGGCGTGCCCAGGAAGCGCGGCGCGACGTTCTGCATGCGCACCGAGCCGAAATCCTCGTCCGGCACCGCCACGATGTTGCCGCGCGCGGCGTAATGGGGGTCCTCGAAGATGTCGCGGATGTCGAAGACGGGGCCGGCGACGACGTCGGCCTTCTCGAAGATCGCCGAGATCTCCGCAAAGTCGTGCCGCCCGAACCAGGCCGAGATTTCCGCATCGAGGCTATCGGCGTTGTCGCAGCGGAGCGCGTTGTCGCGATAGCGCGGATCGTCGATCAGCTCCGGCTTGCCCATGGCCCGGGCGAGCCGCTCATAGGTCTTCTGCGAGGAGGCCGAGATGCCGACCCAGCGTCCGTCGCGCGTGCGGTAGGTGTTGCGGGGCGAATCCTCGGCCAGGCGGTTGCCGATCCGCTCCTTGACGATCGAGAGCTGGTCGAAGCCGATGACCTGCGCCTCGGCGAGGCGGAACAGAGGCTCGTAGAGGCTGACGTCGATCTCCTGTCCCTTCCCGCTGCCGCCCTGGTCGCGGCTATAGATCGCGAACATCGCGGCCATGGCCGAGAAGGTCGCCGCAACCGAATCCGCCATCGGGAAGCCGGGCAGGGTCGGCGGGCGGTCGGGAAAGCCGGTGAAGGAGGGGATGCCGCTGAAGGCCTCGGCGATCGTGCCGTATCCGCCACGCTTCGCATAGGGTCCGGTCTGGCCGAAGCCCGACACGCGCACGAAAACCAGCTTCGGATTGATCTTCGAGAGGACGTCGTAGCCGAGCCCCCAGCGCTCGAAGGTGCCGGGGCGATAGTTCTCGACCACGATATCGGCATCGCGGACCATCCGCTTGAACAGGTCCTGGCCGCGGGGCGTCGAGAGGCTGAGGGTGACGAGCCGCTTGTTGCGGCCGATGACCTTCCACCAGAGCGAGCGCTCGTCCTTGATCGGGGCCCAATGGCGCATGGAATCGCCGATGCCGGGCAATTCGATCTTGATCACGTCGGCGCCGAAATCGGCCAGATGCGTCGCGCAGAGGGGGCCGGCGATCATGGTCCCGGCATCGATCACCTTCAGGCCGCGCAGCGGGCCCTTGAAGGCGCAAGGCGGTATCGGCGGCACGTGCTGAGCGGCCGCGTGGCTCGACGGCATCATCGGGAAGATCCTTTGCTGAAACCTGGAATCGGGATGGCGAGGGCCGGAGCCGGCGTCTCCGCTCCGATGCGCGCTCACAGCTTGTAGCCCTCGCGGAAGTGGCGCAGGAACGATTGCAGCCTCTCCGTCCGCGGGGAGCCGAAGATCTGCGCGGGCGGGCCCGTCTCGACGATGTTGCCGCCCGACATGAACACGACTTCGTCGGCGGCTTCCCGCGCGAAGGCCATTTCGTGCGTCACGATCACCATGGTCATGCCGCTCCGGGCGAGCTGGCGCATGACGGCGAGGACCTCTCCCACCAGTTCCGGGTCGAGAGCGGAGGTGACCTCGTCGAACAGCATCGCCTTGGGCCGCATCGCGAGGGCGCGGGCGATGGCGACGCGCTGCTGCTGCCCGCCCGAGAGCTGCGCCGGAAAGGCCTCGAGCTTGTCCGCGAGCCCGACCCGCGCCAGAAGATCGCGGGCGAGCTCCTCCGCTTCCCGCCGGGCCACGCCTTTGATCCGCACCGGCGCGACGGTGACGTTGGCGAGCACGTTCATGTGCGGGAAGAGATTGTAGCTCTGGAAGACCATGCCGAGTTCGGCGCGGCGGCGCGCGATCTCGCGCTCCGGCTGGCGCCGCCGCCGTCCGTCGGGCCCGGCGGCATAGCCGAGGGGCTCGCCTCCGATGAGGATTTCCCCCTCCTCGAACTCCTCCAGGAAGTTCATGCAGCGCAGGAGGGTCGTCTTGCCCGAGCCGCTCGGACCGATCAGCACCACGGCGCGGCCCTCCTCGATCGTCAGGTCGATGCCCTGGAGCACCTGCACGGAGCCGAAGCGCTTGCCGAGCCCGCGGATCTCGATGGCGGGCTGCGCGCGTTCACTGGACATGGCCGAACCGCCTCTCGATCGCGCGGCCGGCGAGGGCGAGGCCGTAGCAGATGACGAAATAGATGAGGGCGACCGCGCCGAAGATCTGGAAGGCCGCGAGCGTCCGCTCGACGATCTGCTTGCCGGCCAGCGTCAGCTCGGCAAGCCCGATCGCGGAGACCAGGGAAGTCCCCTTCACCAGCATGATCATCGTGTTGACGTAGGGCGGCAGCGCCAGCCGTACGGCCTGGGGGCCGATCACGAGGGTCATGAGCAGCCGGCCATGCATGCCGACCGCCCGCGCCGCATCCCATTGCCCCTTCGGCACGGCCTGGACCGCGCCCCGGAAGATCTCCGTCATGAAGGTCGCGAAATAGATGCCGAGGACGAGGATGCCCCCGACGCGCGGAGACAGGTCGATCCCCGCATAGGGCAGCGCGTAGTACATCGCGAAGAGGAGGACGAGCAGCGGCACGCCGCGGATCGCGTAGAGCAGGACCTCGATGAGAAACCGTGCCGGGCGGGGGGCGAAAAGCTGCCCGAGGGCCAGCAACGCGCCCAGCAGGGTCGCGAGGATCCCGCTCGCGCAGGTGAGGAGCAGGGTCTCGCCGGCGCCGGCGAGGAGGAGCGGCCAGCTGCGGATCGCGACGTCGAGCACGGCGTCAGGCCCCCACCCGCACGCGGCTTTCGAGGAGCCGCATCGCGCCGGTGAAGACCGACACGAGGAGGAGGTAGAGCAGCGCCAGCGTGAAGAAGACCTCGTAGACCGCCGCCGTGCGGTCGGCGATGAGGCGCCCCTGGTAGGTCATCTCGGCGACCGAGATGGTCGAGACGAGGGCGGTGTCCTTGATCAGCGCGACACCCTGGTTGGACATCGGCGCGACGACCCGCCTGATCGCCTGCGGCAGGACGACGATGAAGAAGGCCTGGCGCCGAAGCATGCCGAGAGCGAGCCCCGCCTCGACTTGCCGCCTGCTGACGGATTCGATGCCCGAGCGATAGATTTCGGCGAAATAGGCTCCGTTCTGGAGCACGAGGGCGAGCAGCCCGGCCGTGAACCCCGACAGGGGAAAGCCGGCCATCCCGGAGCCGAAATAGAAGAAGTACATCTGCACGAGGACCGGGGTGTTCCGAACGGCCTGGATGTAGCCCGCCGTGGCGAGCCGCAGGGGCCTGCGCGCCGCTCGGGCTCCGGCGAGAACCGCGAGCCCCCAGGCGAGCGCCAGCGCGAAGGCGAGGGCGCTCAGCCCGACCGTGACCTGCATTCCGTCCAGGAACAGAGGCAGGTTGCGGAGGATGAGGCCGGTATCGAAATGCACGGCGCGCCTCAGGTTCGGAGGGGATGCGGGTATTAGCGCGCGCCCGTGTAGAAGCGCTGGGGCGGCGGATTGCGGCCGAACCACTTCTGGTAGAGTTCGACATATTCGGCGTAGCGCGAGCCGGTCGTCAGCTCCTGGACGAAGGTGTCGAGATAGAGCCACCAGGTGAAGTCACCGGGCTTCATGAAGATGGCGTTGTTCTGGACGTTGCCGAGCAGTTCCGGCAGCACCATCAGGTCGGCGGTGTTCTCCTTGCCGTACCAGTCGATGACGGGGCTGTCGAACTGCATGGCCTGGGCCTGTCCCGATTTCACGGCCAGGAACATGGCGCTCGCCGTGTCGAAGGTGAGCGTCTTCACATTGGGCAGGAAGCGCTTCTGGCGATCGGCCATCTGAGGATTGCTCAGATTGGCGAGCGTGAATTTCGCGTTGTTCAGGTCGGCCAGGTTCTTCACGCCCGCATCCCTGCGGACGAGAACGCCAATTCCCGCATCCATGTAGGGCCGCGTGAAGGCGACCCGCAGCGCCCGGTCCGGGTAGACCGTCGTCGAGGCGATGCCGAGATCGGCGCGGCCGGACAGAACGCTCGGCCACCGCCCCTCGCTCGTCACGGTGACGAACTCGATCTTCTTCTCGTCGCCGAACATGCTCTTGGCGATGAGCTTGGCGACATCGATGTCGAAGCCGACGAGCTGCCCCTTGTCGTCCGTGAAGCACAGAGGGGGAGAGGAGGCGAAGGTGGCGACGATCAGCTTGCCGCGCTGGACCACCTCGTCGAGCCGGCTCGCCTGGGCTTGCGCCGGCCCGGCCTGGAGCGACGCCGCGAGCCCGAGAAAGAGTCCTGCCAAGGCGCCCGCGCAAGGCCTCAGGAGACGGAAAAGGGGGGACATGATTCCTCCTGTGTTTTTCCATAAAATGGAATTTATTATTCCAGTTTTCAGGATGATTTGCGGGGCGTCAAGCGCTATTTCGGATGTGCGGTTTCCGGCGCAACTCGAGAGGGGCAGGACGCGGATGGACGGGAAAGGGGACCAGCCGCTTGATCGCGCCTTCGCGGTTCTCGAATTCGTGCTGACCCGCCGCGGACCGGTCGCGGCGAGTTCGATCGCCGATGCGACGGGCCTGCCTCCGGCGACGGCTCACCGCATGATCGCGCAACTGGAGGCACGCTCGCTGCTGAAGCGCGCGCTCGGATCGAAGAAGGTGACGGCCGGACCCCGCCTGATCTCACTGGGAATGAGCGCCGTGGAGAGCGTGTTCTCCTCCGACGACGTTCATGCCGTTCTGGTGCGGCTCGCCGCCAAGGTCGACGAGCATTGCCATGTCGGCATCGTTTCGGAACTGGAGGTCCGCTATACCGATTCCGCACGAAGCAGCCGCCGCTCCGGCTTGCTCTTCGAGCCGGGACGCAGGGCTCCGGTCTATTGCACCTCGATCGGCAAGTGCTTCCTGGCCAGCCTCTCTCCCGAGGAGCTGGGCCAGGTTCTGGGCGACCTCAAGTTGGCGGCCCACACGCCGACGACGATCACCTCCCGGAGCGCGCTCGTCGCCCAGGTCGAAAAAGTGCGCTCCGACGGCTGGGCCTCGTCGAACGAGGAGTTCACACCCGGCGTCGTCGGATGCGCCGTCCCGTTGCGGAACATGAAACGGCACTTCATCGCGGGGCTCGGCGTGTCGGTTCCCGCGGCCCATTGCCGGCACGACGAGATCGGCCGCTTCCTGCCCGACCTCAGGGAAGCCGCCTCGCAGATCGAAGAACTGCTTCGAACCCGGGAATAGGGAGCCGGGCCGAATGCCAGCCGGTCAGAGCTGCTTGAGTTGAAAATTCTCCAGGGCTCCGAGCACCATCGCGAGGCCTTTCAGGCGGTGCTCGCGCACGAGTCGAGCGGAGGTTTGCCAATCCTTGTTCTCAATAGCCGAAAGTATTTTCTTGTGCTCCTCATTCGAAGAATTGGGAAACGGTCTTAATCTGAGCGTAATCATTCTGGCCCGGTGTGCCTGGTCATTGACCATGGCCACGATTTCGGTGAGGCGCTTGTTACCGCTGTTATCGACAAGGAGCCGATGAAAGGCTTCGTCGCCCCTTGCCCACTCGGTCAGGTCCGCATCGGCGAGTGCCCTGTCCATCCGGTCGATCGCGTCCCGCATGCCGGCCACGAGATCCCGGACGTTTTCGCTGCGGGAGAGCTGCTCCGCGGCGCTGGCTTCCAGGCCGGCAAGGACGAAATAGATATCCCGGATATCGTCCGCCGAGACGGGCAGAACATAGACGCCCCTTCGCGGCACGAGCCGGATCAGGCCTTCCCGCTCCAGCCGGACCAGCGCTTCCCTGACGGGGGTCCGGCTCATCCCGAGCTTAAGCGCGACTTCCGGCTCGAAGGCGTTATATCCGGGGGTCCAGGCGTTCGTCAGAATCAAATTCTTGATCGCATCGTAGGCTTCATCGGCGCGGCTGTTGTGGATCTTCGGCCTGCCGGTGTCGGAGGCGGCCTGACGGCGGTCGGCCATGGCTTGATCGGGGGGTTCACGCGGGCGAGAGGGGAGAATCCGAGGGGGCAATTCGAGATCTCGATACGGTCATCCGCGGGGCCGGGCGGCCCCGCGGGCATCGTCCATTAGAATTCGATGCTGTCGCTGGGATTGGCCACCCGGGCCTTGAGCTGGTCGCTCATCGGGAACTGCAGGTTCTCTCCATTGGGCGGGATCGGAGATTCGAACCATTTGGTATAGAGCTTCGTGAATTCGCCGCTCGCCATCATCTGTTTGATCACCCCGTCCGCCACGGCCTTGAACTCCGGATCTTCCCTTCGCAGCATAAGGCCATAGGGCACGAGGTCATAGGTTTCCGGCAGCAGCCCGTATTCGGACGGATTGGGCTGCCGCGCCCTGAAGCTCGCGAGCAGAATGTCGTCTTCCATGAAGGCCGCCGCGCGGTCGGTCTGCAACATCAGCATGGACTCGGCGTGGTCTTTCGCCGGCACGATGTTGAAATCGACGCCTTTCGCCTTGATGCCCATCGCGAACCCGACCGCGTTCGATCCCTGGGTGACGACGACGGTCTTCCCTTTCAGGTCCTGCACGCTCTTGATCCCGGAAGACGTCTTCGTCAGCCATCGGGCCGAGCTCACGAAGGTTGCGACGGTGAACGCGACCTGCTTCAGGCGGGCAGCGCTGCTCGACGTGCCGCCGCACTCGATATCGACCGTGCCGTTCTGGATGAGCGGGATGCGGTTGGAGCCGTTCACCGACGTATACACGACCTCGAGCTTGGGGAGCTTCAGGTCGGACTTGATCTTCTCGACGATGGCCGCGCAAAGATCGAGGGAAATCCCGATCGGTTTCGCATCGCCTCCCAGATAGGAGAACGGGATTGAAGCCTCACGATAGCCCAGGTTGATTTGGCCGGTGCGCTTGATCTTGTCGAGCGTCGGGCTCTCGGCCATCGCCCAGGTCGCAGAGAAGATACCTGCGGCTGCGAGCGCCGTCGCGATCAATCGCCTTCCAAACTGAACCATCGGCCTGTTCCTCCTGGCTGTCCCGCTGTGAGCGTGCCCCACGCGGCGCGCTCGGATGCATTCACCGGATGCATGCAATAAGTCGGCCGCGAGCGGCCTTAGACATGGCACATTAGTAGATGTAATGCTTTGGAAAGCCGCGATCCATCGCCATCGCGACGTGGAGCGGCGAATTTCCCTGCCATTTTGCCATCTCCTCGATGGAGATGCGATCTTCGCCGCTTTCGCCGAGCGCGACGACTTCATCTCCGACGGCCGCACGAGGATGGTCCGTGAGGTTCAGCACGGTATATTCCTGCGACACCGAGATGACCGGCACACGGATGCCGTCGATCAGCATGCGGGCCTGCTGACCCGGAGCCGCGGGGCGATATCCCTCGTGCAGGCCGATCGGGACGGTGCCGAGCATCGAGCCCTGCTTCAGGCTCAGCTTGCCGCTGGTGCCGGCCGTCACGTCGGAGGCATATCGGCGCGCATCGATCAGGCGGGTTCTGATGCTCTTGTGAACAGGCTTGAAACGCGCGGCGATCGCCTCGTCGCCCGGCTCGAAACGGCCGAGCCCCCCGAACAGAAGGTGGCCGACGCAGACCGCATTCGTCGTGGTCTCGAGCTTCTTGATGACGTGGATGCTCGCAAGCGACTGACGGATCGGAATCTCCATCCCCTGCCGCCTGACGCGGTCCGTCAGCTCGTCGAACTTTTGCAGGTGCTCGTTGATCCAGGGCAGGGGCGCGTCGCCGGCGAACGGAAGGTGGGTGAAGACCGCCTCGATCTCGAGATTCGGCTTCTTCGCGACGTCGAGGATGAAGCGCTCGGCCTCGTCGATCGGAACGCCGAGCCGGCCCGTCCCGGCATCGACCTTGACAAACACCTTCCAGCGTCGGGCGCTCGCGACCTCGTCGGCCGCGTCGGCGAGCTGCCGGTTGTAGATCGTCGGGGTCAGGTTGTTGGCGTGAAGGACGCCGAGAGCTTCGGGGAGAATGCCGGCGAACATGTGGATGGGGACATCGTTGCCGGCGTTGCGGATCGCCATCGCATCCCCGATGGCTCCGGTCGCGACGGCGTGGACGCCGAGGTCACGAAGCGCGGCCGCGACCGGCGCCGCGCCCGCGCCGTAGCCGTTGCCTTTCACCGAAGCCATGATCCGGATGTCGGGGCCGACGATATCCCGCACCGCCAGATAGTTCGATTTCAGCGCCGCGATATCGATGTCTATCCGGATCGGGTCGGTGGGATCGATGAAGGAGGCGGGAGCGCGGTTGCTCAGCGACATGGGCCTGCATTCTCTGCTTGTTCGCGCTCGCGGCCCGGAATGGAGCGAGGCAGACGATCCTCTTCCGCCAGCCGAGCCGCCGGAGGCGGGTCCAGCTAGGCTGCATCTATGGATTTGTCAATGCATGCATTGATGCGGACATTAATTCATGCCATCTCCGTCGCGTCCTGGTCCTCTGGGCAGGGATCATGGACGCAGGCTTCGCATCCGGCCGCACGACGCCGGGTTCGAGGGCTGGATGGGAGCGAGCCTCGACGGCGCAACCGCGGCTGGTTTATCTCCGTCATTCCGGACGAAGGCAGGAACGCATCATGTCTCAACACTACGACGTCGCGGCGGTGCGCCGGGAATTCCCGGTGGTCGAGCGGATGCTTTATCTCGATTCCGCGCACCAGACGCCGCTGGCCACCAGCGTCAAGGACGCCCTCGTCCGATTCTACAGCGAGGGGAACGAGTTCGCGGGGCCCAAGCCCCTCTGGCTGCGCCGGACCGAGGAGGTGCGGGAACGGGTCGCCCGGTTCTTCAATGCGGCTCCAGCCGAGATCGCCTTCACGAAGAACACCTCGGAGGGGATGAACATCGCGGCGAACGCCCTGCCGCTCGAGAGCGGCGACAACGTCCTGCTCGTCGAGGGCGACCACCCCAACAACGCCTATGCCTTCCTCAATCTCCAGCGAAAGGGCGTGGAGGTTCGCTTCGTGCCGATCACGGGCGAGACCGTGGATGCCTCCACCTTCGAGGATCGTATCGACGCCCGGACCCGCGCCATCTCGCTCTCGCACGTGACCTTCCATGCCGGGCATCTCTTCGACGTCGAGGGCATCGGCAGGCTTTGCGCCGAAAGACAGCTCTACTTCGTCGTCGACGCCATGCAGTCCACCGGCGTCGTGCCCCTCGATGCCCGCGCGGTCGGCGCGACGATCATCGGGTCGGGCTGCCACAAGGGCCTCCTCGTCCCGCAGGGCCTCGGGATCGTGTTCTGCAAGGCCGGCCACGATGAACTCCGCCCTGCCTATATGGCGCTGTCCAGCCTGGCCGATCCGCCGGCCGACTACATTGCGCGGCACGACAACATGGCGCTTCGCGACGGGGCCGGCCGCTTCGAGATCGGAAACTTCAACCTTCCCGATATTCATGCGCTCTCCGCGTCTCTCGACCTCATCGAGAGCGTCGGCGTGGCGAATATCCAGGCCCATGCCTACGACCTGGGAGACCGCCTGATCGAGCGCATGGACGAGCAGAAGATCCGCCTCGTCGGTCCGCGCTCGCGCCAGGCCAGATCCCCTCACATCTATGTGCTCGACCTGCCGGGAGATGGCTGGACCGAATATTTCGCCAGCCAGCAGGTCCGGGTTTCGCCCGAGCGCGACGGGATCCGCGTGTCCTTCGGACTGTTCAACACGGCCGAGGACGTGGACCGGTTCGCCGACATCGTCCGGCGACGGGGAAATCCGGCCAGCCGCCCTGCCGCGATGGCCGCGAACGTGGACTGACGCGAAGGCCGACGCCCGGTCGGGTCATCCCTCAGAATCCGCTTGCGGACGGGGCGGCCGGAGAGCACGGCGAGGCGGCTCAGCCTTCGAGGATGGTACGGCTCGCATCGTCGGCCGCGGCCGCGCGCGCCATATGCCGCGGGGCGCGGATCTGGCCGGCCTGGCCCGCCACCCCCATTTCGAAGCTGTCGGCGATGCGGCGGGCACGGTCGATGAAGACGGGGGCGGCCTCGCGCGGAAGCACCTCCGCCGCAGTGCGCTCGAACAGGTCGAGCCAGCGGTCGAAATGCGCGCCCTCCAGCCGGAGCCGCAGGTGGGGCCGGAGCGGGCGGCCCTGGTAGCGGCTCGTGCGCAGCACGACCGAGGACCAGAAATCGCACAGATTGGCGAGATGGCGGTCCCAATCGGCCACCTCGGCCTCGAAGACGGGACCGATCAGCTCGTCCTCGCGCACGCGGCCGTAGAAAGTGTGGACGAGGTCGCGGATCGCGGCTTCGGAGACGAGGGGCGGGGCGGCGGGATCGCCCACGAAGGTGACGCTCATGACGCCCCCTTCTAACCCGCCCGCAGCGGCCAGAAGAAGGCGATCAGCGGCGTCCCGACGACGATCACGAGGATCGAGAGCGGCAGGCCGAGCCGGGCGTAGTCGCCGAAGCGATAGCCGCCCGGCCCCATCACCAGCGTGTTGCACTGGTGGCCGATGGGGGTGAGGAAATCGCAGGCCGCCCCGAGCGCCGTCGCCATCAGGAAGGGATCGGGGTTCATGCCGAGCCGGGCCGCGAGCTTGGCGGCGATGGGCCCCATCACGAGCACCGTCGCGGCGTTGTTCAGGAAGGGCGTCACCGCCATGGCGAGGACCAGCGTCGCCCCGAGCGCGACGATGGGCGGGAAATCCTGGACCCCGCGCATCATCCAGCCCGCCACGAGGTCGGCGCCGCCCGTGCGCCCGATCGCGTCGCTGATCGGGATGAGGGCCGCGAAGAGGATCAGGACCGGCCATTCGATGGCGGCATAGGCTTCCGTCGGCGTCATGCAGCGCGTCAGGAGGACGACCACCACCGCGCCGAAGAAGGCGATCGGCACCGAGACGGCATTGACCGCGACGAGCGCCATCGCGACGATCAGGATGGCCAGCGGCAGCCAGCTCCGCGTGTTGCGGCCGAGCGCGATGCCGCGGCCCGCGAGCGGAAGGATGCGCAGGAGGCCGAGCGTTTCCGGCAGGCTGCGGGTCGGGCCGCGCAGCACGACGACGTCCCCCGCATGAAAGCGCGTCGCCGAGAGGCTCTGCTCGATCTCCTCGGAGGAACGGCTCAGGGCGAGGATGCGCATGCCGTAGCGCCCCTCGAGGTCGAGCTGGGCGGCGGTGCGGCCCACGAGGTCGGAGGGCGGGGTGACCACGCCCTCGATCACCGTGACCTTGCCCGATTCCTCGTCCGGCCGCCCGGCGAGAAGAAGGCCCGCCTGGACGACGAAGCGCTCGAGATCGCCCGGCTCGCCGCGCAGCAGCAGCATGTCCCGGCTGCGCAGCTCGGTCTCGGGCTCGGCCGGCATGCGGCGGTAGCGCTCGCGCACGATCGAGGAGATCTCGACGCCGGCCCCGCCCATCTCCCGCAGGTCGCGCACGCGCCGTCCCGCCGCGGCATGGCCGTCCGGCAGGCTTACCTCGGCGACATAGCTGTCGAGCCGGAAGGCGGCCTCCATCGAGGCCGTGCCCGTCCGTTTCGGCAGGAGGCGCCAGCCCACCGCGAGGAAGAGGAAGCCGAGGATGGCGATGGCGAGCCCGACCGGCGTGTAGTCGAACATGCCGAAGGGCACGCCCGTCAGCTCGGCCCGCACGCGCGAGACGATCACGTTGGGCGAGGTCCCGACCAGCGTCACGATCCCGCCGATCAGGGAGGCGAAGGACATCGGCATCAGGAAGGAGGAGGCGGGCACGCCCGTGCGGCGCGCGAGCTGGAGCGCGATCGGCATGAAGATCGCGAGCGCGCCGACGTTCTTGGTGACCATCGAGGCGAAGAGAACGCCGGCGACGAGCGCCGGCACCTGGAGGGCGGTGGTCGTCAGATGCGGCAGGATCGGCCGCATCAGGGTCTCGACGGCCCCCGAGCGCGCGACCGCGCTCGACATGACGAGCGCGCAGCCGACGATGACCACGATATCGTCGGAGAAGCCGAGGAACGCCTTGTCGGCCGGGACCACGCCGAGCGCGACGCCGCAGATCAGCCCCGTCACCGCCACGACGTCATAGGGCAGGCGCCCCCAGACGAAGGCGAGGATGACGCCGCCGATCAGCGCGAAGGAAAGGGCCTGGTCGAGGCTCATCGCGCCTCCCCGCCGCGGCCGCGCGGGCGTTCCGGTGGAGAAGGAGGCGGCGTCACCTGAGGCCGGGATCGAGGAGGCGGGAAACCGCGCGGGCCGTGAAATCGACCATCGGCACGATGCGCGCGTAGTTCAGGCGCGTCGGCCCGATCACGCCGACGGCGCCGACGACCCGCTGCTGGCCGTCGCGAAAGGGGGCGGCGATGATCGAGGAGCCCGACAGGGAAAAGAGCCGGTTCTCGGCGCCGATGAAGATGCGCACGCCTTCCCCGCCCTCGGCGCGGATCAGGAGGTCGACCACATCCGTCTGCGTCTCGAGATCCTCGAAGAGGAGGCGCATGCGGTCGAGGTCCTCGGCCGCATGGACGTTTTCGAGCAGGTTCGCCTGGCCGCGCACGATGAGCTGGCGCGCCTCCTGCTGGCCGACGCTGGTCGCGAGCCCGCTCTCGACCAGCCGCGCGGTGATCTCGTCGAGCTCCCGCGCCATGGCCGCGCGCTGCTCCTCGACGAGGCGGCGCAGATCCCCGAGCGTGCGTCCGGAGATGCGCGCATTGAGATAGTTCGAGGCTTCGGCGAGGGCCGAGGCGGGCAGGCCCGGCGGCAGGTCGAGCAGGCGGTTCTCGACCGAGCCGTCCTCCGCCACCAGCACGACCAGCGCCCGGCCGGGATCGAGCCGGACGAACTCGACATGGCGCAGGCGCGAATCGCTCTTGGCCGTCACGACGACGCCCGCCCCCCGCGAGATGCCCGAGAGCATCGCGGAGGCTTCCGCGAGCGCCGTCTCGAAGGTGCGCGAGGAGGCGGCGCTGCGCATCTGCGCCTCGATGCGCATGCGCTCCTCCCGGTCCACGTCGCCGATCTCCATCAGGGCGTCGACGAAGAAGCGCAGGCCCTGGTGGGTCGGCAGCCGGCCGGCGCTGGTATGGGGGGCGAAGATGAGGCCCGCCTCCTCCAGCTCCGCCATCACCGAGCGGACCGAGGCGGGCGAGAGCGCGACGGGCAGGAGCCGCGCGACGTTCCGGGAGCCCACGGGCTCTCCGGTCGCGAGATAGCTCTCGACGATCTGCCGGAAGATCTCGCGCGAGCGCTCGTTCAGCTCGCCGAGCCGCTGCGTCGTCTTGAACGGATCGGAGCCCCGCATGGCCATGTCCGAACGGCGATTCCCCAAGGCGCCGCCGCACGCGGCGCCCCCGCCCTATGTGCCGCCCCGCGCCCGCGCCCGCAACCCGTCTGCCGCCGGATGTCCAGAAGGACTCAGCCACCCCCGAGCCGGCCGGCCAGCATCTCGCCGACCTGCGGCACGTCCTTGTCGCCCCGCCCCGAGAGGTTGACGACCATGAGATGGTCCTTCGGCAGCGTCGGGGCGAGTTCGCTCACCTTGGCGAGGGCGTGAGCGGGCTCGAGGGCCGGGATGATGCCCTCCAGGCGCGAGAGGAGCTGGAAGGCTTCCAGCGCCTCCTCGTCCGTCGCCGAGATATAGGTGACGCGGCCCGTCTCGTGCAGCCAGGAATGCTCCGGGCCGATGCCGGGATAATCGAGCCCGGCCGAGATGGAATGGGCGTCGGTGATCTGGCCGTCCTCGTTCATGAGGAGATAGGTCCGGTTGCCGTGCAGCACGCCCGGCCGCCCGCCCGTCAGCGAGGCGGCGTGGAGGCCCGAGGAAATGCCGTGGCCGGCCGCCTCGACGCCCCACATCCTCACCTCCCGGTCGTCGAGGAAGGGATGGAACAGCCCCATGGCGTTCGAGCCGCCCCCGATGCAGGCGATGAGCGAATCGGGCAGGCGCCCCTCCGCCTTCAGCATCTGCTCGCGGGTCTCCCGGCCGATGATCGACTGGAAGTCGCGCACCATGGCCGGATAGGGATGCGGCCCCGCGACCGTGCCGATGCAGTAGAAGGTCGAATCGACATTCGTGACCCAGTCGCGCAAAGCCTCGTTCATGGCGTCCTTGAGGGTCCGGGTGCCCGACTGGACCGGCACGACCTCGGCGCCCAGCATCTTCATGCGGATGACGTTGGGCTGCTGCCGCTCGACATCGACCGCGCCCATATAGACCACGCAGGAGAGGCCGAAGCGGGCGCAGAGCGTCGCCGTCGCGACGCCGTGCTGGCCCGCCCCGGTCTCGGCGATGATGCGCTTCTTGCCCATCCGCCGCGCGAGAAGGATCTGGCCGGTGACGTTGTTCACCTTGTGGGAGCCGGTATGGTTCAGCTCCTCGCGCTTCAGGTAGATCTTCGCCCCGCCCAGATGCTCCGTCAGGCGCTCGGCGAAATAGAGCGGCGAGGGCCGGCCGACGTAATGGGCGAGATGGCCGTCCATCTCCGCCTTGAAGGCCGGGTCGGCCTTGGCGCGCTCGTATTCCCGTTCCAGTTCGAGGATGTTCGGCATCAGCGTCTCGGCGACGAAGCGGCCGCCGAAAATGCCGAACATGCCGCGCTCGTCGGGGCCGGCGCGGAAGGTGTTGGGGGTGCTCGGGGCGTTCACGCCACTCTCCTGTCCTTGTCCCGGGCCGCGAAGGCGGCGCGGGCGGCCTCGACGAAGGCCGCGATCTTCGAGATGTCCTTGATCCCGGGGCTGCTCTCGACGCCCGAGGAGACGTCCACGGCCGAGAGGCCGGAGACCGCGACGGCCTCGGCGACGTTCTCCGGGGTGAGCCCGCCCGAGAGCATGAGCGCGTGGGAGGGCGCCTTCGCGAGACCAGCCAGCAGGCGCCAGTCGAAGGCCACCCCGTTGCCGCCGGGAAGAGCCGCGCCCTTCGGAGGCTTGGCGTCGAGGAGGATGCGCTCGGCGCTCGCGCGGTAGAGATCGATCCGGGCGAGGTCGGCGGCTTCGGCGACCGCGAGGGCCTTCATCACGGGCCGGCCGGTTTGCGCCCGGATCGCGGCGGCGCGCTCCGGCGTTTCCCTCCCGTGGAGCTGGATCAGGTCGGGCTCGATGGCCGCGACGGCCTCGTCCAGCTCCGCATCGGCCGGATCGACCAGGAGCAGGACGCGGGTCGCGCGCCCGGCCGCGGCGCGGGACAGCGCGCGGCCGGCCTCCAGCGAGACATGGCGGGGCGAGCGCGGGAAGCGCACGAAGCCGACCATGTCGGCGCCGGCGGCGAGCGCGGCCTCCAGGGCCTCGGCCGTGGCGAGGCCGCAGATCTTCACGAGGGACATCGCGGCGGCTCGAAGGGGCTCGCCCGCGGCGGGCGAAGCGGTCATGGCGGCGCTATAGAGCATGATCCTGAAAAGTGGGAACGGGTTTTCGGGGATCGGGCTCCATGACAGGGTGGCAGCCCTCTGCTACGCCCTGCCCCACAGCGGAGGATCCGACGAATGCCCGAGAGACCTTTTGAAGATGCCGGCCGCGTCGATCCGGCGGTGCGGCCGTGAGCCGGCCCGATTTCGACCTCGCGGCGCTCGAGGCCGATCCGCGCGTCTCCTGGACGCGCGACATCCTGCGCTTCCGTGATACGGATCTCAACGGGCACGTGAACAACGCGGTGTTCTCGACCTTCTGCGAGAGCGGACGGGTACACCATCTCCGCGACGTGATTCAGGCCCCGATGCTGTCCGGCGTCTTCTACGTCATCGTGCGCCTCGCCGTCGATTTCAAGGCGGAGCTTCATTATCCGGGCGAGGTTCGCTGCGGCACCTGGGTCCCGTCCCTCGGCCGCAGCTCGCTGGTCTATGCGCAGGCGCTTTTCGACGGTTCCGGCCGCCTCGTCGCCTATGCGGAAGCGACGGTGGTGCAATTGGACAGCGCGACGCGCCGCCCGGCTCCGTTCGCGGACGAACTGCGCGCGAGGATCGAGCCGATGCTGCTGCCGTCCCCGGGCCTGAGCCGAGGTCCGTGATGGCGGCCTTGGGAGGCGCGATCCGAAGACACGGTCGCGGCTTTTCGCCGAAGCGGTCCTCCGGCTCGGAGGGCCCGGTCACCATTCGGGTCGGCGACGGTGCACAGAACGCTTGAAAAGAATGGTACCGCCACCCCGGCTCGAACGGGGGACCCCCAGATCCACAATCTGGTGCTCTAACCAACTGAGCTATGGCGGCCCGAAGGCAGCCCTGTATCGCTCCGGGCCGCCGAAAACAAGGCCGTGACGAAGCCGGGCCTTCGATCCCTCGAACATTCCGCTCCGGCACGGCGTCCGCCGCGGATGGCGGCTTGACAGAACGCGCACCGCCATCAAGCTTGGCCGATGCGCAACAAGATCGTCGCCGCATCCGAAGCCGTCGAAATCGTCCAGACAGGCGACGCGATATGTACCTCCGGCTTCGTCGGCATCGGCGTCCCCGACGCGCTCCTCCAGGCTCTGGAGAACAGATTCCTCGAAACCCGCGCGCCCGGCGACCTGACATTGCTTTTCGCCGCCGGGCAAGGCGACGGGAAGGATCGCGGCCTGAATGCGCTCGGTCACGACGGCCTGCTGAAGCGGGTCGTCGGCGGCCACTGGGGACTGATCCCCAAGGTCGGGCGCCTGGCGCTCGAGGGGAAAATCGAGGCCTACAACCTCCCCCAAGGCGTCATCTCGCACCTCTACCGCGACATCGCCGCCGGCAAGCCGGGCACGCTGACGCGGGTCGGCATCGGGACTTTCGTCGATCCCCGCGTCGAAGGCGGCAAGATCAACTCGGTCACGACCGAGGATCTGGTCCACGTGGTCCAGATCCTCGGCCAGGACTGGCTGTTCTACAAGGCGTTTCCCCTCAACGTCGCCTTCCTGCGCGGCACTACCGCCGATCCGAACGGCAATGTGACGGCCGAACGCGAGGCCCTCGATCTCGACAACCTGGCGATGGCCATGGCGGTCAAGAATTCGGGCGGCGTCGTCATCGTGCAGGTGGAGCGGATCGCGCGGGCCGGAACCCTGCATCCGCGCCAGGTGCTCCTGCCGGGACCGCTCGTCGATTGCGTGGTCGTCGCCGAGCCCGAGCAGCATCGCCAGACCTACGCCACATCCTACAATCCGGCCTACAGCGCCGAGATCAGCGTGCCCCTCGACGGCATGAAGCGGATGCCGCTGGACGTCAGGAAAGTGGTGGCCCGGCGCTGCGCGATGGAGCTTCGCCCGGGGGCGATCGTCAATCTCGGAATCGGCATGCCGGAAGGCGTCGCGTCGGTCGCGGCCGAGGAGCGCATCGACGAGTTCATCACGCTCACCGCCGAGCCCGGCGTGATCGGCGGCATCCCGGTCTCGGGACTGGATTTCGGCGCCGCCATCAATACGGAAGCCGTCATCCATCAGAACCAGCAATTCGACTTCTACGACGGCGGCGGCCTGGACATCGCCTTTCTCGGCATGGCGGAGGCCGATGCCGCCGGCAATGTGAACGTGAGCCGCTTCGGCCCGAAGCTCGCGGGGGCCGGAGGCTTCATCAACATCAGCCAGAACGCGCGAAAGGTAGTCTTTGCCGGGACCTTCACCGCTGGCGGCGCCGATATCGTCGTGGAGGGGGGGGCGCTCCGCATCAAGCAGGAGGGACGGGCGCAGAAATTCCATGAGCAGGTCGAGCAGATCACCTTCAGCGGCCGCGTCGCCGCCGCGAAGGAGAAGCCCGTCCTCTACGTCACCGAGCGCTGCGTCTTCCGTCTTCGGCCGGAGGGGCTGCAACTGATGGAAGTCGCGCCCGGAATTGACGTGGACCGCGACATCCTCGCGCAGATGCGGTTCAAGCCGATCGTCAAGGACGTGCGCCTCATGGATGCGCGGATCTTCGTCGACGAGCCGATGGACCTTCGCAGCGGGCTCGTCGACCTGGATCTCACCGACCGCCTCGCCTACGATCCGGGGCGAAACGTCCTCTTCCTCAATTTCGAAGGACTCCACGTCCGGAGCCCGGAGGATGTCTCCGCCATCGAAAATACCGTCGCCGCCTTGTGCCGCGACATCGGAAAGCGCGTCGCCGTCGTCGTGAACTACGATGCCTTCCGGCTCGAGCCGGAGGTCGTCGATTCCTATGCGGAAATGGTTCGCACCCTCGAGGCGGCCTATTACACGCGGGTCTCGCGCTATACGACCAGCGCCTTCATGCGGGTCAAGCTCGGGCAGGTCCTGACCCGCGCCGTCCGCCCCCATATCTTCGAAAGCAAGGCCGACGCCCAGGCATTCCACGAGACCGGCGGGGCATAAGCGCCCCGCCATCGGCGCCGCAGGGAGGTGGGGCCGGGCGGCCTGTCGGCTCAGCCGGCGCCGAGCGCGACGGCGCTATTATAGACGATGAGGCTGGCCGCATAGGCGAGGGCCAGCATGTAGAAGAAGGTCACGCCCATCCATTTCCGGCTGCCGGTCTCGCGGCGGATGACGGCCAGGGTCGAGGCGCATTGCGGCGCGAAGACGTACCAGGCGAGCAGGGACAAGGCCGTGGCGAGGCTCCATTTCTCCGCCAGGACGGCGCCGATCTGGTCGGCCGCCTCCTTGCCGCCCTCGATCGCGTAGACGGTGCCGAGCGCCGCGACGGCCACCTCGCGCGCCGCCATGCCGGGGATGAGCGCCACCGCGATCTGCCAGTTGAAGCCGATCGGCGCGAGCAGCGGCTCGATCGCCTTGCCGATCATCGCCGCGAGGCTGTAGTCGATGGCCGGCTCGGTCGCGCCGGCCGGGGGCCGCGGGAACGAGGCCAGGAACCAGATCACCACCATCATCGAGAAGATCGTGGTGCCGGCGCGGTGCAGGAACATCTTCACCCGCGTCGTGATCCCGATGGCGACGGAGCGCAGGCGCGGCATCTTGTAGTCGGGCAGCTCCAGCATGAACGGCGCGGGCGCATGCTCGCGCAGCAGGAGGAACTTGACCACGAACGAGACGAGGAGCGCGCTGGCGATGCCGGCCACGTAGAGCCCGAACATGACGAGGCCCTGCAAATTGACCCATCCCCAGATCTGCTTCGGCGGAATGAAGGCGGAGATGATCAGCGTATAGACCGGGATGCGCGCCGAGCAGGTCATCAGCGGCGCGATCAGGATGGTGGTCAGCCGGTCGCGGCGATCGTCGATCACCCGCGTCGCCATGATCCCGGGGATGGCGCAGGCGAAGCTCGACAGGAGCGGAATGAAGGCGCGGCCATGCAGCCCGGCTCCCCCCATGATGCGGTCCATCAGGAAGGCGGCACGCGCCATGTAGCCGAAATCCTCCAGGAGCAGGATGAACAGGAAGATGATGACGATCTGCGGCAGGAAGACGATGACGCTGCCGACGCCCGAGATCACGCCGTTTTGCAGGAAGCTTTGCAGCAATCCTTGCGGCAGCGTCTCCTGAACCGCCTTCCCGGCCGCATCGAAGGCCGAGGACAGGAGTTCCATCACCGGCTGGGCCCAGGCGAAGACCGCCTGGAACATGACGAACATGACGAGGGCCAGGATCACGAGGCCCGCCACCGGATGCAGGACGACCGCGTCGATCCGCGCCGTCCAGGTGTCGGGACGCGCCGGCAGGCCGATCGCCTCGGCGATGATGCGGTCGGCCTCGCGTTGCAGGCCGCGCAGCTGCGCGGTCGTCGGCGGCTGCCAGGAGCTTTCCCGCGGGACCGCCTCCCCCCGGGCCAGAAGCTCGTCGGTCAGGGCCCGCAGGTCGGCCGTGCCGGCCTTGCGGACGGCGACCGAGGTCACGACGGGGACGCCGAGCAGCTCCGAAAGCCGCGGCACGTCCACGGTGACGCCGCGGCGCGTCGCGATGTCGAACATGTTGAGGACCAGCGCCAGCGGACACCCGGCCGTCTTCAGCTCGAGCAGGAGGCGGATCGTCAGCCGCAGATTGGTGGAATCGGCGACGCACAGCACGAGGTCCGGCGCCGATTCGCCCTTCACGCGGCCGAGGACGAAATCGCGGGTGATCTCCTCGTCCGGGCTGCGGCCGCGCAGGGAATAGGTGCCCGGCAGGTCGACCAGCGAGACCTGCCGCCCCTTCGGGGTGACGAAGGAGCCCGCTTTGCGCTCCACCGTCACGCCGGGATAGTTGGCGACCTTCTGCCGGCTGCCGGTGAGGGCGTTGAACAGGGAGGTCTTGCCGCTGTTCGGCGTGCCCACGAGCGCAAGATGCATCGGTGGCGGTTCCATGGCCCGGGATCAGTCGGGATCGGAGAGGACGATTGCCATGGCCTCGCGCCGGCGCAAGGCCATCGTGATGTTGTCGACCCGCACCGCGATCGGATCGCGGCCCACCGCCCCCTCGTGCAGGACCTCGACCCTGGCGCCTTCGACGAAGCCGATCTCCAGCAGCCGGCTTTCAAGCTCGATATCGGCGAGCGAGGAGCCGAGGCCCGCGGCATCCACGCGCCGGATCACGCCGCGATAGCCGCGGCGGGCCAATCCCAGCCGCGAGGGGCGGAGCCTGTCGATCGTGTCACTCATGATGGTCACGCGGCTCCGCGGTTCCCCGAGCCCCGGCGGCTGGCCGCCGTCGCGGGGCTTCCCGGCGGTCTTCATGAGCCGTGCGCCGGGATAAGTCACGCCGCCCGGGCCGGCGATGCCGGCGGGGCAGGAATGCGGCGGCCGCCCGCCCTCAGCTCGCCCGGACGTAGCTTCCCGGCGCGGGCTCGATCGGCTTCAGCCCGCCGGCGCCGGGCCGATAGGCGGGAACCTTCTCGCCGTCGCTGTGGGAATCGATCCAGGCGGTCCAGTGAGGCCACCACGACCCCTCGTGCTTCTCGGCTCCGGCCAGCCATTCATAGGGGTCCTGCGGATAGTCGTTCCGCGTCCAGTAGCCGTATTTCGCCCGCTTGCCCGGCGGGTTGATCACCCCCGCAATGTGCCCCGAGGCGCCCAGCACGAAGGTCGTCTCCCCACCCAGCAGCCGGGTCGTCGGATAGGCCGAGGTCCAGAGCGCGATGTGGTCCTCCTTGGTGGCGAGCACGTAGAAGGGAACGTCGACCTTGCCGAGGTCGATGGGCGTGCCGTCCATCGTCAGATAGCCCGGCTTGCGCAGGCCGTTCTCGATATAGATCTTCTCCAGATACCAGAGCAGCATCGCGGCGGGCAGCCGGGTGCTGTCGCTGTTCCAGAACAGCAGGTCGAAGGCGGGGGGCTTGCGGCCCATCAGGTAGTTCATCACGTGGAACGACCAGACGAGGTCGTTCTCGCGGATCATCGAGAACATCTCCTGAAGGTGGTAGTTCTCCAGGAAGCCCGTCTCGGCCATGTGCTCGCGTAGGGCCTTGAGGCGGTCCTGGTCAATGAAGACGCCGAGTTCGCCGACATCGGTGAAATCGACCATGGTGGCGAAGGTCGTCGCCGTCTTGACGCGCTTGTCGCCGCGAGCCGCGAGCCAGGCCATCGTGGCCGTCGTCAGGATGCCGCCGATGCAGAAGCCGAGGATGTCGAATTCCTTCTGGCCGGTCGCCTTCTCCATGACGTCCAGCGCCTCGAGCGGGCCGAGGCGCATATAGTCCTCGAAGCTCAGATTCGCATGCTCCTTCCTGGGATTGACCCAGGAGATCAGGAAGATGCTGTGGCCCTGCTGGAGCATGTAGCGGACCATGCTGTTGTCCGGCTTCATGTCGAAGATGTAGTATTTGTTGATCCAGGGCGGCACGAAGAGCAGCGGGCGCTTGTACTGCGTTTCCGTCAGCGGCTCGTAATGGATGAGCTGCATCAGATCGTTCTGCCAGATCACCTGTCCGGGAGTGGCCGCGAGGTCGCGCCCGACTACGAAGGCCTTGGGGTCATGGGTGGCGATGTCGAGCCGCCCCTGGCCGCGCTCGAGGTCGTCCAGGAGGTTGCGGAACCCGTCCAGGAGGCTGCGCCCCTCGGTCTCGAGGAACCGCTCGCGCGCCGCGGGGTTCAGCGCGAGGAAGTTGCTCGGGGAGAGGGCGCTCAGCAATTGCCGCGTATAGAAGCGGACGCGCAGGCTTTCCTTGCCCTCGTCCGGCAGGGAGGCGAGAAGCTTCTCCGCCGCCCGCTCGATCGTCAGGTGGACGTCGCGCAAGGCGCGGCTGAAGGGCTCGGTGCTCCAGCGCCCGTCGCGGAAGCGCCGGTCCTTGCTTTCCTCGCCCGGCCCGGACCACGCTTCGAACCAGGCGCGCGAGGCATCCGTCCACAGGCCCACCTGGAACTGCGCCAGCGCCCAGGGATCCTTGGCGAGATGCATCGCCGCCTGCCCATAGGCGTTTGCGATGGTCATGGCATCGACCACGGAGAAGTCCTGCCCCGTGGCCTTCGCGACCGCCTTGGCCTGGCTTCGCTTCGCCAGATCCTGGGCGCGCTGCATCAGGCCGACGAATTCCGAGGTTTGCTCGGCGATTCCCGATTGGTCCATGTCTCCCCCCTGCCGGATACCTGCCGGTCCTGGAATGCGGCGACCGGCCGTTTCGCTAGCCGGGCTTGCCCCATTTTCGCTGGTGTTCGACGACATGGCTAGAGCGTTTCCGCCGAAGGTTGAATCGAATGTGATGCGACGGGGGCGCCCGTGGCCGATTCCTCCCCTTTCGGGGAGGGGCAGCGTGGCCCGGGATCGCGTGGCCTCGCCCCACCGGGCGATCGGTCGCATCCTCCGCTCGATCGAGCGGCATGACGTCGATGTCGGCGCCCCGTCCACGACACCGGCCCATCCGGGCAGCGATCATTCGATCCCGTCCCGGTGATCAAGGCTCTGGACGGCCAGGGTCCGTAACGCTCATCCAGGTGAGCAGAGGGCCCCGCCATTCATCGCGGCGGGGCGGCCCTGCCGGGCGCGGGCGAGGGCCAGCCGACGCGATCGACGATCGCGCGCGCGGCGCCGAGCTGCTCGCCGATGCGGGACGGATCGACGGCGTCGACTTTCGGACGTCCGAGGCTCGCCAGATCGCCGGACGGCGACTGCGACGAGGCGGCAGGGAAGAAGCGGCCCGCCGACAGGGCCGCCTGTGCCTCGTCGGAGACGAGGAAGTCCAAGAGCTTCGCGGCGGCTTCGGCGTTGCGGGCGCCCTTCGCCAGGCCCGCGCCGCTGGCATTGAGCGCGACGCCGCGACCTTCCTGGTTCGGCCAGACGAGCTTCACCTGCTCCAGGGCTTCCCTGTTCTCCGGCTTGTCCTGCGATTTGAGGATCAGATAATAGTAATGCTGGACGAGGGTGACGGCGCAGCGCCCGGCTCCGACGTTCAGGATTTGAACGGGGTCGTGGCCATCCGGCGCCTCGGCCCGGTTGGCCACCATGCCGCGGGCCCAGGCTTCCGCCCCGGCTTCGCCATCGTAAGCGACGAGGCCGGCCAGGAACGCGATATTGTAGGGCGAGCGCCCCGAGCCGATGCAGACCTTTCCGCGCAGGGCGTCGGATGCCAGGTCCTCGTAGCGCTCCGGCGCCTTCGGCAGGAGGGAGGGATTGTAGAAGATCGCCCGCCCGCGGAACATGAGGCCGAACCAGAGGCCCCCGGGATCGCGCAGATGCGCCGGGATGCGCTCGTCGATCCTCGGCGAGGAATAGGGCGCGAAGACCCCGGCCTCCCGAAGCCTGACGAGGGAGGCGAGATCGCCGCCCATGACGACGTCCGGCGCGGGGGTCGTGGCTCCTTCGAGACGCGCGATCGTCTGCTCGGGCCGCTCCTGGAGCACGTTGACCTTGATGCCGGTGCGCTGGGTGAACAGCTCGAAGAGCTTGGGATTGTCGCGGGCGGTGGCGACATTCACGACGTCGTCGGCGCGGGCTGGCGCTCCGGCCAGGAGCAGCATCGCCGCCCCGATCGTCGCAGCGAAACGGTCGATCCGCATCAGGTTCTCTCCATTCATGAGGGGGGTCCTCCCGTCGCCGCGCGATCGATGAGGACCACGGGAAATCCGAGCGAGCAGCTTTCGACGCGGCCGATCACGCCGTAGGCGGCCCGCAGCACCTCGGCATTCATCACCTCCGCCGGGGCGCCGTCGGCCAGGACCCGCCCGGGGCCGAGAAGCGCGATGCGGTCGGCGAAGCGCAGCGCGAGGTTGAGGTCGTGCATGGCCATCAGGCAGATCGCGCCGTCGCGCGCGGCGACCGCGCGGACCGTCTCGACGACGTTCAACTGCCAGCGCAGGTCGAGCGCGCTCGTCGGCTCGTCGAGAAGCAGGAGCTTCGGCCCACGCACGATCACCTGCGCCAGCCCCACCATCTGCCGCTGGCCGCCGGACATCTCGTTCAGGCGCCGGAAGGCGAGGTCGCGGATGCCGAGCTGGTCGAAGACGCGCTCGATCGCGCTCTCGATGCCGCTCCTCGGCATGTCGGGCTGGATCGCGCGGCTGGCGCTGAGGACGGATTCGTAGGCGAGGAGCGAGGTCGCCTGGGGCAGGCTCTGCGGGAGATAGGCCGCGATCCGCGCGCGCTGGGGGGCGGACATCGCGACGAGGTCCCGGCCGTCGAGCAGGATCTCGCCGCCGCCGATCGCATGGAGGCCGGCGACGGCGCGCATCAGGGTGGACTTGCCGACCGCGTTCGGGCCGGCCACAGCCACGACGCTTCCCGGCGGGATCTGCGTCGTCACCGCCTCGAGGACGCGCCGGCCGCGATAGCCGACGGAGACGCCGCGCAAAATCAGCCCGCTCACCGGGGCAATCTCCGCTGCATCAGGATCAGGGCGAGGAAGACGGGGATGCCGACCAGGGCGGTCACGATGCCGACCGGCAGCAGCACGCCGGGAACGAGCGTCTTGCTCGCGACCGAGGCCGCCGACAGGAGGATCGCGCCGCACAGGGTGCTGCCCGGCAGGTAGAAGCGATGATCCTCGCCGAGGAGCAGGCGCGCCATGTGGGGCCCGACGAGCCCGACGAAGCCGATCGTGCCGACGAAGGCCACGGCCGCCGCGGCGAGCAGGCTGACGCGCAGGAGCGCGATCATGCGGAGCCGGTCGACCGCGATGCCGTAGCTGCGGGCATGGTCCTCCCCGCCGCGGAGCGCCGTCATCGCCCAGACGTGACGCATCGAGAAGGGCAGGCAGAGGGCGAGGACGGCCGCCACGATGGCGATCTTGCTCCAGTTCGCCCGCGCGAGGCTCCCCATCGACCAGAACACGACCTGCTGGAGCGTGTTGACGTCGGCGACGTACTGGATCAGCGCCACGAGCGCGTTGAAGGCGAAGACGAGCGCGATGCCGAACAGCACGACGGCCTCGACCGTTCCGCCGTAGAGGCGCGAGAGCGTCTGGATGGCGAAGGTCGCGAGCACCGCGAGGACGAAGGCGCCGAGCGGGATCGCGTAGGTCTCGCCGATCCCCAGCGGGTCGATCTCGAAGACGATGACGACCGACGCACCGAGGGTGGCCGCCGCCGAGACGCCGAGCGTGAAGGGGCTGGCCAGCGGATTGTTGAGGACGGTCTGCATCTCGGCCCCCGCGAGCCCCAGCGCCCCGCCGACACAGACCGCCATCAGCGCATAGGGCAGCCGGACATCCCACAGGATGACGTTCTGCGCCCGGCTCAGGCCTGAGGGGTTGAACAGGCCGGCGACGACGTCGCGCAGCGGAAAGACCGACGAGCCGGTGGCGATGTCGATCAGGAAGGAGACGGCCAGGATCGCGCCCATCGCCGCCAGCAGGGCGAAGCGGCGCCACGCGAACCGGCCGTAGAGCCGCGCGAGCGAGCCCGCCTCCGATGCGCCGTCCCGCCCCGCCATTGCCGCGACCGGATCGCTCATTCGAGTCCGATCCAATAGGTCCCGGCCAGGGGCACGGGCTGGAATTTCGCGTAGAGCGTCCGAAGGGTCTCCTCGGGATCGAGATCGGCGAAGAGCTGCGGATGCAGCCATTTCGCCATGGCCTGCACGGCGGCCACGTTGAAGGGACTGTTGTAGAAGCTGTGCCAGACGGCGAAGGCGCGCCCGCCGGCAACGGCCTTGAGGTCGGCGAAGCCCGTGCGCGTCAGGGCGTGCCGCAGGCTCTCCCGCGCCTGGTCCCGGCCGACCCCCGCGCCGAGCATCACGCGGAAGGACTTGGCCGTGGCGGTCTTGGGGTTGCCGACCGCGGTGCCGATATAGACGTCCGGCTGCGCCGTCAGGAGGTATTCGAGGCTCAGGACGCCGGACACGCCCGGAATCCGGTCCTTGCCGATATTCTCGCCTCCGGCCCAGTCGACGAAGCGGCCCATCATGCCGTGGACCATCGTCGGGCAGCATTCCTCGCCGAATCCGACCCGGCTTTCGAGGAAGACGGTGGGCTTCTTCCCCGGCAGGCTCGCGAGGCGCTGCGAGACGAGGGCGAGCTGCTTGTCGTAGTAATCGACGAACTCGCCCGCCTCGCTCTCGCGGCCGAGCAATTGGCCGAGCAGCTTCATGCTCTTGGGAGTATTGGCCAGCGGCTCGCGCCGGAAATCGACGAAGAGGACGGCGACGCCGGCGGCTTCGAGGCGCCGGATGGTCTCCGCATCCTTCGAGGAGGGCCCGTGCCCCTCGATCCCGAGGATCGCCACGTCGGGGCGCAGGGAGATCGCGGATTCGATGTTGAAGCTGTCGCTGGACGTCTGCCCGATCAGGGGGATTTTCGCGAGCCGGGGGAAGCGCTCCAGGTATTCCGCGTAGCCGCCCGGATCGGTCCGCTGCCATTCGCCGAGCTGGCCGATGACGCGCCGGGTCGGATCCTCGCGGTCGAGGATCCCCAGGATGGGAACGAACCGCCCCTCGCCGAGGATGACGCGCTCGACGCGGTCGGGGACTTCGACCTGTCGTCCGGCGAGATCCACCAGGGATTTCGCGAGCGAGGCGCCGCCGCTCGCGAGGAGGGCGGCGGCAGTCACGAGGGCGAGGAAGCTACGGCGCATCGGGCAAGCTCGTCTGGCGAGGGAAACCGGTCTTGTGTCGATCTGGCGGGGCCCCGCCCCGCGCCTTTGCGAGCGCGCAGGCGCCGAGAGCCCGAAGATCGGAATCCTCGTGGCGCAGCAACGTCGCCGCGACATTCATGCAGAAGATCGGAATGCCGGCTTCGATGGCGGCCGAGATCCAGCGCAGAGCCTCGTCCCGGAATCCCGCCTGGAACAGGCAGCGGCCATAATTGAACTGCCCGCGGAAGTCCCCGCCCTCCGCGGCGCGCCTGTACCAGCGGAACGCCGCAAGCGGCCTCGGCCTGTGGCGCCAGCCCTCCTCGCGATACCGCCCCACCATGCCCATTGC
>OEIU01000506.1_pt1 | contig 35557 bp, 30 predicted proteins | sample 1539221 | NCBI WGS metagenome assembly OEIU01 (sample SAMN03792071, study PRJEB22550) | activated sludge metagenome | feature: wastewater treatment plant; material: activated sludge; isolation source: Wastewater treatment plant of a petroleum refinery complex | place: Argentina: Zarate | collected...
CAGGTTAATTACACAATAAAAGGTAAATACAATTTTGCAGGATCATTTGCCGATTTATGTTCTAATCTGATATTTAACCAATCAGCTCAATATACTGCTATCATAAAAAACGGAAACAAGATAATCATTTCGCTTTCACCAGAATTATTTTTTGAAATTAAAGGAAGAAACATTATTTCTAAACCAATGAAAGGAACTTCGAGACGTGGAATCGACATATCGAGCGATTTATTGATCAGGCACGAACTGGAAAACAGCGAAAAAAATCGCGCAGAGAATGTGATGATTGTGGATCTTATTCGCAACGATCTTGGAAAAATAAGTGAGTTCGGTTCAGTTAAAGTTAAAAATTTATTTAAAGTTGAGAAGTATGAATCGGTCTTTCAGATGGTAAGTACGATAGAATCAAGATTAAAAAAGAATATCAAACTTTCTGATGTGATTAAAAATATTTTTCCTTGCGGCTCTATCACTGGCGCACCGAAGATTCGTACTATGGAAATAATAAATGAACTTGAAAAAGAGAATCGTGGAATTTATACCGGCTCGATTGGCTTATTTATGAAAAATAAAAAGACTTTTAATATTCCAATTCGTACGCTTTCTGTTAATATCAGAACCGGAGCAGGTGAGATTGGATTAGGAAGCGGGATTGTTTGGGATAGCATTGCAGAAGAGGAATATGAGGAGACTAAACTAAAAGGGAAATTTCTTAATGATCCTGTTAAGCCATTTGAAATAATTGAAACAATGCGGGTAGAAGATGGTAAAATATTTTTATGTAATGAACATTTACAAAGGATGGAACAAACTGCAGATTATTTTTTATTTTGTTTCGATAGAAAAAGAATCGAGTCGGAAATAAAAGAGTTTATTAAATCAACTGATCTAAATATTTATCGATTACGAATCTCATTGAACAAATCTGGAAATTTATTTTTTCAAAAAACTGAATTAAAAAACCTGACAGATGATATTAAAATTATTATTTCAAAAAATAGGATTAGTCCTAAAAATAAGTTTCAATATTTCAAAACAACAAACAGAAAACTTTATGATGATGAATATAAAAAATATTCTGAGCAAGGTTATTTTGATGTTATCTTTTTAAATGAAAAAGGTGAATTGGCTGAAGGTGCTATAACAAATATTTTTATTTATAAAGGTGAGACCATCTCAACCCCGCTGTTTAATACCGGAATATTGCCGGGTGTTTACCGTAAGTATTTATTAAGAAATAACTCTGGAATTATCGAGAGAAAATTGTTTCGAGAAGATTTAATTGATGCGGATAAAATTGTTTTAACAAATTCTGTTCGTGGTGAGGTTGTGGTTAATAAATTGTTTCTAAATAAAAATGAGTTTATTGAATTACCCCAAAAAAAATAACAAACCCAATTCCTTAAAGGAATTGGGTTTGTTACTTCCTATCAGTAGATGTGGAGACAAAGCATATTTATTTTATTTTCCATATTTTGCAATTAAATAAATAATCAAATCAGAAATGTCAAAATCCATAAGCGAAACATCCAAACGAAAGAAAGAACACATTGATCTATGCTTAACCGATAAGGTTGCATTTCATTCTAAAACTAATGGATTTGAAAAATATGATTTTATTCATAATGCAATCACTGAAGTTGATATTTCAAAAATATCTTTCCAGACTAAACTCTTTAATATAAAAATAAATTATCCTTTCCTGATTTCCTGCATGACTGGCGGAACAGAAGAGGCAGAAAATATTAATTTAAGATTAGCTACCATTGCACAAGAATTAAAAATACCAATCGGAGTTGGCAGCCAAAGACAAGCACTTGAAGATAAAAATCATCACAATTCTTATAAGGTAATTCGTAAAACTGCAAAGTCTGTTCCGGTACTTGGAAATATTGGCGCTGCTCAATTAGTTAAATCAAAAAATATTCTTGAAATATTATCATTGATTGATATGCTTGAAGCAGATGCCTTCGTAGTTCACTTAAATCCACTTCAGGAGTTATTGCAGAAAGAGGGAGAACCAAACTTTGCTGGCTTGTTGAAAAAAATGGAAAAATTAATATTAAAAGCAGACGTTCCTGTTATTGTAAAAGAAGTCGGAGCAGGAATTAGTAAAACCGTTGCAAAAAAATTATTGGAAATCGGTGTAAGCGGTATTGATGTTGCGGGCGCAGGTGGAACTAGCTGGGCTGGTGTTGAGATATTAAGAAGTAAATCAGAACATGATTTTTGGGATTGGGGATTACCTACTTCATTTTGTTTAAGGGAAATTTATCCCCTAAAGAATAAATTTGATTTTACATTGATTGGTTCGGGAGGAATTAATTCCGCAACCGATCTTGCAGTTGCATTTGCCCTTGGATCAGATATTGTTGCATCGGCACGTATTATTCTTCAAACTTTGATGAATTATGGTGAAGAATCGGTTCAGAAAAAAATTGTAAATTGGTTTGAGTATCTTAAAAATATTATGTTCTTAACCGGATCAAAGAATCTTATTGAGCTTAGAAATAATAAGCTAATTAAAAAGGGAGAATTGTATTGAAACCTGCTGACGTAAAAAAATATTTTTCAATATATGAAAAAGAAAGAAAGATTATTGATCGAAAACTGGCATCTGCATTAAAACAAAGACAGCCATCAGAACTCTATGAACCTGCTTCTTATATTCTTGAAAGCAGCGGTAAACGACTGCGACCGTTATTAGTTATTCTTTCAGCAAAAGCTGTCGGTGGAAAAGCAAATCAGGTTTATAATGCTGCTGTTGCAGTTGAAATGCTGCATAATTTTACTTTAGTCCACGATGACATAATGGACAATGCTGATCTACGTCGTGGAAATTTAACTTTGCATAAAAAATTTAATTTAAATACAGCTATACTTGCAGGTGATTCATTGCTTGCCGTTGCCTATGAATTTCTTTTAAAGGATTGTAAATTAAACGCACGGGAAGCACTCAGTTCTTTCACTCAAGGATTGGTTGAAGTTTGTGAAGGGCAAAGTCTGGATACTGAATTTGAAGTTCGTAAAAATGTAACTTTAGAAGAGTACATTGAAATGATCAGGAAAAAAACTGCTGCGCTTGCTCAAATGTGTTGTGAACTCGGAGCATATCTTGTTAACGGAAGTAAACAGGATATTAAAGCTCTTTCTGATTACGGAAAATATTTGGGAATTGCCTTTCAAATTCAGGATGATTTGCTTGATATTACTGCTGATAAATTTGAATTCGGTAAACGAATCGGTGGTGATTTAATGGAAGGGAAGAAAACATTTTTATTCATTGAAGCATTATCAAAAGCAAAAGGGCAGGATAGAGCAGATTTATTAAAAGTAATTGCCAATAAAGGAATTCGTTCAAACCAAATTGAAAAGTATAAACGACTTTATGAAAAACTTGGAGTAATTGAAGATGCGAAAACTGCTATTCGTAATTATACAGATAAAGCATTAAACTCAATTAATAAACTGTCTAATAAAACTGAAATAAATATTTTTCATTGGTTAGCTTACTCACTTATTAAGAGAAATAAATGATGATTGAAAAAACTGTAAAGATTGTTAATAAAGCCGGGCTGCACACAAGACCTGCTGCTACAATCGTTAAGCTTGCGGCAAAGTATAAAAGTGAATTTTATATTTATCGTGATGGAATGAGTATTAATGGAAAAAGCATTATTGGCGTTATGACTCTGGCCGCTGAATATGGCTCTGAACTTAAATTAACTTTTGATGGACCTGATGAGCAGCAAGCTTGTGATGAAATTGTTGCTTACTTTGAAAGGGGGTTTGATGAATTATGAAATCCTTCAAAGAGATCTATAAAAATTCTGAAAATAAAATCGCAGGTATTGCAGCCGCACCGGGAATAGTAATTGGTAAGGCATATCTTTTTTCTAAAGAGAAATTAGAAATTAGCAAAGCTCCAATTACTGATGTTGAAGAAGCCATAAATAATTTTCACGATGCGCTAAAACAATCTAAAAAAGAATTAAACAAAATATTTGGAATTGCTCGTGAGAAGATGGATGAGATTAGAGCTGCAATTTTTGAAGCCCAATTAATGATTTTAGATGACCCGATCTTAATACAAAATATTGAAAAAAGAATTGCGAATGAGAAAATACAACCAGAATTTATAGTGGCTGATGAAATTTCAAAATATCAGGAATTGATGATTATTTCCCACGAATCTTATATGAAAGAACGTGCGCAGGATATTGAAGATATAAAAAACAGAATCATTCGTAATCTTCAAAAAAAAAGATGGCAATCTAAAATCGAAAAAAATCTTATTGTTGTAAGCGAATATCTGACTCCTGCTGATACACTTTTATTTTCCAGACAGGATACTCAGGGTTTTGTAACTGATCATGGTGGATTGACTTCTCACGCAGCAATAATTTCACGATCTCTTAATATTCCTGCCGTTGTCGGCACACATAATTCAACAAAATTAATTAAGGATGGTGATCTAATAATTGTTGATGGATTTCACGGTTATATTATAACTAATCCGACTGAAGAGCAATTACAATTCTTTAAACAGAAACAAAAAAAGTTAATCGAAATTCAACGTGGTCTTGAAGAATTAAAGGATCAACCTGCTGTTACCAAAGATGGAAGGGAAATTAATCTTGAAGCAAATGTTGATGTAACCGGTGAAATAGATATTGTAATTACTAGTGGAGCAAAAGGTATCGGTCTGTACCGTTCAGAACAAATCTTAAATGAGCTTGGCGCATTTCCAAATGAGGAAGAACAAACCAATATCTATACAAAACTTGCATCGAGAATCTATCCGAAATCCTGCACAATAAGAGCGTTTGATATTGGAGGAGATAAATTTAGAATTAACAGTTATAAAGAACCGAATCCTTTTTTGGGCCTGAGAGGCATAAGATTTTTGTTAGAGAATGAATCATTGTTTCGCACTCAGATTAGAGCTGTATTAAAAGCAAGTGAGAATAAAAATATTAAATTTATGATTCCGATGGTTTCTATATTGGATGAAGTACGGCAATCATTAAAGATTATTCAGGAATGCAAAAATGAATTAAGAAAAGAAAAAATAAAATTTGATAACCAAATAAAAATTGGAATAATGGTTGAGGTTCCTTCAGCTGCTGTGATGACAAAAGAATTTGCCGAAGAAATTGATTTTATCAGTATTGGTACAAATGATCTAATTCAATATTTAATGGCAGTTGATAGAGGTAATGACCTTGTTTCCAACCTCTATCAGGAATTTAGTCCGGTAGTGATTCGAACAATTGATCACATTGTAAAAAGTGCAAAGCATAATAAAATTCCTGTAAGTGTTTGCGGTGAAATGGCAGCGGATACTTTAGCCATTCCACTTTTAGTTGGATTAGGACTTGATTCTCTCAGTATGTCGCCTTCTACTATTCTTTACGCGAAAAGAATTATCAGAAATTTTGAATTTAAAAAAGCAAAAGCTTTAGCCGATGAATGTTTGCAATGCAGAACTGAAGTTGAAATTCAGAAAAAAGTTAAAAAGTTTTTTGAAGATAATAACATAACAAGAACAAGGAATATTATTTAAAATGAATATAAAAGAATTCGTAAAGAAATATGATCCACAAAACCAATTTGATGTTTTAATTAATACTTATAAACAAATTGAATTTGCCTGGGCAAATGAAATAAATTTATCCGGGATTAATATTTCGGATTTGCAAAATATAGTTATTAGCGGACTTGGTGGTTCAGCAATAAGTGCAGATCTGTTAAAGAATTTTTTAGCTGATGAATTAAGTTTTCCATTATTTGTAAATCGAAATTATAACTTGCCAAAATTTGCAGGCAAGAATACATTATTTATCGCATCATCTTATTCTGGTAATACGGAAGAAACAATTTCATCATTAAATCAGGCGATTAAACTTGGATGTAAAATCGTTTGCATAACTACCGGTGGAGAAGTTGAATCAATTGCAGCAAAGAATAAAATTGCTTGTATAAAAGTTCTAAAAGGTTTTCAACCGCGTTATGCATTAGGATTAAGTTTTTTTTCGTTACTAAAAGTTTTTCAAACGTTAAAGATTATTAAAGATCAATCTGATATTGTTGACGAAATAAAATTAAACTGGAAACAAAATGGAATTAAATATTCTGAAGATGGAAATCAAGCTTATAAATTAGCTGAGTCTTTAGTCGGATTTATTCCTGTCATTTATTCAATTTCTGATTCAACTAATTCAGTTGGTTACAGATTTAAATGCCAGTTAAATGAAAATTCAAAATCGCACGCATTCCATCACGAGATTCCTGAAATGAACCACAATGAAATAATTGGCTGGGAATCTTATCACGAAAAGAAATTCTACGCTAAAATTATTGAGATATCAGATAAATCATATCATCCTCAAATAATCAAGCGTTTAGAAATATTATCAGACATATTTGCTAAAAGCGGTGTTGAAGTTTTAAAAATCGAAAGCAAAGAGAATAACTTTAAATTAAGAATTATGGATATGATTTATCTTACTGATTGGGTTTCCTATTATTTGGGTGTATTAAGAGGTTATGATCCTAGTGAAATTGATAATATCCATACTCTTAAAAAATTACTTCAATAAATAGCCGTTAAAAATATTAAGTGAAAAATCCGCTTAAATATTTTCCACTCATTTTTCTTTTATTCATTCAAAGTGCAAACGCACAATTTTATTATTTTGGCAGAAACAAAGTTCAGTATGATCAATTCGATTGGAAAATAATTCGCACTGAACATTTTAATATTTATTACTATGGTGAAATGGGTGAAATCGCTGAGATAGGCGCTGTTTATGCTGAAGAAATTTATGATGAATTAAAAGTTAGAATGAATACTATCGTTACAAGAAAAATTCCTCTTATCTTTTATAATACTTCAAATCATTTTCAACAAACCAATACCACACCGGGATTTATTCCGGAAGGAGTTGGTGGATTTTTTGAATTTCTAAAAGGTAGAGTTGTTCTTCCATCAAACGGATCTATGCAGGATTTTAAACATGTTATTAGACATGAACTTGTGCACGTTTTTATGACTAATAAGATATTCAGAGTTTTACGTGATCACAGAAAATCAACCGATGCAATGCCGCCGTTATGGTTTGTTGAAGGTCTCGCTGAATTTTATTCTACAAAACCGGATGCACAGGCAGAGATGGTTATGAGAGATGCTGTGCTTAATAATAATTTTTTTGGTTTAGAAAATATCTGGAAAATTTACGGCTCATTTTTAATGTATAAAGAAGGACAAAACTTTTTAGAGTTTGTGGAAGAAAAATATGGAACGGGCATAGTTGCACAAATAATTGAAAATTTCTGGATGTTCAAAACATTTGATGAAGTTATCGAACATACTTTAGGAATAAGTATTAAAGAATTGGATAAGCAGTGGGAATTTTATCTAAAGAAAAAATATTATCCTTTATACTCTGATCGTTTGCCGCAAAATATTGAAGCAAAGCAACTAACTGATTTCGGATATAATTTTTCGCCGGTGTTTTATAAGGAGGATGACAAAAATTTTATTTACTTCATCGCCAATCGAACAGGTTATTCATCAATATATAAATTGGAAGTTGATGATAAATTTAAACCCCTTGGTGATCCTGAATTAGTCCTTGAAGCTGAACGGACAGAAGAACTTGAAGCATTTCATCTCTTTCAATCATCAATTGATGTTTCCAAAAATGGTTTGCTGGCATTTAGCGTAAAAAGTGGTGCGACAGATGTTATTCATTTCTTCTCGCTTAAGGATAACCAGATTGTGCACACATTGCAACGAAATGATCTGATATTTATTTCATCTCCAAAATTTTCATCTAACAGAAATCTTGTTGTATTTCAGGCGGTTGATCAAAAAGGTTTTAGTGATATTTATTGTTATGATCTTATTCAGAAAAGATTAGATAGACTTACGAATGATTTTTATGATGACAGGGATCCATCTTTTGGCGTGGATGAAGATCAAATATTATTTTCTTCAGATCGCAGTGCAGGTGAATACGAAAAAAAGTATAACATATTTTCATATAACCTCATATCACATCAGATTAGTTACGTTACCTATAACAACTTTAATTGTTATACTCCTACAGTTTCACCGGATAAAAAAAATGTTCTTATTTCTTCAGATGCCGATGGTGTTAGAAATATTTGGGAACTTGCAATTACACCTTCAGGATACGGAAAATCATTAAAGAAAATTTCAAATTTCTTTACAAGTGCATTTGATCAAAGATTTATAAATGATACCACAATAATTTTTTCCGGATTTGAAAAATTTGCTTTTCATCTTTATCTGATGAATAAACCTAAAAATGTTAGCGATTCAAGTTCAATAACAATGAAGTTTTACGGTGCAGAAGGGAAATGGAGTCCCGAAGTTTTTGGTTCAGCAAACGATATTAAAAAAGTTGAATATCAAAAAGAGTATTCTTTGGATTTTGCAACTGGAGTTGTTTCTACTGATCCAATATTTGGAACGCGCGGCGGCGCAATTTTAGCTTTAAGTGATTTACTTGGAGATGATAATTATCTCTTCATGCTCTATAACACCGCAACTGTGCAAAGCGATTTGTTGAGAAGTTTTAATATCGCAATACAAAGAATAAATCTTTCCAAAAGACTTAATTACGGATATGGCGTCTTTAATTTTAGTGGTAACAGATATGACATAACAGAATCAGATGAATTCTTTTATGAAAGAAGTTTTGGCGCTACTACTTTTTTAAGTTATCCTCTTTCAAAGTTTAATAGAATTGAATCCACAATTACTTTAATGAATTCCGATAGAGAAATTGTCCCGGGAATTACTGCAAGAAAATCATTGCTGCTTAGTAACACAGTAGCTTATGTGCATGATAATTCTCTTTGGGGACCCAGCGGTCCAATTGATGGATCAAGGATGTTATTTTTATTGGGTTACTCTAGTGATATTAAATACAGCAACATAAATTATTTCAGCATCATTGCGGATTATCGTAACTATTTCAGATTAAGTTACTCAATGGCATTAGCATTACGAATGAGTATTTATTATAACGAAGGGAAAGAAGCGAGAAGATATTTTATGGGCGGAAGCTGGGACTTACGTGGTTATCCGCGTTGGTCTATTCGCGGAGAAAAAATGTGGATCAGTTCACTCGAATTCAGATTCCCATTGGTTGATCAGCTTTTGATAAAATTTCCATTTGTGGATATTGGTTTTAATGCAATAAGAGGTGCAACTTTTTTTGATGTTGGCAGTGCGTGGGATAAAGAATATCAAACAACATATGGAAGTTTAGGTTTTGGTATAAGATTAAATTTGTTTAATGCAATTGTATTGCGTTACGATATCGGTAAAAAGATTGAAAAAGATTTTTCACAATTTCAGCCGGGATTATTTTATCAATTCTTTTTTGGATGGGATTTTTGATGAAAAAATTTTTATCAATCACGTTACTATTTTTCATCCTGATCTTTTCCGGATGTGCAAAATCATTAATAAATTTAGTTCTGCAAAATGATCCTGACGCAATATCAATGTTCGGTAAAATTCCCTCAAGAAGTTTTTTTGTAAATACTGATATAACTGACTCCTTAAAATTAGTCTGGGAAAACAGTACTTACGGAAGTTTTAATAATTCTTCTGCAGTTGTTTATGATTCAATTCTATTCATCAATGATCTTGGTGGCAGAATTCATTGTTTTGATATCCGAACAGGCAAACAAAAAGGAGTTCTTAAAACTAAAGGAGCAGTTTATTCTACACCTCTACTTTTTAGAAACAGAATAGTTTATTCTCTTTGTGATCAAAATAAAAATTATAGTAACTTAATTTATTATGATCTATTAAATGGTAAAGAGTTGTTTGATATTTATATTGAGGGAAGAATCCTGAGCCAAATGATTAATGAAAATGGTAATATTATTCTTTGCACAGATAATGGGACAATTAAAAAATATTCTGCTGCCGGAAAAATGATCTGGGAGACTGAAACATCATCACAAATCCAATGCAACCCTGCAATGCAGAATAATAAAATTGTTGTTGGGAATAATGAAGGAGAAATCCTGTTCATTAAATCTGATGATGGCAAAATAATTTTGAAAAAAAAAGTTGGTAAACAATTCTTATCCGGCGTTACTATTGATGGTGATATTGCTTATATAGCTGATAATAGCGGAGTCCTTTACGCCATTGATATCAATAATGGTAATATAATTTGGCAATTTGATACTGACTCAAGGATATTGATGAATCCTGCAGTTGATGATGAAAATGTTTTTGTCGGTAATCTGAAGGGAAACTTATATTGTATAGATAAAAATATAGGAGAATTAAAATGGCAATCTAAGCTGGGTGGATTGTTAAACAGCACACCACTAATCACAAAGAATAGAGTTGTAATAACAAATCTTAATCTGGCATTTTATATCATTGATAAAAAAGATGGAATTATAAAAAACAAAATAGAACTTGAAGGACGAGGTAAACTTTCTCCGATATTGATTAACAACAAAATAATCATTGGTTATGATGATGGAAATATAAGCGCCTATGAAATTATACATTAATATAGTATGTGTATTGTGCTTTACGGTTATTTCAATTGCACAGGAGTGCAAATCAAAAATTATAATTCAATCAGATTCAATTTCTGTTAATGTTTTTATAAATGATAGTTTGATGACTGATATAAAAAATAATGAAATCGAGTTGGCTAATGGAGTTTATAAAATCAAGTTAGTAGGTGATAATAATCTTTGGGATACAAGTGTAATGCTTGATTCAATCACACTAAAAAATTGTGAGACTAAAAAAATAGTTTATGATATTGGTGATAAAATATTTCTTGACAGCAATCCTCAGGATGCAAATGTTTTTTATGGAGATTCTTTAATCGGTCATACCCCGGTATTTATTAATTATTCTTTTGATAAAATCATTTTAAAAAAATCAGGTTATGCGGACTATCAGATTGTTGAACTATCCAAATCAAAAAATATTAAAGTTAATTTAGATTTTATCGGAGTTCAAAAAAGTGAAAGTTTTTTTAATTCCGCAGCATTTAAAATATTGGCCGGAACAGCATTAGCACTTGGGGCTGTAACTGCCTACTATAAACTTAAAGCAGATAATAAGTTTGATGAATATAAAATCAATCACAAACAGGAATTACTAGATCAAACGAATAGATATGATTTGGTGAGCGGGATAACATTTACAGCGCTTCAAATCAATCTGGGCTTTTTAATATATAAACTTTTTACGGAATGATTTTATAATGTTTAATCCTTCCTAAGTATCTTTAATGTATGATTACAGTATTAGAAGCAATAAAACTTTCCACTGAATATCTTGAGAAGAAACAAGTGGAATCTCCCCGAACAAATGCAGAAATTCTTCTGGCAGATATTTTACATTGTAAACGTCTGGATCTTTATTTGAGCTTTGATAAACCGTTATCTGAAAATGAGCTGAATTTATATCGTGAATCAATCAAACAAAGGGCGATGAGAATCCCGCTTCAGTATATATTGGGTTATGTCGAATTCTTTGGATTAAAAATTAACGTCAATCAGAACGTTCTTATTCCAAGACCTGAAACCGAACTGTTAGTTGAAAAAATTATTAATGATTTTAAGAGTATAAAAAATTTACGAATACTGGATATTGGAAGTGGTTCTGGAAATATATCTTTAAGTCTTGCAAAAAATTTAGAAAATTCTTTTGTAACCGGAATTGATATCAGCGATAAAGCCATTGAAGTAGCAATTGATAATGCGATTAAAAATTCAGTAGCCAATGTAGAATTTAAGTTGTTGGATATAATGACTGAGGAAATATTTAATCAAGGTAAATTTGATTTAATTGTTTCAAATCCACCTTATGTTTCTAAGAATGATTATCAAACTTTAGAACCTGAGCTTAAAGTTCACGAACCAAGAGTTGCCTTAACAGACAATGCTGATGGATTAACTTTTTATAACCGGATAATTACAATTGCAAAAAACATTTTAAAGCAGCAAGGATATTTATATTTTGAAATTGGGAAAGATCAACACGAAATTATTTACGGTTTAATGAATCAGCAAAAATTTAACAATATCAAAATTCAAAAAGATTATTCGGGTATTGAACGAATGATTTATGGACAATATTTATGAGAGTAGTTGTACAAAGAGTTTCTGAAGGCGGCGTATTTATCTCTGATATGAAGTATCACGAAGAGATAAAAAATGGTTTGGTAATTTTACTCGGAATAAAAGATGATGATAATGAAAACGATATTAATTATCTGGCAGATAAATGTTCCAATCTCAGAATTTTTCAGGATGAAAATGAAAAGATGAATCTTTCCTTAAAAGATATTGATGGTGAAGCGCTGATTATTTCTCAATTTACATTATATGGAGATGCTCAAAAAGGAAACAGACCGAGTTTTATTGAAGCAGCCCGTCCTGAAATTGCAATTCCGCTTTATGAAAAATTTATTAACCGAATAAAAGAAAACCTCGGTGAAAATAAAGTTAAGTCGGGCATCTTTGGAGCTATGATGCAGGTAAAAATAATTAATGATGGTCCCGTTACAATTATAATTGATTCAAAGAAATAGAGATTATATTGAAACCTGTATTGATGATATTTATTGATGGAGTTGGTATTGGTAGAAAAGATTATGAGTCAAACCCATTCTTTAAATATGGATTTGAAACATTTGATAAAATATTTGGTGATACTCCGCATTTAGAAAAAACAAATCTTGAGCGCAATGGAATTTATTTATTCCCTTCAGATGCTATTATGGGAGTTGATGGATTGCCACAAAGCGGTACCGGGCAAGTATCAATTTTTTGTGGTGTAAATGCGCCGCAGTTCGTTGGAAAACATTTTGGTCCTTTCCCATATTCGACAACAATTCCCATTATCGCTGAAAAAAATATTTTAAAACATTACAAGGATAAAAATAAAAAAGCTTTTTTCGCCAATGCGTATCCGCAAGTATTTTTTGATTATATCAATTCAGGTAAAACAAGGTTGAGCACAACTGCATTAAGTTGCCGATTAACGGATATAAAACTTAATACTGTTTCTGAGGTTAGAAAAGGTAAGGCATTAACTGCCGAGATTACAAATGAAAGATGGAATAAAAAATTAAACTATCATCTTAGGGAAATTAAACCTGAGACAGGTGCCAGAAGATTATTAAGATTGGCGGCTCAAAATGATTTTACTTTGTATGAATTCTTTTTAACTGATCATTTAGGGCATGGAAGAATTGCAGATGAGTTTGATAAGATTTATAAAAATATTGACAAGTTTTTATTAACTGTCCTTAGTGAAATTAATAAAAGTGAAATAACATTAGTTATTTGTTCTGACCATGGAAACTTTGAGGATCTATCAATTAAAACTCACACAAAAAATCCGGCATTAACAATTACAGCGGGATTGAATGCACGCAGTTTAGCAGAAAATATTTCAGATTTAAGTGACATTAAACCATCAATAATTAAATATTGCATTTGAAAGTTTATCCTTTTATAAAGTTTGCAATTCTTTTCATTCTTGGAATTCTTAGTGAGAAATTATTCCAATTAACACCATCTTCTACTCTTTTAATCATTGCCATTTTAATAATTCTTCTTATTGCATCTAATTATTTATTAAATCAAAAATATAGAACAGTTTCTTTATCCATTATTTTGTATGCACTGATATTTATTACAGGAGCATTTATTGCTTTATCCGGTTCAGAAAAAAATGACACACCGTTAAGCAATTATCAAAAAGAAAAAAATGCTAAGCTTTTCGCGGAAGTTAAAGAAATTGAGTTGGAACGATCTTATGAAATTGTTTTTACCGTTTTGACCGATTCAGTTTTCTTTGATAACAAGTTATTTGTAACTAAGGATCAATTAATTTGTAAATTCAGAGGGGATTCACTTCAAAGGCAAAATCTTTATTCTGATTTAAAACCCGGAAATAAAATCTTTTTAACAGGAACTTTTCAAAAAGGCAGAGAAAAAAGAAATCCCGGTGAATTTGATTATAACAAGTATCTTATTTCAAAAGGAATTGTTGGACTATTTATTTCGTATGATACTGATAGCGTAAATATTTACGATCATTCTGAAAATTATTTCAAATCTTTATTATTTACTGTTAGAAAAAATATTGATAAAGTAATTCACGATTTACACCAGCCAAAAACGGCTGGGTTGTTGAGAGGATTATTATTAGCTGACCGAAGTGAAATTGATTTTGAAACTAAAAATGATTTCATCAATTCAGGTGTAATACACATTTTAGCTGTTTCGGGTCTTCATGTTGGATATGTATTAGTTATTTTCATTTTTCTTTTCGGAAGATTCGGAATTTACACACGCTCAATTCTCACAATAATCGGGTTGCTTTTGTTTATGTTTATTACTGGTGTACCGCCATCAGTATTTAGAGCAACACTTATGGCAATAATTATCATCCTTTCATTTCTCTTTAACCGAAGTACAAATATCATAAACTCCATAGCCATTGCCGCAGTTATCATATTGATATTTAATCCAACTGAAATTTATAACCCGGGATTTCAATTATCATTCGCAGCAGTGTTGGCAATTGGAATAATTTATCCAAAGATTCAAACAGCGATCTATGATTTGAGATTAAATAAAAAATGGCTGGAATATATTCTATTATTTTTTGGCGTTTCACTAAGTGCTCAAATCGGCACTATTCCATTTACACTGGCATACTTTAGCAAATTATCTATAGTCGCTCTCTTCGCAAATTTAATTGTTATTCCTTTAGTCGGTGTTGTAATTGGAATTGCATTTATCACGATCCTTATTGGATTTATTTCTTATCCACTAGCAATTTATTTTGCCTCAGCTAATGATTTAATTGTAAAGCTTATGATTGATTTTATAAATTTTACCGGCGGAATAGATTTTTCATTTTTATGGATAAGGAACTATTCTTTATATGATTCAATTATTTTTTATTTAGTGTTGGCAATATTATTTACTTTACTTAAAAGGATTAATAAAATATCATTCAAAGTAATTGCAATAATTGCATCGATCATTTTGATAATTTTTCTTTCGACATTAGATAATAAAAAACTGTTAGAGGATGGCAAGTTAAGTTTACTTATGATTGATGTTGGTCAGGGTGATTCATTTCTTATCAAATTTCCAAATGGTAAAACAGCATTGATCGATGCTGGTGAAGCTAATCCTTATATTGATAACGGTGATCGGGTTATTATTCCTTTACTTGATTATCTTAGCATAGATAAAATTGATTATGGTTTCATATCCCATTTAGATCTTGATCATTACGGCGGTTTTGCATCTTTAATTTTTAATAATCGGATAAAAGAAATTTACAGACCAGAACCTGATTCATCTGATAAATCAATTAGATTAGAAAAATATTTAGATAAGTTGAGTATTCCCCGAACCTCATATCATCTGGATAGTTTGGAAATTGGTGGAACAACAATCATTATCTTTAATGATATAAATGATAAATATTTTGATAATTTATCATCAAATGATAAAAGCGGATTTATGAAAATTGTTTATGGCAAAACAAGTTTCTTGTTTGTTGGAGACGCTGAAATTCCTGCTGAAAGTTATTATCTTCAACATCATAAATATCTATTGGAGTCTGATGTTCTTAAAGTTGGGCATCACGGAAGCAAAACAGGATCGACTTATGAATTTTTAAAAGCAGTCTCTCCCAAAATTTCTTTGATTAGTGCAGGTATAAAGAATAAATTTGGACATCCATCCAAAATTGTTTTACAAAGGTTAAAATCTCTTGGTTCAAAAGTATTTAGAACAGATTCGCTTGGCGCTGTTTTACTACAATCAGATGGTAAAAAAATAATTCCAATTGATTGGAGAAGTTCATTCTAGTTATTCATAAAATTATTTATAAGGAGTATTTATGTCACAAAAAATTTTAGTCGGTATAATTATGGGAAGTGATTCCGATCTTGCAATAATGAAAGAAGCTTCTGATATTTTAAATAATTTTGGAATCTCGAATGAGATGAAAATAATCTCTGCACATCGAACGCCACATGTTTTAGCAGAATATGTTACTGATGCACATAAACGGGGGATGAAAGTATTTATCGCCGGAGCAGGTGCGGCAGCCCATTTACCAGGGGTTACAGCAGCATATACTCCATTACCTGTTATCGGTGTACCAATCAAATCAAAATCATTAGAAGGATTGGACTCATTATTATCAATTGTACAAATGCCTTCCGGAGTTCCAGTTGCAACCGTAGCAATTAATGGTGCAAAGAATGCAGGAATTCTTGCAGCACAAATAATTGCAACTGGTGATAATGAATTGCTTGGAAGATTAGAAGTGTTTAAGAAAAAAATAGCTGAAGAATCTATCCGAAAGAATGATCAATTAAAATAATGTTTGTAATTCTTAATAATCAGTTATATATAATTTGAATTGCTACTTCAATACTAATTCGATAATTTTGACCGCATTTTTAATTTAAACAGGAAAAAATCATGAAGAAGCTGTCCTTATCATTTTTAATAATTTTTTTAGTTATATCTTGCTCCAAAACAACAGATCAACAATATCTTGATCAGGCAAAAAGTTTATTAAAGGAAAATAAAGTAACCGAGTCAATTACAGCTCTTGAAACATTATTAAAAGAATATCCGGAAAGTAAATTAGCTCCAAAAGCTTTAACTGAGTTGGCAACAATTTATCAGGGACAATTAGATAAAAGCATTTCTCCTGAAGAATCTTTTAATCGTGCCCAAAAATATTTTAGAGAAGTGTTTGATAAGTATCCTGATAGTGAAGATGCTGCTAATTCATTATTCATGTCATCATTTATTTTAGCAAATGATCTTAAAAAATTTGATGAAGCCACAGCAAGCTATAAATTATTTCTTGAGAAATATCCAAATAGTCCTCTTGTACAATCCGCACAGGATGAGCTTGATAATATGGGATTATCTCCCGAAGAAATTCTTAAGAAAAAAGAGGTCGCTAAAAATTGAGTAAATCTTTTTCCGACCATCGAAGATATTTAGATCCTCAAATAATTTCCAAGCTAAGTAATCTGGAACTACGTGCCCGGCTGGTTGTTGAGGGATTTATGGTTGGATTGCACAAAAGTCCTTATCACGGATTTAGTGTTGAATTTTCTCAACACCGGCCATATATGCAGGGTGATGATTTAAAAAACGTTGATTGGAAAGTTTTTGGTAAGACAGAAAAATTTTTTATTAAGCAGTACGAAGAGGAAACAAATTTAAAAAGTTATATTATTCTGGATACAAGTAAATCGATGGAGTTTAAATCCGGTAGTAATATTTCTAAATTAAATTATTCGATGATACTTGCCGCTGCATTAAGTTATTTAATGATAAAACAGCAGGATGCTGTCGGATTAGCGCTCTATTCAGAAAAAATTGATAAACTATTACCTCCCAAGTCATCAAGAACTTATCTTCAGGAAATATTAAGACAGTTATCTACGGTTGTTGCAGGAGAAAAAACAAATACAGCTTCTTCACTTGGTGAAATTGCAGAAAAGATTAAAAGAAGAGGATTAGTAATTATTATCTCAGATTTTTTTGATGACATTGATTCAGTAATTAAATCTTTAAAAAAGTTTTCTTTCATGAAAAACGAGGTCATTATTTTTCAGATATTAGATCCAATGGAGAAAAGTTTTGGATTTGGCAAAGATGCGATATTCAGAGATATGGAAACACAGGAGGAAATTACAACTCAGCCATATCAAATTCAGAAAGCTTATCAACAAGCAATGAATGAATTTACAAATAAGATAAAGCGTGAATGTTTAAACTCTAATTTTGATTATAATCTGATTGAGACTTCAACGCCTTTTGACAAGGCACTCTTCAGTTACATCCAAAAAAGATCTAAACTACATTAAGTTTTTTATTTCATTAAAATATTTTTCAGCATATTTTTCTGCGGATATTTTATCCCGTGCTTCCACAATAATTCTAATTATCGGTTCCGTATTTGATTTCCGCAAATGCACCCAATGGTCTGAAAAATCAATTCTTAAACCGTCTTCAGTATTGATCTTATCATTAGCATATTTTTCGATAAGTTTGCTAATAACTTCATCAGGTGAAACGTTTTTCAGATCAATCTTTTTCTTTGTGATAAAATAATTTGGTAATTCTTCTTTTATCTTTGAAAGCTTTTTCCCTGAATCAGCCAGGTACTGTAATGTAAAAGCAATTCCAACTAATGCATCTCTTCCATAATGAAGTGCTGGATAAATAACTCCGCCACTACCTTCACCGCCAATAATAGCATTAACCTCTTTCATCTTTTTTACAACATTCGCCTCACCAACCGGCGATCGGAAAGATGTACAATTATATTTTTTTGCTATATCTTCAACTGCTCTTGATGTTGAAAGATTTATGACAACATTACCTTTGGTTTTGCTTAACACAAAATCCGTTGCAAGTGCTATTGTATTTTCTTCACTGAATGGTTCACCCTTATCAGTAATCAAAACAAGTCTGTCAACATCGGGATCAACAACAATTCCTAGATCTACATTGTTTTCTTTTACTGCCTTCATAGTTTGTGTTAAATTTTCTGGAATAGGTTCCGGCAGACGAGGGAATACACCGGATTTATCACAGTTCATTTCAATTACATCACAACCAAATAATCTTAATAAATCCGGGATGCAATATGCTCCGGCACCGTTAACACAATCAACCAGCACTTTTAATTTTTTATTTTTTATTTTTTCTACATCAATAATTGGCAATGATAAAACTGAATTTATATGGTTTGATAATCCTTCAGAATAAATTGTTCTTTTACCGATCTTACTCCAATCTACAAATTTGCCTGGTTTGTCTAAACGTAATTTCATTTTTTGATATTCATCAGGCGACATAAACTGTCCGGTGCTGTTTAACAACTTCAAAGCATTCCATTCGTTTGGATTGTGGCTCGCAGATATTGCTATTCCACCTTGCGTTTTGAGTGTTTTTACTGTGAACTGAACAGTGGGAGTTGGACATATTCCAATATCAATTACATCAAGTCCTTTTGCAAGCAGTGTTCCGGTGACAATTTGATTAACCATTTCTCCGGTAATTCTTGCGTCACGCCCAACAACAACCTTACCCGAACCAACAAAATCAGCGTAAGCATTAGTATATTTTACAAGAACTTCTGGATCGAGTCCGTCACCAACTATTCCGCGAATGCCCGAAATACTAACCATTAAAGTTGACATTAAATCTCCATAAATTTTAATTCAAAAATAATGAATTATATCTATATCTTTGGAAAAAAGTTTTAGTATGAAAAAGAAAATTGGAAAAATAAATCAATTACTTATTGAACATTTTGGAATCCCTGCGAAAGCAAAAGAACTTCCAACCCCGCTAGATACGATTATTGGAACAATATTATCTCAAAACACAAATGATAAAAATTCATATCAAGCTTATAGAAATTTAAAGGACAAATTTAAAAGTTGGGATGAGCTTACTAAACTCAGTGCATCGCAGATAGAAAAATTTATTAAAGTAGCTGGTTTGGGTAAACAGAAATCTAAAGCCATTTATGAATTAGTCCAATCGTTAAAGAAAACTCAGAAAAATATTTCTCTGGATCACATAAAAGAAAAGCCAAACGATGAAATTCTTGATGTGTTAACATCTTATAAAGGTGTGGGCGTTAAAACTGCAAGCTGTGTATTACTTTTTTCACTCGGTCGAAATGTTTGTCCGGTTGATACACACGTTCATAGAACTTTGAACAGAATAGGATTGGTAAATACAAACAATCCTGAAAAGACTTTTTATGCAATTTTAAATCACATCCCTGAAGGAATTGCGCATTCTTTTCACACAAATCTTATAAGGTTAGGCAGAGAAATTTGTAAGCCCACTAATCCGGATTGCTCCATCTGTCCTTTGATGAAAATTTGCAAATATGATCAGAAAAATCTTGCTGCTAATAAGAAGCGGAGAAAGATTGATTTTATGCTTTTGGATAATTTGTGATTTAGATTCATATCTTACTTTTTTCTGAAATCTATTTCTCTTAACTTTGAAATAATTATTCACCCCAATAACTAATCGGAGTTTTATAAATGTCAAACAATTTAGGATTAATTGGTTATGATTTTGTGGAGTTCTATGTGGGCTCAGCAAAAATGTGGGCTTACTGGCACTCAAAAGCCATGGGTTTGCAAGTCAAGGCCTACTTAGGTCCGGAAACCGGAAATAGAGATAGAGTCTCTTATTTTCTCGAAAAAAATAATGTAAGAATTGTTCTCACATCTGCGGTAAAACCCTCGACTTATGATGTTGCTTCATTTGTTGAAAAACATGGGGATGGAGTAAAGCGCTGGTCTGTGAGAGTGAAAGATGTTAGCAAATCTTTTGAAACATCATTGCAAAACGGTGGAATTCCGGTTAGATATCCAAAGAGATTTGAAGATGAATATGGATTTATAGAGGAAGCCGCTATAAAACTTTATGATGATGCTGAAATTGTTTTTATCAACAGAGAAAATTATAAAGGACTTTTTAAACCTGGTTATGGTAAACCCGTACAAAATATTATTATTAAAAATGAAGATACAGGATTAGAAACTGTGGATCACATTGTCGGAAATGTGAGAACAAATGAGATGAATCTTTGGGCAAATTATTTAAATAAAAGTTTGAACTTTGAAACGTTTATTGAATTTGGAGAAGGAGATATATCAACACAATATTCTGCACTTCTTTCAAAAGTTGTTCGTTCACGTGAAGGAGCACCAATTAAAAATCCAATCAATGAACCTTTTGAAGGACTAAAAAAATCTCAGATAGAAGAATACATTGATGAATATTTTGGCTCCGGGATTCAACACGTGGCAATAACAACTAAGGATATTATTTCTACAATTAAAGCTATGCGTGCAAATGGGGTTGAATTCTTAAGCACTCCACCTGATACCTATTACAATATGCTTAAAGAAAAAGGATGGAACATAAAAGAGAATATCGATGATCTTCAGAAACTCGGAATTCTTTGCGACTTAGAAGGGAAAGGATATTTACTCCAGTTATTTACAAAACCGGTGGGGGATAGACCAACGTTTTTTTATGAGATAATACAAAGATGCGATGGAGCTGAAGGTTTTGGTCAAGGAAATTTTCAGGCGTTATTTGAATCTATTGAAAGAGATCAGGCGATAAGAGGAAATCTGGACAGATAAAATTAGTTCGATTAAAATTAATCATGCAGTCGTGCATCCATACATCAGTGCGAATTAAGTCATAGCGTGATTGCATGATTGCATGATTGCATGGGTGCATGATAAATAATTTAAGTTTTTAATTTTTTACAAGAGGTATTTATGCCATATTATGTTAAACTTGGTAAAGTTCCACCGAAGCGTCATATAACATTTTATAAAGAAGACGGAACTTTATATTGCGAAGAATTATTCAGTACAAAAGGTTTTTCGGGAATATATTCGAATAAATATCATCTTTACATGCCTCCTGAAACTGAAAAAATCAGTGAAGTAAATATTAATACTTCAGCAAATGATTGGAAAGATGCGCCGTTGCAGTACTATCATTTCATAACCGGAAGTAAAGAAAGTAAAGGAAATATATTAACTGCCAGAAATGAATTTCTTAAAAATAATTATATAACAATTTCCTCCGCTACAATTACTGAGGATGCTGAATTCTTTTATCGCAATGCTCAGATGCATGAGATGATTTTTGTTCATTACGGCAGTGGTCATTTTCTTTCTGAATACGGTGATTTGAAATTTGAGCAATGGGATTATCTGATAATTCCAAAAGGTACAACTTATCAATTAAAACTTGATGATTATAAGAACAATAAACTTTTTATTGTTGAATCAGATACTCCATTTGAAATTCCAAGACATTTCAGAAACGAATACGGACAATTAACAGAAGACGCACCTTATTACGAAAGAGATTTTCGTCCGCCAGCTTATATGGAACCGATTGATAAAAAAGGTGATTTCAGATTGATGTTAAAAGTTAGAAACAGGATGTTTGAGTTTAAATTGCCTCATCATCCGTTTGATGTAGTTGGATGGGATGGATTTCTTTATCCTTATGCATTCAACATTAAAGAATATGCTCCAAAAGTTGGTAAGATTCATCTACCTCCGCCAATTCATCTTGTATTTGTAACCGAGCATTTTGTTGTTTGCAACTTCGTACCAAGATTATATGATTTCCATCCGCAGGCAATTCCTGCTCCATACTATCATTCAAATGTGGATAGCGATGAAGTACTGTATTATGTGCATGGAGATTTTATGAGTCGAACCGGTGTTCAGGAAGGTTCGATAACTTTGCATCCGATGGGAATACCGCACGGACCACAACCCGGCAAAACTGAAGCATCAATAGGAAAAAAAGAGACAGAAGAATATGCTGTTATGATCGATACATTTAATCCGCTTAACGTTACTAAAAATGTTAAAGAAACAATGGTTGAGGATTATAGTCAATCGTGGTTGAAGAAGTAGGGTATATGGGTAAAAGGAATAAGGTATAAGGTATATGGGTATAGGGAATTAGGTATAAGTTATAAGGAGGATTAAAAATGATTGAAGAAAACGATTTTAATTTATCTGTCTCGAATGAATTTATTGTAAACGAACCGAATGAATTTTATGATGACAATAGAGATTTTACAACATTAGAAGCATGGAAAAAATGTAATGAAGTGAAGTTATACTTTTACAAAAAAATTCTTCCACTTCTACCAATTGAAGAAAAGTATAATCTGGATAATCAAATTCGGAGAGCAGCGATAAGCACGACAGCTAATATAGCTGAAGGATATGGTAGATATCATTATAGGGAAGGTTTGCAGTTCTATCGAATATCAAGAGCTTCCATATATGAGCTTAAAGATCATTTAATAAGCTGCAATGATTTGGGTTATATAGGTTATGAATTAAAAAATGAAGGTGAAGATTTAATCGAATCAGCAAAAAGAACATTAAATGGTTTTATAAATTTTGTAAAGAAAAAAATCCAAAATGAAAAATAATTACTATACCCTATTTGTTGTTTTTTTTATATTTCCTTATACCTCATACCTTATACCAATTAAAATATAATTAATAAACGATAACCCAGGATAACAATGAAACTAATATCATATAAAACAAAAAAAACAGACAGAGCTGGAATATTTTATAAAGATAAAGTATATGACTTGCAAAAATCAGCAGCTTCTGTGAAAATAAAATTACCTTCGACGATGAAAGAATTGTTAGAGGGTGAAAATCAGACAATGAATCTTGCAAAAAAAGTTTTTGAAAACATCAAAAAGGGCAAAATAAAATATGGATTAAAACTAAAGGATATCACACTCTTATCTCCTGTGCCTTACCCAACTTCACTACGTGATGGTTATGCATTTCGTCAGCATGTTGAAACAGCAAGACGAAATCGCGGCGTACCAATGATTCCTGAATTTGATCAGTTTCCTATATTTTATTTTGGGAATCATAACACCGTTTTTGGTGAAGGTGCAATAAAAGTTGAAGATGATCATTTGCAGCAACTGGATTTTGAACTTGAATGTGCAATCGTTATTGGTAAGAAAGGTAAAAACATTCCTGCAGAAAAAGCAGACGATTATATCGCTGGTTATATGATAATGAATGATTGGTCTGCAAGAGTTCTTCAGATGGAAGAAATGAAATTGAATCTTGGTCCCGCTAAAGGAAAAGATTTCGCTACTTCACTTGGACCCTGGTTAGTTACTGTTGATGAACTTGAACCTTATAAAATTTCTACTCCATCTGGAAATAAATATGATTTAAAAATGATCGCACGGCACAACGAAAAACAAATTTCAGATGGAAATATGAAAGATATGAACTGGACATTTGCTGAATTGATTGAGCGTGCTTCCTACGGTGTTACTCTTTATCCCGGAGATGTAATTGGAAGTGGCACAGTTGGAACCGGTTGTTATCTTGAACTAAATGGTACCTGGGCATTAGAAGCAAAAGCCAAAGGTGAACCATTCACTCCAATTTGGATTAAAGATGGAGATGAATTTGAACTTGAGATTCAAGGCCTTGGAGTATTAAAGAACAAAATTAAAAAATCTAAAAGAAGTTGGTCCATTTTAGCTAAGAAGAAAAAAATAATACAATAGCATACAGATGACCCAGATCTGACTGCCGGCAGAGCAGGTTAGACTGAGTTAAAGGGATTAGGATATGAAAAACTTATTACCAAAAGAGTTATCAATACCAGAAGTACAAAGATTGCTGCAAGGTGGAATTGGTCCCAGACCAATTGCACTGGTATCATCAATTTCAAAAAATGGAATTAATAACCTTACACCTTTTTCGTTCTTTAACGTATTTGGTGCTAATCCACCTGTGATTGCATTCTCTCCTTCAAGAAGAGGAAAAGATGGTTCATTAAAAGATACTCACTTGAATTTGGTTGATACAAAAGAATGTGTTGTTAATGCAGTTACATATTCAATGGTTGAACAAGTTAGTCTTGCTTCAACTGAATATGAATCTGAGGTAGATGAATTTATTAAAAGTGGATTAACTCCAATTGATTCAGATTTAGTAAAACCAAAGCGGGTTAAAGAATCGCCATTTCAGATGGAGTGTAAGCTTGTTGAAATCAGAAGTTTTGGCGAAGGTGGTGCATCGGCAAACATTGCAATTTGCGAAGTTGTAAAATTTCATGTTGCAGAAGATTTATTTGTGAATGGTGTTATTCATCCGAATAGAATTGATCTTGTAGCAAGAATGTCTGCTGATTTTTACTGCAGAGCAAACGGTGATGCAATATTTGAAGTTGAGAAACCATTGAAGAAAAAGGGAATTGGTTACGATCAATTACCTGAATTTATAAAACAATCATTTGTTTACTCAGCAAACAATTTGGGCAAGTTTGCAAATGTTGAAAGAATTCCCGATGAAAAAGAAGTAAGTGAATTTATTCAACAAATAAAATCCGAAAAGCTTACGGAGTATGAAATTTCTGAAGAAGCTTTTAACAGATATCAACGACTTGGAAATTATAAATACATGCTTCGGTGCGCACTTGATTTGAATTCAGCTAATCATCAAAAAAAATATTTTCTCGAATTAACTGCAAAGACAGCATTAGAAAAAAATGATTCTGATTTTGCATGGAAAACTGCGTTGTATTCGAATCAGATTAATTAATCGGGAGGGCGTAAGTTTTGAGTGAATTACTTTGGTCACCATCAGAAGAACGAATATCAAAAGCGAACATCACTAAATTCATTTCATTCATAGCTGAAAAAGAAAAGATAAACCATTCCGATTACAATCATCTTTATAATTGGTCAATCAATAATATCGAAAAATTCTGGGAATACGTTTGGGTTTACTCTGGAATAAAGTATAAAAAAAGTTTTGAAAAAGTTTTAATTGATAAAGGAATAAAAGATTCAAAATGGTTTGTCGGTTCTAAACTTAACTTTGCAGAAAATTTATTAAGATTTGATGACGATAAAACGGCTTTAATTTCTTACCGTGAAAATTATACTCCCGTTAAAATCACTTATGCTCAACTTAATTTAATTGCAAGGAAAGTTGCAACTGCATTGATAAACTTTGGAATTAAGAAAGGCGATAGAGTTTCAGCTTATATTTCCAACGTTCCTGAAGCTGTGATTGCAATGCTTGCAACAACATCAATCGGAGCTATTTGGAGTAGTACTTCTCCCGATTTTGGAATTGAAGGAGTTGTAGATCGTTTTGGTCAGATTCAACCAAAAATATTATTCGCTACAAAATCGTATTTCTATGGTGGAAAACACATTGATAATCTGGAAAAAATAATAAAAATAAAAAATAGAATCCCTTCAATTCAAAAAGTCATTTTGATTGATGAATATTTTGATTTTAGTTCATCATCAGATAATTCATCCAATGAAAATAACATTATAAGTTTTTCTCAATTATTAAATCATTCAGAAAAAGATTTTGAATTTACTTACCATGAGTTCGACCAGCCGGTTTATATTATGTATTCATCAGGAACAACAGGCAAACCAAAATGTATTGTTCACGGTGCAGGAGGAACTTTACTTCAACACTTCAAAGAACTTGCTTTGCACACTGATTTAAAAAGGGAAGATGTCATTACTTATTTCACAACTTGCGGCTGGATGATGTGGAATTGGTTAGTCAGTTCACTTCAAATCGGAGCTACTATTGTGCTGATTGATGGAAATCCTGCTTACCCGAATGAAAAATTATGGAAAATAATTGAAGATGAAAAAATCAGCATCTTTGGGACAAGCCCTAAATATCTTACAATGATTGAAAAGTCAGGTTTAATTCCAAAAGAAAAATTTTATTTGAATTCTCTTAAAACAATTTTATCAACAGGTTCGCCTTTAACTGATGCTAATTTTCACTGGGTTTATAAAGATGTAAAAGATGATGTTTTACTTGCATCAATTTCAGGTGGAACAGATATAATTTCCTGCTTTATGCTTGATTGTCCTATTCTTCCGGTTTACTTGGGAGAGATCCAGTGCCGTGGTTTAGCAATGAATGTTGAATCGTGGGATAGTTCAGGTAAAACATTGATTGAAGAGAAAGGTGAACTTGTTTGCACTGCACCTTTTCCATCAAGACCAATTTATTTTTGGAATGATGTTGATGGCTCGAAATATTTTAATGCTTACTTCAATCATTTACCGGGGGTTTGGAGACACGGAGATTATATCAAAATTACTCAACACGGTGGAGTTGTAGTTTACGGTCGTTCTGATGCTACATTAAATCCGGGTGGAGTAAGAATTGGTACAGCAGAAATTTACAAAGTAGTCGAATCAATGGATGAAATTACAGATAGTTTAGTTGTTGGAAAAAATATTAATGGCGATGTTGCAGTAATTTTATTTGTAGTAACAAAAGAAAACAGAATACTCGATGAAGATCTTAGCAACAAAATAAAATTGCAAATTAGAAAAGCAACAACACCAAGACATGTGCCCTCCAGAATTTTTCAAATCGAAGAAGTCCCTTACACAATAAGCGGAAAGAAAGTAGAAATAGCCGTTACTAAAATTTTAAACGGTGAAAAGGTTGATAATAAAGAAGCGTTGGCCAATCCAAACTCCCTTTATCAGTTCGCAGCATTAGTAAAGTGATCGAAAAAATTCTATATCCATTATTTAGCTATACTTAAATATTATCTATTAGAATTTTATACTTATTCTGTTATTTTAGTATCAATAAAATTAATAATAAATTACAAGGAGAAATATTATGTACGAGAAAAGTATAGTGCTTTTAAATAAAGCAATAGCCGATGAACTTTTAGCAGTCCATCAATATATGTATTTCCATTTCTTATGTGATGACATGGGTTATGATTTGCTTGCAGGTTTATTTAAACGAACCGCAATAGATGAAATGATGCATGTTGAAAGACTAGCCGAAAGAATATTATTCCTTAAAGGTGATGTTGAAATGAAAGTTGGTGGTAACGTGCAACAGATAAAAGATGTGGCAAAAATGCTGGAACTTGTTTCAAAGATGGAACAGGAAAGTGCTCAGGAATATAATCTCTGGGCAAACGAATCTGCTGCAAATGCAGATTCTTCAACAAAACAAATCTTTGAAGGATTGGTAGCTGAAGAAGAAAGACATTATGATCAGTACGATACCGAACTTGATAATCTTAAAAAGTTTGGCGACAGATATCTCGCTCTTCAGTCTATCGAGCGAAGTAAAAATCTTTCTGCTGCCGGAAAAACTGTAGAATAAAAATATTTGTTAACTATTTTTCTCATTCCCACGAAAGCCTGACTGATGACAAGGCAGGGGGGAATTTATTCTTTAGTGACATAGTTTATAATTTACAATGGATTGACATTTCATTTTCGCTGGATAACTATGAATACTGCTATTACTGGAATAATTCTTTGCGGCGGCAAAAGTTCAAGAATGCAAACTAATAAAGCATTACTAAAGCTTGGTGATAAGTCTGTAATTGAAATTGTTCTTGGTGAAATGAAAAAGGTTTTTGATGAAGTTATATTAAGTACAAATGAATGCGATGATTTTTCTTTTCTTAATATTAATATCGTAAATGATATTCAATTAAACCGCGGACCTTTAAGTGGGATATATTCTGCTCTCAAAAAATCTAATACCGCTAAAAACTTTATAACTACTTGCGATCTTCCTTTAATCAATCATAAGGTTATTGAATATATATCTGCAATTGAATCCGGTAAAGAAATTATTATACCAGTTATAAATGGAATTCCAGAAAAGTTATTCGGGATTTATAACAAATCTGTAATAGAAAAAATTGAAGAGATATTTGGTTTATCAGAAACAGATAAAACAGTCAAAGACAGTGTTTATGATTTACACCAAAGAGTTTCTGTAGAATTAGTTGAGATTGAAAATCTTGATTTTTATAATGGAAATATGTTTTTGAATATGAACACACCAGATGATTATAAATCGATAAAAAATATATACGAGAAAAATTGAAACCAGTATATAAAAATTCCATTTTGATTCTTTTCTTATTTGTTGCTGTATATTTTGCTGCAAACCATTTAAGCAATAAATATTTTATCAATAGAACTTTTAATGGCTGTGTTGATTGTCATGATGAAATGACAGGATTTGAAGAATCGCACTCACCGGGAAAAGTTGGTTGCAATGCTTGTCATTTAGGAAATCCAAACACATCAATCAAATCGCTTGCTCATAAAGGATTAATTTTAATTCCCGGAAACTTATCTGATGCAAGTAAAACTTGTGGGGTAACAGGTTGTCATCCTGGAATTGCAGAAAGAATTAACAATTCTTTAATGAATACAATGAGCGGAGTAATTTCAGTTAATCGTTTTGCGTTTGATGAATTGGAAAAACCTGAAGGACACTTTAATGTAAGCGATTTAACTCAATCAAATGCCGATAACCATAACAGAAATCTTTGTGCATCATGTCATCTCGGAAATGAAAAAACTGAATGGGGAGAAATTACTGAATTATCTCGTGGTGGTGGATGCAATGCTTGCCATTTAAATTACAGTGATGAAGCAATTGAACAATTAAAAATTTACAAGAAGACAAAAGACAAAAGTAAAAAGATAAAAGATTTTGAAAATCAAATTGTTCTACCTAGAGTTCACCCCAATTTAAGTTTGAAGATTACTAATAATCATTGTTTTGGATGTCATAGTCGTTCGGGAAGAATTTCTACAAATTATGAGGGCTGGTTTGAAACTCTTGAGGATTGGGATAAAGTCCAACATAATAAGGAATACAGGCGTTTGATGGATGGGCGGGTGTTTCAAAAAGCAAAAGATGATGTTCATCATCAAGCAGGCATGGAATGTATTGATTGCCACGTTTCGATGGAAATAATGGGTGATGGAAATTCATATCAACACATGGAAGAAGCAACAAAAGTTCAGTGTATTGATTGTCATTCAAATGAAACCAAATCTATTAGTTATGATGAATTGGATTTTGAATCAAAAAAAATTGCTGATTTAAGAAATTTGAAAAATGAGGATGAAGAATATTTAGTTACTGAAAAAAATAAAATTCCGATGATCAATACTTATGTAAATAATGAAAATGAAAAATATTTGATTACAAAATCATCAAATAAAAAACTCTCCTTAAATCCACCTGCAAATATTTGTTCTGAAGGAAAATCTCATAAACGATTAAGTTGCAATTCATGCCATACGGAATGGGTTACGCATTGTGTTGGCTGCCATACTGAGTATGATACTAATTTAGAAGGATATGATTTACTTGATAACAAAGATATTGTTGGAAGCTGGAATGAAGTTCCAAGTGATTTTTATGTTGATTATCCGGTACTTGGGGTTAGAAAAGAAAAATCAGGTAAGGAAGTTATTGATACTTTTATTCCCGGAATGGTTTTAACAATTGATAAGTTTAAGAATCCACAAAAGAAAATCTTTAAAAGATTATTCGCTCCAACTTTTTCTCATACAATCAATAAAGAGGGAAGAAGTTGTAAGTCTTGTCATAATAATCCGCTTGCAATTGGATATGGAAAAGGGAAATTGAGTTATAAAATTGTAAATAACCCAATCAACAAACCCAGTTCCTCAAAGGAACTGGGTTTGTCTTCAAATGGTAAGTGGATTTTTGAACCACAATTCTCAAATCACAAAGAAGATAACTTACCAAAAGATGCATGGATTGGTTTTCTTAAAACAAGAGATGAATCATCAACTACCAGAACTTATACAAGACCGTTTACAGTTGAAGAGCAGAAACGAATTTTGTTGGTTGGCGCTTGCTTAACTTGTCATGAGGATGACTCAAAAGTGATGAAAGAAAGTTTATTGGATTTTGGACTGGTACTTCAAAGACTGAGTAAAAAGTGTTTGTTACCAATAGGACAGTTCTAAAAATCCAGAAATTAAAAAAAACTACTCCTGCAGTTAAGAAACACGCAGACTGAAGTCTGCGCTACGAAATTCAAATACTATCGTAACTCAGACTTTAGTCTGAGAATAAACTTTAAACATTTAACAAACAAGCAGATTGATGTCTGCGCTACGAAATTCAAATACTAATCGTAACTCAGACTTTAGCCTGAGAATAAACTTTAAACATTTAACAAACAAGCAGATTGATGTCTGCGCTACGAAATTCAAATACTATCGTAACTCAGACTTTAGTCTGAGAATGAACTATTAATTGTTACCACAAAAATATTAAATCAATTCAAGTGTCATTACTATTGATAATTAGATTTATATAAGTATTTCTAATTTATTAGAAAAAAATCTATCGGTCTCTAAGAAATGAAAAACACAATAATCAAAAACATCAAAAATAAATTAAAATCAAATGATTGATCTGGCAGAAAAGTTGGTATTTATAAATATCAACATTTTAATTTGCTTTAAATGCACTACGAAATTCCTAAAGATGAACCTGTTTACCCGATAAGAATAGCGGCTAAGCTACTTAATATTTCCGTTCATACTTTAAGAATGTACGAGAAAGAAAATCTCATCCTTCCATATAAAAAATCAACAAGCCATAGACTTTACTCCCAGTATGATATAGATAGAATTAAATGTATCCGTTCGGCTATAAATGAGTCCAAGATTAGCATAAATGGAATTAAAGCAATTTACTCCATGATGCCTTGTTGGGAAGTGATGCATTGTCCAATAGAAGATAGAAATAATTGTAATGGTTTCTTAAATCATACTGAACCTTGTTGGGCAGTAAAGGGAAAACAATCAGAATGCACTTCTAATGAATGCAGAAATTGCACTGTATACAAAGATTATGGTGATTGCGGAAGTATTAAAAATTTTATAAGAACTAAATTATCGAGCTTAAAATGAATTCAATCTCACGAAGGAAATTTTTAAAGATATCAGGTGCAACGGTTGTAACTGCGGCTGCTCTTGCCGGATCAGCAAAATCAATTGTTAATGCAGCTGAAAGTTATTCAAAACCAAAAGGATTACAGATTATTCCGAGCTACTGCGATTTATGTTTTTGGAAATGCGGCTTACTTGCTTATGTAAAAGACGGCGAACTCTGGAAAGTTGAAGGCAATCCAAAAGATCCATTAAGTAATGGCAGACTTTGCCCAAGAGGTACTGGCGGAGTTGGTGCGCACTTTGATAAAGAAAGATTAAAATCACCATTGATAAGAAAAAGCGAGCGTGGTGAAGAGAAGTGGGTCGAAGTAACCTGGAATGAAGCTTTCGATTACATAGCCGATAAGATGAATAAAATGAAAGCCACCTATGGACCAGAAGCAATGGCACTTTTCTCTCACGGTATTGGCGGAAGTTTCATCAAACATCTTTTACGCGCCTATGGATCACCAAATGAAACCGCTCCAAGTTTTGCACAATGCAGGGGACCACGGGACGTTGGATTTGAATTAACTTTTGGAGATGTAGTGGGTTCACCGGAAAGAACTGATATTGAAAACGCTAAGTGTATTGTTCTTATCGGTTCACATCTTGGTGAAAATATGCACAACACACAAGTGCAGGAGTTTTCCCGTGCGGTAGAAAAACATGCCTCAATCATAGTTGTCGATCCGAGATTTTCAGTAGCAGCAAGCAAAGCAAAATATTATTTGCCAATTAAGCCTGGAACCGATTTAGCTTTATTACTTGCATGGATGTCAGTTATAGTAAACGAAAAACTTTATGATGCTGATTACATTTCAAAATATGGAATTGGCTTTGAACAATTTGCAGCAGAAGTTTCTCAGTACACTCCAGAATGGGCGTATGTTGAAACAGGAATTGATCCTGAAATTATTAGAGAAACTGCTCGTGAGATGGCAAGATATAAACCCGCAACTCTTGTTCATCCCGGAAGACACGCAACTTGGTATGGTGATGATGCTCAGAGAAGCCGTGCTATCGCACTTCTTAATGCGTTGATGGGAAGTTGGGGAAGAAAAGGCGGTTTATATGTACCATACACATTTTCAATTCCAAAATATCCATATCCGCCTTATCCAGAATTAAAAAAAGAACCACTTGATAATCCAAATAAAAAATATCCTTTTGCAACCGGTGAACAAATATCAACCGGAATTAGAGAGGCAACAATTACAGGGCAGCCGTATCCAATTAAAGGATGGTTTATTTATGGAACCAATTTAATGCAGGCATTACCAAATAGAGATGAAACGATTAAAGCTATACAAAATTTGGATTTAATGGTTGTTGTTGATGTTATACCAAGTGAGATAGCAGGTTGGGCAGATGTCGTTCTTCCGGAATCCGTTTACTTAGAAAGGTATGATGATTTGAATGCCTCACCATTCAGAGAAGGATTTGTTGGAATAAGACAACCAGTTGTGGATTCACCGAATGATCAAAAACCAAATTGGTGGATTGCAAAAAAACTTGCTGAGAAACTTGGTCTTGGAGCATACTTTCCGTGGAAAGATATTGAAGAATATTTGGATACAAGATTAAAACTTGCCGGCCACTCGCTTGATGAAATTAAAAAAGAAGGAATAATAAAAGGGCCTAAAAAACCGATATACTTTGAGGATGGAGTAGAACCAGAATTCGCAACTCCATCAGGGAAGATTGAATTTTATTCCTCACAACTTGCAGAAGCTGGTTTTGATCCTGTTCCCAGATACACAAAACATCCAGAACCACCGGCTGGATATTTTAGATTGCTTTATGGTCGTGCACCGGTACATACTTTTAGTAAAACACAATCTAATCCAGTTCTTGCTGATATGATGAGTGAAAATGAATTATGGGTTAATGCCGATCTTGCAGAAAGATATGGAATAAAAAATGGAGATAGTATAAAATTAAAAAACCAGGATGGCGTGGTCAGTGATCCTATCAAAGTAAAAGCTACTGAAAGAATAAGACAGGATTGTGTTTTTATGGTTCACGGCTTCGGGCAAAAATCCAGACAACTGCGAAGCACTTATAAAAAAGGTGCAAGTGATGCAGAGCTTGTTACAAAATATAATACTGATCCACTCATGGGAGGAACTGCAATGAATGTGAACTTCGTAACTTTTGAGATGGAGGTGTAAGATGCCAAGATACGGAATGGTAATAGATACTCGTAAATGTGTTGGATGCCAGGATTGTGTTATTGCTTGCAAAACTGAGAATCGTATTCCTGAAGGTTACAATAGAGATTGGATCGTTACAGAATCACACGGAAAATTTCCTGATATACAATTAGAAATAAGAACCGAAAGATGTAATCATTGTTCTGAAACACCTTGCGTAAGCTGCTGTCCAACAGGTGCAAGTCATATCCACGATGTTGGCGGAGTTGTGCTAATAACACACGAAAAATGTATTGGATGTAAAGCTTGCGTTGAAGCTTGTCCTTATGATGCAAGATATATTCATCCAGATGGTTATGCTGATAAATGTACGTTCTGTATCCACAGAGTTGAAAAGGGTGAGAAGCCCGCTTGTGTAGAAGTTTGTCCAACCTATTGTATGCACTTTGGTGATTTAGATGATCCAAACAGTGAAGTGAGCAAGTTGCTTCAATCACGCAAATGGCATGTTAATCTTGCTGATGCTGGAACACAACCAAATATATTTTATTTAGTTTGAGGAATTTTTGTATGAATGATTTAATAGAATTAACAACTACACGAAATAATCCTCACGTTGATCCATTTATGGCAATGTGGGAATGGCAAATTCCGGTTTATCTTTTCCTTGGCGGAATGGTTGCAGGAATGATGATAATTGCCGGCTACTTTTTATTCAGCGGCAGACACAAAGAATCAAACTGTGCTTGCTTTTCTATTCCAACTATAAGTATTGTATTATTAAGCATTGGAATGTTTGCTTTGTTTTTAGATTTAGCTCATAAACTTTATGTGTGGAGGTTGTACACAACATTTCAATTCAAATCTCCAATGTCCTGGGGTGCCTGGATTTTGATTTTGGTTTACCCCGCACTGATAGCAAACATTTTAATTCGTCCTTCTGCATGGATGTTAAAAATTTACCCTAAACTTTCTGAGTGGGCGGGCAAAATAAATCAACATCCATTTCTTATTAAGAACATTGGAATTCTAAATATGATCTTAGGATTGATGCTTGGTGCTTACACAGGCGTATTGCTAAGTTCTATGGGTTCACGTCCGTTATGGAATACGTCTTTATTGTGGGTATTATTTCTTGTATCAGGATTATCAGCCGCTGCAGCATTTGTTCATCTCTTTGCAAAAAATAAAGCTGAAAGTGAATTGCTTGCAAAAGCTGATAATGGTTTTCTTATAGTTGAACTTTTCATTTTTGTGATGATGTTTCTTGGATTTTTATCGGCACCAAAACCTCATTTTGAAGCTGCTAAACTTCTATTAAGTGGTGCATACGCACCAGTCTTTTGGGTTTTTGTCATCGGACTTGGAATTGTAATTCCACTAACTATTCAATTGCTGGCAGTTAATCATAAAATTCGGCATACAGCAATTGCCCCGATAATGGTAATTGTTGGCGGATTGATTTTAAGATTTGTAATTGTTTCGGCAGGGCAATACAGCCACTGGTTTAACGCACATTTTCATTAATGGAGTATTAACAAAATGACATCTTTAATTAAAAGTATCACTCACATTTTCGAAAAGGATGAAAGTCATGTTCACCTTGAGATTAAAGCTCAACCATACTGGAATCCTTACTTAACCGGCATTGGACTTGGCCTGGTGCTTCTTGCTGCTTATGTAATAATGGGCAGAGGACTTGGAGCTTCAGGTGCAGTTTCAACAGTGGTTGCTGTTGGTGTAAACACAATTGCACCAGAGCACGCCTCTGGAAATCAGTTTTATACTGAATATCTTGGCGATGGAAAAACAAATCCATTAAAAGATTGGTTAGTATTTGAAGTACTTGGTGTGATTGCCGGTGGATTTTTATCCGGTACACTTGCACATAGAGTAAAAAAGGGAATTGACAAAG
>OEIU01000507.1_pt1 | contig 35534 bp, 37 predicted proteins | sample 1539221 | NCBI WGS metagenome assembly OEIU01 (sample SAMN03792071, study PRJEB22550) | activated sludge metagenome | feature: wastewater treatment plant; material: activated sludge; isolation source: Wastewater treatment plant of a petroleum refinery complex | place: Argentina: Zarate | collected...
GATGATGACGTTGTCGCCGCAATCGACATGCGGGGTGTAGGTGGGCAGGTGCTTGCCGCGCAGGCGCATGGCGACCAGGGTGGCGAGACGGCCGACGACCAGACCCTTGGCGTCGATCACGACCCATTTCTTCGTCACCTCGGCGGGCTTTGCCGAATAGGTTTTCATGTGAGGAAATCCGTAAAAATGGAAATCGGCGCCAGATGCGCCGAACTGGCGGTTTTCTAGAGAACGCCACGCCGTCCGTCAACGCCGATTCTTGCAAATTACATAAGCAAAAACAACGATTTAAAAATATGGTGTAATACTACCGCCAGAAAGATTATTTGGTTGGAATGGAATAGGTCGCCGTCACATGGGCGATCGGATCCGGCGACGAACCCGACAGCAGGTTGACCTCGCCGATCGCCAGCCGCTTGCCGAGCTTCAGGAGCCGCGCCGCGGCCAGCACGTCCTGTCCCGGCTGTCCCTTGCGCAGGAAATTGATGTTGAGGTTGGTCGTTACCGCCAGCCCCACCGGGCCGATTGCCGAGAGCAGCACCACATACATCGCGAAATCGGCCATCGCCATCAACGTCGGTCCCGATACCGTGCCGCCCGGCCGCAGCATCCGCTCGTCGTAGCGCCGCCGCAGCAGGCAGGTCTCGCCATCGGCGCTCTCGATGGTGATATCGCCGTCGCTGAAGGCCTGCGGAAATTCCTCATGAAGGAACTTGTCCAGCTCAGCCACGCTCATTTTCGCTTCTGCCATGCGCCCCTGCCCTCGATTAGAATTGCCTGTTACATTAGGTTGTCATCAAAGCCCAAATGAAAATCCCGAAGGGAAACCTCGGAAAATGCCCGCCCAGACCGCCCGCGCCCCCACGCCGCAACCTCCGATCCTGCTGCAGGAAAATATCGGCAGCATCCGCCTGCTCACCCTCAACCGGCCGGCAGCGCGCAACAGCCTGTCGGAGGGGCTGATCGCCGAACTCCACGGCGCGCTGAAGCAAATCCACGACGACTACAGCGTGCGCGCCGTGGTCATCGCGGCCAACGGTCCGGCCTTCTCCGCCGGCCATGACATGAAGGAATTGACGGCGCGCCGCAGCGACCCCGATCGCGGCCGTGCGTATTTCGGTCAGATCATGAACGCCTGCAGCGCGATGATGCAGGCCGTCGTGCACCTGCCGAAGCCCGTCGTTGCCGCCGTGCAGGGCATCGCTACCGCCGCCGGCTGCCAACTCGTGGCAAGCTGCGATCTCGCGGTCGCCTCGGAAGCCGCGGGCTTCGCCACGCCGGGCGTCGATATCGGCCTGTTCTGCTCGACGCCGATGGTGGCGCTGTCGCGTAACGTTCCGCGCAAGCAGGCGATGGAAATGCTGCTGACCGGCGAGCCGGTTTCCGCGGCGACGGCAAAGAGCATCGGCCTCGTCAACCGCGTCGTCGCCGCCGGCACCGAACGTGACGCCGCGATTGCGCTGGCGCAAAGGGTCGCCCTCAAATCCGCCTATACGATCAAGCTCGGCAAGGAGGCGTTCTATCGCCAGGCCGAAATGAATCTCGCCGATGCGTACCGCTATGCGGCGGAAGTGATGACCGAGAACATGATGGCGCGCGACGCCGAGGAAGGCATCGGCGCCTTCATCGAAAAGCGCGAGCCGAAATGGCAGGATAAGTAGTCGCCGTCATTGCGGGCGAAGCGAAGCAATCCATCCCACCGAGCGAAGAAAAGAATGGATTGCTTCGTCGCTTCGCTCCTCGCAACGACGTAAGAGGATCAAGATGAACCACGACAATTACGACGACAACTACATCCGCGGCATTCTCAACGCCGTGAAGTCGATCGCGATGGTCGGCGCCTCGCCGGTCAATGTGCGGCCGAGCTACTTCGCCTTCAAATATCTGGCGCAGCGCGGCTATGACATGATCCCGATCAATCCCGGCCATGTCGGCAAGAGCCTGCTCGACAAGCCGTTCGTCGCCTCGCTGTCGGAGATCGGCCGTCCCGTCGACATGATCGACATCTTCCGCAACTCCAGCCACATCATGCCCGTCATCGACGAAGCTCTGGCATTGCCGCAGCCGCCAAAGGTGATCTGGATGCAGCTCGGCGCGCGTGACGATGCGGCGGCGGCGAAAGCCGAGGCCGCCGGCATCAAGGTCGTGATGAACCGCTGCCCGAAGATCGAATACGGCCGGCTGTCGTCGGAAATTTCGTGGATGGGCGTCAATTCGCGCACGCTGAGTTCGAAGCGCGCGCCGATCCCGACGCAGGGCATGCGCCTGTCGCTGAACCGGATGAGCGTCGGCGGCGGCGCGACAGCGGCATCGGACCGCGCCGCAAAGAACAAAAACGAGCTGACCTGACGTAATGCGAAACGATTATTTCGACGACCAGCGCTAACGAAGCAGACGCGTTTTCAATCCCGCATATTTGAACGCCTCGCCTTGACGGCGGACGCGGCTGCGATAAGCATCGTCAACCCACCTCGCGTAAGCCAGAGAACAGGACCCAGAATGACCGACCGTCTCCCGGGATTTTCGACCCTTGCCGTGCATGCCGGCGCGCAGCCCGATCCCACCACCGGCGCGCGGGTGACGCCGATCTATCAAACCACGTCCTTCGTGTTCAACGACGCCGACCATGCCGCCTCGCTGTTCGGCCTGCAGGCGTTCGGCAACATCTATACCCGGATCGGCAACCCGACCACCGCCGTGCTGGAAGAGCGCGTCGCGGCGCTCGAGGGCGGCACCGCGGCGCTCGCGGTTGCCTCCGGACATGCGGCGCAGGTCGTCGTGCTGCAACAATTGCTGATGCCGGGCGATGAGTTCATCGCCGCGCGAAAACTCTACGGCGGCTCGATCAACCAGTTCACCCATGCGTTCAAGAGCTTTGGCTGGAACGTGGCCTGGGCCGATCCCGACGATATCTCAAGCTTCGAGCGCGCGGTGACGCCGCGCACCAAGGCGATCTTCATCGAATCGATCGCCAACCCCGCGGGAAGCATCACGGACATCGAGGCGATCGCGGAAGTGGCGCGCAAGGCCGGCGTACCGCTGATCGTCGACAATACGCTGGCGACGCCCTACCTGATCCGCCCGATCGACCACGGCGCCGACATCGTGGTGCATTCGCTGACCAAGTTTCTCGGCGGCCACGGCAATTCGCTCGGCGGTATCATCGTCGACGGCGGCACCTTCGACTGGTCGAAGGACAACAAATACCCGATGCTCAACGAGCCGCGTCCCGAATATCACGGCATCAAGATCCAGGAGACGTTCGGCAATTTCGCCTTCGCGATCGCCTGCCGCGTGCTCGGCCTGCGCGACCTTGGCCCAGCGCTGTCGCCGTTCAATGCCTTCATGATCCTGACCGGCATCGAGACACTGCCGCTGCGCATGCAGAAGCATTGCGAGAACGCCAAGGCGGTTGCGGAATTCCTCGCCGGCCATCCCGCCGTGGCCTCGGTGAACTATGCCGGCCTCGCCAGCGACAAGTACAATCGCCTTGCGCGCAAATACGCGCCGAAGGGCGCCGGTGCGGTCTTCACCTTCAGCCTGCGCGGTGGCTATGACGCCGGCGTCAGCCTGGTGTCGAACCTGAAACTGTTCTCGCACCTCGCCAATGTCGGCGACACCCGTTCGCTGGTGATCCACCCGGCGTCGACCACGCATAGCCAGCTCGACGATGCCGCCAAGGTGAAGTCCGGCGCCGCGCCCGACGTCGTGCGCCTGTCGATCGGCATCGAGGACAAGGAAGACCTGATCGCGGATCTGGAGCAGGCGCTGGGCGCGTAGCGGGCCGCATCAGGGAAGGCTGTCATACCCGCGAAGGCGGGTATCCAGTACGCCGCAGCCTCTCGGCCGAACCGACAGGGCTCTGGAAAACTGGATCGCCCGCCTTCGCGGGCGATGACATCCCGGCGAGCCCTTCCATCCTCCGAGGCCCGGAATCACAAGCCTCTCGTTAACGTGCATTCCGGCATAGAGTGGCGACTAGCCGCCCTCGATGATTCGGAGCCGACGATGCTGCGCTGGATGACGCCAATTCTGGTCGCGATTTTTGCGGCCGGAACTGCCATGGCCCAGAGCCCTGGAGCCGCCACCAGCACCGATGGCCCTGCCGCGACAAAACCGGCCGAGCCCCCTGCCCCCGCCAAATCGGCCGATGGCCCGGCACCGGCCAAGCCGGACGACACCCCGGCGGCAGCCAGGCCCGCCGCCAGTTCGGCTGCGGCGAAGCGCGCCGAGAAGGCCGCCGCCGGCAGGCGTGCCGCAGCCCGGGCCGCCATCCAATTGCCGCCCGGCCTGCCCCGCGCGCATTACAATTACCGCACCACGGTCGCCCCGGCGGCAACTCCCCGCTACGTGCGGCGCGGCCGCGCGCTGGTGGTGGTCGAGGAAGAGGGTCCCGGGGTGCTGTTGGCTCCGATGGCGGCCTATGCGCCGCGCCTCTTCAACTGGCCGCTGTTGCCGGGATCAGCGACCCTGCCGGGTTACTACGGGACCAGTCATTCCTACAGCTACGACGGCCCCTACTATGGCGGCCCCTATGAGCCGTATTGGGACCGCCTGCCCTACGCTTGCGGCGTGTACGGATATTGCTAAAGGCGCAGTAGCCAACAACGGAGACGGACAAGCGACGTGGCAGGGGCACCGCGGAAAGCCAGCAAGACGAACGCTGCCAATGCGATCACGGCGGATCTGGTCGCCGTCCTTGTCGCCGTCACCGATGGCGAGCCCAAGACCATGACCATCGCCAACGACGGGGCGTTGCCGAGCGGTCCGTTCGAATTCACCCACCGTTCGCTGCAGACGGGATTGCGGGCATGGGTCGAAGCGCAGACCGGCCATCCGCTCGGCTATGTCGAACAGCTCTACACCTTCGCCGATCGCGGGCGGGCCGGCGATGCCAAGTCGCCGCATTCGATCTCGATCAGCTATCTCGGGCTGACCCGCGAGGACAAGGTCGGCCAGGGTTTCGAGGCACACTGGTCCGGCTGGTACGACTACTTCCCGTGGGAGGATCAGCGCGCCGGCCTGCCCGCGGCGCTCGCGAAGACGTTATCGTCGCGGCTGCGGGCGTGGTCGAAATCCGCTGGTAGCACCAGCCTGCAGCGCGAACGCTGGCAGCGCGCAGCGATCACGTTCGGCCTCGACGATCGCGAATGGAACGAGGAACTGGTGCTGCAGCGCTATGAGCTGCTGTACGAGGCCGGCCTGATCCCGGAAGCGGTGCGTGATGGCGCAACGGCCACATCCGTCATTCCGGGAAAGCACATGACCGGCGATCACCGCCGCATTCTCGCCACCGGGATCGCGCGGCTGCGCGCCAAGATCAAATACCGGCCCGTGGTGTTCGAACTGATGCCGGCGGAATTCACCCTGCTGCAACTGCAACGCAGCGTTGAGGCGCTCGCAGGCCGGCTGGTCCACAAACAGAATTTCCGCCGCCTGATCGAGCAGCAGCAACTCGTTGAGGAAACTGGCGCAATCGCCACCGAGGCGGTCGGCCGCCCCGCCAAGCTATTTCGGTTCCGCCATGCCGTGCTGGCCGAACGGGCGGTCGCCGGAACCAAGCTTCCCCTTTCGCGTACTTGACTTCGATTATGCTCAGGATAAGTATAAGTCATCTTATGCTCACGGAGAGTATAAATGGCCGACATCAGTTCCGCCGTGCTCGCACGCACCGCCCCGCTCTACGACCGCGTCAAACGGGTGATCCCGCCGCCTGAATGGGCCGCTTACGCCGAGGATGTCGACGCCATTCTCGCGCTGAAGCGCGAACGCAATGCGGCGATCCTCGCGCACAACTACCAGACGCCGGAAATCTTTCACGGCGTTGCCGACATCGTCGGCGACAGCCTCTTGCTGGCGCGGGAAGCCACCAAGGTCGATGCCGACGTCATCGTGCTCGCCGGCGTCCACTTCATGGCCGAGACCGCCAAGCTCCTGAACCCGGAAAAGACCGTGCTGATCCCCGACCCCGGGGCCGGCTGCTCGCTCGCGGAGTCCATCACGGCTGAGGACGTGCGGCTGATGCGGCAGCGCTACCCCGGCGTGCCCGTCGTCACCTATGTCAACACCTCGGCGGCGGTGAAGGCGGAATCCGACATCTGCTGCACTTCGGGCAATGCGCTCAAGGTCGTGGAGTCGCTTGGCGCCGAGCGCGTCATCATGCTGCCGGATGAATATCTCGCGCAGAACATCGCAGCCCTTACCAAGGTGAAGATCATCGCATGGAAGGGCCATTGCGAGGTGCACGAACTGTTTACGGCTGAGGATGTCCGGCAACTGCGCGAAAACCACCCTGACGTGACCATCCTGGCGCATCCGGAATGCCCGCCTGACGTCGTCGCGGAAGCCGACTTCTCCGGCTCGACCGCGGCGATGTCCGACTTCGTCGGACAGCGGCGGCCGCCACGCGTGGTGCTGCTGACGGAATGCTCGATGAGCGACAATGTCGCGGTGCTCCATCCTGATGTCGAGTTCATCCGGCCCTGCAATCTCTGCCCGCACATGAAGCGGATCACGCTGAAGAACATCCGCGACGCGCTGGAGACCGGCCGGCACGAAGTGACGATCGATCCCGCTGTTGCGGCGCCTGCGCGGCGCGCGGTCGAAAGGATGCTGGCGATATGAGCAAGGATATTTCAGAACTGGCCAATCACGCCGTCATCATCGGCGGCGGCGCGGCCGGATTGATGACCGCGCTTCAGATGGCGCCCGAGCCGGTCGTGCTGCTGTCGAAGGCGCCGCTCGGCGCGGAAGCCTCCAGCCTGTGGGCGCAGGGCGGACTGGCGGCTGCGATGGGCGACGATGACGCCCCTGCCCTGCACCTGGCCGACACGCTTTCCGCCGGCGCAGGCCTCTGCGACGAAACGGTCGCTCGCCGGATTGTTGATGCCGCGCCCGCGGCCGTCGAGCATCTGGCAAGGCTCGGCGTCGCGTTCGACCGTCGGCCCGACGGCGGCTGGCGGCTTGGCCTTGAAGCCGCACACGGCCGCAAGCGAATCGTGCACGCGACCGGCGACGGCACCGGGCGCGAGATCATGCGCGCGCTGATCGCAGCCGTGCGCCGCTGCCCGTCGATCACCCTGCTTGAAGGGGTCGAGGCACTTCGCCTGATCGTCGAAGACAATTCGATTCATGGCGTGCTCGCGGCGAACGCGCAGGGTCAGTTTGTGATCGAAACGGCGCGTGTCGTGCTCGCGACCGGCGGCATCGGCGGCCTGTTCCTCGAGAGCACCAATCCCGCCGGCTGCTACGGCCAGGGGCTGGCGCTCGCCGCCCGTGCGGGCGCAAAGCTCTCCGATCTCGAATTCGTGCAGTTTCACCCGACCGCCTTCGACGGCCCGTCGCGCCCGATGCCGTTGGTGACGGAAGCCGTACGCGGCGACGGTGCGATCCTGATCGACGACACCGGCGAGCGCTTCATGGCGGACCAGCCGGGCGCGGAACTGGCGCCCCGCGATGTCGTCGCCCGCGCGGTCTGGCGCCGCCGTGCCGAGGGACGTCGCACCTTCCTCGACGCGCGGAAACATCCGGGAGCGGAATTCGCAAAGCGCTATCCGGTCATCTCCGCCTTCTGCAGGATGGCAGGGATCGATCCCGCTGTAGATCCGATTCCGGTGCGGCCGGCCGTGCACTACCACATGGGCGGCATCGCCGTTGATATCGATGGCCGCAGCAGCGTCGATGGCCTGTGGGCATGCGGCGAAGTCAGCCGCACCGGGCTGCACGGCGCCAATCGTCTCGCCAGCAATTCACTGATGGAAGCCATCGTCTGCGCGCAGTGGGTGGCGGAGAGCGTTAGAAACAAGAATCATCGTCACGTGAAAGCGCGCGCCGCGGATGTGCCGCTGCCGGTATCGGATCCTTCGGCCGTGCGGCCGATCCTGTCGCTGGGCCTTGGCGTGCTGCGCGAGCGGCACGGCATCGAACGAGCTATCCGCGCGCTGTACCCGCTCGCAACCGGCCGGAGCGCGGCATCCGATCCAGCGCTGGTGGGGCTGATGATCGCCCTCTCCGCCTGGCGGCGCGAGGAAAGCCGTGGCGGGCACTATCGCAGCGACTTCCCGGACGCACTGCCATCGGCCGAGCCGTCGTCGATCTCGCTGGCGGAAACGCTCGATGCCGCCTGCGAAATTCTTGAAACCGAATCCCAGTCTGTCGGGAGCGCCCAGCCATGACACTGACCCCGCTTCTCCCCCTGATGTACGAACCCCTGGTACGAACCGCCCTGCTCGAGGATCTGGGGCGCGCCGGCGACATTACGGCGGATGCGATCGTTCCGGCCGATCAATACGCCTCGCTGGTGCTGCGCGCGCGCCAGCCGGGCGTGGTGGCCGGGCTCGACATCGCACGCACTGCGTTTCAGCTCGTGAACCCGGCGATCCGGCTCGACGCCGAACGTCCCGACGGCAGCGTGGTGGCGCCCGGAGACGTGATCGCTGCCATCGAGGCACCGGCGCGCGGCCTGTTGACCGGCGAACGCACGGCGCTCAACTTCCTCTGCCGCTTGAGCGGCGTCGCCACCGCAACGGCCTCGCTGGTCTCCGCCGCGCAAGGCACCAGGGCGAAAATCGTCTGCACCCGCAAGACCACGCCCGGGCTGCGCACGCTGGAAAAATACGCCGTCCGCGCCGGTGGCGGCAGCAATCACCGCTTCGGCCTCGACGACGCCATGCTGATCAAGGACAACCACATCGCGCTGGCCGGCGGCGTCAAGGCGGCGATCGAGCGCGCAAAGGCCCATGCCGGCCACCTCGTCAAGATCGAGGTCGAGGTCGATACGCTGTCACAGCTCGAACAGGTTCTTGCGATCGGCGTCGACGCCGTCCTGCTCGACAACATGACGGTCGAGCAACTGCGCCAGGCCGTCGCGATCACCGATGGACGGGCGATCACGGAAGCTTCGGGCCGGATCACGGCCGAGACCGCCAGGGCGATCGCCGCGACCGGGGTCGACCTGATTTCGGCAGGCTGGCTGACGCATAGCTCGGCCGCGCTCGATATCGGGCTCGACTATCTCGACCTCAACCGTCAGGCGGCGTAGCTGCGGGCGGCTATTCGGCCGCTCGCATCGAGCCCCGGTCCTCGCGCATCAGGCGGTTGTTGCGCTGGACCACCGAATAGCCCGCGAAGACGAACAGGATCACCAGTCCCTGGATCGAGAGCGCTTCCATGGACGGGTTGAGGCCGATCGCACCAAGGAACGCCGAGCCCTTGACCTCGGTGACCGTGATGATCGCCTGCTCCTGGAATTCCTGAACGGCCTCGCCGATGAACTTGATCGCCATGATGAACAGGAAGGCCGAGGTGATGATGAACAGCGGCCGCAGCGGCAGCTTCCGCGCGATCAGGTTGATGAAGTAGAAGAGAACGGCAAGGCCCGCCGTCGCGGCGGCAAGGCCGGCGAACAGCCCGGCGCTCCAGCCGCCTTCGGCCGTCGCCAGCGCGTTGATGAACAGCACGGTTTCAGCACCCTCGCGAAATACCGCGAGGAAGGCCAGCGCGCCGACCGCCCACACGGTGTCCCGCGACAGCGCATGATCCGCCTTTTGCGAAAGATATTCCTGCCAGCCGCGCGGATCCTGCTTCACCATCAGCCAGCCGCTGACATAGAGCATCAGCGCGGCGGCAATGAGAATGATGACGCCCTCGAGAATGTCGCTGTGCTCGCCCGAGTTCAGCACCGCGAACAGCCAGGCCGCGACGATGCTGGCGCCGACGGCTGCGAGCGCGCCGCCATAGAGCGCCTGAACGCGATGGGCTGCACCGGCCCTGGTCAGGTAGCCCGCCAATGCCGCGATCACGAGCATGGCTTCCAGCCCCTCGCGGAGCAGGATGACGGCGGCCTGGACGAATGCTGAAGACATGGGACGGACCTTGTTCTGGCCCGTTGTATCCGCCGAGCGATGCAAGTAAAGCGGTCGCGCGCCACACAAATCCGTCAACGCGAATGAGCCGTCGGAAAAGCCCTGCAAAGCAGGGCTTTTCGCCAATCGCGCCAGATTAGAATTGCTCAATTTCAGCCGGGTTGCCCGAGCGGCTCGACCAGCTTCTGCGGGTCGTGCTGCGTACGCCGAGCAACCAGCCGTTCCGTCTGCAGGACGGCGAGCGTCAGGACAATGATCGCGACGGCCTGATGCGCCAGCGCGAGGTCGATCGGTACCTGGTGCAGCAGCGTGAGGATGCCGAGCACGGCCTGCAGGATGATCGCCGCCACCAGCCACCATGCGCCCGTTGCCACCGCGCCGGCGCGCGATCGCACCGCGTCAACCGCGTGCAGCACCGCCAGCGCCAGCAGCGCATAGGCTGTCATGCGGTGCTCGAACTGCACGGTCAGCGTATTGTCGAACAGGTTGCGCCACCATGGCTCCTCGAACCACAGCCGCGCCGCCGACGGGATCAAGGCGCCGTCGATTTCGGGCCAGGTGTTGTACACCCTGCCCGCCCGCAGGCCCGCGACCAGCGCGCCGAAATAGATCTGCACGAACGTCAGCACGAGCAGAGCCGCTCCCGAGATCTTCAGCCTCAGCGGAACGACCGGCTGCGCACGCGCGCTCATCCGTCGCAGCGTCCAGACGATCGCGGCAAAGATGATCAGCGCCAGCACCAGATGCGCCGCCAGCCGATACTGCGACACCTCGGTCCGCTGGGTCAGTCCCGAGGCGACCATCCACCAGCCGACCGCGCCCTGCAGCGCGCCGAGGCCGAAGATCAGCCACAGCCGCTTCTTCAACTCGGCACTGAACGCGCCGCGCCACAGGAAATACAGGAACGGCAGCAGATAGACCGCGCCGATCGCGCGTCCGAGCAGGCGGTGGCTCCATTCCCACCAGAAGATGGTCTTGAATTCGGAAAGGCTCATGCCGGCGTTGAGTTCGCGGTATTGCGGGATCGCCTTGTAGCCCTCGAACGCCTGCACCCATTGCGCTTCGCTGAGCGGCGGCAGCGTGCCGGTGACCGGCTTCCACTCCACGATCGACAGTCCGGACTCGGTCAATCGCGTGGCGCCGCCGACCAGCACCATGACCGCGATCAGCACGGCGACGGTGATCAGCCACCATCTGACGGCGGCTGCGTGCGGGGCATCCTGTGCGGAACTGGCGGTCATGAAGCCCATTTTATCACGCCCGAGGGCGCGCTTGATTGAATTGCCGCGCCCCTTATAGTCGGGCCCTTCCCGCGCGCAACCCGCCCTGAGCCTGACATATCCGCCATGACGATCCGTACCCGCAAATTCTTCGGAACCCTCGCCTTGCTGGTGCTGGTCGTGGTGTGGTCGCTGCTCGGAATGACCATCGCCCAGACGCCATGGCTGGCCAATTCGGGCCTCCTGCAGGCGATCTTCTACGTGGTGGCGGGGCTTGGATGGGTGCTGCCGGCCATGCCGATCGTGAGCTGGATGTCGCGGCCCGACCGCGCCGCCTAGACCCAGTTATCCCGGGTCGGTCTGACGGCTGGAAACATAATTCCTGACAGCATCACCCGCATCATGCGCAGCGAGCGCTGCCGTCCGTCCCAGGCGATCCGCGGCAGCGCGTGCAGGTTGGTAAAGCCCTTCGGCTGGACGACGCCCGGGATGGTCGACACCGCGCTGGCGAAGCCGGCCTCCTGCCCCATCACGACATGCTCGCGGCGCCAGGATTGCCGGTCGCCGAACGGATAGGCGAAGTGCGTCACTGCGCGGCGCAACGCGGTCTCGGCGACCGCCTTGCCCATCGTCATTTCGCGCTGCGCATCTGCCGCCTTCAGGTTGGACAATGCGGCATAGTTCACCGTCGCGCTGCCGATCGTGACCAGCGGATCGGCGGCGAGCCTGGCGAGATCGTCCCAATTCATCGAATCCTCGCGCGACAGCGCCGCCATATCAACCGAATAGCGCGTGCAGAGGTCGTGGATTGCGAACGAAAGATCCTGCGGCGGCAACGTCCGCAACCAGTTCGCCAGGAATTCGAAGGTGGCGTGCTTGTCTTGCGCGCTGCCGGTCGCGAAACGCCGCTCCTTGCGGTCGATCACCAGGACGATGCGCTCCTCGCGCGCGATCATCGCCTCCAGCGCCAGCCACCAGGCTTCGCCGATCCCGTCCGGAAACGCCGTCGGCAGATAGACGATGAAGGGGACGCGGTGCTTCGACAGCACCGGATAGGCATCGGTTACGACATCCTTGCAGCCGCCGTCGAAGGTCAGGCTGGCAAAGCGGTTGGCCTTTGGCAGCGTAACCGCCCGCCGGCACGCTTCGTCCATCGTGACCAGATCGAAGTTCCAGCGCTTCAGCGCGTGAATGGCGCGGTCGAGAAATTGCGGCGTGACCTCGCGCCACTGGTTGGGCTGAAAGGGGCGGGAATCGCGTGGACGCACGCGTTCGAACCGCAAGATAACGCCGGCGCCGCCGGTCTCATGCTGTTTGAGCCTGAAGTAGCCGCTGAAATAGGCGAGCTCCATCCGGAGGCGCCGCAAGATCCCGATATCCGACGTCAACGTCCCGCCCTCACCATGCGGTCGCGCCGCCCCGTCGCAGCCGCATCGTATTACCCTTTGTTGACATTTCCCTGCGAAGGTCGGCCAACGCCAAAATTGTAAACAATTTCATACAGCACGGGCTTTGCGATGACCATGGCTGCCGCGATTGAAGACCGCCCGGCGGATCGAGATGCGTGGTCGAAGGCGGGCCGCATCGCCGGAATCGACATCATTCGCGACCTCGCCGCGGCAGAGGGCATCTGGCGCAACCTCGAAGCGGCGCAAACCTCCTTCACGCCGTATCAGCGCTTCGACTTCCTCAGCGCCTGGCAGCGGCAGGTCGGCGAGCGCGAAGGGCTCACGCCCTTCATCGTGATCGGCTACGACGCCGAGCGCCGTCCGCTGTTGCTGCTGCCGCTCACGCTGAGGCACGCCTACAGCGCACGTTGCGCCAGCTTCATGGGCGGCAAGCACTCCACCTTCAACATGGCGCTGTTCGACCGCGATTTCGCCGCAAGTGCCACGCAAGCCGATCTCGAAGGCCTGATCTCGGCAATATCGCAGCGCGCGGAAGCCGACGTCCTTGCGCTGCATCAGCAGCCGCTTCGCTGGCGTGATCTGCCCAATCCGCTCGCGCTATTGCCGCATCAGCCATCCGCCAATAATTGCCCGCTATTGAGGATCGAGCCCGGCGCCGCGCCGACGGCACTGGTCAGCAACTCGTTCCGCCGCCGCCTCAAGGGCAAGGAACGCAAGCTGCAATCCCTGCCCGGCTATCGCAGCACCATCGCGACCTCGGAAGCGGAGATCACGCGGCTGCTCGACTGGTTCTTCCGCGTCAAGCCGTTGCGGATGGCCGAACAGAAACTGCCCAATGTCTTTGCCGATCCCGGCATCGAGCAGTTTGTCCGAAGCGCCTGCACGGCGCAGCTCGCAGACGGCAGGCATGCCATCGATATCCACGCGCTGGCATGCGACGAAGAAGTGATCGCGATCTTCGCGGGCGTCGCCGACGGCCATCGGTTCTCGATGATGTTCAATACCTACACGATGTCGGCGAATTCGAAGTACAGTCCCGGCCTGATCCTGATGCGTGACATCATCGATCACTACGCCGGCCAGGGCTATCGTGCCCTTGATCTCGGAATCGGATCCGACGACTACAAGCGGCTGTTCTGCAAGGATGACGAACCGATCTTCGACAGTTTCATCCCGCTCAGCGCGCGCGGCAGCTTCGCTTCAAGCGTGATGTCCGGCCTCAACCGCACCAAGCGTCTGGTGAAGCACAATCCGGCGCTGCTTGAGATGGCGCAACGGCTGCGGAATGCGTTCGGCTAGCTGACCCGGCTTTGCCCACCCTTGTAAATCTTCTACGCCGCCACGAAGTGCGGGCCGGGTTCGACCGCGTGCTCCGCCCCGCAGGGCTTGCTCAGCGTCGTCACCTCGGAGAAGCCGACCGCCTTGAGTTGATCGGACATCTCGTTACGCGCATCCGCCGACATCGACGTATCGGGGACGACGATCGCCCGCGCCTCCGAGGTGAGCAGTTCGGCCGGCAGGTCCGACGCCGTCCCGGCATTCAGCACCACGAGATCATAGACCCGCAGCAGCGCATCGATTGCCAGCGTCAGGCGCGGCGACTGAAGTTGCGCGCGGTCGCAGCCCGGGCGTCCGGCGCTGACGAGGTGGACTCGCGACAGCCGATCCCTGGTGATGATTTGCGCGAACGACGCCTCTCCCTGCATCAGTTCGGCGAGCCCTGGCGCAACCGGATCGGCGGAGGCCGCCGCGACAAGCACGGGAGACGACGCCGCGAGATCGACGACGACCACCTTCGCCTGCCGCGCCATCAGCCGCGCCAGCGTCAGCGCGGTCAGCGTGATGCCGTCGCCCGAAGCGGTGCCGAGCACAGTCACCTTCCGCGCCGAGGCGTCAGCATCGAGCAGCGCGTCGGCCAATTGTTCGATTTCGTCGGCCTCCGCCATGCCGTCCATGCGCGGGGCATCCGCAGGCGGCTCGCGCAACATTGGTTCCGGCGCGATATCCGCAACGGGAAGCTCAGGCGCGATGGCCGGCGCACGCACCCGTTCCGGCAGCGGAGCCGTGACGATCTCGGGCTCGACAGCGCGCATGACTTCCGGCGATACGGCAGCGCCGGCGCGCGGCGACGTCATCCGCAGGAGTTCACCGGTCACGATCGCGCCCGAGGTGAGCAGCAGCGTCGCCAGCGTCGCGATCAAGACGATCGGCAGCTTCTTCGGATAGGCCGGCGTATTGGAAACGGTGGCGCGCGATATGATGCGGCCGTCAGTCGGCGTCGCCTCGAGGTTTTCGCGCGCGCTCGCGTCACGATATTTGGCGAGAAAGGATTCGAGCTGATCGCGCTTCGACTTGGCATCGCGCTCAAGCGCGCGCAACTGCACGTCCTGACCATTGGTCGACGAGGCCTGTTTCTTCGACTGCTCGAGGCCCGCCGTCATCTGGTCGACCCGGCGGCCCGCCAAGCGCGCGTTGCTTTCCAGCGAGCGCGCAATCTTCTCGGCTTCGTCGCGGATCTGATTGTCGATGTCGGCAAGCTGCGCCTTCAATTCCTTGATGCGCGGATGGTTGCCAAGCAACGTCGAAGACTGCTCGGCAAGCTGCGCCCGCAAAGTCATCCGCTGCTCGGACGGCCTGCGCATCGATTCGGAATTGAGTACTTCAGAAGACTCGATCGGCTTTCCGCTCTTCAACAACTCGCGGATCAGTTGCGCTTTGGCTTCCGCATCCGCTTTCAGCCCCCGGGCGTTAATGAGCTGCGTGTTCAACTCACCCATCTGCTGGTTGGACAGCGTGGTGTTGTTGGTGCCGACGAACAGACTCGACTTGGACCTGAATTCCTCGACACGCGATTCAGCATCCGCAACTTCCTTGCGCAGCTCGTCGATTCGGCCGGAAAGCCATTGGCCCGCGGCCTTCGCCTGGTCCTGTCGCGCGTCCTGCTGCAGCACCAGATAGCCTTCGGCGATCGAGTTGGCGACGCGCGCGGCGAGTTCCGGATCGCGCGACTGGAATTCGACGACGATGACGCGGGATTTGTCGACCGCAAAGGCCGTGAAGCGCTCGTAATAGGCTTCCAGCACGCGCTCTTCCGGCGTCTGGGAAAATGGGTCGCGCGCGATGCCGATCAATGTCAGCACCGACTTCAGCGGCGAAAAGCCGCGCAGCACCGGATCGAATTCCGGGAGTTCGGCAAGCTTGTTCTTCCTGATGATCTCGCGGGCGAGATCGCGCGACTGCACCAGTTGCACCTGGCTGGTGACCGCCTCGGGGTCGAGCGCGCCGCGCTCCTCACTGCGCTCGCCGCTCGGCCGCAGGAACACGTTCTCGCGCCCGTCGATCAGGATGCGCGCCTCCGACTTGTAGCGCGGCGTCACCATGTTGACCGCGGTGAGCGAGACGGCCAGCGCCAGCACCGTCGGAACGATGATCCAGCTCCGCCTGCGCATCAGCGCATCACCGAGCACGCGCAAATCGAGATCGCCGGACAGAGGCGGCGGCGCAACGGACGGCCTGGCCGGAGGCGCGGGCCTTGCCTTTGCCCGTTGCACCACCGGCCGGTCCTTGTCTGCACGCCAGAACGCCAAACGCATCGCATACTCCCGTGGGCACAACTACTGGCCCACCCGACCTGGCCGATTACACTTCATTATGGTTGCTGCGGGGTTAATCCGCCTTGTCGCGCTGCCCAGCCCACTGCCCCGTGGACATCAGGTCATTTTTTGTTAACCATGACAGCCCCTAATCGCGGCATAGTTTTCCAGGACTCCCATGCGCGGCGTTTTTCCTTCAACTTCATGTCAGCTTGCCGCGCCGATGCTTGCGGGCGGCACGGATCGGATCACGCCGGTCGCGCGCGTATCCCAAGGCGGTCTCGATGCCGCTCGTTGAAGGTCAGCCGCTGCGGATCCTGCACGCGACGCGCGCACCGGTCGGCGGCATCTTTCGCCACATCCTCGACCTCGCCAACGGCCAGGCCGACCGCGGCCATCACGTCGGCATCATCGCCGACAGCCTGACCGGCGGCGAGCGCGCCGAGCAGGCGCTGGCGGAGATCGCGCCAAGGCTCAAGCTCGGCGTTCACCGCACCGCGATTCGCCGCGAGCCGTTGCCAGGCGATGTCCTGGTGTGGGCGCGATTCCAGCGCATGATCCGCGCATTGAAGCCGGATGTGCTGCATGGCCACGGCGCCAAGGCCGGCACCTTCATGCGCCTGGGGACCGCCAGACGCGACCGTATCAGGGTCTACACCCCGCACGGCGGATCGCTGCACTTTCCGCTCTCGACGCTGAAAGGCGACATCTATGCCCGCGTCGAACGCGCGCTGATGAACAACACCGATCTGTTCCTGTTCGAAAGCGCCTTCGCCCGCGACACCTATCAGCGCACCATCGGCACGCCGAAGGGTCTGGTGCGCTGCGTGTTCAACGGCGTCACCGCCAGCGAATTCGATCCCGTCATCAAGGCCGAGGACGCCACCGACCTGATCTATGTCGGCGAATTCCGCCACATCAAGGGCGCCGACCTCCTGATCGAGGCGGTGGCGCGGCTGCGCGCCGATGGCCGTCCCGTGACGCTCACGCTCGCCGGCGACGGCGAGGAAAGCGCAAGCATCAAGGCGCAGGTTGAGCGGCTGCGCCTCGGCGCAGCCATACGGTTCATCGGCCACGTCAAGGCACGCTTCGGCTTCTCCAAGGGCTCGCTGCTGGTGGTGCCCTCGCGCGGCGACTCCATGCCCTATGTCGTGATCGAGGCGGCGGCGGCCGGCATTCCGATGATTGCCGCCAATGTCGGCGGCATCCCCGAGATTTTCGGCCCGCATGGCGATGCCCTGTTCGCGCCGGGCAATGCCGACGCCATGGCCGACGCCATCAAGGCCGCGCTCGAGAATCCGGCCGCGGCGAATGACCGCGCCAAGCTGCTGCGCGAACGCATCTTCATGCATTTTTCACAGCAGGCGATGGTCGAGGGCGTATTCGCCGGCTATCGCGAGGCGTTTGCCGATCGTTAACCGTTCTTTAGCAACGTAACTGTTTCTTCCGATTTGTCCCTTAAGCCCGAGGTGTGGGGAATTCCGCACCGGCAGGCACGTTTCTATGTCCTGCTCCAGAACGGACGTGGACAGTGGAACCGATCAACGCACACTCGATGCTCGACGCAGCAGCGACCGTGACTATCGACCGCAGGCCGGTCGAGCGGCGGCGCCGGCTGACGCCGGCCGCGCTTGCCGTCAGCAATGAGAAGGTCGGCCGCGCCTATTCGCCGATCGTGATCGCGGGCGCGGTTCGCCTGATCGATTTCGCGATGCTGAGCGCAATCGGCGTCGCGCTCTATTTCGCCTTAGTCGTTCCGCAGAAGGATTTCCACTGGGAGTTTCTCGCCGCGATCTTCGGCGTCGCCGTCACGACGGTGATCTGCTTCCAGGCCGCCGACATCTACCAGGTGCAGCTTTTCCGCGGCCAGCTCCGCCAGATGACGCGGATGATTTCATCCTGGGCGTTCGTGTTCCTGCTGTTCATCGGCGTATCCTTCATCGTCAAGCTCGGCAGCGAGATTTCGCGGCTCTGGCTCACGGCGTTCTTCGCGGGCGGCCTTGCGGCGCTGGTGGCCGGGCGCCTGTTCCTGCGCTCGCTGGTGCGCGGCTGGGCCCGTCAAGGCCGGCTCGATCGCCGCACCATCATCGTCGGCGCCGACCAGAGTGGCGAGCAACTCGTCGAGGCGCTCGAGGCCGAGGACGATTCCGACATCAAGGTGCTTGGCGTGTTCGACGACCGCAACGACGACCGCGCGATGGATACCTGCGCGGGCAGCCCCAAGCTCGGCAAGGTCGACGACATCGTCGAATTCGCCCGCCGCACCCGCATCGACCTCGTGCTGTTCGCGCTGCCGATCTCGGCCGAGACGCGCATCCTGGAGATGCTGAAGAAGCTCTGGGTGCTGCCGGTGGACATCCGCCTGTCCGCGCATACCAACAAGCTGCGCTTCCGGCCCCGCTCCTATTCCTACGTCGGCGAGGTGCCGACCCTCGACGTGTTCGAGGCGCCGATCACCGACTGGGACCTGGTGATGAAATGGCTGTTCGACCACGTCGTCGGCTTCCTGATCCTGCTGCCGGCCTTGCCGGTGATGGGTCTGGTCGCGCTCGCGGTCAAGCTCGACAGCCCGGGGCCGGTGCTGTTCCGCCAGAAGCGGTTCGGCTTCAACAATGAGCGCATCGACGTGTTCAAGTTTCGCTCGATGTACCACCACCAGGCCGATCCGACCGCCTCCAAGGTAGTCACCAGGAACGATCCCCGCGTCACCCGCGTCGGGCGCTTCATCCGCAAGACCAGCCTCGACGAGCTGCCGCAGCTCTTCAACGTCGTGTTCAAGAGCAACCTTTCGCTGGTCGGCCCGCGTCCGCATGCGGTGCAGGGCAAGCTGCAGAGCCGCCTGTTCGACGAGGCCGTCGACGGCTATTTCGCGCGCCACCGCGTCAAGCCGGGAATCACCGGCTGGGCCCAGATCAACGGCTGGCGCGGCGAGGTCGACACCGACGAGAAGATCCAGAAGCGCGTCGAGTTCGACCTCTATTACATCGAGAACTGGTCCGTGCTGTTCGACCTCTACATTCTCCTGAAGACGCCGGTCGCGCTGATGACCAAGAGCGAGAACGCGTATTGAGTTGTTGAAGGACTAGCCACCGTCATTGCGAGCGCAGCGAAGCAATGACGGGGAGTTGATGTCGTAGTTCCGTAGCGTTGCGTGAGTTGCGTGGGTTTCGATGAGTTATGCGGCGACATCAGTCGTTTCAGCTGCGCCGACAACGGCCGGACCCGGCGTGCTGGCCTTGCAGCGCGCACTGGTGTGGCTGGTCGGTGCATCCGTTGCCATCGTCTTCATCGAACCCTCGCCCTATGAGCTGGCCACGCTGGCGGCGACCGTGGTGTTTTTCGCCACCGGCCTGCGGATGCGGCTGGTGTTCATGCCGCTGCTGCTGCTCCTGTTCCTGATCAATGTCGGCTATACCATCAGTTCGGTCGCGGTATTCGACCGGCCCAACGTGCCGAACTGGATCGCGACCTCCTGGTACATGGCTGTCACCGTCGTGCTGTTCGCGATGGTGATATCGGAGGATACTAGCGCCCGGCTCGACATGCTCCGGCGCGGCCTCATCGTCGGCGCGGTGATCGCGTCACTGGCGGGGATCGCCGGCTATTTCAACCTCGTTCCCGGCGGGCGCGACCTGCTGACGCTGTATGACCGCGCCCGCGGCACCTTCAAGGACCCGAACGTGCTCGGCGCGTTCCTGATCATGCCGGCGCTGTTCGCGCTGCAAAGCGCCGTCTCCGACAAATTCGGCAAGGCGCTGCGCAACGCCGTCGCCTTCGGCGTCATATCGCTGGCCATCCTGCTGTCGTTCTCGCGCGCCGCGTGGGGACAACTGATCGCCACGGCCGGATTCATGCTTGTGATGATGGTACTGACCAGCCGCTCGCAGGCGCAGCGCTCGCGCATCGTCGTGATAACGTTTGTCGCCGTCGTCATCGCAGCCGCGCTGGTTGCGGTGCTGCTGTCGCTCGATTCAGTCGCGGACTTGTTCAAACAGCGCGCCAGCTTCGACCAGAGTTACGACACCGGTCGCTTCGGGCGCTTCGGCCGGCATGTTCTCGGCGCCGAAATGGCGCTCGGATTGCCATTCGGCATCGGACCCCTGCAGTTCCACCGCTTCTTTCCGGAAGACACTCATAATTCGTACCTGAACGCCTTCATGTCGGGCGGCTGGCTTTCCGGCGTCTGCTATCCGGCGCTGGTCTTCGTCACGGTATGGACCGGCTTTCGCTATGCCTTCGTCCGCGTGCCCTGGCAGCCGGCCTATCTCGCGATCTTCGCGGCCTTCCTCGGCACCGTCGGCGAGAGTTTCATCATCGACACCGACCACTGGCGGCATTTCTGGCTGATGCTGGGCGTGATGTGGGGCATGTTCGTCGCCGCCGAGCGCTGGAAGACGGATGTCGCTCCGCGTCCATAAAGCGACGAACCAGAACGGCGCTACTTCTCGACTGTGAACGTCAGCCCCGCATTGTCGACGAGGCGCTTGATCAGCTTGTGCTGCATCGCCGCGCCCGGCGTCCAGAAGCCGGCCGGCACATCGGGCGTATCGCGCAACAGGCAGATCGCGCATTCCGAAATCATCTTCGAGGTCGAGCCATAGCCGGGATCGCGATCACCCTTGACCACGGCGCGTGCCTGCTTTCCGTCTGCCGCAATCGCAACGAACAGCAGGTCATAAAGGCCATTCTCGCGCTCCTCCTTCGACGGCCCCTCGCCCGGCTTCGGCCCGCCGGAATTCATCTTCTCGGCAGTGTTGGCGGTGGCGATCCGCTTGGCGAGGGCTTCGCCTTTCTCGCCCGGCCCCGTCAGCATCATCTCGTCGTAGATAAAATCCTTGCCGTAGGGAAAGCCCAGAAGAAAATTGGAGCGATGGACGTTACGGGTATTGATGTTTGCCATCACGAACGGCGCAGTCCAGGAATCGAGTTCCTGATCGAACACTGGCCGGTTACCGGGCGGCTGCTTTGGCCCTTCAAAACCCGGCGTCAACGCGAAGGGATTCCGCAACAACGCAACGAGGCTGGGGTCGTTCGCAGCCGCAGAGAACAATGCTCTCATGCTGGCAGCGGTGCCGCCGGAAAACGTGCCGCGCATTTCACGGACTCGCCCCTTGACGCGGTTGGCTGGTGCGCCGAACAGCTTTTTGGCTTCCTCCTGCGCACAGAACACACCGAGTTCGAACGGAAGTGAATCGTACCCGCAGGAAAACACGATCCTTGCACCGGTCGACTTGGCGGTGGTTTCGTGAGCGTCAATCATCCGGCGCATCCAGATCGGCTCGCCGCACAGATCGAAATAATCCGTGCCCGATGCGACACAAGCCGAAAGCAGCTCAGAGCCATAAAGAAGGTAAGGACCGACGGTCGAGATGACAGACTTGGTCTGTTCAACCATCGCCTTCAGCGACGCCACATCACTTGAATCGGCCACGATCAGGGGCGTATCCGCCGGCGCGCCGATTGCGTCGCGGACCGAAGCCAGCTTGTCCTTGCTGCGGCCGGCCATCGCCCATTTCAGGCTCGCGTCGTCCTTGTAGCGCTCGGCGAGATATTCGGCGACGAGCTGGCCGGTAAAGCCGGTGGCGCCGTAGACGACGATGTCGAATTTCGACGAAGACATACTCCAGATCCCTCTAGCCCTTCTCGCCTTTGCGAGGGGCTCGCAATGACGGTTTCCGCCCGTTTTCGCAAGCCTATTTCTTCGCGTAGGACACTCCCATCCCGGCGCGAACGTCGGCCTGGATGCCATAGGGCGCGATCGGATAGCGCAGGCCGTTCTTGGCGAGCTGCTTCATGCCGACGATGGCCTTGGCGAGATGCTCCGGCTTCAGCGCCATCAGCATCTCCTCGTCGGGCACGCCGCCATAGCGCCGTTCGGCGAAGCACGGCAGCGAGAGCGACGGTTCGCCGGTCTTCAGCGCCCGGCCCCACGAATCCGCGCACGCGGTCTCGCCGACCACGCCCCATTCGAACTTCTTGTAGCCGGTATATTGCAGGCCGTTGATCAGGATGATCATCTGCCCGGGCGTCGCGTAGACCAGACAGATATCCGGCGGATCGAGCCGGCCGCTGGTGAGCGGGCTCACCGCCATCGCCTGATATTGACCGAACGGCACGACGTCGAGCGCTTCCTGGCGCTTGCGCGCGTCTTCGGCGGTGCCGTGCCAGACGCCGACATAGTTTTCCCCGGCGAGCCATTTCTCGTCCTGAGGCGCGAGGCCAATCACGGCGCGGCATTGCGCGCCGACGAGATCTTCGCCTGTTATGCCGACGGTCCATCCGAGCCTTGATGCCATGCTGACGATCTGATCGGTGGTATGCACCGCCGAAGGCCGCCGGATCTTCGGGATCGCCATCATCTCCTCGGTGCGCGCGAACATCTTGATGCCGATGACCGTCGTCTTCAGCCTGAGCAGGCTGTTGAGATCGGCCACCATGCCGACCAAATCGAACGCTTCCGGCGGCGTCTGCTGTTGCATGGCGATAGCTCCCAATGCGGCGCGCTGGACGGCGCCTGTTGTTGGATTGTAGCCCGGCCCGCCGTCCGCTGCTACTTGGACGGGCCCTTGGACGGGCCCGGCAGCACCTCGTCGATCTTGCCGGTGGCGCGGTAGGCGATCAGGCCCATCCATTCGCGTACGGCAAGATCGGTCCGCCCCAGCCCGTCGATCGCGACGTTGGTGAAATTGAAGATGTCGCCGCGGCCGCCGACCCGCCAGTCGACCGGATAGGGCTCGACCGCAAAACCCGCCTTCCGGAACAGGCCGACCGATCGCGGCATGTGGAAGGCCGACGTCACCAGCAGCCAGCGTTCGCCATCCTTGGGCGCAAGCAATGCCTTGGAGAATTCGGCATTCTCCTGCGTGTTGCGCGAGGCGCGTTCCATGACCAGCCGCGACTTGTCGATGCCAAGACTCTCGAAAATGGCGCCGGCGAAATCGGCTTCCCTGGCGTCGTTCGAAATCAGGTTCGCACTGCCGCCGGAGAATGCGACGCGCGCGTTGGGGTAGCGGTGTGCCAGCGCGGCAGCCGCGATCAGGCGGTCGGGCGAACTGCGCACCACCGGCGTGCCGTGCGCGGTGGAAAGGTCGGCTTCGATTGAGGCGCCGAGCACGATGATGCCGTCGGGCGCACCGCGCGATGCGTCCCATGGCGGAAAGCGCTGCTCCAGCGGGTAGAGCAGCAGGTTCCCCAGCGGCGACAGCCCGCAGATCACGAGCAGCAGGACGGCTGCGATCACCAGCTTGCGGCCGAGCGATGCAAAGCGCGTGAACATCAGGATCGCGCCGACGAAGCCGATGCCGATCAGAAAGTTCGTCGGCAGCATCAGGACGCCGAGCGTCTTGGAGAGAACGAAAAACAAGGGGAAGCCTCATGGACAAGCGAATTCGTCATACGCGGGCTTGCGGCGCGTATCCATCCTTGTTCGCAACAGCCCTGTTCAAAAAATCCCGACAATGACAAACTGCTCCGACATTTCCTGCAAGAAAGCCCTCCATGGCCCATCATCACCTGCATTCCAGCCCCGAAACCTGCCACTGGGGCTATTTCGATGCGACGCTGAAACCGGTCCTGACCATCGCCAGCGGCGATGAGGTCACCATCGACACCGTCAGCGGTGGCCCCGAGGTGGTGCCCGACCGAAGCCAGTTTCACGTTCCGCCCGAACTCGACGAGGTGCATGCACGATGCGAGCGGCTGCTGCAGGGCCATATCCTGACCGGCCCGGTCGCGATCGAAGGCGCGCAACCCGGCGACGTGCTGGAGATCGACATTCTCGACGTTCGGCTCCGCCAGGACTGGGGCTGGAATTTGATCCGCCCGCTGGCGGGCACCCTGCCCGATGACTTCCACGAGGCGCGAATCCTGAACATTCCGCTCGACCGTGAGCGGATGGTCGGCCGGCTGCCGTGGGGGCTGGACCTGCCGCTGAAGCCGTTCTTCGGCGTGATGGGGGTCGCACCGCCGCCCGCCTGGGGCCGCATCACCTCGCTGATCCCGCGCGCGATGGGCGGCAATCTCGACAACAAGGAATTGGGCGCCGGCGGAAAACTGTATCTGCCGGTGTTCGTGCCGGGCGCGCTGTTCTCCTGCGGCGACGGTCACGGCGTGCAGGGCGACGGCGAGGTCTGCGTCACCGCGATCGAAACCGCGCTGCAGGGCCGCTTCCGCCTGACCCTGCGCAAGGATCTCCGCCTCGACTATCCGCGCGCGGAAACATCCGATCACTACATGACGATGGCGATGGATCCAGATCTCGACCAGTGCGTGGTGCGCGCGCTGCGCGACATGATCGTGCTGCTCGGCGAGAAACGCAATCTGTCGCGCGAGGACGCCTACACGCTCTGCAGCCTCGCCGCCGATCTGCGGGTGACGCAGACCGTCAACGGCTCCAAGGGCATTCACTGCATGATCGCGAAATCCGCCGTGCACGGCTGACGCCGGCGTCAGAACTCCGATTGAAGCTGGAGCCTGGCATGAAACAGCACGCTGGTCTTTCCGACCAGCGCCGTGCCCTGCACTTGCGCGCCATCGGCCGAATACGAACCGGTAAAACCGCAGGTCACCTCGCGGCCGCCAAACAGCGGCAAGGTGCCGGCTGATTTCGTGTGCTCGTGAGTGACGAGTTCGCCGCGCCATTTGCCGCGGTCGCCGGTGTAGGAGCCGGTGTAATAGAAATACGAATCGCCGCCGGCGATCTTGCCGTCGCGCAGCACGATGATGCCGCGGGCGCGGCCGTGCCCGCCATCCAACATCTCGATCTGGATCGTGTAGAGCCCGTTCGCAACCGTCATCGCGCCCCGCTGCCGCCTTCAACAGCCATTTCTTCATTGCAGCAAGGGCGAGGCAATCGGGAAATCGTCGCAGAACTGGATCGTTTCGCCGCAGCAATGGGGCCGTTCGGGCCGGGTGCACGCGCCGAGTAACAGCCTCGCAGCCCGTCCACAGCTGGGGCCTCAGATTTTAATATTGTTTCTCAATTGGATAGGAAGCTATCCACAAGTCGTTTGACTCATGTGTGCAAAACTAAATAGAGTCGAAATAGTAACTTTTCAGTACATCGTTTAAAAGTTAGCGTTCCCCATGGCTACAGAAAAAGCCGAAACCGACCGCGTTCCCGTGACCTTGGCGCTCTCGACCATCGCTTACATGGAGAGATTGGTGAGACAGGGCACCCACGGCACTAGTGTTCCAGGCGTTGCCAGGACTTTGATCGAGGAAGGCATTCGGCTCGCCATCAAGGACGGGCTGCTTGCGATCCGCGACAACGGCCGGCCATCCTGACGGGAATTGCGGCGGTTTTCACAGAATGTGGAACCGAGAAAATGCTTACGAATCTACCGACCTGGACCACCGATCGCGTTGAACAATTGAAGAGTCATTTCGAGGCCGGCCTCACCTGCCGCGAGATCGCGGCCAGCATCGGCGTCAGCCGCAATGCGGTGATCGGCAAACTAGCTCGCCTGCAATTGACGCGCGGCCCCGCCCGCGCCGAACCGCGTCCAACCAAGGCTGCCAGAGAGCGATCCAGAAAATCCGTCCCCAGGCTGCAGTATCAGATACTGCAGGCCGTCTACGAAAGCCCGCAGCCGCTGCAGGAAGATCCGATCGTGAGCGACCGCCGCTGCTCGCTGCTCGAACTCAGCAACCAGCGATGCCGCTGGCCGATCAGCACACCGGGCGCCGAAGATTTCTGCTTCTGCGGCAACACTCCGGTGGAGGGCTTGCCCTATTGTTCCGGACACACCCGCCTCGCCTATCGTCCGGGCACGCGCCACCGCATCTCGCGCGGATGATGGCGCGCAAGGTTTGACGGCTCCTGGAACGCGACGGGAGAAAGCGAGGGCGTCGGTTCTGATCTCGGTCAGAACCGACTGCCCGCTAACCCAACCGCCAGCCGACCTCTTCCGTAAAGCTCTTGTAGAATTCCGGCGTGTAGGCCTTCTCGGGGGCCTGCCGCACCCGCTCGTCGAGTTTGTGCGCATCGTCGCCGACGAGAATCCGCCAGCGCTCGGCCTTGACGCCGTCGAGGATGATCTTTGCCGCGGCGGCCGCTGTGGTCGGGGCCTCGTCGTGGAAGGTGCGCGCGCGGTCGAGTGCGACCTGCTGAATATCGGCGTCCGACATCGCCGCGGTGTCGATGCCCATGCCCTTCAGGCGCTGCCGCGTCGCCGCGATTTCGTTCGGGCTGAGCTCGTCGGAATCCGTGCCGCTCTGGATCTTGCGCGAATTGGAAACGATCGAGGTGCCGATATGGCCGGGCATCACGACGGAGCATTTGATATGGGGTGCGTTGAGCCGCAGATCGGTCATCAGCGCTTCGGTAAAGCCCTTCACCGCAAACTTGGCGGCGCTGTAGGCGGTGTGCGGCACGCCGAGGCCGACCGATGCCCAGAAGCCGTTGACGCTCGAGGTGTTGACGATGTGGGCCTCGTCCGCCTTCATCATCAGCGGCAGGAAGGTACGGACGCCGAGATAGACGCCGCCCCAGCAGATGTTGAAGGTACGTTCCCACTGCTCGCGCGTGTTGGTGAACAGGCTGCCGCCGCCGCCGATGCCGGCGTTGTTGAACAAGAGATGGATCCTGTCGGTGGCCTGCTGCTCGATCAGCTCGTCGCGGAAGCGCTGCAGGTGCGCCTCGATCGAGACGTCGGCGACATGGGTGGTGACGCGCAGCCCCTGTGGCAGCTTTTCCGCCTCGCACAGCCGCCTGGTCTCCGCCATCGCTTCCAGCGAGACGTCGCACATCGCGACATTGCAGCCTTCGGCGACGAGCTGGCGCGCGAGCTCGCGGCCCATGCCCGTGCCGCCACCCGTGATCACGGCGAACTTTCCGGCAAAATCCTTCATTGCGACTGTTACCTCGATTTTCAGTTCTTGAATTGGGGCCCTCATGACAACGGAGCCGTGCGAACACGACAGTAACAGAGGGCAGTCGCGGGTAAAGCCGCCGGTGATGCGGCGGCTCGCTTGTCTCGCGTCGTTTTCGCGCTGCGGAATTTACTCCGCCGCCTCACGCGAAGGGCGAAGCGCGCCCAATGCCTCCAGCGCCGTCCTGATGGCGGCTTGTTGCGCGGGAGAAGCCTCCGGCATCGGCGCGCGCGAGAACGTCGCGGGCATTCCCTGCAGCATCTGCGCGTAGCGGGTGCAGGCCGGCAGATTGTCGGCGATGATCGCGTTCCACAGCGTCAGCAGCTTCTTGTGCAGTTCGAGCGCGGCGGCATGGTTGCCGTCCCTGACCGCGTTCCAGAGCTCGACGGAAGCATGCGGTGCGGCGCTCAGGATCGCGGCGATCGAACCATGCGCGCCGAGTGTGTACGACGGATACATCAGCGCGTCGACGGCGCTGTAGATCAGTTTGTCCGGCGCCATCATCATGAGATCGGCAAACAGTTTCAGGTCGCCCGCGCTCTGCTTGACGCCGACGACGAGCGGCACCTCGTTCATGATCCGCGTCAACAGCGCCGGCGAAAGGTACGACCACGGCACGACATTGTAGATGATGATCGGCATGCCGGTTTCGTCAGCCATGCGCCGGAAGTGATCGACCATCGCCTGCTCGTCCGGCTTGAACAGATAGTGCACCGGCGTCACCTGCAGCGCCGCGACGTCGATGTCGCGCACCAGCCTGCCGCGCCGGATCGCGTCGCGGGTGGAATCGACGATGATGCCGGCGATGACAGGCGCGCGCCCTTTCGCGGCCTCCACCGTCGCGGCCACCAGGTCGCGATATTCCTCATGGTCGAGCGTGTGGCCCTCGCCGGTCGAGCCGCCGGCAGCCATCCCGTGGCTGCCGGCGCCGATCAGCCAGTCGACCTGTGGTGCCACGAGTTTGAAATCGATCACGCCGTCTTTCCGGAACGGCGTCGTCATCGGCGGTATCACGCCTGTGGGGCGCACTTTCATGACCTGCCTCGCTGTTTGCCTGCCCTGCCCCGCGGGTGTCTCCCCGCTTGAGCATCACGAGCCTAGCCAAGGATGGCACAGCGAACCAGTTGCGGAATTGGCACGGCAGCGTACCGGAAACGCTGCCCATCAACGAGCAGTGGATGAACCTGCGCCCTTCCGCGGAGACATACCTTCTGGAGGCACTATCAGCGTAAGGGAGGCCGGACATGAGCCACTGGCGCGATACCATGGTCGATCAGCCGGAAGACGACGGCGCGACTTACCTGACGGGATGGACGATAAGCGGAGCGGCAGTGCTCGCCACCATCCTCGCCGTCTGGGCCCTCGGCATCTAGGCGGCGGCTGAATTCGTCGACGGAGCGGCCGTGCTCTCGCGCGGGCTGGAAGCGACCTGCGGCAGGGCAAGGGTGAAAGCATCGGCCAGCCGACGCCGCCAGGGCTGCGTCATCATCGAGAGCTTGCCTTCGAGCAACGCCGCCTTTTCGCGGGCTCCCATGGTGTCGGTGGTTGCTTTAAGCAACTCGGCCAACAGCTTGTTGGTGCGCTCGCATTCCCGTTCGAAATCGCCCCGATAGCCGGTGGCGATGACCTTCATCTCCGCCAGCTCGGTCTGCAACGTCTCGATCTGCTGCTTGAGGGCGGTGACCAGCTGTTGATTGGTCTGCGCCTGCGGCGGGCGGGATATTGGGGAATGGCTGATTTCGGTGAGATCAACCTGGACAAGCGCCTTGCCATCGTTGGCGCGGGTACGCGGCCAGCGATGTCGCTTCACCAAGGCACGCGCAGCCTCCGGCGAAATCTTGAGTCTTTCGCCCAGTTCGGCGTACGACAGCATCTCGATGGGCATAAGCTCGGCTCCATTTAGGCCCCGAATATGATCGTACCGGCCTATGGTTAATGGCGGGTTTATCGTGGGTGAGCGCCGGGAAGTCGCGCGTAACGTTCCGGAAATGGAACCAAAAGTCATCGACGCGGTTGGGGTCCACTGACCCAAGAAATGTAGGAGGACAAATGGCTCGTAGACTACTTGGCGCCGCCGTGCTGGCCGTCGTTGCGCTGGCATGGCCGGTGGGTGATTTTGCTGCGGTCTCTTCGGCGAATGCGGCGGTTGCGACCGACTTGAGCGCGCAGAACAGGCGCGGTCAGCGGCCGGGAGCCCACCGCCCCCCTGGCGCGCATCGTCCACGTCCTCCGGCTGCACGTCCGCCGGGCGCGCATCGTCCACGTCCCCCGGGTGCTCATCGGCCGGGTGTTCATCGGCCACCTCATCGGGGTTGGGCTCGTCCCGGCCGGTATACATGGCGTCCAGGTGGCGCGATCGCGGCTGGGGCTGCACTGGGATTCCTGGCGGCCAGTGCGGCGACATGGGCCGGTCCTCCTCCGCGAGCCGGGTTGTGCTGGTATTACACTGACTGGTCCCGGCGGTCGGGTTTCTGGGACATCTGTCCGTAGTTTCCGCCAGCCCCTTGAGTGCTTCCCGTAAAAGACAAAGGCCCTGGTTTGATCCAGGGCCTTCCTCATTGCAGCTTGTTGTCATCTGCAAGCAGCGCCGAGACTGATACCCGCCCCTAAAACGGCGGGTCCCGTCCGGGGCGGCATGCAACTGCAACTACTCCGGACCAATTCAATTTCAGCCCTATGATAACGAGGCAGCCCGCCGCGGGAGGACGCGACGGGCTCGCCTGGTTGGAGGTAGCGTGCAAGGTCGCCAAGCGCCGGCAGCCGCAGGGGCTTGCGAGCAGCCGTGAACAGCAACGTATCGCGTCGTTATGACAGTTTGTCGTGCGCGCGAAGCTACTGCTACGATAGCAGGGGCAGTCGAAGCTGCAGAGCCTCTTCCTGCTTTGCCTGCTTCCGAAACTCTCGTTCTTTTCTCTCGAAAGCGATCATCTCTTTTTGCGCGGCCTCAAGGAAGCTTTCCCGTTGTGCCTCGGTTGCCTGATGGCTTGGTGTGGTCATGCACATGCCCTTGCGTTACGCTATCGAGTGCTGACCTAACCAATGGAACGGTCAAGGGTTCCCTGCCGTAGACCTCGCAAGAATCCGGGGCGCTGGAACGACGGGAGAACGAAAATTGCAAACCGCCTGTAACCAGGCGATTGCCCGTAAACCGGAGACGCGAAATCGCCATTGAATGTAACGAGAAAAATGGTCGGAGCGAGAGGATTTGAACCTCCGACCCCTAGTCTCCCAGACTAGTGCGCTAACCGGGCTGCGCCACGCTCCGATGCCGTTCCATTAGCTGCGATCAGGGCCCGGCGCAAGGCGCGAGAGCGGCCGCATTGCGGCGCCATCGAATCGGCCCGGTTCCGCCCGCCCCGCTCAGTTGTCCTTCATCGCATTATCAAGCAATTGCCGGCAGGCGATCAGATCCTGCACGACCCGCTCCAGGCGCTCGCGGTCGGCGTCCGATGGTCCTGCCTTGCCCTTGACGAAGGGCAGCAGGATCCCGTCATCGTCGGTATCGGCAAAGCGGTAGTCGATTTCCTTGTCTTCGGTCTCGAAGTCCTCGTCCTCTTCCTCTTCGGCCTCGACAGCGACCGGCAGCTCGCCCTCGTCGGGCTCCTGCAGGCTGAGACCGACAGCCTCCTCAACCGCACCGAATGTCACGGCCGAGGTCTGGTCGGCGAGCCCCTGCACCGATTTGATGCCGTGCTCCTTCAGGATCCGCTGCACGCCGCGGATCGTGTAGCCCTCGCCGTACAACAGGCGGCGGATGCCCTTGAGCAGGTCGACGTCATCGGGACGGTAGTAGCGCCGCCCGCCGCTTCGCTTCATCGGCTTGATCTGGGCGAAGCGCGTCTCCCAGAATCGCAGCACGTGCTGGGGAATATCGAGTTCTTCAGCGACTTCGCTGATGGTGCGGAACGCATCCGGCGCCTTGTCCAAATGCCAGCTCCTCTCAACTCGTTTCGTTGGTGAAGACGCGGTACTTGACTGCTACGCGGTCGTGGTCGCGCGATCGCGCTACTCGGCCTTGCCTTCGCCGTTCGTAGGCGCGTGTCCGTTGATCCGCTGCTTCAGAATGGCTGATGGCTTGAACACCATGACACGACGCGGCGAGATCGGCACTTCGGTACCGGTCTTCGGGTTACGTCCGATACGCTGACCCTTCTTGCGCACCATGAAAGAGCCGAACGACGACAGCTTCACCGTCTCGCCCTTCTCCAGGCAATCGGTGATCTCTTTCAGAACGAGTTCGACAAACGCTGAAGATTCCGTCCGCGACAGACCCACCTTCTGGTAGACCGCCTCGCACAAATCGACGCGTGTGACTGTTTTTCCGGTCCCGTTGGTCATCGCCTGCCCCGCACTCTCGGCGAACAATTTATTCCCTGAAATTAGGAGGTTAGCATGCAATGGTCAACAGCGAGCATCATGCAGACGCATGAAAGCCCTCCACAATTTTAACTGTTCCCGTTACGCGGCGCTTACCAGCGCACGAGTGCGGATCCCCAGGTGAAGCCGCCGCCCATGGCTTCAAATAGCACCAGATCGCCCTTCCTCACCCGCCCGTCCTTGACCGCGACGTTGAGCGCCAGCGGAATCGACGCCGCCGAGGTATTGCCGTGCTGGTCGACGGTCAGCACCACTTTCTGCGGTGCAATATGAAGCTTGTGCGCTGAAGCGTCGATGATTCGCTTGTTGGCCTGGTGGGGGATGAACCAGTCGATGTCCTCGGCGGTGGCGCCCGTGGCATTGAAGGCATCCACGATCACGTCAGTGATCATGCCGACGGCGTGCTTGAATACCTCCCGTCCCTCCATCCGCAGATGGCCGACGGTCTGCGTCGTGGAAGGACCGCCGTCGACGAACAGCTTCGCCTTGTGCCGGCCGTCGGAGCGCAGATGCGTCGTCAGCACGCCGCGATCGGAAGGTTTGCCGGGCTGGTCCTGCGCCTCGAGCACGATGGCGCCGGCGCCGTCGCCGAACAGTACGCAGGTGCCGCGGTCGTTCCAGTCGAGAATACGCGAGAACGTCTCGGCGCCGATCACCAGCGCACGCTTGTAGGCGCCGGAGCGCAGGAAATTATCGGCGGTCGCGAGCGCGAACACGAAGCCGGAGCACACCGCCTGCAGATCGAAGGCCGCGCCGTGATGGATGCCGAGCCCGTTCTGGACCGCGACCGCCGTCGCCGGAAACGTATTGTCGGGCGTCGAGGTCGCCAGCACGATCAGGTCGATCGCCTGCGCGTCGATACCGGCATGTTCGAGCGCTGCGCGCGCCGCGTTCATTGCGAGGTGCGAGGTGAACTCGCCTTCGGCCGCGATATGACGCTCGCGGATTCCGGTGCGCTGAACGATCCACTCGTCGGACGTATCGAGCCGGGAGGCCAATTCCGCATTGGTCAGCACCTTCTGCGGCAGATAGGAGCCGCAACCCAGTACGACCGAACGTTTCGCAGTCACGTGACAGCCTCCTGCGCGGTCTGTGCCAACGCACCGCCGTCGCTATTCATCATCTGATTGATCTTGGTGAGGAGATCGCAGCGGACCGTCTCATAGCCAACATCGACCGCGTAGGCAAAGCCTTCGGCGCTGGTTCCGCCATGGCTTTTGACAACCACACCTTTTAGCCCGAGCAGAACGCCACCATTGGATTTGTTCGGATCGAGCTTGTCGCGAAGCGCCTTGAAGGCCTTGCGGGCGAAGAGATAGCCGAGCTTGGACTGCCAGTTGCTGGCCATCGCGTTGCGCAGAAAATCCGCCATCTGGCGCGCCGTGCCTTCGGCAGCTTTCAGGGCGATGTTGCCGCTGAAACCTTCCGACACGATGACATCGGCCGCGCCGCTGCCGATGCCGTCGCCCTCGACGAACCCGATATAGTTGAACTGCGGAAGGTTCATGGCGCGCAGTCTTTCGCCGGCCTCGCGGATTTCCTCGTGGCCCTTGATCTCCTCGACGCCGATGTTGAGCAGCCCAACCGTCGGGCGATCGAGGTTGAAGAGCACGCTTGCCATCGCGCTGCCCATGACGGCCAATGCCACCAGATGGTTGGCATCGCCGCCGATGCTGGCGCCGAGGTCGAGCACGACAGAATCGCCGCGCGCCGTCGGCCAGACCGCGGCAATCGCCGGACGGTCGATGCCCGGCATGGTGTGCAGATGGAATCGAGCCATCGCCATCAGCGCGCCGGTATTGCCGGCGGAAACCGCCACGTCGGCCTCGCCCTTCTTCACCGCATCGATCGCAAGCCACATCGACGAATTCTTGCGACCGCGGCGCAGCGCCTGGCTCGGCTTGTCGTGTGCGCTGACGGTGACGTCGGTATGAGTCACCTGCGAGGCCTTTTTCAGCGCCGGATATTTCGCCAGTTGCTCGTCGATCAGCCTGCTGTCGCCATAGAACAGGAATTCGCTGTCGGGATGCCGCTGCAAAGAGATAGCGGCGCCGGGAATGACGACCGATGCACCGAAATCGCCGCCCATGGCGTCAAGCGCGATTCGAACCTTTTGCGGCATGAATGTTCCGGAAACCTGATCTCTTGCGGCCCTCGTGGAGCGCGGCCGCACGCTGGAATACACCGTTGGCGGTGCTGGCAGAACGCAACTCCGCGCCTCCGCCGGGCCGCGACAATAGCGCGTCCCCGCCCTTACACAACCTCTTGACCCCGGTCTTTTGGCGAAAGCGGAGCGCTGTGGCCGGAAATCCAAGGATATGCAATATCCCGTTATAATTCAATATCTTGACCGAGATGCTGGGAGCACGCCGCAACCATCCAGGGCCGCCGGCAGCTTCATCAGCCACTTTTGACCGGCGTCTACTTGCCTTTGGGCTTCCTGGCTCGCGGCTTTTTCGGCTCCGCCTTCAGCGCCTTTAGTGCCGCGAACGGATGATCCTCGGGATCGGCGGCTTCAACCATCCGTTCAAATACGGCACCGGGTTTTCGCGGATATGGATCGACCGCGAGATACAGGGCATCGGTAGCGAGTTTGCCGAGATCGATCATGCCGTTCTCGATCGGCTCCAGCGGGTCGGGCGTTTCCTCGTCGCTTTCCTCGGCCTCATCGACCAGTGCGGCCATCTGCGGAACCTGTTCTGACGGCGCGAAGATCAGGTCGACCTGCTCGTCGATGTCGTTCTCGATCTCTTCCAGCGTGACCACGCAGGTCTGTCCGATCCGCGCCCGCACGTGACCGATGACGTGGAAGCGGCCGCCGCTCTTTGGCATCACGTCGAATGAAGCGTTTGCCGACAACACCTCGCGCAAGCCGCCCATTTCGGCCATCGCATGGCGGATGGTCTGGTCGGCCTCGATCTCGCGATGCAGCCCGGTCTCCGGGATCTGCGCGACCGTGACGGGAACGCGCCAGGGATCGGGTTTCTCGATCATGCCGGTCTTGCTCATGACTGCGCCCTCTCCGGCATCGGAAACCTGGCCGAACCGCTCATCAGCGTCGCGTCGTCGATGCCATCCAGTGTCGTCATCGCCGCCTCGGCATAGGCCGCCAGCAGGCGGGCCTGTTCGATGTGCTCGCCATTCAGGATATTCTTGCAGATCGCCTGCGCCAGCGCCTCGCGGCTCTCCGTCAGCGCCATGTCGTAGGCCGCGGTCCGGCCATAAAAGGCTTCGCCGAAGGCCTGCATGCGCTTGGGCACCTTGAGGTCGCTGGTCCCCATTTCACGCAGATTATCGTCCATATCACCGCAAAAATGGTCGAACAGCCCCTGTGACAGGGCTGCGCCGCCCTCCACCGATTTCAGGCGCCGCAGCACCAGCCACAAATGCAGCAGAAGCAGGTCAAAACGGCCATTAACCGTGTCGGGAACCGCCAAGTCCCGATAAAACAACGGTTCTCGCGCCTGCGTCACGATCATGCCATAGATGGCTTCGATGGTGCCGCGCAACGGCGGCCGGGATTTCCTGAAGTGGTTGAACGGCCAAAGCATTGTGGGTTCCGCGAGCGAGCCCTCCCGGGCCACGCGTGTTGCAATCCAGTGTGCTGCCCGGTACGTCAACGCACCGCGCGATGCAAGAGGACGGGCTGATTCCTGATATGACCGAGATGAGCCAGCTGAGCACCTGCGCGCCCTCGCCGCGCCGTATGACCACGCGCCGGCGCGCTTTTCGGGCGGTCGCGGCCGCGGCATTGATTTGCGCGGCGCTCGGCGGATGCACCGGCGAGCAATTCCAGAAAGGCTATATCCTGCCGCCCAACGCGCTCGAGCAGATCCCGATCGGCGCCAGCCAGGATCAGGTGCTGATCGTGATGGGAACGCCGTCGACGGTGGCGACCCTGAACGGCGAGGTGTTTTATTACATCTCGCAGCGCTCCGAGCGCAAAGTCGCGTTCATGAATCAGAAGGTCGTCGACCAGCGCGTGATCGCGATCTATTTCGACAAGAACCGCCAGGTGACGCGGCTCGCCAATTACGGCCTGCAGGATGGTAAGATCTTCGACTTCATCAGCCGCACCACGACGACCTCCGGCCAGGAACTCAGCTACCTGACGCCGCTCTTCAAGCTGCTCAGCTTCAACTAGTACCCGGAATCATAGCTGAGTGATACGTCGACTTTTGAAGGGACGCTGGCGGACCT